>Ga0209455_1000128_pt1 | contig 162413 bp, 155 predicted proteins | sample AraplaCol_mCL_r2_FD_184275 | JGI IMG/M metagenome (GOLD analysis project Ga0209455, IMG submission 184275) | Arabidopsis root microbial communities from North Carolina, USA - plate scrape CL_Col_mCL_r2 (SPAdes) (version 2) | ecosystem: Host-associated > Plants > Roots > Endosphere | place...
ACAACCACGAGCGACCTCATCTGTCGCTGAAAATGCAAACGCCCGATGCTGTGCACCGGGCGTCCATGGCCGGGTAACCGGCATTTCTTCAAACGTTCTGAGTGTCAACCCATTTCAGGACGGGTCAGTCGGAGATACCCCAGCGGGGCATCGGCGTCAGGCATCACCTCGAGTCGCGATGTCGACCATGGCTGATGGCAGGAACATGACGCGATTCGAGGAGATGCCAGACCCCTCGGGGTATCCGCGCGTCGACACCGACACCACGAATCCGGCGACGGTCCGTCGCTCGAATCAGCAGTTCGTCCCGGGCCCCTCGCCAGTCGTCGCAAGTCGTTTGGGCCGCGCGCTGGTTGCTCCGATAGTCCATCCATCGGAACACGAAACAACGCACTTCAAGGAGCCCACCATGACCAAGACCACCCACCACTTCACCGCCCTCGCCCTGTCCGCCCTGATGGCGCTGGGCATCGTCGCCGGCATGAACGGCCTGGCCACCGCGCAGTACGCCGCCGCCGACAGCCAGGAGATGGCGCGCTACGGCCAGGCGCACGTCGCCGTGCAGCACGTGACCATCGTCGGCCACCGCGCCAACGCCTGAGCCTCAGTTCTTCAGGCGGTAGCCCGTCTTGAAGATCCAGGCCACGACGCCCATCGAGATGGCCAGGAACCCGAGCGTCATCGCGATGCTGAGCCCCACGCTCACGTCGCCCGCGCCGTAGAACGACCAGCGGAAGCCGGAGACCAGGTAGACCACCGGATTGAACAGCGCCACGGTCTGCCAGAACGGCGGCAGCATCGAGATCGAATAGAAGCTGCCGCCCAGGAACGTGAGCGGCGTGACGATCAGCAGCGGAATGACCTGCAGCTTCTCGAAGCCGTCGGCCCAGATGCCGATGATGAAGCCCACCAGGCTGAACGTGACCGCCGTCAGCACCAGGAACACGAGCATCACGAGCGGATGGTCGATGTGCAGCGGCACGAACAGCGCCGCGGTGGCCAGGATGATGAGCCCCAGGATGATGGACTTCGACGCCGCCGCGCCCACGTAGGCGATGACGATCTCCACGAACGACACCGGCGCCGACAGCAGCTCGTAGATGGTGCCGGTGAACTTCGGGAAGTAGATGCCGAACGACGCGTTGGAGATGCTCTGGGTGAGCAGCGACAGCATGATCAGCCCCGGCACGATGAACGCTCCGTAGCTGATGCCGCCCACCTGCGGGATGCGCGAGCCGATGGCCGCGCCGAACACCACGAAGTACAGCGAGGTGGAGATCACCGGCGAGATGATGCTCTGCATCAGCGTGCGCCAGGTGCGCGCCATCTCGAAGTTGTAGATCGCCTTGACGGCGTGCCAGTTGGCGGTCATGCCCGACCTCCTTCCACCAGGCTCACGAAGATCTCCTCCAGCGAACTCTGCTTGGTGCGCAGGTCCTTGAACTGGATCCCGGCGTCGTTGACGTGCTTCATGAAGTCGACGATGCCGCGGGCCTCGCTTCGGGTGTCGTAGGTGTAGGTCAACTCGTGGCCGTCCGGCGAGAGCGTCAGTTCGTAGTCGCGCAGCGCCGCCGGCACCGCGGAGGCAGCGTCCTGCAGCAGCAGCGTCACCTGCTTCTTGCCGAGCTTGCGCATCAGCTCGGTCTTGTCCTCCACGAGCAGCAGCCGGCCCTTGGCGATGACGCCGATGCGGTCGGCCATCTCCTCGGCCTCCTCGATGTAGTGGGTGGTGAGGATGATGGTGACGCCGGTGGCGCGAAGCTGGCGCACCATCTCCCACATGTCGCGCCGCAGCTCCACGTCGACGCCCGCGGTGGGCTCGTCAAGGAACAGCACCTGCGGCTCGTGCGACAGCGCCTTGGCGATCATCACGCGCCGCTTCATGCCGCCCGACAGCGTGCGGATGCGGTTGTCCCTCTTGTCCCACAGCGACAGCGCCTTGAGGGTCTTCTCGATGTGCGCCGGGTTCGGCGGCCGGCCGAACAGCCCGCGGCTGAACGACACCGTGTCCCACACCGTCTCGAACGCGTCGGTGGTGAGCTCCTGCGGCACCAGCCCGATGATGGAGCGCGACAGGCGGTAGTCGCCGACGATGTCGTGGCCGTCCACCGTCACCTTGCCGGTGCTGGCGGTGACGATGCCGCAGATGATGCTGATCAGCGTGGTCTTGCCGGCGCCGTTGGGGCCCAGCAGCGCGAGGATCTCGCCCTTGCGGATCTCGAGGTCGATGTTGTCGAGCGCGCTGAATCCGGATGCGTAGGTCTTGGAGACGTTCTTGACGGAGAGGATGGGCTGCATGGCGCGCAGTATCCCGCGCCTGCCGCGATCGTGCTTGTCAGCCCTGAATCGTCCATTCGAGCTCGCGCCGCTGCGCCGCGCTCTCGATGCCCAGCTCGATCAGTCCCATCACCGCCAGCGCCTCGTCGGCCGGCACCGGGTTAGGCCCCTCCTTGCGGATGGTCGCCGCCACCGCCGCGAAATAGGCCTGGTGCGCGCCGGGCAGCAGCGCCACAGGCGTGGTCACCGCGCTGCCGTCGCCCGCGCGCGTGACGAGCGCGGCCGGGCCGGGGTCGATGCCCCAGTCGGCCTGCGGCGGCCACGTGGGACGCACGCCGGCCTTGAGGGCGTCTTCCTGCGTGTCCAGCCCCTGCTTGACGAAGCTGGCCGCCGTGCCGTGCACCGCGAAGCGCGGCGCGCTGGCGGCCACGAGCATGCCGGCCTGCAGGTGCACGTGCAGGCGGTCGTAGCGCAGGTGGGCGTGGAACCAGTCGTCGGCCAGCGCGCCGTCGCGCGTGAGGTCGCGCGCGAGCGTGATCGCGCGCGGGGGGCCGAACAGCCGCAGCGCCTGGTCGACCAGGTGCGGGCCGAGATCGAACCACAGCCCGGCGCCCGGGCCAGCGCTCTCGCGCCAGCGCTGGCGCACCTCGGGACGGAAGCGGTCGTGGCGCGACGTCATCTCGACGACGCGGCCCAGCGCGCCCTCGTCCACCAGGCGGCGCAGCGTGAGGAAGTCGCCGTCCCAGCGCCGGTTGTGGAACACCGACAGCACCAGCCCGCGCTTGTGGGCGAGCGCCACGAGTTCGCGCGCGTCGGCCAGCGCCACCGTGAACGGCTTGTCGATCACCACGTTGCAGCCGGCCAGCAGCGCGGCGCGGGCGAGCGGATGGTGGGTCTCGTTGGGCGTGGCGATCACGACGAGGTCGAGGTCGGCGCGCGCGATCAGCTCCGCCGGGGTGGCGTGCACCGCCACGTCGGGCCAGTCGGCGTGCACCTTGGCCGCGTCGGAGCTGGCCACGGCCACGAGCTGGAGGTCGGGCACCGCCGAGATCAGCGGCGCGTGGAAGGTCTTGCCGGCATAGCCGTAGCCGATGAGTCCGACCTTCAGGCGGGGCTTGTTCATCGCGTCACTTCGTCACGGACAACAGCGCGAACAGGACGCCCTGCGGATCGCGGCCGTGCAGCACCCAGGTGCCGCCGGGCACCTGGTCGGGGCCCATCGTCACCGAGCCGCCCAGGCTGGCCACGCGCCGCGCGGCCGCGTCTATCGAGTCGACGCGGAAGTAGTAGCGCCAGCCCGTCTCGGGCCAGGCCGGGTCGCGCGTCATCATGCCGCCGCTGGGGACGCCGTCGATGTCGAACAGCTGGTAGGTGCCCATGGGGCCCATGTCCAGCGCCTCGCCCCGGGTCCAGCCGAACAGCGTGGCGTAGAAGTCGAACACGGCGCCGCCGTCGAGGGCGCGCAGCTCGCACCAGCCCGCGGTGCCGGGCGCGTCCGCGGCCGGCATGGTCGGCGCCTCCATGGGCATCGGCTTGAACAGCAGGAAGTCGGCGCCCTGCGGATCGGCGACGGCGGCGAAGCGGCCGACGCCGGGAATGTCGGACGCCGGACGCAGCACCTTGCCGCCCAGCTTGAGCAGGCGGGCCTCGCTGGCATCGACGTCGTCGACGGCGACATAGCCGCGCCAGCCGGGCGGCACGCCCATCGCCTTGAGTTCGGCGGGAAGCGCCATCATGCCGGCGGTGCCCGCGTCGCCCACCTTCAGCAGCGTGTACTCGACCCCGGGCATGCCCGAATCCTGAGCCTGCCAACCGACGACGCCCGAATAGAACGCGGCGGCGCCGGCCACGTCGGGGGTCATCAGCTCGAACCAGATGAAACGTGAAGCGGACATCGCGATCTCCTGTGGAACGAGAGGGGGGAATCGAATTATGCGGCGCCGGCTACGGGTGCGACCACGGGCTGTCAACCCCTCGCTTCCCCGCGCCCCAACTTGTTTTCCACAGCGTCTGGGGACAAGCCTGTGGAAAACGGTTTGTCACTCTTCTGCAGCCCGCCAAATGCCGTCGTTTCCGCTGGATTGCACGCGGACTAGGCAGTGTCACGGATTTGCCATGATCGTCATGTGACAACGACTCAAATGCCCCAACGCTGTGCGATGCGAGGCGGCCTGAATCATTCGCTTACAGATCGGGCGCGTACCTTGCGGAAGGTGATGTTGATGCGCTGCGCGCCCGCGAACGGGTGCTCGCCCTCCTTCAGCGGGCGCACGCCGTGGAAACGCAGTCGCGAAGGGCCGCCCCACACCACCACGTCGCCGTGCCGCAGCGGCACCGGCCGCGTCCTGTCGCCGCGCTCGCCGCCGCCCCACAGGAAGACGGCCGGCAGGCCCAGCGACACCGACACGATGGGCGCGCGCAGGTCCTTCTCGTCTCGATCCTGGTGCAGCGACAGCCGCGCCCCGGGCGCGTAGCGATTGACGAGGCAGGCGTCGGGCGCGAAGCCGGGATAACCGGCGCGTGCGGCGGCGTCGCGGGCGAGCGCGCGCATGGCGTCGGGCAGCGCGGGCCAGCGCCGGCCCGACTCGGGGTCGACCGGGTCGTAGCGGTAGCCGCGACGATCCGACACCCAGCCGAGCTCGCCGCAGTTGGTCATCGCCACCGACATCCGGAGGCCGCCAGGCGTCTCCAGGTGGCGGAACGGCGCGGCCGCGGCGACGCGGGCGATCTCGTCCTTCAACGCGCCGGCACGCGCAGTCGCGAAACCGCGCAGCACCATCGCGCCCTCGTCGAGGATCTCGTCCTCGAGTTCGGGCGCGTCGTCGGCGAACAGGTCCGGCGTCATGCTGACCGGTTCTCAGGATGCGGCGGCCTCTGCCCGCAGCGCGGCCAGCGTGCCCGTGGCCACCAGCACGCAGGTGCGCACCACGTCGCGCCGCTGCAGCCTGTAGCCGCCTGTCATCCACATCTTGGCCACCTGCAGGGCGGCGCCCACCAGCGCCCGGCCCAGCAGTTCGCGGCGCGCCTTCGACAGCTTCAGCGCCGGCTGCGTGGCGGCCAGCGGCGCGATGGTGAGCTCGGCCATCGCGCGCGCCGATTCCTCGTACAGCGCGTCGATGGCCGGGCTCACGCCCAGCACCTCCACCAGCACGATGCGCGCGAAACGCGGGTCGCGCACGGTGTCGAACCACAGCTCGTAGGCCGCGGTGACCTGGCGCTCGATCGCCGCGACGTCACCGCGCCAGGCCTCGGAGCGGATCGACTCGTCCGTCAGCCGCGCGGCGAAGTCGTGCGTCAGCGTGCGGTAGACCTCGGCCAGCAGGGCCTCCATCGATGCGAACGACTCGTAGAAATAGCGGTCGGTGAGCCCGGCCGCGGCGCAGATGCCGCGCACGGTGGCGCCGCGAAAGCCCTGCGTTCCGAACAGCTCGACGCCGGCCTCGACGAAGCGCGCGCGCCGCGTGGCCACGCGCTCCTCCAGCGCCACGCCACCGTAGGCGCGGGCTGGTGCGAGGGTCGGCTTGGCGGAGGCGGGCATGCCCTATTTGACACGAAACAGGCCACCGCCTACGATTCACTCAAATCTGACGACACGCGTCGTCACTTATGCGACACGACGACGTACGACACACCAAGAACACGGAGACGGCATGGCCCTGAAACCCTGGACGCTGCGCGGCGGCGTCGGCGTGCTCACCGGCGCCGCCAGCGGCATCGGCGCGGCGCTGGCCGCCGACCTGGCGCGGCGCGGCATGCACCTGGCGCTCGTCGACCTGAACCCGGCCGGCCTCGAGGCGACGGCGGCCCAGGCGCGCGCCGCCGGCGTCACGGTCAGCACGCACGTGCTGGACGTGGCCGACCACGCGGCCGTCGCCGCCCTGCCCGCCGCCGTGCTCGCGCGGCACGGCCGGGTCACGGCGCTCGTCAACAACGCCGGTGTGGCGCTGGGCGGGATGTTCGAGCAGGTCGGCGCCGAGGACTTCGACTGGCTCATGGACATCAACTTCGGCGCCACCGTGCGCCTGACGCGCGCGTTCCTGCCCGTGCTCGCACGCGAGGATGCGGCGCAGCTGGTCAACGTCTCCAGCATCTTCGGCATCATCGCGCCGCCCGGGCAGACGGCCTACGCGGCGTCGAAGTTCGCGGTGCGCGGCTTCTCCGAGTCGCTGCGCCACGAGCTCGAGACGAGCGGCTCGCCGGTGGGCGTCACCATCGTGCACCCAGGCGGCGTGCGCACCGCCATCTCCGAGAACGCGCGCCTGGCCAAGGGCCTGGACAGCGCCGAGGTGGCCCGCGAGCGCGCCAACTGGCGCAGCCTGCTCGCGTTGGACCCGGCCAAGGCAGCCGAGATCATCGCCGCCGCCATGGCCAGGCGCGCGCCGCGCGTGCTGGTGGGCAACGACGCCAGGGGCGCGGCCCTCGTGCAGCGCCTGTTCCCGGTGACGTATTGGAAGCACGTGGCGCGCGACATCGCGCGCCGCATCAAGCGAAAGTAGGATCCAACATGGCAAGCTGGCAGGCCCGTGCGGCCCGATACGTGATCCGCAAGCGCGTGCGTCCGGCGCTCGGCGACATGAGCAACCTGATGCGCGTTCGCAGGGTCATGGGCGAGGCGCTGCCGCCGCCCAAGGGCGTGCGCTACACACCAGGCAGCCTCGGCGGCGTGGCGGGCGAATGGGTCGAGCGCGAAGGCGCCTCGGGCGCGTGCCCCACCCTCATGTACGTGCACGGCGGCGGCTTCGTCGGCTGCTCGCCGAGGACGCACCGGCCGATCACCGCCGGCTTCGCGCTGCAGGGCTTTCGCGTGTTCGCGCCCGACTACCGCCTCGCGCCGGAGCATCCCTTTCCCGCGCCGCTGGACGACGTCGTCGCGGCCTGGCGCGCGCTGCGCTCGCAACACGACGCCGAGGCCTCGGGCGAGCGCCTCGTGCTCGCCGGCGAGAGCGCCGGCGGCAACCTCGCGCTGGCGCTGATGCTCGTGCTGCGCGACGCCGGCGAACGCCTGCCCGCCGCGGCCGCGCTGTTCTCGCCGGCCACCGATGTCACCGGTGCCAGCCCGTCCATAGCGGGCAACGGCGACCGCGACCCGATGTTCCACGGCCCGTCGCTGGTCAACCTCGGCAACGCCTACCTGGGCGCCACGGGCGACGCGACGAACCCTTGGATCTCGCCGATCTTCGGCGACCTGCGCGGCCTGCCGCCGCTGCTGTTCCACGTGGCCGCCGAGGAGGCGTTACGCGACGACGGCCTGCGGTTCGCGCAGAAGGCGCGCGCGGCGGGCGTGCACGTGGAGACCACCGTGTGGCCCGTGGTGCCGCACGCCTGGCAGCTGCTGGCCAAGGTGCCCGAGGCACGCCAGTCGATCGCGCGCGCCGGCGAGTTCCTCAAGACCGCGCAACCCGACGCCATCGAGCACCTGGACGCGATCATCGTGGGCGCCGGCCTCTCGGGCATCGGCGCGGCCGTGCACCTGCAGCGCGACTTCCCCGGCCGCCGCTTCACGATCCTGGAGAGCCGCGCCGCGATGGGCGGCACGTGGGACCTGTTCCGCTATCCCGGCGTGCGTTCCGACTCCGACATGTTCACCCTCGGCTACGCGTTCAAGCCGTGGACGGACGCGAAGTCGCTGGCCGACGGGCCGGCCATCCGGAACTACATCGTCGAGACCGCGGTGGAACACGGCCTCGACCACCAGGTGCGCTACGGACACAAGGTGGTTCGCGCCGACTGGTCCTCGGCCGACGCGCGCTGGACGCTGGAGATCGAGCACGCGCCCGATGCAACGGGAGGCCAGGCGCGCCGCTCGCGGCTGGCGTGCAACTTCCTGCTCGCCTGCAGCGGCTACTACCGCTACTCCGAAGGCCACGCGCCCGAATTCCCGGGCGCCGCCGACTTCGCCGGCCGCCTCGTGCATCCGCAGTTCTGGCCCGAGGACCTGGACTACGCCGGCAAGCGCGTGGTGGTGATCGGCAGCGGCGCGACGGCCGTCACGCTGGTGCCCGAGATGGCCAAGACCGCGGCGCACGTGACGATGCTGCAGCGCTCGCCCAGCTACGTGCTGTCGCTGCCGGCGCGTGACCCGATCGCGCAGTCGCTGCGGCGCCACCTGCCGCGCATGCTCGCGTACCGCCTCACGCGCACCAAGAACATCGGCGTGGCGATGCTGTTCTTCAAGCTCGCGCGGCGCTGGCCCGCGAAGGTGAAGAAGAACCTGATCGGCATGGTGCGCCAGGCGCTCGGCCCGTCGCACGACGTCGACACCCACTTCACGCCGCGCTACAACCCGTGGGACCAGCGCGTGTGCTTCGTGCCCGACGGCGACCTGTTCGACGCGATCAAGGGCGGCCGGGCCGAGATCGCCACCGACCGGATAGCCACGTTCACGCCGGACGGCATCCGCCTGGAGTCGGGCCGCGAGCTGGCCGCCGACATCGTCGTCTCGGCCACCGGCCTCGTGCTGAACCTGCTGGGCGACGTGGCGTTCGCGATCGACGGCCACCCGGTCGATTTCTCGAAGACGCTGGGCTACAAGGGCATGATGTTCTCGGGCGTGCCCAACCTGGTCTACACCTTCGGCTACACCAACGCGTCGTGGACGCTGAAGGCCGATCTCACGGCCGACTACGCGTCGCGGCTGTTCGCCTACATGGACAAGCACGGCTACGCCAGCGCCACGCCGGCCGCCGCAGCGGGTGTGGAGACGAAGCCGTTCCTCGATTTCTCGTCAGGCTACGTGCAGCGGGCCGTCGACATGCTGCCGAAGCAGGGCGTGAGGTCACCCTGGCGGCTCTACCAGAACTACCTGCTGGACCTGCTCACGCTGCGCTACCGCCGCATCGCCGACGGAACGCTGCGCTTCGCGCGCAAGGGGTAGAACTCAGTCCTTCTCGGGCTCGCGGAACTCCATCGGCCACGCCTCGCCCGGCTTGCGCGCGTTCTCGCGCCGGCGCAGCTCCACGCGGCGGATCTTGCCCGACAGCGTCTTGGGCAGCTCGCCGAACTCCACGATGCGGATGCGCTTGTACGAGGCCAGGCGCGCTCGGGCGAACGCGAGGATGGACTGCGCCAGCTCGGGGCTGGGCGCGAAGCCGGCGCGCAGGATCAGGATGGCCTTGGGCACCGCCAGCCGGATCGGGTCGGGCGACGGGATCACCGCGGCCTCGGCCACGGCCTCGTGCTCGATGAGCACGCTCTCCAGCTCGAACGGGCTGATGCGGTAGTCGGAGGCCTTGAACACGTCGTCGGAGCGGCCCACGTAGGTGATGTAGCCGTCGGCGTCGCGCGAGGCGACGTCGCCCGTGTGGTAGTGGCCGTCGCGCATCGCCTCCGAGGTCTTCTCGTCGTCGTCCTGGTAGCCCAGCATCAGCGCGATGGGGCGCGGCGACAGCGTCAGCGAGATCTCGCCCTCCTGCGCGGGCTGGCCGGCTATGTCCAGCAGCGCGACCTCGTAGCCCGGCAGCGGTCGGCCCATCGAGCCCGGCTTGAGCGGCTGGCCCGGCGGGTTGCCGACCTGCGCCGTCGTCTCGGTCTGGCCGAAACCGTCGCGGATCGTGATGCCCCAGGCCTTGCGCACGATGTCGATCACCTCGGGATTCAGCGGCTCGCCGGCGCCCACCAGCTCGCGCAACGAGGTCTTGTACTTGCCGAGATCCTGCTGCATCAGCATGCGCCACACGGTGGGCGGCGCGCACAGCGAGGTGACCTTGTTCTTCACCAGCACGTCGAGCGCGGCGGGCGCATTGAAGCGCGCGTAGTTGTAGATGAAGACGGTGGCGCCCGCGTTCCACGGCGCGAAGAAACAGCTCCACGCGTGCTTGGCCCAGCCGGGCGAGCTGATGTTCCAGTGCACGTCGCCGGGCTTCAGGCCGATCCAGTACAGGGTGGACAGGTGGCCCACCGGGTAGCTCTGGTGGCTGTGCAGCACCAGCTTGGGCCTGGACGTGGTGCCCGAGGTGAAGTACAGGAACAGCGGGTCGTTGGCGTCGGTCGGGCCATCGGGCGTGAACGTGCCCGGCTGCTGGCGCGAGCCCGCGTAGTCCAGCCAGCCCGCCGGCGCGGCGCCCACCGCGATGCGCGTGTAGGCGCCCGGGAACGCGTCGAACTTGGCCGTGGCCGAGGCGGTGCAGATGACGTGCCTGACGGCGCCGCGGTCGAAGCGGTCGGTGAGGTCATCGGTGCTCACCAGCGTGGTGGTGGGCACGATCACCGCGCCCAGCTTCATGCAGGCGAGCATGGACTCCCACAGCGCCACCTCGTTGGGCATCAGCAGCAGCACGCGGTCGCCGCGGGCCACGCCGAGCGAACGCAGCCAGTTGGCGACCTGGTTCGAGCGCTCGGCCATGCGCGCGAAGCTGACCTTGTCCTCGCTCCCGTTCTCGTCGACGATCCACAGCGCCGGCGCGTCGTTGCCGCGCGCGAGGGCATCGAAGTAGTCGAGCGCCCAGTTGAATTCGGTGAGCCGGGGCCAGCGGAAGTCGCGGTACGCGGTGGCGTAGTCCTCGCGGTGCTGGAACAGGAAGTCGCGGGCGGCCAGGAATGCGGCCAGGCCCTGGGCGGGGGATGCGGTCATGGGGGTCGTCTCCGTCGTGGTCGGACGCCGTCGTGCGGCGGTCTCTGGCGACCAGCATACGGGAGGCGGCCAACGCTCGCCTGACGACCTCAGGCGGCCAGCGTGGCGGGCGCGATCGGGGCGATGGGAATGACGCGGGCGACCTTGGCCGCGAGGCTCTCGGCGGCCGTGGGACGGCAGGCGCGGGCGGCGTCGAAGGTGTCGCGGGCGCAGTCGCCGCAGCGACCGCAGGCGGTGGCCACGCGCAGCTCGTCCTGCAGTTCCTCGAAGGAGGCGCAGCCGTGGCGCACCTCGCGCTCAATGTCGTGGTGGGACACCCGGTGGCAGACGCAGACGATCACTGCAGGCACTCCTGCGACAGGGCGGTCTTCGTGGCGGCGGCGGCGAACGACATGCGGGCGGATCCGGTTCGGTGGCGTTTGTGCAACTATAACGCGAATCGTTCGCATTTACAAACCGCGAAAGAGCCCCTCTCCCGTGCCCCGGTTCTCGGCCGCCCGGAAGCAGAAAAGCGCGGACTCGCCGCGCTTTCCAGGTGCGAAGGCGGTCCGCGCCCTCAGCCGACCTCGCCCATCATGGACTGCAGGTAGTTCTGCTCGCCGACCTTGGCGGCCACGTCGAGCTGGGTCTCGAGGAAGTCGATGTGCTCCTCGGTGTCGTCGAGGATGTCCTGCAGCAGCCCGCGCGAGACGTAGTCGCGCACCGTCTCGCAGTACGCGATGCCTTCCTTGATGGTGGCCTGCGCGGCGTATTCCAGCTTCAGGTCGCAGTTCATGGCCTCGAGGAGCGTCTCGCCGATCATCAGCTTGCCGAGGTCCTGCAGGTTGGGCAGGCCGTCGAGCATGAAGATGCGATCCATCAGGCGATCGGCGTGCTTCATCTCGCCGATCGACTCCTCGTATTCCTTCTTCGCGATCTTGTCGAAACCCCAGTGCTTGTACATCCGGTAGTGGACGAAGTACTGGTTGATCGCAGTCAGTTCGTTCTTCAGCTGGGCCTGAAGGTGCGCGATGACCTGGGGATCGCCTTTCATGGGAACTCCTCGTTTTCGATGTCCGGTGGATGGCGCCCATCCTAGCGCGGGAAGCGCTCGACGGACGCGCCGCCCGCGGCGCCTCAATGACCGCCGGTATCGGCGTTGCGGCTCGCCTCGAACAGGAACCAGGCACGGCGCTCGGTCTCGTCGATCCAGTTCTCGATGAGGCTGGCGGTGGCGATGTCCTTGTGCTCGTCGCACACCTCGTGCGCCGCGCGCAGGCTGGCCGCCAGCTGCTGGTTGTCCTGGTGCAGCTCGGCCAGCATGTCCAGCGGGGTCACGAAGTCGGCATCGTTGTCCGACACGCGCTGCAGCCGCGCGATGTGGCCGATGGAACGCAGCGTGGTGCCGCCCACCTTGCGCACGCGCTCGGCCAGCGGGTCGGTCATCGCGTAGAGCTGGTCGCCCTGGTCGTCGAGCAGCAGGTGGTAGTCGCGGAAGTGCGGTCCGCTCATGTGCCAGTGGAAGTTCTTGGTCTTCAGGTAGAGGGCGAACACGTCGGCCAGGATGGCGTTGAGCGCGCCGCTCAGATCCTTCGTGGCCTTGGCGCCCAGGTCGGTGGGCGTGGCGATGGCCGCGCCGCGGCGGGCCTTGGCAGCCGCGGCCTTCTTCGGGGACAACGTCTTCATGAGTCAGCTCCTGCAGGGTTTGGAAGGGGCCGTCGAGGCACGACGGCGGCACGTCGCAGGTTACCCGCGAGTCGGCCGCCCCGGCGCCGCCGGGGACTCGACGGCAGGGAAATGGGGGCCCGCCGGCTTGCTTTTCCAGAGTTTGCGCAACTGTGTCCGAGTTGATATAGCAGGGGGTTTCCGGCGTTCATCGGGGATTCCATCGATGCTCGAGCAAATAGTATTCAGGCATCGAAACCGGAGTTAGACCATGACTCAAGTCCACTCTTCGGGTGGCGCGCAGGCCCCCTTCGCCACCCCCGTGTCGAGCGGCAAGGCCAAGGCGGCCAGCCAGCCAGAGAAGAAGATCGCCGTACCCAGTACTGCAGACGCCAAGCCCGTCGCAGGCTCGGCCGCGGCCAAGTCCGGGACGACGGTCAGCTTCGGCGAGGAGGCGCTGCATGCGCTCGAGGCCACCGGCGCCTTCGTGGGCAAGGCGCTGCTGGCCGGCGTGGAAGACGTGGGCGAGGCGGCGTACTACACCGTCAAGACGCTGGGCACGGGCGTCGTCGACGTCGCCAAGGGCCTGGGCACCGCGGTCTCCGACGGCGTCCATGGCGTGATCGCCGGCGTCGAGGACACGGCCAACGCCGTGGGCCGCGGCGTCGTGCACGTGGAGAACGCGACGGGCGACATCTGGTCCCTGGCGACCCAGGGCGCCAGCGCCGCGACGAACCTGGCCACGGCGGTAGGCACCGACGCCACGACGCTGGTGACCAACGTGGGCACGGCCGCCACAGACGTGGGCGTGGGCGCCGAGGCCCTGCTGTCGGGCATGGGCAGCGTGGCCAGGACGGCGGCCAACTACGGCACCCTCGTCGTGCAGCAGACGGGCAAGGCGATCAGCGAGCTGACCTGAGCCGCCGCGCGCGGGATGCGCGCGAACTCAGTACCGGCGGCGCACCGTCCGCCGCCAGCGGCTGCCCCACACGATCAGCCACAACAGCACCAGCTGCAGCGGCAGGCGCAGCCACAGAAGCCACACCGGCACCGACGGGAACTGGTCGTGCGCGTGCAGCATGTAGACGTTGGCCGGCGTGACCGCCAGCGTCAGCGCGAACAGGCACCAGCCCGCCAGGCGGCGCGTCCACGGCAGCATCAACCCCAAGGCGCCCGCCAGCTCGAGCACGCCGGTGCCCAGCACCACGTCGGTCGCGTCGGGAATCTGCGGCGGCACGATGCTCGCCTCGAGCTCGGTGAACGCGAAGTGCGCGAGGCCGCCGAAGAAGAACCATGCGATCACGAACCACAGCGCGACCCGTTGCCAGCGCGTGCCTTGGCGCAGCGGCTCCGACAGCTCTGCGGAAACGAAGGGCAGGTAGTTCACGCGCGCCGCCCTCCGCGGCGGCGAGGGGCGGGGCGATGCGAACGGGGCGGCAGGAATCTCGTCACGGGAATCTTCAGGTCGCGCTCACGAGGCGCGGCGGGATCGGGGTCCAAAGATGCATGATCGCCCACGTCCTGCCCGACCTTGGCTCTCGCGACGAAATAAACGTAAACGTTCCTAACGGTCAACGGCCCGAATCGTCGAGCTGCTTGCGGCGGATTTCGCCCTGGCGCTCGAACATCCAGCCGGGATACTCGGCCGGCAGCGCGCTCGCGTCGCCGAGCGCCTTCAGCTCGTCCGGCGTGAGGGTCACCCGGGTGGCCGCGATGTTGTCGGCCAGCTGGTCGGGCCGCTTGGCGCCCACGATGACGCTGGTCACCTGCGGCTGGTGCAGCAGCCAGGCGAGCGCGATCTGCGCCACCGACACGCCGCGCGCGTCGGCCAGCGGCCGCATCGCGTCGATGACGACGTCGGCGCGCTCGCGGTCCACCGGCGGGAAGTCGAAGCTCTGGCGGCGGCTGCCAGCCTCGGTGCTCGTTCCGGCCTTGTACTTGCCGCTGAGCAGGCCGCCGGCGAGCGGGCTCCACACCATCAGGCCGACGCCTTCGCTCTCGAGCATCGGCACGATCTCGCGCTCGAGGTCGCGTCCGGCCAGCGTGTAGTAGGCCTGCAGCGACTCGAAGCGCGACAGCCCCAGCCGCTCGGCCACGCCCAGCGCCTTCACGATCTGCCACGCGGCCCAGTTGGAGACGCCCACGTAGCGCACCTGGCCCTGGCGCACTAGTTGGTCCAGCGCGCGCACCGTCTCCTCGATGGGCGTGGCGGGGTCGAAGCCGTGGATCTGGTAGAGGTCGATGTGCTCCAGTTGCAGACGCTTCAGGCTGGCCTTGACGCCGTCCATGATGTGGCCACGCGAGCTGCCGCGGCCGTTGGCACCCGGGCCGGTCTCGCCGAACACCTTGGTGGCGACGACGACGTTCTCGCGCGGCACCTTCAGGTTCTTCAGCGCCTGCCCGGTGAGCTGCTCCGACGCGCCGCCCGCGTAGACGTCGGCCGTGTCGATGAAGTTGATGCCGGCGTCGATGGCCTGGCCCACGAGCCTGTCGGCGTCGCCCTGCCCCAGGGTGCCGATCTTGCCCCAGATGCCGTCGGAACCGCCGAAGGTCATGGTGCCGAGGCACAGCTCGGAGACGAACAGGCCGGTGCGGCCGAGGCGATGGTTGCGCATGGAAGAGGCTCCGTCGGCAAGGGTTGCGAGTCGCGTGGAAGGATAGGGGCGCGGCCAAAGCCATGCGGGCCTGCGGGGTCATGCGCCGGCCCTCGGTGTTTCCACTCATGTATCGCCCTGCCCCGGCCGACAGAATCGCGCCACTGGAACCGATTCCACCGGACCAGGTCGGAAGGCCAATCCATGAGCACCCCCGTTCCTCCCATTCTTCCGCCCGCCGGCTCGGCCATGCACCGCCGGGGCTTCGTGTTCGGCGCGGCCACCGCGTCGTACCAGATCGAGGGCGCCGTCCACGCCGACGGCCGCGTGCCGTCGATCTGGGACACCTTCAGCGCCACCCCCGGCAAGACCCACCTGGGCGACACCGGCGACGTCGCCTGCGACCACTACCACCGCTACGAGCAGGACATCGCGCTGCTGGCCGGCCTCGGCTTCGACGCCTACCGCTTCTCCATCGCCTGGCCGCGCGTCATGGACACGAACGGCCGCCTCAACGAACGCGGCATCGACTTCTACAGGCGCCTGCTCGACCGCCTCGATGCGCACGGCATCTCGGCCTGGGCCACGCTTTACCACTGGGACCTGCCGCAATACCTGCAGGATCGCGGCGGCTGGCTCAACCGCGACACGGCGTATCGCTTCGCCGACTACGCCGAGGCCATGGGCCGCATCTTCAAGGGCCGCATGGCCGGATGGATGACGCTCAACGAGCCGTTCTGCTCGGCCTGGATCGGCCACGGCGAGGGCCGGCACGCGCCGGGGCTCACCGACGTGCGCTACGGCGTCGAGGCGATGCACCACCTGCTGCTGGGCCACGGCCTGGGCACGATCGCGCTGCGCGCCCACGACGAGGCGCCCGTGGGCCTCGTGGCCAACGTCTGCGCGGTGACGCCGGCCAGCGACTCCGCCGCCGACCGCATCGCCACCGAACGCGCCGCCGCCAGCTCCAACCACTGGCCGCTGGACGCGCTGTTCCTGGGCCGCTACCCCGCCCCGCTGCGCGACCTGTGGCCCGACGCCCACGCGCCCGTCCGCGAGGGCGACATGGCCGCCATCGGCGTGCCGCTCGACTTCCTCGGCATCAACTACTACTTCCGCCAGATGATCGCCAGCGACGGCGCGCACGGCTTCGTCGCCAAGCCGCAGCCGGGCGTCGAACGCACGCAGATGGGCTGGGAGGTCTACCCCGACGGGTTCCGCGACCTGCTGCTGGAATTCAAGCGGCGCTACCCGAAGCTCCCGCCGATCTACATCACCGAGAACGGCATGGCCAGCGACGACGCGGTGCAGGCCGGACGCGTGCATGATGCGCAGCGCGCGCGCTACTTCAACAGCCACCTCGCGGCCGTCGACGCGGCGATGCGCCAGGGCGTGGACGTGCGCGGATACTTCGCCTGGTCGCTGATGGACAACTTCGAATGGAGCTACGGCTACGAGAAGCGCTTCGGCCTCGTGCACGTGGACTACCGCACGCAGGCGCGCACGGCCAAGGACTCGGCGCTGGCGTTCAAGCAGTTCCTGGAGGCGCGCCGCGCGGCCGCCTGATGACGACAATCAAGCAAGGAGACGACACATGACGATGAACGCTTCCCGCCTGGGCCTGGCCCTCGCCATCGGGCTCGCGCTCGGCGGCTCGGCACACGCGCAGGCCAACCGAGCCGAGGTGCTGCACTGGTGGACGTCGGGCGGCGAGTCCGCGGCCGTCAAGGAGTTGGCCAACGCCTACAGGCAGGCAGGCGGCACCTGGGTGGACGCGGCCATCGCCGGCGGCGAGCAGGCGCGCGCGGCGGCCGTCAACCGCATGGTCGGCGGCACGCCGCCCACCGCGGCGCAGTTCAACACGTCCAAGCAGTTCCTCGACCTGGTCGACCAGGGCATGCTCAACAACGTGGACGTGGTGGCGGCCCAGAACAACTGGGACAAGATCCTGCCCGCGCCGATCCTGAACTCCATCAGGATCAAGGGCCACTTCTACGCGGTGCCGGTCGACATCCACATGCCCGCCTGGTTCTGGTACTCCAAGCCCGCGTTCGCCAAGGCCGGCATCGCGGCCGAACCGAAGACGCCCGACGAGTTCTTCGCCGACCTCGACAAGCTGAAGGCCGCCGGCATCGTGCCGCTCGCGTTCGGCGGCCAGCCCTGGCAGGAGAAGATCACGTTCTACGCGTGGCTCGCGCACGTCGGCGGCCCCGACATGTACATGAAGCTGTACCGCGACAAGGACGCCGCCATGGTGGCCTCGCCGCAGTTCAAGGCGCTGCTCGCGTCGTTCAAGCGCCTGCACAACTACGTCGACGCGGGCTCGCCCAACCGCAACTGGAACGACGCCACCGCGATGGTGATCTCCGGCAAGGCCGGCGTGCAGATCATGGGCGACTGGGCCAAGGGCGAGTTCGCGTCCGCGCACCAGACCGCCGGCAAGGAGTTCGGCTGCTTCCCGGGCTTCGGCCCCAGGAGCCCGTACCTCGTGGCGGGCGACGTGTTCGTGTTCCCGAAGATCACCGACCCGGCGCAGGTCAAGTCGCAGCAGCTGCTGGCCACCGTGTTCACGTCGCCGGCCACGCAGGTGGCGTTCTCCAACAAGAAGGGCTCGATCCCGATCCGCACCGACGTCGACGTGAAGGCGCTCGACCTCTGTGCGCAGCAGGGCGTGGCGATCATGAAGGACGTCTCGCGCCAGCTGCCCTCGCCCGAGATGCTGATCTCGCCCGACCTGGAGGGCTCGCTGCAGGACATCATCACGAAGTTCTGGAACACCACCGAGTCGGCCGACGACGCCGCCAAGGCGATCGCCGCCGCGCTGAAGAACGGCTGAGTGACGTCGCGCCGGCCGCTCGTTCGACACCTCGTCGCCTGGCTCGCCCTGGCGCCGATGGTGGCCACCGTGCTGTGGGTGTACGTGGGCAGCGTGCTGTGGTCGATGCGCATCTCGGTGAGCAGCTCCCGCACGCTGCCCAGCGGCGACTTCGTGGGCATGAAGCAGTACGCGCGCCTGTTCGACAGCGAGCGCTGGGCGCTGTCGCTGCAGAACATGGCGCTGTTCGGCGTTCTGTTCGTCGTGGCGTGCCTCGCCATCGGCTTCCTGCTGGCGGTGTTCATCGACCAGCGCGTGCGCGGCGAGGGCGTGCTGCGCACGATCTTCCTGTATCCCTACGCGATGTCCTTCGTGGCCACCGGCCTGGTGTGGCAGTGGATGCTCAACCCCGAGCTGGGGCTGCAGTCCACCGTGCGCGGCTGGGGCTTCCCGAACTTCACCTTCGACTGGATCGTGCGCCAGGACGCGGTGATGTACGCCATCGTCGTCGCCGCCGTCTGGCAGGCCTGCGGCCTCGTGATGGCGCTGATGCTGGCCGGCCTGCGCGGCATCGACGAGAGCCTGTGGATGGCCGCGCGCATCGACGGCATCCCGGCATGGCGCGTATACGCCAGCATCGTGCTGCCCATGCTGGGCCCGTCGTTCGGCACCGCATTCGTGCTGCTTTCGGTGAGCGTGGTGAAGGTGTTCGACGTGGTGGTGGCCATGACGCAGGGCGGCCCCGGGCTGGCCAGCGAGGTGCCGGCCAAGTTCATCATCGACAACCTGCTGGTGCGCGCCAACATCGGGTTGGCCTCGGCCGCGTCCACCGTGCTGCTGCTGACCGCGCTCGCGTTGCTGGCACCGTGGTTCTACGCCCGCGCGCACGCGTCACGCCGCGCCGAACGCGTGGCGCGCGAGCTGCGCGCGAGCGAGCCGCAAGGAGCCAGGGCATGAGCGCGGCGATGGCGCCGCGTCGCCGCCTGCCGCGGCCGGCACGCATCGGCCTGTACGTGTTCCTCTTCACCGCGGCGCTGGCCTTCCTGCTGCCGCTGTACGTGATGATCGCCACCTCCGTCAAGCCGATGGAGGAGATCCGCCTGGGCAACCTGTTCTCGCTGCCCGTGAAGATCACGCTGGAGCCGTGGGCGCAGGCGTGGATGTCGGCCTGCACCGGTCTGGAGTGCGGCGGCATCCGCGCCGGCTTCATGAACTCGGTGGCCATCGTGGTGCCCAGCACGCTGCTGTCCATCCTGCTGGGCGCGCTCAACGGCTACGCGCTGTCGTTCTGGCGTCCCCGCGGGGCGCAAGCCTTCCTTGTCGTCCTCGTCACGGGCGCCTTCATCCCCTACCAGGTGATGCTGTTCCCGTTGATCCGCGCGCTCGCCGCGATGGGGTTGTTCGGCACGCTGCCCGGCATCGTTCTGATCCACACGCTGTTCGGCATGCCGGTGATGACGCTGCTGTTCCGCAACTACTACGCCGGCGTGCCGCACGAGCTGTTCATGGCGGCGCGCATCGACGGCGGCGGGTTCTGGCGCATCTTCGTGCAGCTGATGCTGCCGATGTCGCTGCCCATCGTCGTGGTGGCCGTCATCATGCAGGTGACCGCGATCTGGAACGACTTCCTGCTGGGCCTCGTGTTCGCCGGCCGCGACTGGCTGCCGATGACCGTGCAGCTGAACAACATCATCAACACCACCACCGGCGAGCGCCTGTACAACGTCAACATGGCGGCCACGCTGCTGACGTCGCTGGTGCCGCTGACCGTCTATCTCGTCTCCGGCCGGTGGTTCGTGCGCGGCATCGCCGCCGGCGCAGTGAAAGGCTAGTTTGAACGTCTCCATCAAGAAGCTGGGCGTGCGCATGGGTGCCAACACCGTGCTCTCGAACCTCGACCTCGACGTCGTGGCCGGTGAGTTCCTGGTGCTGCTGGGCCCGTCGGGCTGCGGCAAGTCCACACTGCTGCACGCCGTCGCCGGCCTCATCGACGTGGAAGCCGGCAGCGTGGAGATCGGCGGCAAGGACGTGACCTGGGCCGACCCGAAGGATCGCGGCATCGGCATGGTGTTCCAGTCGTACGCGCTCTATCCGACGATGAACGTCGAGCGCAACATGTCGTTCGGACTGCGCGTGGCGGGCGTGGCCAGGGCGGAGATCGCCCGGCGCGTCGAGCGGGCGTCGAGGATGCTGCAGCTGGACGCCCTGCTCGCGCGCAAGCCGGCGCAGCTCTCGGGCGGCCAGCGCCAGCGCGTGGCCATCGGGCGAGCGCTGGTGCGCGAGGCGCAGGTGTTCCTGTTCGACGAGCCGCTGTCCAACCTCGACGCCAAGCTGCGCACCGAGCTGCGGCGCGAGCTGAAGGCGCTGCACAGAGACCTCGGCGCCACGATGATCTACGTCACCCACGACCAGGTGGAAGCGATGACGCTGGCCACCCGCGTGGCGGTGATGCGCGGCGGCCGCATCCAGCAGATCGGCACGCCGGGCGAGGTGTACGCCCGCCCGGCCAACATGTTCGTGGCCGGCTTCCTGGGCTCGCCCAGCATCAACTTCATCGAGGGCGAGGCCGCGGGCGCCCCGGCGGTGCTGGGCGTGCGGCCCGAGCACCTGGCGCTGCATCCTGCCGGCGCCGGCCACCCCGAGGCCGAGGTGACGCTCGTGGAGGCGATGGGCGCCCACGAGGTGGTGTGGCTGGAGCTGCGGGGCCAGAGGCTGGCCGCCATCGCCCCCTCCACCGGCGTGCACCGCATCGGCGACCGCGTGGGCGTGCAGATGGCCCTGGATCGCGCCGTGCTGTTCGATGCGGTGTCGCAGGAACGCATCGAAGTGGCCGCGGGCGCGTTCCAGGCGCGTGCGCGCTGATATCGTCCCCCAAATGGCAACGATCAAGGACGTCGCAAAGCTCGCCGGCGTGGGCGTGGGCACGGCCTCGCGCGTCATCAGCGGCAAGGGCTCGTTCTCCCAGGACGCGGCCGCGCGCGTGGAGGCGGCCGCGCGCCAGCTCGGGTTCCGCCCGAGCGCGATCGCACGCGCGCTGTCGTTGCAGAGCACCGGCACCATCGGCGTGTTCGTGCCCGATTTCAAGGGTCCGTTCTACGGCCCGCTGCTGGACGCGATCGACGCCGAGCTGCGCCTGCACGACCGCCACATGGTGGCCGCCAACGGCTGCGGCGACGAGGACAGCCGCCAGCAGTCGCTGGACGGCGTGCGCTTCCTGATCGAGCGCGAGTGCGACGGCATCATCATGTGCAGCAACGCCCTGCGCGACGCCGACTTCGCCGCGTTGCGCGACGACTTCGCCAACCTGGCCATCGTCAACCGCGACGTCAAGGGCATGAAGACGCACTGCTTCACCGTCGACCACCGCGCCGCCGGCCGCGCCGCCGCCGACGCCCTGCTCGCCCACGGCCACCGCCGCATCGCGGTCATCACCGGCCCGGCCATCGCCGGCGACAACAAGCAGCGCCTGCAGGGCCTGTTCGACCGCCTCGCGGAAGCCGGCGTCGCCGCGAACTCGGTGCTCGTGGAGGAAGGCGACTTCAGCGCCCCCTCCGGCTGGGCGGCCTGCGAGCGTCTGGCAGCCCGCAAGCCGAAGATCACCGCGCTGTTCTGCGCCAACGACCAGATGGCCATGGGCGCCATCAGCTACCTCGGCCACCACGGCATCCGCGTGCCCCAGCAGTGGTCGGTGATGGGCTACGACGACTCCGACGTGGCCGCGTTCCTGTCGCCCAGGCTGACCAGCGTGCGCATTCCGATCGCGGAGATGGCGCTGAACGCGTGTCGCCAACTCCTCAACACGCGGTTCGGCACCGAGCTGGCGGTGTCGCGCAGGTTCGTGCCGACGGTGGTGATGCGGGATTCGTTGGCGAAGGCGGCGGGATAGTCGCTGGCTGGGCGCGCTGCCTGCGCGGCGCAGCGTGGCGAGCGCACGGCCGCCAGGCTCACCGTCCGCTCGACGATGGTTGCCGACATGGGCGATCGTGCGATGCCGGTGGCCGGCCGCGCCCTGCAGTTGCCAAGCAGCATCCGTCGCCTCACACTCCGCATTGCGACTGTAGGCCGGTACCGACCTGAAGCCGAGACCGCGAGGCTGCCGTCCATGATTCCGACACTGAGAGTGGCGATGGCGAGACGCCCTTGGGCGCTTCTCCTGTGCATGGCGTTGGCCTCCTGCGCCGATGCACCCGCCACGATCGACGCAAGCGAGCAGCTGTTCGCCGACTCATCCTTTGCACCGCCGTCCGAGCGCATCGCCGCAGCCGACATCTTCGCGGTCAGCCCGGAAATGAGGGCCTATCTGAATTCCATGGTCGCCGAGGAAGTCGCGCAGCGCGGCGAGGCCCGGGGTCTGGTGGAAGCCTTGTTCAAGGATCGCCGCCTGCAGATCGACTATGACGCGGCCTACACCCGCAACGCTGCCCAGACGTTCGAGGCCCGAGCCGGCAACTGCCTGTCCTTGTCCATCGTGACGGGCGCCATGGCCAAGGAGATGGGGCTGGAGGTGCGCTACCAGTCCGTCCGCACCAGCGAACACTGGGAGCGCGACGGCGATCTGCTGGAGCTGGTCGGGCACGTCAACGTCTCGGTGGGATTGCCCGCCTCGAGGGTTCGTGCCTGGGGGTACAACACGGACAGGTGGACGGTCGACTTCCTTGCCCCGTCGGAGATGAAGGGCCTGGTCACCGAACCGATTTCCGAATCCCGCATCGTCGCGATGTTCATGAACAACCGGGCCGCCGAGGCCCTGGCGCGCCAGCGCACGGATGACGCGTACTGGTGGCTGCGCAGTGGCATCGCCTCGGATTCCACCTTTGCCAGCCTGTACAACACGCTCGGCGTGACCTACCTGCGCAAGGGCCTGCTGCCGCAGGCGGAGTCGGCGCTGCGCCACGCGCTCTCCATCGAACCGGACAGTCGCGAGACGTGGAACAACCTGGCTGTCGTGCTGCGCCACGAGGGGCGAACCGAACAGGCCGCGGCCATCGAGAAGCAGCATCCCGCTTCGAGGGCTGCAAGCTTGACCGCCGCCATCGAAGGCGGCATGAAGGCCAACGAATCCGGCGACTACGCCCACGCGCTCGAACTCCTCACGCGCGCGCTCAGGGCATCGAGCGACAACCACGAGATCCACTACCTGCTGGCCGTCACCTACCTCAATCTCGGCGACCGCCGCCGCGCGATGGAACATCTTCTCGAGGCAAGAGACGACAGTCTGACCGTCAGGCAGCGGTCGATCTACTCATCGAAGATCGAGCTCCTGAATTCGAGGACGAGCAACTTCAGGCTGGATCCCGAGGTGCTGCGGTCGAATTGAAGAGCCGAGTGGGCGGTGAAGTCGTCGATGCGGATGTCGGCGAGAGCCGGGACGAAGGGCCAGACCCTTCGCCGTCGCGCCCGGTATTTTGTGGTGGTCATTGATCGTCGCAGTTTGCAGTCCCCTGGGGGCCCCGCCCTTCTCATGACCGCCCGAAAATCCGTTCACTTTCAGGCAGTGGTTCCGATAACGGTTGTAGGCCGATCCAAGCCTTGAAACCCGGACACCTCCTCGTGGACACCTCGATCTCCAGCACGCCCCCTTCCGCCGCTCAGTCCCCCGTCGCCTCGCCCGGCGACGGAGCCTCCAAGCCCGAGGCACCCCCCGATCGCGGGGCGGCAACGCCGACAGCGCCGCCGCCTTCGACGACCGTCACCTTGAGCCCTGCCGCGCAGGCCGCTCAAGAAGCGTCCGAGACGCCCGAGCAGACAGCGCGCGAGGCTCGCGGCAATGACCACCAGGCACAAAAGTTGGTCGCCAAGCAGGCTGAGCTGGCAAAGATGTACGCCGCCGGCTGAGCAGCGTCGTCGAGACCGGGCCGCCGACCCCTCGGCGTCCGGCCGCTCGCCAGTACGCCATCCTCGGCTGCCACGGCCCTTCCGATGGCCGTTCAGTGGGTCTGGGCGCGGTCCTCGCGCCGGAGGTCCAGCAGCCTCAGCGTCACGCCGTTCGTCCAGCCGAAGCCATCCTGCAGCGGATATTCGCCGCCGCCGCCGCCGACCCCGCTGCCGTCGACGAGGTACTTCTCGACGAGCTTGTGCTTCTGCGCGTAGAGCGCCTCGACGTCGCCCAGGAATCGCTCCCTGATGATCCGGGCCAGATCGGGCCTGCCGTAGTGCAGCGCCGCCTGCACGGCGATCCATTGCGACGGCGCCCAGCCGTTGGGGGCGTCCCATTGCTGGCCGGTGCGAGCCGCGGTGGTCGCCAGGCCGCCCACCTGCAGCAGCGTCGCCTCGGCCACCCGCAGCGTGCTGCGCGCGCGATGCGTCGGCGCGAGCTCGACGAACAGCGGCAGCAGCATCGCCGCCGTGCGGTCGTCGCGCACGCGGCGCAACTGCCAGTCGTAGTCGGCGTAGTAGCCGTCCGGTTGCCAGAGGACACGGTCGATCGCGAGCGCGCGGCGCTCCGCACGCGCGGAGAACGTGGCCGTGCAGGCGACCTCGTGCTCCACGGCGCAGCCCTTGGCGATGGTCTTCTCGAGTTCGTACAACAGGCTGTTCAGGTCGACCGGGATGATCGCGGTCGTGCGGATGGTCGTCAGCGTCGCGCCGTCGCCGAGCCAGCGCGAGCTGAAGTCCCAGCCGCTCTCGGCGGCGGCGCGCAGGTCGCGCCACACTTCGGCGTTCGCGCGGCCCGCGGCCTGCCGAGCCGTCGTCATGTCCTGCCGCCACGATTCCGGGCGCGGCGTGTCCTCCGCATCCCAGTAGCGATTCAGCACGGTGCCGTCGGCCAGAACGACGACATGGCCGCTGGCCTGGCCGGGCGGCGTGGACTCGGCGCCGCGCATCCAGTACGCGTACTCCTTGCGCAGGGCCGGCAGGTAGCGCCGGTAGGGTGCGTCGCCTTCCACCTGCGCCGCAAGCGCCACCATCAGCGCGAAGAACGGTGGCTGCGAGCGGCTGAGGTAGTAGGTCCGGTTGCCGTTCGGCACGTGGCCGTAGGCCTCGATCTCATAGGCGAAGTTCTCGAGCATGTCGTCGACCAGGCGCTCGTGCCCCGACTCCTGCAGGCCCAGCATCGTGAAGTAGCTGTCCCAGTAGTAGCCCTCGCGGAAGCGTCCGCCCGGCACGACGTAGGGCCGGGGCAACGGCAGCAGCGAGCTGTTGGCCGGCGCTCCGGGCGTGGTGCGCGTCAGCACGGGCCACAGCCCGTCGATGTGCTCGCGCAGGCCGGCCGCGGGCAACGGCGCGGCAGCTGCATCCGCCGGTGCGGCGAAATTCCGCGCGACGAAGGCGGCCAGCGAGAAGCCCGGTTGATCCTTGCCGGCCTCGTAGGCCCGGACGATGGCCGCCGGGTCGCCGTGCGCGACTGCATCGACGAATGTCTTCTGGTCGGGGTAGATCTGGGCCGACTGCACCGCGACGAACAGCGCACCGTAGAGCTTGTCGGGCGAAGGCGGCGGCGCGGCCGGCGTGCCCAAGGCGCGGGCTGGCGCCGACAACAGCGCGATGACGAGCAGCATCAGCTCGAACCCCATCCGGTAGCCGGCGGGACAGATCAGAATTGCCTTTTTCGCGTACTTCATGGCTGGAGAGGCTAACTCGAAGCTGACGTTCCCGACCCGGCCTTGCTCAACCCTCAGGCAGTTGCCGAACTCGAAGACGTCCCCGTCAGAACAACCCATCCGAGGCGCACGCGCACGGGCGGATGGGCTTCCTGCGCCCGTGCACCGCCAGCAGGACGGCACCGGCCATCATCATCGCCGCGGTCCATGGCTCAGCAACGCTGCTTGCGGCCACGGCACTGACCTCGCTGTTCATCGTGCCCATCAGTTCAGTCGAATCAGGGTTCACGAAGCTGAGGGCGATGTCGTGATGCATGTCGTATTCAACCCCGCGTGGCAGGCCGGACGTGTGGACATCCCACGCGACCAGGCTCTGCTGGCGGCCATGCGAGGTGGTGGCGTAGAACTGGGCGAACATGCTGGCGGTCGCCTCGTCATGCAACTGCCCGCTGGACACGGCGCCGTCCAGGGTGCCGGACATCAGTACTTCCGTGTGGGGAGAGAGCACGAAGTCGAACGTGCTGATGGGGTCGTTGACGGGATCCCTGAACCAGATGGACGCCTGCGACTGACCCGTCGGCGACGCGGCGTTGAACGCCTCGGCGTGCGCCGTCGCGCCGGGCCCGTAGGGATCGCCGAGCATCCACGCCGTGGCGCCGTTCGTGGCGGTCGACGGCACCGTGGCCCAGACCGGTGCAGCGAATGTCGTCGAGTTCAGGTGTGACGTGGCTACGACGCCGTTGGCGTCGATCTGCACATCGGCCGAGCTCCGCCCGATGAACGAGATCGATGGGTCGATCCCGTCCGTGGGATCGAGGTTGATCAGGGTGAAGCGAATGCCTGAAAGCGTCACTGAAGCCGAGGCCTGCGCACCTGCACTGACGGCCGTCGAGAGCAGTGCGGCCATCAGCGCGGCCGCGAAGAATCGATTTGGCATGCCTTCTCCCCCGGGTACCTGTTGCGAGGAATTCTGACCCCCGGCTGGAGGACCGTCCAGCCGTCGAAGGGGGGTTCTCGTGCAATCCCTGCCCCTAAGTCAGTAGCCTGCCGACCGGGTTCTGTCGCAATGGTGGAGAACTGGCGGCCCGAGGCGGGGGGAATCGCGGAAGGTCGGCAGGCCGAACTGGAGAGCAGCTCTGCCGCGGACATGACCTGACCGGAACGCGGCCATTGGCGAGGGTCGCATCTGGCCGAAAGCCGAAGACCCTTGATTTTCAGTGCGCCGGCTCAGCCAAACGCATTCGATGCGGAACCTGGCCTGCAGCGCTACGCATCGCCGCCAGCGACGACCGGCACGCCGTCTCCGGCCTCGGAATCCGCCAGATCCTTGAGCACCGCCTGGAATGTCTCGAAACGCCGCGCCCCCATCTTCCTGGCCCACTCGCGTTCAACGGCCCGCACGGTGGCGCGCTGGATCCGTGCCACCTTCCAGCCCTTGTCGGTCAGCGAGACGCACCGTCCGCTGCGGCTCACGTAGCCCAGTTCCTCGAGCTGCACCAGCAGGTAGTTCATGGCCTGCTTCGTCATGCCGGCGCGTTGCGCCAGGTCGATGGGCCGCTCGTTCTCGGGTGGGGGAAAGCGCAGCACCTTGAAGTGAGCGAGGTGAATGTCCGTGAAGCCGGCGCCCACCAGGGACTGGACGATGCGCGCCTCCACGGCGCTCAGGACGTAGCGCAGCCGCGCCCCGATCAACGGATCGTCGGGGTTCGGATCGTCGGGAAACCGAGCGGATGGATGTTGACGCGTAGGGCGCATATGGTAAAGTGACTTTACCTCATTTCCGGGGGTACTTCATGAATCCAGAGCGCGACTCGCTGATTTCCATTGGTTCGCTGTCGATGCAGTTTCTCGTCGATGGACGGAACACGGGCGGACACATGGCGATGGCCGAGATGGTGGTGCAACCCCATGCCAAGGTGCCTCCGCCGCATCGCCACGCGGACGTGGACGAGACGATCCATGTGCACGAAGGCACGCTCACCTACCGGGTCGACGACGAGGTGCGCCTGCTCAACGTCGGCGACCACTGCTTCTCGCCGCGCGGCAGCGTCCATCATTTCTCCAACCCGGGCGACGTCCCGGCCCGTGCGATGGTGGTGTTCTCACCTGCCGACATCGGGCCCGAGTATTTCCGCGAAGTAGCGGGCGTGCTGGGCGCCGGCGGCCCGCCGGACATGAGCCAGTTGAAGGCCGTGATGGCGCGCCACGGGATAGAACTGGCGGCCTGACTCCCCGACGGTTCCAATCCTCAAGGGATCGAGAACCGGGCGCGTCAAGGATCGGGTAGGCGTCGCCGTGGTCCGTCCAGTACGAGGCGGTGCGCACGAGGCCTGGCAAGGGCCGATCCGACGAACTGCGGATTCGCGGGCCCAGGCCGCGGGACGCTCCGCCGGCCGCAATGCGATGATCGCCGACTTCGTCTAACGCCCAGGACCACCATGACGCGTCTTCCCCTGACCGCAATCGCCACGTCCATCGCCCTGCTGGCCGCCGGCCCCGTGCTGGCGCAAGGCGGCAGCCCCGGAGCCGCGGCCGCCGCGCCGGCCCCGGCCGCCTCCGCAGCTTCCACCGCCGACGATCCGTACATCTGGCTGGAGAAGGTCGACAGCCCCGAGGCGATGACCTGGGTGCGTGCGGAGAACAAGAAGACGCTGACGGCGCTGGAGGCCGATCCGCGCTTCCCGGGCTACAACGCGCAGGCGCTGGCGCTGGCCCAGGCGAAGGACCGCATCCCGTTCGCGCACCAGATCGACGGCGGCCTGTGGAATTTCTGGCAGGACGCCGAGCACGTGCGCGGCATCTGGCGCGTCGCCACGCCCAAGGACTACGACGCGGGCGGTGCCCCGACGTGGAAGACCGTGCTGGATCTCGACAAGGTGTCGAAGTCGGAGCACGCCAACTGGGTCTGGGAAGGCGCGCAATGCGAGACGGCGCACGAGAACCTGTGCATGCTGTCGCTGTCCGACGGCGGCGAGGACGCGGTCACCGTGCGCGAGTTCGACCTGCGCAAGGGAAGCTTCGTCAAGGGCGGCTTCGAGTTGCCCAAGAGCAAGCAGAGCAGCGCCTGGGACGGCGCCGATGCGCTCGTCGTGGCGCGCGAATGGACGCCGGGCGACCTCACCGAATCGGGCTATGCCTACATCGTCAAGCGCCTGAAGCGGGGCCAGCCCCTGTCGGCCGCCGTGGAGGTGTTCCGCGGCAAGAAGACCGACGTGGAGACCGACGTCAGTTCGCTGGCCGATGCCAAGGGCCACCGGGTCGTGGTCGTGCAACGCGCCTTGACGGCCTTCGAAAGCGAGACGAGCCTCTTGACGGCCACGGGCATCCGCACGCTGAACATGCCGAAGAAGGCCAGCATCGTGGAGCTGTTCGACGGCCAGCTGATCGTCAAGATCAACGAAGACTGGGCCGCCGCCGGCCCGCAGTTCAAGCAGGGCATGCTCGTGTCGATCGACCTGGCGCAGGCCATCGCGAAGCCCGACGCGCTGCAGCCCACCGTCCTCTTCGCGCCCACCGCGCGCCAGTCGGTCGAGACGGTGGCCGGCACGAAGACGGGCCTGGTCGTGACGGTGCTGGACAACGTGCGCGGCCGCGCGCAGGTCTTCACCCACGCGCAGGACGGCACCTGGACGGGCACGCCCGTCGCGTTGCCCGACAACACCTCGGTCAGGATCGCCGCCACGTCGGAGCACTCGTCGACGGCCTGGCTGTCGGTGGCCGGATACCTGCAGCCGCAGGGCCAGTGGCGCCTCGAGGGCACGCAGGCCAAGCTGCTGCGCTCGCTGCCGTCGAAGTTCGACGCCTCGCGCGACGAGGTCGAGCAGTTCGAGGCCACGGCCAAGGACGGCACGAAGATCCCGTACTTCATCGTGCACCCGAAGGGCATGGCGCTCGATGGCTCCAACCCGACCATCCTCTACGCGTACGGCGGCTTCGCGATCTCCGAGTCGCCCTACTACAGCCCGACGATGGGCAAGCTGTGGCTGGAGCACGGCGGCGTCTGGGTGGACGCCAGCATCCGCGGCGGCGGCGAATTCGGCCCGGCCTGGCACGAGGCCGGCCTGAAGACGAAGCGCCAGACCACGTTCGACGACTTCGCCTCCGTGGGCCGCGACCTCGTCGCGCGCGGCGTCACCTCGCCGCGCCGCCTGGGCATCATGGGCGGCTCCAACGGCGGCCTGCTGATGGGCGTGCAGATGACGCAGCACCCCGACCTGTGGAACGCCGTCGACATCCAGGTGCCGCTGCTGGACATGCTGCGCTTCGAGCAGATCGCCGCCGGCGCCTCCTGGGTCGGCGAGTACGGCTCGGTGTCCGTCCCCGAGGAGCGCGACTTCCTCGCCAGGATCTCGCCGTACCACAACCTCCGGCGCGACACGAAGTACCCGCAGGCCCTCGTCTGGACGACCACCAAGGACGACCGCGTCGGCCCGCAGCATGCCCGCAAGTTCGCGGCGCGGCTGGCGGAGTACGGCATCCCGTACTACTACTACGAGGTCATCGAGGGCGGCCACGGCTCGGGCGCGAACCTGAAGGAACGCGCCCACACCAACGCGGTGGAGTACACCTACTTCACGCGCCAGCTGATGGACAAGTAGGGCCGGGCAGGGGCGCCCGACCGCGCTCCTCCCACGATTCGCGGCATTGCGGCCGGGGGCGAAAAGCGGGATTCTGTTCCGTCGAGGCACGACGACTCGACAGGAGCCCCGCATGGACGACCGGACCGACACCTTCGAACTGCCCGCCGCGATGGTGGCCGACATGCGCGCCGCGGCGCCGCTGCTCTCCGCGGCGATGTCGCGCGCGGCCGGCAGGCCCGTCGAGGTCGACGTCATCGAGGCCGACGTGGAAGGCTTCGGAGTCTCCGAGGCCGCCATGGCGCTGCTGTCGGTGCCGGTGGCGGGCATCGCTATCTTGTCCAAGAAGTGGATCGAGGACGTGGTCTGGCCGGAGCTCAAGCCGCGGCTCGTCGGGCCGACGCAGCAGGTGCTGGACTACCTGTTCTCGCTGGTGCCGGCGGGCCCGAAGGACGCGGGCCATGGCTAGCCTGGCCAGCCTCAACCTGCAGCACCGGCGCAAGCAGCACCTGTTCACGCAGGAGCACATCGACAAGCTGGTCGACGCGGGCGCGGCCGAGCACGTCAAGGCCGCGATCCCGGCGTGGACCGGCGTGGCCGATCCCGGCAAGGCCGCGGAGATGGTGGAGGCCCGCCAGCGCGCGGCGGTGCTGCGCCACATCGCCGAGGTGGCCGCCGCCTTCCCCGCGGCCGGCCTGGAAGGCGTCGACTTCCAGTTCGTCCCCACCCACACGCCCAACGCGTTCACCGCGCGCGTGGCCAAGGACGACAGCTATGCGATCGGCCTGGACTACGCCGTCCCGAACCTGCTGCATACGCTCTTCGTGGCCGCGATGCTGGCCCACCAGACCGGCAACTTCGATTTCTTCGGCACCGGCTGCGCCCGCCTGGTGAGCCTGTTCTACGTGGGCCAGCCCGCGCCTGGGCTCGAGGAAGACCTGCTGATGCTGCACGAGGTCTACCGGAACACGCCGGAGTCGACCCGCGCCATCATCGACGGCTTCGGCCAGTCGGTGGTCGAGTTCGTGATCACGCACGAGCTGGGCCACATCGCGCTGGGCCACTTCCTGCGCGCGAAGGCCCCCAGCCTGTCCACCCCGCAGGCCGGCCCCATCGATGTCTCCGCCTTCGACCACCAGCGCGAGTTCGACGCGGACGCGTGGGCCATGGAGGCGTTGCTGCGGGTCGCGGGCGACGACCCGCGCCGGCTCACGTTCGCGGCGGCGGTGCCGTTCCTGTCGATGACGATGATGTCGTTCGCCTCGCGGCTGCACAAGCCCGCGACGGACGTCGGGCGGCTGCTGCGCGACACGCATCCGCCCGAGGCCGAGCGCGCCGCGCGGCTGCGCGCGCTGGCGGCGAAGCAGACCGAGCGGGTGCCGGGCACGAACGCGCTGGCGCTGCTGGTGAAGATCGATCGCTTCCTGCACGACCACATCGGGCACTGAACGCCCGGAGGCGAGCCGGCTGCGGCACAGCGACGGGCGGCGATCGATCCCCACCCGGCATAAGATCGGGCCCTCCCCTCTCCGCCGAACCGCGCGCTGCAGCGGCCTCATTCGCCCCATGACCCTGCCCCCCGACCTCCCCGCCGAAGTCCCTCGCACGCGCCTGGAACGCGCCCGCGCGCGCCTGGCCACCAACGTCGGGCACGGGTTGCCGATCAGCATCGGCCTGATCCTGGTCATCAGCATCGTCGCCGGCGCGCTGGCCTTCGTCTTCCTGAACTCCGCGCCGCCCACCACGCTGACCATGGCCAGCGGGCCCGACGGCAGCGCGTTCCGCCTGGTCGCCGAGCAGTACCGCAAGATCCTCGCGCGCGAGGGCGTCACGGTGAAGATCGTGCCCTCGCGGGGCTCGCGCGACAACCTGGCGCAGTTGGCCAACCCGAAGGCCGGGGTTGACGTGGGCTTCGTGGTGGGCGGCGAGACGGTCTCCGGCGACGTGCCGCGGCTGGTGTCGCTGGGCAGCGTGTCGTACCAGCCGCTGATGATCTTCTACCGCGGCAAGACCAAGACGCTGCTGTCGGAGTTCAAGGGCCATCGGCTGGACGTCGGCCTGGAGGGCAGCGGCGCGTCGGCGCTGTCGCAACGCCTGTTCGAGGTCAACGGCATCAAGCCGGGCGACGGCACGCAGATCGGCCACGCGCCGTCCGACGTGTCGGTCAAGGCGCTGCTCGACGGCCGCATCGACGCGCTGTTCGCGATGAGCGACTCCACGCCCACGGCGATCATGCGCCAGTTGCTGCGCGACGAGAACATCCACCTGTTCGACTTCGTGCAGGCGGAGGGCTACTCGCATCGCATCACGTTCCTGAACCGCCTGGTGCTGCCGCGCGGCGCGATCGATTTCGGCGAGGACATCCCCGCGCAGGACGTGGCGCTGATCGCGCCGACGGTGGAACTCATCGCGCGCGACAGCCTGCATCCGGCGCTGTCCGACCTGCTGCTGGAGGCCGCGCGCGAGGTGCACGGCCGCGCCGGGCTCTACAAGAAGGCCGGCGAGTTCCCCGCGCCGCTGGAGCACGACTTCGCCATCAGCGCGGACGCGTCGCGCTACTACGCCTCCGGCCGCGGCTTCTTCTACCGCACGTTCCCGTTCTGGATCGCGAGCCTGATCGAACGCATCCTGGCCATCGTCGTGCCGATGACCATCATCCTCGTCCCCGGCATCAAGATCGCGCCGGCGGTGTTCCGCTGGCGCACCGAGTCGCGCATCTACCGCTGGTACGCGGTGCTGCAGCACATCGACCGCGACTCGCACGCGGGTCCGCTGAACCAGGCCGGCTTCGACGGGCTGCTGCACCGCCTCTCGCACATGGAATCGGCGGTGATGAAGCTGGCGGTGCCGCCGGCGTACGGCGACCTGCTCTACGACCTGCGCGGCCACATCGCCGTCGTGCGCAAGAGCCTGCTCGCGCGCCGGCCCGCGGATTGAACGCTCAGCGCTGCACGGTCTTGTAGATCCCGCAGCCCAGCACCAGGTCGCCGCTCACGGGTATGACGAACGAGGTCTTGGGCGCGACCTGGCCCGTGGCGGGATTGAGGAAGTCGTAGTCGACCCAGCCGCCGCCGTCCGCGGCCGCGGCCCAGACGTCGTGCGTGAGTTGCGAGACGTCGGTGCCCAGGATCTGCGCGGCGGTCTTGCGCAGGTTGTGCGGCTTGCCCGCGAACGCGTGGTAGACGAGCGCGCGATCCCACGCGAACACGTACATGTCGCGGTCGGCGAAGCCGTTGGCCGCGTCGGTGATCTCGGGCAGGCAGGCCGCGCCGCGCCGCTTCCACAGCGCCACGGCCTTGGTCACCAGCGCGCGCGCCTCGTCGGCGGTGCCCTGGCGCAGGCGGAACGTGCTCACCGTGCGCGCCAGCTTGTGCGCCCGTTCGCCCAGGCCCGCGGACGCGGACGAGGTCCGCTCCACCATGGCCGCGTTCTCCTGCGTGATGTCGTCGAGGCCGCGGATGGCCTCCGACATCTGGCTGAGGTTGAGGCTCTGCATCTCGGCGGCCGACGTGATGGCGCGCACGTTGCCCGCCACCTCGCCGATGCCCGAGACGACGCTGGCCAGCAGCTCGCCCACCTCGTCGATGCGCGATGCGCCCGAGGCCACCTGCTCGCTGGACGTGGCGATGAGCGACTTGATCTCCTGCGCCGCGCCGCTGCTGCGCAAGGCCAGCGTGCGCACCTCGGCCGCCACCACCGCGAAGCCGCGGCCGTTCGCGCCGGCGCGCGCCGCTTCCACGGCGGCGTTCAGCGCGAGGATGTTGGTCTGGAAGGCAATGCCGTCGATCACGCCGATGATGTCGTGCACGCGTTGCGAGCTGGTGCGGATCGCGTGCATGGTCTCGACCGCCTCGCGCATGCGGCTGCCGCCCGACTCGGCCATCTCGTGCACGCGGCTCGCGAGCTGCTCCACGGCGCGCGCGTCGAGCGCGTTCTGGCGCACGGAGCCGCTCAGGTCCTGCACGCTGGCCGAGGTCTGCTCCAGGCTCGCGGCCTGGCGCTCGGTGCGTTGCGCCAGCTCGCCGGTGCCGGCGGCCAGCGATTCGCTGGCCTCCGAGACGAAGGTCGCCTCGCTGCGGATGTCGGCCACCAGGGCGGACAGGTTGGCGTTCATGTCGTCAAGCGACGCGGCGATGGCGCCGAATTCGCCGCCCGCCTTCAGGCCGATCGGACGCGCCAGGTCGCCCGCCTTCATCGCCTGCACGCTGGCCTGCAGCGGCTGCAGCGAACGCGCCAGGTGTCGCTGCAGCGACACGCACGACGCCACCGCGGCGGCGCCCAGCACGAGGCACGCGACCGCCGCCACCGAGACGCCTTCGAGCCACGCGAGGCGCCCGGCGGCGAACAGCGCCAGCACCATGCAAACACCGCCCAGCAGTACTACCCGACGCCGCACGGACGCGCCGGCGGAGGCTTTGACTTGTTCCATCCGCAGATTCCTCGGTCAGGCCGCACGCGCGGCTCGCAGCACGAATGCTAGGGATTTCACCAAGGGGGCATGCGATCAACAGCGGCGGCAACCGGCCGCATTTCCCGGCTGGAAACCGCAGCTCGACCGTGGGCGCAGCCCAGGAATACGCCGGGATCCCGGCGCTGATCGGACGCTCGGATTTCACGGTCGATCCTAGACTCGTCCGGACGCGAAGTTCCTGCGCCAAAGGATTACCCCATGCCCATGGTCACCCCCACCCTCAACCTGCCCGTGCCCACGACGCCGGGCAAGACGAGCGCCGCGGCGCCCGCGCCTGCTCCCGCGCCGGTCGCCGCGACGCCCGCCCCGACGCTGCCGCCGCCGCCCACCCCGAGCACCACGGTGACGCTGAGCCCGCAGGCCCTGAGCGCGATGGCCGCCGCCAGCCATCCGGCCTCGCCCGCGCCGGCGCCGGCGTCGTCCACCGCCGGCCCGGCCGCGACGCCCGCGCCCGCGGCCGCGCACGACGGCTCGGTCTACGAGGCGCTCAAGAACGGCATCTCCTCGGCCGTCACCGCCGTCGAGGACGCGGTCTCCAACGGTGCGCACGCGGTGGTCGACGGCGTCGAGACCGCGCTGTCCACCGCCAACAAGGCGGCCAAGGGCGTCGTCGAGCTGCCGTTCGCCGTCGCGTCGCGCGCCTGCGACGCGGCCGGCGCGCTCATCGACGAGCTCTGAGCCCGTGAACGAATCCCGCGCGGCCGCTTCGGCCTGAAACGCCCTCGTCAGCGCGCGAGCGTGACGCGCGCCGCCACGCGGGCGCGCGCGGTGGCGGCAGCGGCCAGCCAGGCGCTCTGGATCACCTCGAGCTCGGCCAGTTGCGTCACCAGGCGCTTGGGGCCCGCGTAGGCCTCGAACACGGCGCGATGCCCGGCCAGCGACATCGAACCGTCCAGGTCGTAGTACGAACGCACCCAGCCGAGCAGGTGCTCGAGGTGCTCGTCCTGTTCCTTCTTGCTGCGGTACTTGTGCGGCTCCCACGGCCGCGCGCGGCAGTTGGCGATGCACTGGGCCTCGCCCGGCTCCAGGAAGATGAGAAGCGGGCGATTGGGCAGCACGGCCTCGACGAGGTCGCCGTAGCAGCCGTCGATGACCCAGTCGTCGGATTCGCGGCAGAACTGCGCCAGGTCGGAGAACACCAGCTCGTCGGGCCGCTGCACGGCCACGCGATCGGGCTCCCAGACCAGCGTGTCGAGATCCAGCATCGGCATGCCCTGCGTGCGCGCGAGCGAGCGCGCGAGGGTTGATTTGCCCGATCCCGCGTTGCCGAGAATGACGATGCGCATCCGGAGGATGTGTGGTGGCGACCCGGCGATTGTCCTCGACCGCAGCGCGGAAGTCATCCCGTCCACCCCCGGGTTTTGCCTGACGCGGAGGCAGGCTTCGTGACTTGCCGCTGTCGGCGCGCTGTCACCCCCGTGTCACACGCGGCCTCCACGATCCGTCGGTCATCACAAGAAGGGGGATCCTCACCATGAATTCGATCGTCGGCTCAGCGCCGCTTCCGGGCGGCCAGGCCGCCCCCAGCCGCCCGCGCCTCGACCACAAGGCGGGCAAGGGCGCCTGGGCGGTGTTCGTGCTGCTGCTGCTGGCCGGGCTCGGCTACACGGCCTGGAGCATCGCCACCGACTACGCCGGCAGCGGCGAGAACGCCACCGCCATCTGGCCGTTCGTGCTGCTGGGCCTGGCGCTTCTGATCGCGCTGGGCTTCGAGTTCGTCAACGGCTTCCACGACACCGCCAACGCGGTGGCCACCGTGATCTACACCAACTCGCTGCCGCCGCAGGTGGCCGTGGTGTGGTCGGGCCTGTTCAACTTCCTGGGCGTGCTCGTGTCGAGCGGCGCCGTGGCCTTCGGCATCATCTCGCTGCTGCCGGTGGAACTGATCCTGCAGGTGGGATCCAGCGCCGGCTTCGCGATGGTGTTCGCGCTGCTGATCGCCGCCATCGTGTGGAACCTGGGCACCTGGGCGCTGGGCCTGCCGGCCTCGTCGTCGCACACGCTCATCGGCTCCATCATCGGCGTGGGCGTGGCCAACGCGCTGATGCACGGCCGCGACGGCACCAGCGGCGTGGACTGGTCGCAGGCGATCAAGATCGGCTACTCGCTGCTGCTGTCGCCGCTGGTCGGGTTCATCTTCGCCGCCCTGCTGCTGCTGGCGCTTCGCACCTTCGTGAAGAACAAGGCGCTGTACGACGCGCCCAAGGGCTCCACTCCGCCGCCGCTGTGGATCCGCGCGCTGCTGATCCTCACCTGCACGGGCGTGTCGTTCTCGCACGGCTCCAACGACGGCCAGAAGGGCATGGGCCTGATCATGCTGATCCTCGTCGGCACGGTGCCCATCTCGTACGCGCTGAACCGCGCGATGCCGGCCGACCAGACCGCGCAGTTCGCCACCATCGCCCATGTGGCGCAGGCCTCGCTCGAGCGCACCGCCCCCGGAGCCACGCCCGCCGACGCGCGCGCGACGCTGTCGCAATACGTCCGCACCAAGGCGGTCGAGCCCACCACCCTGCCCGCGCTGGCCGCCATCGCCGGCTCCATCGGCGACCAGGTGCGCCAGCACGACACGCTGGCCAAGGTGCCCGCGGCCACGGTGGCCAATGTGCGCAACGACATGTACCTGGCCTCGGAGACGATCCGCCTGATCGACAAGGACGCGCACGTCACGCTCGACGCCGAGACCCGCACGCACCTGATGGCGTTCAAGAAGCAGATCGACGCCGCCACCAAGTTCATTCCGCTGTGGGTGAAGGTGGCCGTGGCGATCGCCCTCGGCCTGGGCACGATGATCGGCTGGAAGCGCATCGTCATCACCGTGGGCGAGAAGATCGGCAAGTCGCATCTCACGTACGCGCAAGGCATGTCGGCCGAGCTCGTGGCCATGCTCACCATCGGCGCGGCCGACAACTTCGGGTTGCCGGTGTCCACCACGCACGTGCTGTCGTCGGGCGTGGCCGGCACGATGGCCGCGAACAAGTCGGGCCTGCAGTGGTCGACGATCCGCAACCTGGCCATGGCCTGGGTGCTGACGCTGCCCGCCGCAGTGCTGCTGTCCGGCAGCCTCTACTGGCTGTTCACCAAAATATTTTGAGTCCGGAGCCCCTGACATGAATGCCCTGTTCGACCAGGACGCGATGCGCCGCCGCATCGAGCGCGAGCTCATCGACGGCTACGACGAAGAGATCGAGATGGAGATGGAAGACCGGCTCGTGGCCGACCCGCTGGACGCCAGCGGCGAGGACGCGGCGCAGCGCGTGCGCTACTTCCGCGAGCTGTTCCGCCTGCAGGGCGAGCTCGTGAAGCTGCAGGACTGGGTCGCGCAGTCGCGCCAGAAGGTGGTGATCCTGTTCGAGGGCCGCGACGCCGCCGGCAAGGGCGGCGTGATCAAGCGCATCACGCAGCGCCTGAACCCGCGCGTGTGCCGCACCGTCGCCCTGCCCGCCCCCAACGACCGTGAACGCACCCAGTGGTACTTCCAGCGCTACGCATCCCACCTGCCGGCCGCCGGCGAGATCGTGCTGTTCGACCGCAGCTGGTACAACCGCGCCGGCGTCGAGCGCGTGATGGGCTTCTGCACCGACGACGAGTACGAGGAGTTCTTCCGCTCGGTGCCGGCCTTCGAGAGCATGCTGCAGCGCTCGGGCATCAAGCTGATCAAGTACTGGTTCTCGATCACCGACGACGAGCAGGAACTGCGCTTCCTGGGCCGCATCCACGACCCGCTCAAGCAGTGGAAGCTGAGCCCGATGGACCTCGAGAGCCGGCGCCGCTGGGAGGAGTACACCAAGGCCAAGGAAGTGATGCTCGAGCGCACCCACAGCGCCGAATCGCCATGGTGGGTGGTGCAGGCCGTCGACAAGAAGCTGGCGCGCCTGAACTGCATCCACCACCTGCTGGGCCAGTTCGACTACACCGAGGTCGAGCATCCGGCGGTGCACCTGCCGGAACGCCAGCGCCACGAGCACTACTCGCGGCAGGCGGTGCCGGAGGAGATGATGGTGCCGGACTTCTACGGGTCGTAGGTCGCGACGGCATGCACGGGCCGCACCGCCTTCGGGCCGTGCGGCCCGATTCGTTCAGGGGCGCCGCACGGGCCCGGTCGCCGGTCAGTGCAGGTTGATCGCGGCGATGCTCGTCGAGCCCTTGATGTACAGGATGCCGTTGGCCGACAGCGACAGCGTGCCGGAGGCCGCATGGCTCCACACGGACTGGTGCGTGGTGCGGTCGATCGCGTAGGTGTTGGCCATGGTGCTGACGAACACCAGGTTGCTGGTCACGAGCACGTCGCTGACGAAGTTGCCGTCGCCGGCCGGCGGCGTCCATGCCCACGCCCGGGTGCCGTCCACCTCGTTCCACGCTTCGAGCTGGAACGGCGAGCTGTTGGCGGCATACAGGATGCCCGCGGCGTACGCCGGGTTGCCCGAGTAGGCGCCGCTGATCGTCCAGCGAACCGTCTTGTTCAGCGTGTCGAAGCAGGCGATGGAATTGCTGCTGCGGTTGTACAGGTTGCCGGCATACACGGTGTTGGCCCCGCCCAGCACCGGCGCGCCCGCGACGGTGTAGCCATTCCACGAGTAGGTGGGGTCGGCGATGCTGGCGAGCTTCGCACCGGTCAGGCTGTCGTAGATGGTCAGGTTGCCGTAGGTATACGCGTAGGCCTGGGTGGCATCGATGGCAGGCGTCCAGCCGTCGAACTGGGCCGCGTTGGCGAAGAACACCTGCGACCCCGTCGTGGTGTCGAACGCATACATGCCACCGTATCCGCCGCCGTCCGTGTAGACGGTGCCGTCGAGAATGGTCGGCGCGTAGTAGTGCTCCCACTGCGAGGACATCTGCGACTTGAAATCGAGCGCGCCGGAGGCTGCGTCGAATGCAAACATGGCGGTCGACCCCTGCGAGCCCGCGGCGATGAAGACCTTGCCGCCCGAGAAGGCCGGCGGGTTGGTGTTGGTGGTGGTCAGATCGCTGAACGAATGACTCCACACCTTGCTGCCGTCGTCTTCCTTGTAGGCGAACAACTCGTGCCCGGTCTGCTGGCCGTTCCAGTTGGGACCACTGGAGACGTAGAACATGCCCGCGCCCGTGGTCAGCGCGGACGGATTCCATTGCGTCCCCGAGTAGGCCGGCGCGTACCACTGCCAACGCCGATTGAACGCAGTGGCGTCCAGCGTGACCGGCACGAACCCGGTGTGCGCTGCATTGCCTTGATACGTGCCCCAGTCGGAGGCGCCGGCGAGGGGAGAGAGCGTCGACAGGTTGTAGGCCGTGACGCCGCCGTCCGGCGAGAGCGCGGTGATGTCGTAGGGCACCTTGAAGGGGGCGCCGGCCAGCGGGTTGGTGCAGTTGACGTCCGTGCAGACGTCGACCGTGAAGTTGCCGGTGTAGTGCCCGACCGCCAGGCTGGTCAGCGGAACGGCCGTGATCGAGACCGAGCCGTCGGAATTCGGGGTCACGCTGATCGGCGACTGGACGACCGCGGCGTCGGCGGTGATCTTGACGTAGGCGACGCCCGTGAACGTGACCGTCTGCTTCGCGGTCATGTTGATGCTGGACGGATAGCCGGCGACGAACGTGGCCTGGGCCGTCGACGGCGTCAAGGTGTACGGCGCCGGCGCCGGCACCGGCGCCGGCGCCGGTGCCGGGGGTGCAGGCGGCGTCGGGGCGCTTCCCGATCCGCCACCACCGCCGCCGCAAGCGGCGAGGAAAAACGAAACCCAGACCGCTCCCATGCCACCCAGGCACTTCCTGTTGCTCATCTTCGTCCTCGATTGTTTTTCTCGTGATCCCCCAGCCAGTCGCCGGCGTCCAGCACCGGTCGAGAGCCCCCCTTGGGATCAAAAGCCGCGGAACTCTACCATGGCGTCCGTTGCGCCGCGAGCGCCTGCGCGCGGCGAATCCTCCCTGCAGTTCGTGTCAGGACGACCGCGCGACCGGACGTCCGGTGAGCGCTCAATCGCGGCGCCGGAACGCGAGCCAGCCGGCCAGCGCCGTGAAGCCCACCACCAGTGCGGCCACCCAGTGGAAGCCGTGCGGGTCCTGGGCCAGCGGGATGCCGCCGACGTTCATGCCCAGCAGGCCGGCGACGAGGTTGATCGGCAGCGCCAGCACCGTCACCACCGTCAGCGTGAACACGCTCGAGTTCGTGTGCTCGCCCACCTGCGCGGCGATCTCGTCCTGCAGCAGCTTGATGCGCTCCTGCAGCGCGGCCAGGTCGCGCAGCACCAGCGAGAACTCCTCGGTGGCCTGGCGCAGCGCATCGAGGTCGGCCTCGCCGGTCCACGGCGGCGGCTGGCGCAACAGCCGGAACAGCGCGCCGGGCTCGGGCGCCAGCAGGCGCTGCAGGCGCACGAGCACGCGGCGCAGCCTGCCGAGATCCTCGCGCTTGTCGCCGAGGCGCCCCACCAGCAGCTTGTCCTCCACCTCGTCCACCTGCAGCGTGGCCTGGCGCACGATGCGCACCAGCACGTCGCCCTGGTCGCGCAGCAGGCGGTCCAGGAACAGCAGCGACGAGCGGAACGAGATGCCCTGGCGCACCGCGTGGCGCAAGCGGTCGATGGAACGCAGCGGATGCACGCGGGCCGTGATGGCCATGCGCGGCCCCACGTTGACCCAAAGCGTCTCGATCTGCGACGGGTCGAACGAGAACTCGAACGACACGTCGTTGACGACGGCCACCAGCGTGTCGCGCGCGTCCTCGATGCGCGTGGAGCGCGAGCCCTCGTGCAGCGCCTCGAAGAACTCGGGTGCCACCGCCAGGTTCTGCTCGATCCAGGGTTCGGCGCCGGCGTCGGCGAGGTTGAAGTGCAGCCAGATGAAGTCGCCGGCGGCGTCCGGCTCGCGGCCCAGCCAGGCGAGCGCGCCCGCGAGGTCGATGGCAGCGCCCGGCGCGCCGCCGGCGAACAGGAAGCCGCAGATCAGGCCGTTGGGATCGGAGCCGTAGGGGATGTCCATGAAGGCAGGGGGCGACGTTCGTCTCGTGCCGGCAGGTTCGGCAAACTTCCCATCCTCGTGCATGACTGTGACCTTCCCGTGACGACGGGCCGGATGGCAGCGCGCGCGATTACACGCGCGTGGCAAGATCGGCTGCACCGGAACTTCGATGTCCACCGACGATCCCATCCGAATGAATGTTCTCCTCCGGGGCGCCAGCGCCCTCGTCACGGCGGCCTGGTCGCTGTCCGCCGCCGCGGTCGACGCGCCCGCCGCTCCCGCCTCCGCCGCGGCGCCGCCGGCCGCCGCGTCCGCCCCCTGCGCGGCCCCGGGCGGCGATCGCACCGTCGACACCGCCTGCGCCGTGGCCCTGGCCCGGCACGCCGAGGGCGAGGCCAAGGCCGGACGCAACGACGCCGCGCTCGCCGCGTTCGCGCGCGCCGACCAGTTCGCGCCCAGCGACCTGCGCTTCCTGATGGCGCGCACCAACCTGCAGCTGAAGATCGCCAACCAGATGACGCCGGCCGGCATCGACGCCGCCGCCAAGGCCGCGCCCGACGACATCGGCGCGGCCATGCTGCATTCCGAACTCTCGCTCGCCAGGAAGGACTACGCCGCCGGCGTGGCCGACCTCGACCGCGTGCTCGCCAGGCGACCCGACGCCACGATGGCCTGGGAGATGCGCGCCACCGCCAACGTGGCCAAGCCCGACTTCGACGCCGCGCGCGGCGACATCGACCATGCCCTCAAGCTCGAGCCGAAGTCGACGGCCGCGCTGCGCCTGCGCGGCATCGTGCGCAACAACGCGGGCGACCACGCCGGCGCCTTGGCCGACTACCAGGCGGCGCACGCGCTGTCACCGCGCGCCGACGATCCGTTCGCGATCGGCTCCACGCAGTTCCTGCTGCGCCAGTACGGCGACGCGGCCGCGACGCTGGCCCGGCGCGCGCCGCCGGCGCCGGACGGCACCTACTGGACGCTGTGGCGCTACATGGCGCTGGCCCGCCTGACCGGCGTCGAGCGCGCCAGCGGCGCCCTCGGCCCGGGCGCGGCGCCGGGCCAGGCAGTGGCGTGGCCGGTGCCGGTGATCGACTTCCTCCACGGCACGATGGCCTCCGAGGCCTTGCTGGACTTCGCGAAGAAGTCGCAGGACGTGCGCAACCTCTCGCAGGTGTGCGAGGCCCACTTCTACATGGCCGAGGACGCGTTGCTGCGCCAGCGCGGCGACGCCATCGGCCTGTTCCGCCAGGCCGCGAAGGAATGCCCGCCGAACTTCCACGAGTACGAGGGCGCGGTGGCCGAACTGCGCGCCGCCGGCGTGCCGTTGACGGCGCCGGGACCCACGGTGGCCGCGGCCGCCGCGTCGGCGGCGTCCACGCCCTGACGGACTACTTCAGCTCGGTGCTGTAGTTCGCCGGCACCCACTGCCACGACTTGCCCGCCGCGCGCAGGTGGCCCAGGCCGGGAAACTGCAGGTGCGCCGCGCCCACGAGCGCGCCCTCTGCGGCCGCCAGCTTGAACACCGCATCGCGCGAGCGCTCGGCCGCCTTGGCGTCGCTGTCGAAGCCGATCGTCACGCCCGGATCGGCGAACTGCACCGCCGCCACGTGGATCAGGTCGCCGATCACCAGCAGGCGCTGGCCCTTGCTCTCGATCACGTAGGAGGTGTGCCCCGCCGTGTGGCCGTGGCTGGCCAGCGTGCGCACGCCCGGCACCGGCTCGCCGTCGGCCTCGAAGGGCTGGTACTTGCCGGCGGCCACGTACGGGTTGACGGAGGCCATCGCGCCCTGGAAGAAGCCCTTCATGCCCTCGGGCGCGGCGGCCAGCCTGTCCTGCGACAGCCAGAAGTCGGAATCGCGCTTGTCGGCGTGCAGCGTGGCGTTGGGGAACACGCGCTGGCCGTCGGCGGACAGGCCGCCCACGTGGTCGGGATGCATGTGCGTGATGAAGACGTCGTCCACCTGCTCGGGCTGGTAGCCGGCCGCGCGCAGGTTCGCCAGCAGCTTGCCCAGCGTGGGGCCGAACAGCGTGCCGGCGCCGGCGTCGATCAGCACCAGCCGCGTGCCGGTGTTGACGAGGAAGGCGTTGACCGAGGTCTCGAGCGGGTCGTGCACGAAGGCCCTGGCGAGCGCGGCGTCCGTCTTCGCGGCCGGTTCGGCCAGCAGCTTGGCCACGCCGAGATCGACGGTGCCGTCGCTGAGCGCGGTGATCTCGAAGTCGCCCAGCATCGCGCGGTAGAAGCCGGGCGCCTGGGTGCGCTGTTGCGGCGCAGCGGCCGAGGCCGCGGTCGGCGCGGCCAGCAGCGCGGCGCCTCCGAGGACGAGTGCTGCGCTCAACGCGGCGAGCGGGAACAGGCGTTGGAAACGGTTCATGGCGGGTCTTCTTTTCGTCGGGGTTGATCGATGGGACGGATTGTGTTGTTTTGCAAAATCCAGAACAATCACCTTCAACGCAAAGCATCGTTGCGAACAACGCAACACAAAACACCATGATCGACGCCCTCAACAGCTTCCTCGCCGTCGCCTCGTCCAGCAGCTTCTCGCAGGTGGCCAAGACGCAGGCCGTCGCCGTGTCGTCGGTCACGCGCAAGATCGACTGGCTCGAGGCGGAGATCGGCACGCGCCTGTTCCACCGCAGCTCGCGCCGCGTGATGCTCACCGACGCGGGCGAGCAGTTCGTGCCGCGCGCGCGCAACATCCTCGCGGAGCTGGCGCAGGCCAAGGACGCGCTCGCGTCGATCAACGACGACCCGCGCGGCGTGATGACGGTCACCGCGCCCACCATCTTCGGCCGCCGCCACCTCGCCCAGGCGGTGGCGAGCTTCCTCGAGCGCTACCCGATGATCGAGGTCGACCTGCACGTCAGCGACGCGCTGGTGGACCTCGCCGAGCAGCGCGTGGACGTCGCCATCCGCATCGGCCGCCTGGTGGACAGCGACCTCGTCGCCACGCGCCTGGCCACGCTGCGCCCGCTGGTGTGCGCGAGCCCGGACTACCTCTTGCGCCGCGGCCGCCCCGCCACGCCCGAGGCGCTGGTCGACCACGACTGCATCACGGTCGTCACGCCCGCGCTCGCCGGCCCGGCCTGGCGCTTCGCGGGCATCCGCCGCGGCGCCGCGCTGCCCGTGAGCGGCAAGCTGCGCACCGACGACAAGGACTGCGCGCTGCAGGCCGCGCTCGCGGGCATCGGCATCGCGCACCTGGCGAGCTGGGTGGTCGCCGACGACATCGTCGCCGGTCGCCTGGTGCCGCTGTTTCCCGACGCGCGCAGCCCCGAGCCCGACGCGCTGCCCACGATCCACGCGCTGCGCATGCCCGGGCGCTCGTACGAGGCCAAGGCGCGGCTGTTCATCGCGCACCTGCGCGAGACGATCGGCGAGACGCCGTACTGGGACGCGGCGATCGATCGCGTGGGCGCGCCGGTGCGCGCAGGACGCGCACGAACCCGCGCTTGAGCCCGCGCGCTCAGGCGCGCGCGCCGCGCCGCGGTCGCAGCGCGTGCGGGGCGCCCGTCAACTCGCAAAGGTTCGCCGTGAACTCGACGCCCTTCGCGCCCTCGCGCGTGACGCGGAAGCCCAGGCGCCGATGGAAGGCCATCGACAGGCGGTTGGTCCGGTAGACGTTGCTGCGCAAGGCGGTGATGGACAGGCGCGCGGCCAGCGCCGCGATCTGTGCGAACAGGTCGCGGAACACGCCCGCGTCGCGGTGCGCGGGATGGGTGTTGAAGCCGAGCACGAACCACAGCCCGGCTTCCTCGGGTCGCAGCATCGCGTAGCCGACCAGCGTGCCGGCGCGCGTGACGGTGACGACCTCGGCCGTCTCCAGCGACTTCGCCAGGGTTCGCCGCTGCGCCTCGGCATCCAGCACGTCGCCGGCGAGTTCCGTGTGCTCGCGCAGCGTCAGCAGGTCGAGGGCCAGGAACTCGTCGAGTTCAGGCATCAGGCGATCGCCGCGTAGGCGCCCGTGCCTTCCGGCCACGGCGTCAGCACCTCGAATCCGTCGTGAGTGACGGCCACCATGTGCTCCCACTGCGCGGACAGCGAATGGTCGCGCGTGACCACCGTCCAGCCGTCGGCGAGCTCGCGCGTGCCGGGCTTGCCCACGTTGACCATCGGCTCGATGGTGAACACCATGCCCTCCTGCAGGCGCCGGCCGTCGCCGCGGCGGCCGAAGTGGCAGACGTCCGGTTCGTCGTGGTAGACCTGACCGATGCCGTGGCCGCAGTAGTCGCGCACGATGGAGAAGCCGGCCTTCTCGGCCACCGCCTGGATGGCGGCGCCGACGTCGCCCAGCGTGGCGCCCGGGCGCACCGTGCGGATGCCCGCGCGCATCGCCTCGTAGGTGGTCTCCACCAGGCGCTTCGCCAGCACGCCCGGCGTGCCCACGTAGTACATGCGGCTGGTGTCGCCGTACCAGCCGTCCTTGATGACGGCCACGTCGACGTTGACGATGTCGCCGTCCTTGAGCACCTTGTCCCCCGGGATGCCGTGGCACACCACGTGGTTGACCGAGGCGCACACCGTCTTCGGGTAGCCGCGATAGCCGATGTTGGCGGGGATGGCCTTCTGCACATTCACGATGTGGTCGTGGCACAGGCGGTCGAGGTGGTCGGTGGTGACGCCCGGCTTCACGTGCGGCACCAGCATGTGCAGGACGTCGGCGGCCAGCGCGCCCGCGGCGCGCGCCATGGCGATCTGCTCCGGCGTCTTGATCGGGTTGAGCCCGCGCCTCATCGCGCCGCCTTGCGGATGGCCTTGCGCGCCGTGGCCGACGCCGCGGCCGCCACCTCGGGCTTGACGAACGACAGCTCCGCCCCGCCGGTGCGCGCGCTGCGCAGCATCAGCTGGCAGATGTCGCCGTAGGTGAGCTCAGGATGCAGCTCGGAGAGCATGCCCACGCGCAGCCAGTGCTCGGCCTGCGCGTTGATGGAGCGGCTCAGCGCGTCGCTGGCGTCGCGCACGTTGTCATGCATGAGGTCGGAGATCTTGACGATGCCCATGGCGTCGTTCCTTATACGGTCTATATATGGAACGTATATTACCTCAAGCGCGCAACACCTCGGCCGGCCGCACCGTGAAGTACACCGGCGCCGGCGTGCGCACGCCGCGGATCACCTTGAGCACGCAGTCGCGGTTGACCCGGCTGGAATCGAGCGCCTGGTGCAGCGCGTCGACGCTGGCGATGGCCACGCCGTCCAGCCCCACGATGACGTCGCCCTCGCGCACGCCCACGCGCGCCGCGGGGCTGTCGGGCTCGACGCTCATCACGCGCACGCCGCTGGCCTGCGGCAGCTCGTAGGCCAGCACCACGCGGCGGTGCAGCTCCTGCGTCTGGCCCGCCACGCCGAGGTAGCCGCGCCGCACGTGGCCGTGCTGCAGCAGTTGCGGGATCACCCAGCCGGCGATGTCCACCGCCACCGCGAAGCAGATGGACTGCGCGCCGCGGATGATGGCGGTGTTGATGCCGATCACCTCGCCGCGCGAGTCGAGCAGCGGGCCGCCCGAGTTGCCCGGGTTCAGCGCCGCGTCGGTCTGGATCACGTCGGGGATCATGCGGCCCGAGCTGGTGCGCATGCTGCGTCCGAGCGCGCTGACGATGCCCGCAGTGACCGTGTGCTCGAAGCCCAGCGGGTTGCCGATGGCGATGGCGATCTGGCCGCGCTTCAGGCCGGCCGAGCGGCCCAGCGGCGCGTGCGCCAGCGAGCCCCGGGACAGGCCGTCGATGCTCAGCACGGCGAGGTCGGTGTCGGGGTCGTCGCCCACCCAGCTCGCATCGAACTCGCGGCCGTCGGCCAGCGACACCTGGTGGCGCAGCTCCGGGCGCGCGGTCGCCGCGGGCCTGCCGGCGCGCACCACGTGCGAGTTGGTCAGCACGTAGCCGTCGGGCGTGAACAGGAAGCCCGAGCCGCCGCCCAGCGTGTCGCCCGAGTCGCCCGCGCCGCGCAGCCGCACCGCGGCCACGGCCGGGCCGACGCGCTCCACCACCTCGCTGACCGTGCGCGAGTAGGCATCCTGCAAATAGGCTTCGTGGGCACCCATGGCGTTCTCCTTCGAGTTCCCAGGTGGGTGGTGGCCACGCGGAATTCAAGGGCATGCGAAGATCGCCGCGCCGGCAGCGAAACGCATCCGCCACAGGACGTGCGCCGGCGCCTGGGAGATCGCCATGTCCTCGTTCCATCCGACGGCCCGCCACGCGGCGGCCGTCCTCGCGCTCGCCTGCGCGCCCACCTGGGCCGCTCATCTCACCGGCCTCGTGACGGATGCCGCCGGGCAGCCGGTGGCCGGCGCGCTGGTCGTCGCCTCGTCAGAGACCGAGGTCAAGAATGCCGACGGCGCCACGCACCGCTGGATCACCGCCAGCGATGCGGCCGGACGCTTCGCGTTCGACGGCTTTCCGGCCGGCCACTGCCATGTGACCGCGACCGCCGACGGGGGCCGCGCGGGCCTGGCAGCGACACCGTGTCTGGCGGCCAGCGCCGACGCCGCGCTCGAAGCGGCGATCATGCTCCAGCCGCAGCCCGCGCATGTCAGCGGCCGCGTGCTGCGCACTCCGAAGGCGGTCTCGTCGCCCGACGACGTCGCGCTGTTCGCCCGGGTACCCACGAGCGAGGACGACCTCGTGCTGGTGGTGTATGGCACGCGCATCACGGGTGACACCTGGGCCGTCGACCTGCCCGCCGGCGCCTGGATGGCCAAGGCCGTCACGCCCCATGGCGAATCGCGGACGGCCCACTTCGCGCTGCCCGCACGGCAGGCGCCCATCGAGCTGAAACTGGCCTCCGTCCAGGGCTCGCACCCTGAACTCACGCGGGAGCTGCACGCGATGGCCGCCAAGGACCAGGATATCCGCAACAAGATGATCGCGAGCGGCGGCGACGACGCAAAGAGCGACGCGGCGATGGCGCGCGTGGACAGCGCCAACCTGGCCCGCCTGAAGCAGATCGTCCACCAACACGGCTGGCCCACCGCCGACCTGGTCGGCATCGCTGGCATGGGCGACTTCTGGCTGCTGGCGCAGCACTCGCCGCCCGGCTTCATCGCGCAGGCCCTGCCCCACCTGAAGGCCGCGGCCGACCGCGGCGAGGTGGACTGGTCGGCGCTGGCGCTGACGATCGACCGCGACCTCGTCTACCACCAAAGGCCGCAGGTCTACGGCAGCCAGGGCACGTTCAAGGACGGCCACTTCGTGCTCGACGACGTGCAGGATCCCGAACACCTGGACGAGCGCCGCGCGCAGGTGGGCCTGGGTCCCATCGCCGACTACAAGTCGTCGATCGAGAAGGCGTACCGCCAGCCCGGGCCCGCGAACTGACCTTCGCGTTCGTTCGCGATCACAATCCGGCGATGGCCGACGTCCAACCCACCGCCGTGCCGCTGCCCCCGCAGCGCGACCGGACGCTGCTGCTCGTCATGCTGGCCGTGATCCTGCTCACCTGGATCGCATTGGCCTTCGCGTGCTGGCGCGGGCGCGAGGACGCCATCGGCGACTGGCGCTTCTTCCTGGCCAACCTGTCGGAGATGGCCGCGCAGCACGCCGACCAGACGCTGGCCGCGGCGGACGGCGTGCTGGAACGCGTGGTGGACGACGTCAACCAGACCGCGCCGGTCGACGCGGCCGATCTGGTCGCCAAGGCCGGCACGCGCGAGATGTACGAGCTGATGCGCCGGCGCCAGAGCGACCTGCCGCAGGTCGGCGTGGTGTCGGTGCTCACCACCACGGGCCGGCTGGTCAATTTCACGCGCAGCTTTCCCACGCCGGTGGTCGAACTGGCAGACCGCGACTACCTCAAGGCGCACCTGGCCGACGACGGCCTGGCGGTGTTCGTCTCGGCGCCGGTGAAGAACCGCGGCAACGGACGCTGGACGTTCTACCTGGCACGCAAGCTGCGGGCGACGGACGGCCACCTGGTGGGCATCGCGCTGGTGGGCATCGAGTGCGAGTACTTCCAGCGTTTCTACGAGTCGATCGATTCGGCGCGCGAGGGCGTCACCGTGCTGCTGCTGCGCCGCGACGGCCTGCTGCTGGCGCGCCAGCCGCCCATCGACACCTTCGTGGGCAGGAACTTCGCGGCCGGGCCGGTGTTCAGGCTGCTCGATGGCGCGAGCGGCATGATCCCGCGCACCGCGTTCGTCGACGGACCGCGCGTGGTCGACCCTGCGGACAAGGGCCGCCGGCTGGTGGCGCCGACGCTGTCTCGCGCCTATCCCACCGTCGTCGCCATCCTCGTGACCGAGGACCTGATCCTGGCGCACTGGCGCCGCACCACGCTTGCGCTGGTCGCCGTCGCGCTCGCCTTCGACGCCGTGCTGGTGGCGCTGGCGTGGTGGATCGCCCGCCTGCTGCGGCGCCGTCGCGAGATCCTGCAGCAGCTCAAGACCGCGCTCATCGCCGCCGACAGCGCGAGCCGCGCGAAGACCTCGTTCCTCGCCAACATGAGCCACGAGATCCGCACCCCGATGAACGGCATCCTGGGCATGACCGAGCTGCTGCTGCAGACGCCGCTGGAGCCGCGCCAGCGCGAGCTTGCCGCGGCGGCGTACGCGTCGGGCCAGACCATGCTTCACGTGCTCAACGACGTGCTGGACGTCTCCAAGATCGAGGCCGGCAAGATGGTGCTCGAACAGGTGGACTTCGATCTCGCGGCGATGCTGGCCGACCTGCTCGCGCTGTTCCGCGCGACGGCCGCGGCCGCCGGCATCGCGCTGTCCGGCGACTTCGACGCGTCGCTGCCCCGGCACGCCAGCGGCGATCCGACGCGCCTGCGCCAGATCCTCACCAACCTGCTCAACAACGCGATCAAGTTCACCGAGCGCGGCGGCCGGGTGGCGTTGCGCGTGCAACGCACCGGCGGCGATGTGTCCACGCACGCGCTGTCGTTCGAGGTGCGCGACAGCGGCATCGGCATCAGCGAGGCGGCGCGCCAGCGGCTGTTCGAGCCGTTCACGCAGGCCGACGAGTCGACCACGCGCCGCTTCGGCGGCACCGGCCTGGGCCTGGCGATCACCAAGGAGCTGGTGGCGCTGATGGGCGGCACGCTGTCAGTGGCCAGCACGCCGGGCACGGGCTCCACGTTCCGCGTCGACCTCGCGCTGGGCGTCACGCACACACCCGTGCCCGCTCCCGTGCCCGCACGCGACCCCGCGCCCGCGAGCGACGCCATCGAACGCCGCCTGGCCGGCCTGCACCTGCTCGTGGCCGAGGACAACCCGGTCAACCTGCACGTGGCCGTCGCGATGCTCGAAGGCATGGGCGCGCGCGTGGCCTGCGCCGTCGACGGCGCCCAGGCGGTGGCGCAATGCCGCAGCGGCCACTTCGACGCGCTGCTGCTCGATTGCCAGATGCCCGGCATGGACGGCTACGAGGCCGCCCGCCTCATCCGGGCCGAGGGCGCGCGCCGCATGCCCATCATCGCGGTGACCGCCAACGCGATGGCCGCCGATCGCGACCTGTGCCTGGCCGCCGGCATGAACGACCACCTGCCGAAGCCGTTGTCGCGCGAGGCGCTGTCGGCGATGGTGTTGAAGTGGGTGCGCCCGGCCGGCTGATCCTTCCGGCGACGCCGTCGCGATTCAGGCCGGCGCGTCGCGATGGCGTTCGAACAGCAGCCGGTCGAACCAACGGCCGCCCAGCTCGAAGCTGTTGCGCGAATGGCCGAACTGCACGAAGCCGTTGCGCTCCAGCACGCGGATGGAGCCCTTGTTTTCCGGGCGGGCCACCGCCTCGATGCGCCGCAGCCCATGCGTGCCGAAGGCCTGCTCCAGGCATAGCGCCACCGCCTTCGACGCGATGCCGCGGCCACCGTCGTGCTCGCCGATGCGGTATCCCAGATCGGCGCATTGGTAGTGCGCGCGCCGCACGGCCGTCAGGTTCACGCGTCCGACGATCCGGCCGTCCTCGACGGCCAGGTACTGGAAGGCCTGGTCGTTGGCGCGCGCGGCCTCGGCCGCGGCGATCGCGGCGGCCACGCCCCGCTCGCTGTAGAAGGCCGGGTCGCGCGCGTTGATCCAGTGCTCGAAGTACGCGCGATGAGCCAGCTCGAAGCGCAGCAGGTCGGCGGCGTCGGCCGCCGCCACCGGACGGATCAGGAGGCCGGTCAAGCGGCCGGGCCGAAGTGGCCTGCCTGCGCGTGCTCGACGAGCTGGTCGAGCGCCTTGCCCCAGCCCGCGTGGAAGCCCATCTGCTCGTGTGCCTCGCGCGAGGGGATGTCGCCATGGCGCGCCAGCGCCGTGTACTTGGTGCCGCCCTCGGCGTCCTCCAGCGCGATGATGGCTGTCATCATGAACGGCACCGCCGCGAACAGCTCCTTGGCCTGCGGTCGGAAGCCCGGGCCCATCACGCCGGTCCACGCGAGCAGCTCGTTGTCCTCCACCTGCAGGAAGCAGCCCGTGTTGGTGAAACCCGGGCCTTCGGGGCCCTGCATGGTGGTCTGGAAGATGCCGCCGGGCTGCAGGTCGATCCGGCAGTTCGTGGTCTTCCACGGCAGCGGGCAGAACCACTTGACCAGGTGCTCCGGCTGCGTCCACGCCTTCCACACGAGGTGGCGCGGCACGGGCACGATGCGCTCGAGCAGCAGGTCGAGTTCGAGGTCGGCGTTGAGGAGGGAACGGGGCATGGGCGGCTCCACGACAAGAGGTTGCCGGCAGTCTAACTTCAGGCGATCGCCGCGATGGCCCGACGGGCTTGGCATACTTCGGCGGATCCAACCGAGGAACCCCGTCGTGGCCAATCCCTTCACCGCCGGCGCCATCGTCTACGCCAAGGACATCCAGCGCCTCGCGCGCTTCTACGCCGAGGTCGCCGACCTGGAGGTGATGCACGAGGTGGACGACCACGTCGTGCTCGAGTCCGAGACACACGAGCTGGTGATCTTGGCGATTCCAGCGGCCACGGCGGCGCGCATCGTCATCGCTTCGCCGCCCGTGCGGCGCGAGAACACGGCGTTCAAGCTGAGCTTCGCGGTCGCGAGCCTGGCCGAGGCGCGCGAGGCCGCGAAGGCCGCGGGCGGCGAACTCAACCCGCCCAGCAAGGAATGGGACTTCCAGGGTCTGCGCGTGTGCGACGGCTGCGATCCGGAAGGCAACATGATCCAGCTGCGCGAGGTGCCGGCCGACGCGGTCGACTGAAGCCGGGGCCTAGCCGCCCGCCTTCTTCACGCTCTTGAAGCCCTGCGCCTGCAACAGCGCCATCACGCGATCGCGGTGATCGCCCTGCAGCTCGACGACGCCGTCCTTGGCCGTGCCGCCCACGCCGCACGCGGCCTTGAGCTTCTTGCCCAGCGCGGCGAGTTCCGGCTCGGCCAGGCCCAGCCCGCGCACCACGGTCACGCCCTTGCCGCCGCGGCCCTTGGTCTCGAAGAACAGGCGCACGACGCCATCGGTGGCCGCCGCGACAGCCTTCCTGCAGGCGCATTGCGCGATCGGCTGGCGGCAGCCGGGACACATGCGGCCCGCCTCGGTCGAGTAGACCAGGCCGCCGTTCGGATTCACGGGTTTCATGCACGGATTTTCACATCCCGGGCCGCGGCTCGACCGTGCGCGGAATGTGAAAATCGACGGATGACGACGACGCGCCCGGCTTTCCCGTTGATCCTCCGTTCCCTCGCCGCCGCCTTCGCGCTGGCGGCCTCCGCCGCCGCGCACGCGGTGCAACCGCTGGTACAGCACGACGTGGTGCTGCTGCAGAAGGGCGAGATCATCGAACAGCGCGTGGACGGCGGGGCCGACGCGATGTCGGCCTACCTGAAGGCGCTGGGCGACGCGCTCACCGAGACGATGCGCGCCAATCCGCAGCAGCTCCCGGCGGCCGGCTTCATCGCCGTCGCGATCCGGCCGGGCAACCGGACGCACACCTGGTTCGACTTCAGGCCCGCGCTGGCCGACCGGACGATGGCCGCGTTGGCGCACGCCGTGGAGGCGACGCCCACGATGCCCGTGAAGAGCGGCGAGATCGTGTTCGCGCTGCGCGTGAGCCTGTGGAGCGACAAGCCGCCCAAGGCCTATGCGCCGGCCCCGCAGGAGTGGAAGGACGCCAGCAAGGACATGCATCCGAAGCCGGACATCGACACGCTGGTCGACCTCGTCTGGCCACGTTGACGCCGATTCGCCGAGCGGCGGGACATCGCCCGGCCGGCACCCGGCCGGCCCAGGCCGCCGCCTGAAGTCACGACGAGCCGGTGCCGTTGGCGACGCCGCTCGCCGGCGACCAGGTGCGTGCCTGCGGCCAGGCGCCGAACTCGTGCATCGCCGCGGCGTCGCCACTGTCGCCCTTGTCGGTGCGCACCCGCCGCTGCCCGAACTTGCCCGCGCGCGCCAGCACGCACACCGGGCATTCGATGATGCCGATCTTCTCGTCGTGGGCCAGGTGCACGACGCCGCACCTGGTGCAGTGGCCCAGGTGGGTGTCGGTGCCTTCGCGCATCGGCGTGAACACGTCGCGCAGCATGCGGCTGAGCGACACGCCGCAGTCGGCGTCGTAGGTGCAGGCGTAGTAGTCGTAGGCCCACACCATGGCTTCGAAGGCCTCGACGCCGGCGTCCACCAGGCGGCGCTGCAGGCAGAAGATGGCCGTGGCGCTGAGGCGGCGATGCGCGCTGCCCCACAGGTCGCGGTGGTCGCGCGTGCGGTCGCGCGGCGCGCCCTTGTCGCGCTTGGGCTTGGGATTGACCGCCTCGGCGATGCAGCGCAGCTGCGCCGCGCGCACGTCGCTGGTGGCCAGCATGCGCTCCTCCACCTCGGTGGGCCGCATCTGGTGGCGCAGCATGGTCAGGATCAGGCTGGACGTGCCGGGCATCAGGAAACTGGCGGGCGGCCGGCCGCAGCGCTTGCCGACGGGCGTGCGCTCGACCACGCGGTAGGCGGCGCTCTCCTGCTGCACGGCATGGCGGATCAGCGCGAATTCCTGCTCGCAGCACTGGGTGAGCGCCAGCAGGCCGCGCAGGCTCGACTCGACGCCGTCGTCGTCGGCGCGCAGCAGGCGGTCGATGATGGCGTCGCTCAGCCGCGGCACGGCGAGCAGCGTGCCGGGATTGCCGCCCCACTCCAGGAACGCGAAGGCGGGCAGCTCCTGCAGCGCGCGGATGACCTCGCGGTCGGTGATGTCGCACACCAGCGCGGCGCTGGCCGGATCGTCGGCGTAGCGCACGAACGTGGCCAGCGCCAGCCGGTTGATGCGCTTGACGAGAGGCCGCCACATCTCGTGGTCGGGGATGAGCATGGGGCGGTGCTCGGGCAGGCGCCGTACCAGGCGCTCGGTGAGGGCCGGCCGCCACAGCGCCACGGGCGTGGTGGCGAGATCGTCGAGCTGGGCATCGGGCATGGCCGCCAGCCGCATCGCCACGCCCAGCGGCACGCCGAACAGCTCCACGGCATGCTGGGGGTTTCGTCGCGCCACCTCCGCGAGGCCTTCGATCAGTTCCTCGTTGAGCGTCTTCTGGTCGCTGGGGCCCTTGGCCGTGCCGGTCTGCGTCATCTCGTTGCCCTCTCTTGTGTGCCTTGCAAGGTTCAAGTGATGGCCATCAACCCACGATTCAACTCGTAGTCTTGCATTAACCTTGCGATTACTGACTTGTTTGATGGCTTGATGCAAATGTGACACACAATTTTCTACCCATCAATCCGATGTTTGTGGGCATTTTGATGCGATTGCCGTTAAGCTGGCCGCTCCCCCTAGCTTGGCGACGAGATGACCGACACACCGCATGCGCGCGCGACGCTCGAGATCGACGGCCCGGCCGAACCCGCGCTGAGCGTGGGCGTGCGCCGCTTCCTGATGGCCTACGGCGTCAAGGAGCACAACCACGCCTCGGAGATCGCCCGCATCATCGACGTCGACCGCTCGCAGTCGTACCGGCGGCTGAAGGGCGACGTGGCGTGGAGCCACACCGACCTGCGCGCCATCGCTCGTCGCTTCGGCGCGCCGGAGGACTGCCTGCTCCCGCAGGACGACCTCGCGCGCATGGCCAACCAGGGGCCGGAGGCGGTGCCCGCCGTGATCCGCGTGGCGCACCTGCCGCCCACCGGCCTGCTGGTGCCGGGCCCCGAGCTGGGCGCCGGCGACAGCAGCGATCTCGTGGCCATCCGCGTCGGCGCCGGCTGGGAGATCCACGTCAACGGCGACGAGCCCCTCGGCGCCCGCCGCCACGCCATCGAGGCCCTCACCGTGCGCAGCCATCCGCACCTGCAGGTGGCGCTGCTGGAGGACGACACGCGCGCCGCCGAGGCGCTGGTGGAGGCGTTCCGGCCGCTGGGCATCGTGGCCACGCCGTTCGTGGACGGCGCATCTCTGCGCACGGCCATCGCGCACCTCCGCTTCGACGCCTACGTGCTCGACTGGCTGCTAGGCGACAGCACGGCGGCGGCTGTCGTCGAGGAGATCCGCCAGCACCGGCCACGCGTCCCCATCGTGGTGGTGACGGGCGCGCTGCTGGCCGACTCGGAGCTGGAGCAGCGCCTGCTGACGCTGTCCGCGCAATGGAACTTCTCCACGCTCGACAAGCCGGTGCGGCCCATGAACCTGGCCAACGCGATCAAGCAGTTGGTGACGGCCTCGCGCGCCTGAACGCGCGGGCGTGGCGGCCCGGCGCTACAGGAGCCAGGAGAAGAAGATCAGGTACAGCCCGCCCAGGATCGCCACCCACTTCGAGACGTAGTACACGCGCCGGTGGCTGGCCTTGAGCTTCTTGGCCTGCAGCCGCAGCTTGTAGAAGTTCTGGAAGAAGCGGTTGATGCCGCCCACGCGCTCGCCCACCTCGTTGGGCGCGGCCGACGCCGCCATGATGTTGTCGGCGAACCAGCGGTTGACGGCGGCCAGCAGGCGGCCGTGCAGGGGCCGCTCGATGTCGCAGAACAGGATCACGCGCTGCTGGTCGGTGGTGTTCGCGGCGTGGTGGATGAAGGTCTCGTCGAACACCACGGCCTCGCCGTCCTTCCAGAAGTAGCGCTGGCCGTCCACCTCGATGTAGCAGTCCGGCGAGTTGGGCGTGGCCAGACCCAGGTGGTAGCGCAGCGAGCCCGCGTACGGGTCGCGATGGCGCACCAGCGTGCCCTCGGGCGGCAGCGACGCGAACATCGCGCCCTTGATGGACGGGATCTTGTTGAGCAGCTCCACCGTGCGCGGGCACGACGTGCGCGCCGAAGCCAGTTCCTCGCCGTACCACTTCAGGTAGAAGCGCTTCCAGCCCGAGCGGAAGAACGAGTTGAAGCCCATGTCGTTGTAGCCGGTGGCCACGCCGATGCGGCCCGCCTCGTTCAGGCTCAGCGCCTCGGCGCGGATCTCTTCCCAGTGGGCCTGCAGGGGCGCCAGCTCGGGGAAGGCGGCCACGGGCGCGTACGGGCGCGCCTTCACGCGCGAGAACAGCACCATCAGCATGTTGTACGGCGCCAGCAGCACCGTGTAGTCGGTGAAGGCCTTCATCAGGCCGAAGCGTGCGCGCCCGCGCAGGTGCACGAACGCCGCCGAGCCCATCAGGAGGACGAAGATGCCGACACGGATCGCGATGGAGAACGGATGAGTCATGGGTGCGCAACGCGGCGGTGCCGCCGCATCAGGAGGAACCCTGCATTTTGCCGGGATCGGGCTCCCCTGTCCTGGACCGTGTCATCTAGCTGAATCGACGCCGGGCATTGCGCGCGATCAAGGCCGCCCTGCCCGACCGTGGCCAGCGCCGCCGAAGGCTCGCCTGCCGACTCCCAAAGCCGGGCCCGGCGTCCAGCCTCGATAATCGGGGCATGAACCCGCTGCTCGGCACGCTGCACCCCTACCCGTTCGAACGCTGGCGCCTGCTCGCCAAGGACGTCGTCCCCTCCCCCGCCCATCGGCCCATCAGCCTGGGCCTGGGCGAGCCGCGCCACCCGACGCCCCAGCTCGTCAAGGACGCCATCACCGGCCACCTCGGCGGCCTGGCCGTCTATCCGTCCACGCTGGGCGACGCGCGCCTGCGCGAGGCCATGGCCGCGTGGGTGCAGGGCCGCTACGGCGTGGCGCTGGATCCGGCCACGCAGTTGCTGCCGGTGATCGGCTCGCGCGAGGCGCTGTTCTCGTTCGCGCAGGTGGTGGTCGACCCGACATGGCGTGGGCGCCCCGGCGCGCAGGCCCCCATCGTCCTGTGCCCCAACCCGTTCTACCAGATCTACGAGGGCGCGGCCCTGCTGGCCGGCGCCGAGACCGCCTTCGCCAACAGCGATCCGGCGCGCAACTTCGCGGCCGACTGGAGCGCCGTCGACGCCGCCACCTGGGCCCGCACCCAGCTGATGTTCGTGTGCTCGCCGGGCAACCCCACCGGCGCCGTGATGCCGCTCGAGGAATGGCGCACGCTGTTCGAGCTCAGCGACCGCCACGGCTTCGTCATCGCCAGCGACGAGTGCTACTCCGAGATCTACTTCGGCCCCGAGGGCGAGCCGCCGCTGGGCGCGCTGGACGCCGCGCGCCGGCTGGGGCGCGCCGATTTCCGCAACCTGCTCGTCTTCACCTCGCTGTCCAAGCGCTCCAACGTGCCCGGGCTGCGCTCGGGCTTCGTGGCCGGCGACGCGGCGCTGGTCAAGGCCTTCCTGCTGTACCGCACCTACCACGGCAGCGCGATGAGCCCGGTGGTGCAGGCGGCCAGCGAGGCGGCCTGGCGCGACGAGGCGCACGTGCGCGAGAACCGCGAGCTCTACCGCCGCAAGTTCGCCCAGGTCACGCCGATGCTGGCGGGCCGGCTCGACGTGCGCCTGCCGGACGCCGGTTTCTACCTCTGGGCGGGCATTCCGTCGCATTTGCACGGTGGCGACGACGTCGCGTTCGCCTTGGGCCTGCTGGCTCAATACAATGTGCAGGTATTGCCCGGCAGCCTGCTCGCCCGCGAATCCCGCGGCATCAACCCCGGCGCCGGCCGGATCCGCCTCGCGCTGGTGGCCGAGACCGCCGAGTGCGTCGAGGCCGCCGAACGCATCCTTGCCTACATCGAAAAGCTCCCATGACCTCCAGCCTGCAAGCCCTGATCGACGCCGCGTGGGAAGACCGCGCCAAGTTCTCGCCCTCCGACGCGCCGGCCGACGTGCGTGCCGCCGTGTCGTCGGTCATCGAAGACCTGAATGCCGGCCGCATCCGCGTGGCCTCACGTACGGGCGTGGGCGAGTGGACGGTGCACCAGTGGGTGAAGAAGGCCGTGCTGCTGTCGTTCCGCCTGAACGACAACAAGGCCATCCAGGCCGGCGGCCTGCAGTACTTCGACAAGGTGGAGCCGAAGTTCGCCCACCTCAGCGAGGACGAACTCCGCGCCACCGGCGTGCGCATCGTTCCGCCGGCCGTCGCCCGCCACGGCAGCTTCATCGCCCGCAACGCCATCCTGATGCCCTCGTACGTCAACATCGGCGCCTACGTCGACGAAGGCACGATGGTCGACACCTGGGCCACCGTCGGCTCGTGCGCGCAGATCGGCAAGAACGTCCACCTGTCGGGCGGCGTGGGCATCGGCGGCGTGCTGGAGCCGCTGCAGGCCAACCCGACCATCATCGAGGACAACTGCTTCATCGGCGCGCGCTCCGAGGTCGTCGAGGGCGTCATCGTGGAAGAGAACTCGGTCATCTCCATGGGCGTCTTCATCGGCCAGAGCACCAAGATCTACGACCGCGCCACCGGCGAGGTCACCTACGGCCGCGTGCCCTCGGGCTCGGTGGTGGTCAGCGGGTCGCTGCCGTCGGCCGACGGCAAGTACAGCCTGAACTGCGCGGTGATCGTCAAGCGCGTCGACGCGCAGACGCGCTCCAAGACCAGCATCAACGACCTGCTGCGGGCTTGACGCAAGCCTTGGCCGGCCGATAGAGACTTTGGCAGTTCCCTCGCCGCCACCCGCGGCACGCACTTGAACCCCGCGCCTGCACGACAGGCGCCACCAGGAGACGCTCGATGGATGGCGGAAACATGGAACGCGTGCTGCATCTGATGGCCGACAAAGGGGCCTCGGATGTCTACCTCACCGCCAACTCGCCGATCCAGCTGAAGATCAACGGCCAGCTGGTGCCGGTGTCCGACCAGATCCTCACCCCGGGCCAGCCGCGCGCGCTGCTGGCCGAGCTGCTCACGCCCGTGCAGCTGGAGGAGCTCGACCAGACCGGCGAGCTGAACCTGGGCATCGGCATCCGCGCGGTGGGCAGCTTCCGGCTGTCGGCGTTCAAGCAGCGCGCGTCGATCGCGGCGGTCATCCGCTGCATCCCGCACAAGATCCCGTCGATGGACACGCTGAACCTGCCGCCGGTGCTGGCGTCGCTGGCGCTGGAACGCCGCGGCCTGGTGCTGATGGTGGGCGCCACGGGCAACGGCAAGAGCACGTCGCTGGCGTCGATGATCGAATGGCGCAACACGCAGCTGTCGGGCCACATCCTCACCATCGAGGAGCCGATCGAGTTCCTGTTCTCCAACAAGCGCTCCATCATCAACCAGCGCGAGGTGGGCCGCGACACGGCCTCGCTGCACATCGCGCTGAAGAACGCGCTGCGCCAGGCGCCCGACTGCATCATGATCGGCGAGATCCGCGATCGCGAGACCATGTCGATGGCCATCTCGTACGCGCTGTCGGGGCACCTGGTGCTGGCCACGCTGCACGCCAACAACAGCTCGCATACGCTGGGCCGTATCCTGTCGTTCTACACGCCGGAAGCGCGTCCCGCGCTGCTGGGCGACCTGGCCGCCGCGCTCAAGGCCATCGTCTCGCAACGCCTGCTGCGCTCCACCGCCGGCGGCCGCGTGCCGGCCGTCGAGGTGCTGCTGAACAGCCGCTTCATCTCCGAGCTGATCGAGCAGGGCGACATCCAGGGCGTGCGCGAGGCCATGGACAAGTCGCTGGCCGAGGGCTCGCAGATGTTCGAGGCCGACATCGCCCGCCTCATCGGACTGGGCCTGGTCACGCAGGAAGAAGGCCTGCTGGGCGCCGATTCGCCCACCAACCTGTTGTGGCGCCTGCAGAACGACATGGCGCCGGTCTCGCGCGTGCAGGCCGTCAAGGTCGAATCCGACGCGCCCTCGTTCACCGAGATCACGCTCGACGTCCTGCCCGAGGCGCCGCCCGCGGCCCCGCGCCAGCGCCTGGCCGGCACCGAGCACCTGCACCGATCAAAACACGGCTGATGGATCCCACGCTCCTCCTCCTCGAACAACTGATCGCCCGCGCGTCCGTCACGCCGGACGACGCCGGCTGCCAGGCGCTGATCGCGCAGCGGCTGGAGGCACTGGGCTTCGCCTGCGAGCACCTGCCGTTCGGCCCGGACGGCGGCCGCGTCGACAACCTGTGGGCCGTGCGCACCGGCGCGCGCCCCGGCCCGACGCTGGTGCTGGCCGGCCACACCGACGTCGTGCCCACGGGCCCGCTGTACCAGTGGAACAGCGCGCCCTTCGTGCCCACCTACCGCGACGGCAGGCTGTACGGCCGCGGCACCGCCGACATGAAGACCTCGCTGGCCGCGATGGTGGTGGCCGCCGAGGAATTCGTCGCCGCGCACCCGGGCCACGCCGGCCGCCTAGCCTTCCTGCTCACCAGCGACGAGGAAGGCCCGTCGGTGGACGGCACCGCGCGCGTGGTCGACGCGCTGCAGGCGCGCGGCGAACGGCTCGATTGCTGCATCGTGGGCGAGCCCACCTGCGTGGATGCGCTGGGCGACATGATCAAGAACGGCCGCCGCGGCAGCTTGTCGGCGCGCCTGACGGTGGTGGGCGTGCAGGGCCACGTGGCCTACCCGCACCTGGCGCGCAACCCGATCCACGTGGCCGCGCCGGCCATCGCCGAACTCGCCGCCACGCGGTGGGACGCGGGCAACGACCACTTCCCGCCCACCAGCTTCCAGATCTCCAACATCCACTCGGGCACCGGCGCCACCAACGTCATCCCCGGCGAGGCGGTGATCGACCTCAACTTCCGCTTCTCCACGGAATCGACGCCCGAATCCCTGAAGGCGCGCGTGGTCGAGATCCTGCAGCGCCACGGCGTCGAGCACCGCGTCGCCTGGACGCTCGGCGGCTCGCCCTTCCTCACGCGGCCCGGCACCCTCAGCGCCGCGCTGGTGCAGGCGATCCGCGAGGAGACCGACGTCGAGGCCGCGCTGTCCACCACCGGCGGCACGTCCGACGGCCGCTTCATCTCGCGCATCTGCCCGCAGGTCGTCGAGTTCGGGCCGGTCAACGCCACCATCCACAAGATCGACGAGCACGTGGCGGTCGACGCCGTGCCGCGGCTGAAGAACATCTATCGACGCACGCTGGAACACCTGCTCGCACCCACCGCATCATGACTCTCATCGACTATGTGAACAGGGCAAGCGCCCGCCTCGACGAGGCGGGCGTTTCGTTTGGGCACGGCACCACCAACGCGTTCGACGAGGCCGCCTGGCTGGTGCTGTGGCGCCTCGGGCTGCCGCTGGACGACCTCGACGGCGTGGCCGAGCGCGAGTTGACGGATGCCGAGATCGCCACGCTCGACGCCTTCGTCGGCGAGCGCATCGCCACGCGCCGCCCGGCCGCCTACCTCACCGGCGAGGCCTGGCTGCAGGGCGTGCCGTTCACCGTCGACGAGCGCGTGATCGTGCCGCGCTCGCTGATCGCCGAAGTGCTCGCCGAGGGCCTCATCGACCCGTGGCTGCCCGCCAGGACCACCCGCGTGCTGGACCTGTGCACCGGCAACGGCAGCCTGGCCATCCTTGCGGCGATGGCCTGGCCCGACGTGGCCGTCGACGCCGCCGACCTGTCGAAGGACGCGCTGGCCGTGGCCGCCCTGAACGTCGCGCGCCACGAGATGGCCAGGCGCGTCGCGCTGCACCAGGGCGACGGCCTGCGCGCGGTGCCGGCCGACCGCCGCTACGACCTGATCCTGTGCAACCCGCCCTACGTCAACGCCACGGCGATGGGCGCGCTGCCGCCCGAGTTCCGCGCCGAGCCCGAGATGGCGCTGGCCGGCGGCGCCGACGGCATGGACTTCATCCGCACGCTGCTCGCCCGCGCGCCGCGACACCTGACCGACGACGCCGTGCTGGTGCTGGAGATCGGCAACGAACGCGAGTTCTTCGAAGCCGCCTTTCCCCGGCTCGAAGTCGTCTGGCTTCCCACTCAATTGCATGACGACGCGGTGCTCCTGGTCACCCGCCGCATGCTGGAAGACGGGCTCAAGCCCGCTTCGAAAGCTTCCTGAACATGATCACGCTCCGCAACCTGCAACTGCGCCGAGGGACCAAGATCGTCCTCGACGGCGTCAACGTCAATGTCAACCCGGGCGAGAAGGTGGGCCTGGTCGGACGCAACGGCGCCGGCAAGTCCAGCCTGTTCGCGCTGCTGGCCGGCCGCCTCCAGGCCGACCAGGGCGACTTCGAGATCCCCGCGCGCTGGCGCCTGGGCGAGGTGGCCCAGCACATGCCCGAGACCGACGACTCGGCCACCGACTTCGTGCTGCAAGGCGACATCCCGCTGATGGAGGCGCAGCGCGAGCTCGACGCCGCCGAGGCCGCCGACGACGGCGCCGCGATGGCCGAGGCGCACATGAAGATCGGCGAGGTGGGCGGCTTCGACGCGCGTTCGCGCGCGCAAGCCCTGCTGATGGGCCTGGGCTTCAAGACCGAGCAGGTGGAGGCGCCCGTCAACAGCTTCTCGGGTGGCTGGCGCATGCGCCTGCAGCTGGCCCGCGCGCTGATGTGCCCGGCCGACCTGCTGCTGCTGGACGAGCCCACCAACCACCTGGACCTCGACGCGCTCGTGTGGCTCGAGGCCTGGCTGCAGCGCTTCACCGGCACCATCGTGATGATCAGCCACGACCGCGAGTTCCTCGACGCGATCACCGACGTCACCATCCACCTGGACGAAGGCACGCTCACGCGCTACGGCGGCAACTACTCCACCTTCGAGGAGATGCGCGCCGAGCGCATGTCGCAGCAGGCCTCGGCGCACAGCCGCCAGCAGGAGCGCGTGGCGCAGTTGCAGCGCTTCATCGACCGCTTCAAGGCCAAGGCCAGCAAGGCCAAGCAGGCGCAGAGCCGCGTGAAGGCGCTGGCGCGCATGGAGCGCATCGCCCCGGTGCTCACCTCGGCCGACTTCTCGTTCGAGTTCAAGGAGCCGAAGAGCCTGCCCAATCCGATGCTGGCCATGTCCAACATGGAGTGCGGCTACCTCGTGCAGGACGACGTCGATCCCGACACCGAGCCGGTGCGCAAGGTGATCGTGCGCAACATCAACAAGAGCGTGCTCGCGGGCCAGCGCATCGGCATCCTCGGGGCCAACGGCCAGGGCAAGTCGACGCTGGTCAAGACGATCTCGCGCAGCATGCCGGCGCTGGGCGGCGAGGTCACCGAGGGCAAGGGCCTGTCCATCGGCTACTTCGCGCAGCAGGAGATGGATGTCGTGCACGCCGACGACACGCCGCTGCAGCACATGGTGCGCCTCGCCAAGACCGTGGGGCCCGAGGGCCGCGAGCAGGAGCTGCGCGACTTCCTGGGCCAGTTCCGCTTCGTCGGCGACATGGTGCACCAGATCATCGGCACGCTGTCGGGCGGCGAAAAGGCGCGCCTGGTGCTCGCATCGCTGGTGTGGCAGCGCCCCAACCTGCTGCTGATGGACGAGCCGACCAACCACCTCGACCTCACCACCCGCGAGGCGCTGTCGATGGCGCTCAACGAGTTCGAGGGCACCGTGATGCTGGTGAGCCACGACCGTGCGCTGCTGCGCGAGGTCTGCGACGAGTTCTGGCTGGTGTCGCACGGCGCCGTGCTGCCGTTCGACGGCGACCTGGACGACTACCAGAAGTGGCTGCTGGAGACCTCGCGCGCCATCTCCCGCGGCCAGCCCGCGCCGCCGCTGCCCGGCAACCTCAACGAGCTGCTGCCCGGCGGTTCCTCGTCGCTGGCGCCCAAGCCCGCCAGGGCCGCGGCTCCCAAGGCGGCGCCCGTGCCCGCACCGGCTCCCGCGCCGCAGACACGGCCCGGGGCGGCCCGCAACGACGATCGCAAGCAGTCGGCCCAGCAGCGCTCGCAGGTCGCCGCCCAGACGCGCCCGCTGCGCGTCGAGGTGCAGCAGATCGACACGCGCATGGAGAAGCTCGCCGCCGAGAAGGCCGAACTCGAGGCGTCGATGGCCACCGGCAAGCTGAGCGGCCCTGAGATCGCCGATGCCGGCCGGCGCCTGGCCCACGTGGGCGCTGAAGTGGCCAGGCTGGAGGAACGCTGGCTGGAGCTCAACGAGCAGATCGAGGCGCTGCAGGCCGGGGCCTGACCGCCGCGGCGCCCGTCGGGCCGCGACATCCCGTGACCTTCGTCGCATCCGATTCACACGATGGCCTTCGAAATGCTGTAGTCCCGGCTGACAATGCGCCCACGATTTCTCGGATACTCGCGTTCGATGAAACCTTTGCGCCACCTGCTGCCCGCCGTGTTGCTCGCCGCCCTCTCGGGGGCGTGCGCGGCCGCGCCGGGGCCGGCGGGGGACGGGCCCACCTACCGCATCGTCGGCCCCGACGGCAAGGTGACGTTCTCCGATCGCAAGCCCACCGACCCGCAGTTGAAGACGCGCCAGCTCGGCCAGACGGTGACCGCCCCGCTGCTGGCGCCGTCCACGCAGCCCTTCGACCTGCATCCGGCCACGTCGTTCCCTCCCATCGCTCGCCCGTCGGGCAGCGACGGGCTCGCCCCCGCGGTCGACATCAGCGGCAAGCCCTTCCCGCCGGGCCTGCCCGACGCGATCCTCGATGTCGTCGTGCACCAGTTCTTCGTGCAGACGCTCATGGAGACCTGCGGCCGGCTGCGTCCGACGTCCATCGAGCGCTACCAGGCCGGCGTGCTCAACTGGCGTGTCCGCAACGCCGAGATCCTCGACAAGAGCAACCGCATCAGCTTCACGCGCTTCACCGGCGAGCAGCGCGAGACGCTGCGCGCCACCGGCCGCGTGCGCCTGGCGCAACTGATCCCGTCGCTCGACCTCCCCGAGGCCGACCGCATGGCCTGGTGCGACCGCATGAGCACCGATCTCGCGCGCCGCCAGTTCGAGCTGGTGGGCGACATGCGGCTGGCGCCCATCCTCTACTTCGAGGCGCCCTGATCGATCGCGGCCGGTGATCGTGCCGGCTCCCAATGCGCTGCGCACCAGGCCGCGACCGCCGCGCGCTCGCCGGCGCTGAAGTGAAGTCCCAGCTTGCTGCGGCGCCATAGCACGTCGTCGGCGCTGCGGGCCCATTCATGGTCGTGCAGGTAGCGCAGCTCGCACTCGAACAGTCCCGGCGCAACCTCGGCGCCCGGCGCGCCGGCGTCGCCGATGACGCGATCGATGCGCGCGCCGTACGCCCGCGCGAGCCGGTGCAGCACGCCGGCCGCGAACTGCGGGTAGCGCCGGCGCACGGCCTGCTCGAAGCGCTCGAAGTCGGCGTCGGGACGGCGTGCCGGGACGATCCACTTGTCCAGGTCGCCGCCCGGCAGGAACGCGCCGCGCGTCCAGGCGCCGCGGTCAGCCGGCACGCCGAGCGGCTGCATCAGCAGGTCGGCCGCGTCTTCGGCGAGGCGCCGGAACGTGGTGATCTTGCCGCCCCACGCGGTCAGCAGCGGCGCCTGGGCGGTGTCGAGCTCCAGCGAGTAGTCGCGCGTGACGGCCGACGGGTCGCCCGACTCGTCGTCCAGCAGCGGACGCACGCCCGAATACGTCCACACGACATCGCCGGGCACGACGGCCTTGGCGAAGTAGCGGCTCGCCTGCTCGCACAGGTAGTGGATCTCCGACTCGTCTATCTTCGCGGCGCCGATCGGGCCATGGTGCTCGACGTCGGTGGTGCCGACCAGCGTGAAGTCGCGCTCGTAGGGGATCGCGAAGATGATGCGCTTGTCGGGGTTCTGGAAGATGTAGGCGTGGTCGTGGTCGAACAGCCTGGGCACGACGATGTGGCTGCCCTTGACCAGGCGCAGGACCTTGCCGTGGCTCAGGTGCGCGTGCTCGGACAGGAACTGCGCGGCCCACGGCCCCGCGGCGTTGACGAGCGCGCGCGCCCGCAGCGTGTGGAACGAGCCGTCCGCGTGGTCCAGCGTCGCCTGCCAGCCGTCCGCCGCCCGCTGCGCGTCGCGGCAGCGCCAGCGCGTGAGCACCGTCGCGCCGCGTTCCCGCGCGTCCATCGCGTTGAGCACCACCAGGCGCGCGTCGTCCACCCAGCCGTCGGAATAGACGAAGCCCTTGGTGAAGCGCGGTTGCAGAGGCGCGCCGGACGCGTGGCGGCGCAGGTCGATGGTGCGCGAGCCGGGCAGCACCTCGCGCCGCGCCAGGTGGTCGTAGAGGAACAGGCCGATGCGGATCATCCACACCGGGCGCATCCCCGGGTCGTGCGGCATCACGAAGCGCAGCGGCCACATGATGTGCGGCGCGCTGCGCAGCAGCACCTCGCGCTCGGCGAGTGCCTTGCGCACCAGCGCGAACTCGTTGTATTCGAGGTAGCGCAGCCCGCCGTGGATCAGCTTGGTGCTGGACGACGAGGTGGCCTGGGCGAGGTCGTCCTTCTCGCACAGCACCACCTTCAGCCCGCGGCCGGCGAGGTCGCGGGCGATGCCGGCGCCGTTGATGCCGCCGCCCACGACCAGCACGTCGCAGGCGGTGGGCTTCTTCGTCTCGGCGGGGCGATGGATGTCCGTCACGTGATGGCGCAAGGCGCGGCGAGGGGCGGGAGGACGGCGCCCGGGGCGATGTCCGGCGACCGAGGCGATGTTTTCCGTATTATCCGGGCGTCGCCCGCCCTCTCCTTTTCCAGCCGACAGGACGCCCCGTGATCCAACGCCCGACATGCCTCCTCGCGCTCGACCAGGGCACCTCCAGCTCGCGCAGCATCGTCTTCGACGCGCGGGGCCGCATGCTGGCCATGGCGCAGCGCGAGTTCCGCCAGATCTATCCGCAACCTGGATGGGTTGAACACGACCCGAAGGAGATCCTCGAGTCGCAGTTCGCCACCGCGCGCGAGGCACTGGCCAAGGCCGGGCTGACGGCCGCCGACATCGCCTCCATCGGCATCACCAACCAGCGCGAGACCACGCTGGTGTGGAACCGCGCCACCGGCGAGGCCATCCACAACGCCATCGTGTGGCAGGACCGGCGCGCCGAGCCCACCTGCGCGGCGCTGCGCCAGCAAGGCCTGGAGCCCACCTTCCGCGCGAAGACCGGGCTGATCGTCGACGCCTACTTCTCGGGCACCAAGCTCAAGTGGATCCTCGACAACGTGGACGGCGCGCGCGCCGCCGCCACGAGCGGCGAGCTCGCGTTCGGCACCGTCGACACCTGGCTGATGTGGCACCTCACCGGCGGCCGCGTGCACGCCACCGACGCGAGCAACGCCTCGCGCACGCTGATGCTGGACGTGCACTCGAACACCTGGAGCGACGAACTGCTCGCGATCCTCGACGTGCCGCGCGCGCTGCTGCCCGCCGTGCATCCGTCCAGCCACGACTACGGCGCGACATTGCCCGAGCTGTTCGGCGCGGCCATTCCCATCGGCGGCGTGGCCGGCGACCAGCAGAGCGCGCTGTTCGGCCAGGCCTGCTTCCGCCCCGGCCTGGCCAAGAACACCTACGGCACCGGCTGCTTCATGCTGATGCACACCGGCGCCGCGTTCCAGAGCTCCACCAACGGCCTGATCACCACCAGCGCCGCGCAGCTGGACGCCACGCCCGAGTTCGCGCTGGAAGGCAGCGTGTTCATCGGCGGCGCCGTGGTGCAGTGGCTGCGCGACGGGCTGCGTGCGATCCAGGCCAGCGGCGAGGTGCAGCGCCTGGCCGAGAGCGTGCCCAGCTCGGGCGGCGTGATGTTCGTGCCGGCCTTCACCGGCCTGGGCGCGCCTTACTGGGACGCCGACGCGCGCGGCGCCATCGTGGGCCTCACGCGCGGGAGCACGGTGGCGCACATCGCGCGCGCGGCGCTCGAGAGCATCGCGTTCCAGAGCGCGGCGCTGCTGCAGGCGATGAGCCGCGACGCGGTGGCCGCGGGCGGCGCGCCGGTGGCCGAGCTGCGCGTGGACGGCGGCGCGTGCGTCAACGACCTGCTGATGCAGTTCCAGGCCGACCTGCTGGGCATCCCGGTGGTGCGGCCGCAGGTGATCGAGACCACCGCGCTCGGCGCGGCCTACCTGGCCGGGCTGTCGTGCGGGCTCTACGGCAACCTCGACGAGCTGGCCGCGCAGTGGCAGGTGGAGCGCCGCTTCCTGCCGACCATGTCGCGCGAGCAGGCGGGCGGGCTGATGGCCGAGTGGGAGCACGCGGTGCGCCAGGCGACCGCGCGCTGATCCAAGGCGCGACAATGGGGTCATCCGGCGCGGCGCCTGCGGGCCCGCGCCGTTTTCCATTTTTCGAGGAATCCCCATGACCAGCGCGATGTACACGAACTCCGTCCCCGTCTTCAAGCAACTGCTGACGGCCCTGAAGACGAACCTGCGCACGACCGCCGCCGAGGTCGCCGCGAAGTCCCTGCAGCCCGACGCCTTCCTGCAGGCGCGCCTGTTCCCGGACATGTTCCCGCTGGTCAAGCAGGTGCAGATCGCCTGCGACTTCGCGCGCGGCATCCCGGCACGCCTGGCCGGCGTCGACGTGCCGGCCCACGACGGCAACGAGACGAGCTTCACCGACCTGGACGCGTTGCTGGACATGACGCTGGCCTTCATCGGCGCGCTCGACGCCGCGAGCTTCGAGGGCAGCGAAGGCCGCGAGATCGTGCTGCGCCCCGGCACGCCCAAGGAACGCAAGCTCGGCGGCCAGGCCTACCTGTCCGCCTACGGCCTGCCGCAGTTCTTCTTCCACGTGACGACGGCCTACGCGATCCTGCGCCACAACGGCGTGGCGATCGGCAAGAAGGACTACATGGGCGCGTACTGAGCCTGGAGTTCGCGCAGGCGGCGGTGCGCGTCGCCGTCCGGGTCGAACGGCAATTGGTGGCGCGCCTGCACGTAATGGTGCGTGAAGACGTCTAGCCAGGCCTCCAGCGCGCCCGCGGCCCGCGCCTCGCCCGCCAGTTCCAGGCACAGCGAGGCCACCTCGCTGGTACAGAAGTGGTCGTCGCGGCGCGATCGGCGCAGCACGTAGCGCGACACCTGCTCGGGCGCCAGGCCCAGCACCGGAAACCGGTCCAGGTACGCGCTCCTGCGAAACATCTTGCGCGCCTCGTTCCACGTGGCGTCCAGCAGGATGAACAGCGGCCGCCGCCCGCCGGCCAGCGGCACCGACCGCACCACGCGTCCCGGAGCCGCGTACTCCGCGGGAAACACCACGAACGGCTGCCATTGCGGGTCGGCCAACAACGCGAGCAGGCCGGGATCGACCTCCGTGCGCGCCCAGCCGAACGCGAAGGTGTCGGACACGACGTCGGCCACCAGCCAGCCCGTGTTGGTGGGCTTGAGCGGCTCGATGTCGGCCATCAGCAGGCACACCCCGGCGCGCGTGGGCAGCGCGCGGCGCAGGGCGCACAGGCAATGGCTGGGCACGAGCCGGCAGCCTTCGCAGCGCGGGCGCGTCGAGCCTCCGCGCGCCAGGAAGGGCTTGGCGCTGCGGGCCAGGCGGGCGGCGCGCAGGAGGGAGACGGCGTGGGGCATGGGGGGGATTCTCGGCCGCGGCGCCGGCGCGGACGGCGGTTTCGCGCCATAGTCCTCAAAGAAGGGTTCATTTTATTCATTTCATGCCGAAATCACATCGTCGCCACGCGCCTACGCTTGCGACGTCCTCGAATCGGAACACCCCATGAACTTCCTTGCCCGCCTCAAAATCGGCCAACGTCTGCTCGCCGGCTTCGCGAGCGTCCTCGTGCTGGCGATCGTCGTCGGCGCCTTCTCGATCAGCCGCCTGGCCCAGGTCAACGCGAACACCAGCGATCTCGCGACGAACTGGCTCCTGGCCACCCGGATGCTGAGCGAATTCAAGACACAAGTCAGCATTCTTCGCCGCGCGGAAGCGTCGACCATCATTTCCGGCAAGCCCGACGAGGCCACCGCCCAGGCACGGCGCGCCTCGGACACGAAGGCCAAGGCGGCCGACGCGTGGAAGGTCTACATGAGCACCGTCGAACTGCCCGAGGAGCGTGCGCTCGCCAGCGCCGTCGAGTCCGCCCGCGACCGCTACTACGCGGCGCTCGACAAGACCCTCGCGGCGGACTACGCGGCGCCGGACTCGCACGACAAGGTCATCGCCTTCTACGAGGGCGAATCGAAGGCGTCGTTCGACGTGCTCTTCGACGCGATCAGCCGCGACATCGAGTTCCAGACCAAGGGCGCGGACGGCGCCTACAAAGCCTCGCAGGACACCTACTCCAGCGCACGCCTGGCCGTCATCGGCCTGCTCGCCGCCGCGGTGCTGGTGGGCGCCCTGATGGCCTTCGTGATCACCCGCTCGATCGTGCGGCCGCTGGAAAGCGCGGTGAAGGTCGCCGAGTCCGTCGCCGAGGGCAACCTGACCTCCACCATCGCCGCCACCGGCGTCGACGAGGTCAGCCAGCTGCTGCGCGCGCTGCGCCGCATGAACGACAGCCTGGTCGACATCGTCTCGCGCGTGCGCAACAGCTCGGACTCCATCGCCACCGGATCGAGCCAGATCGCCGCCGGCAACACGGACCTGAGCCAGCGCACCGAGGAACAGGCCAGCAACCTGCAGCAGACCGCCGCCTCGATGGAGGAACTCACCGCCACGGTCAAGCAGAACGCCGACACGGCGCGCGCCGCCACGCAGATCGCCAGCAGCGCGACGTCGGCCGCCGCCGAGGGCGGACGCGTGGTCGGCCAGGTGGTCTCGACGATGGAGGAGATCTCCTCGTCCTCGCGCAAGATCGTCGACATCATCGGCGTCATCGACGGCATCGCCTTCCAGACCAACATCCTCGCGCTGAACGCCGCCGTCGAGGCGGCGCGTGCCGGCGAACAGGGGCGCGGCTTCGCCGTCGTCGCCTCGGAGGTGCGCAGCCTGGCGCAGCGCTCGGCCGAAGCGGCCAAGGAGATCAAGTCGCTCATCGGCGCCAGCGTGGAGAAGGTCGAGAGCGGCTCGCACCTCGTCGACGCGGCCGGCAAGTCGATGGCCGAGATCGTCACGCAGGTCACGCGCGTCAACGACCTGATCGGCGAGATCAGCTCCGCCAGCACCGAGCAGAGCACGGGCATCGGCCAGATCGGCGATGCGGTCAACCAGCTGGACCAGGTCACGCAGCAGAACGCCGCGCTGGTGGAGGAAAGCGCCGCCGCCGCGGAGAGCCTGAAGGTGCAGGCGGCCCAGCTCGCCCAGGTGGTGTCGGTCTTCAAGCTGAACGCGCACGACCAGGCGGCCCACGTGCCCGTGGCAACGGCGCCGGCGCCCAAGGCTCTCGCCAAGGTCGAGCCCAGGCTGCATCGCCCGGCCGCGCCCGCCGCCAAGGCGAAGGCTGCGGCCAGCGCACCGAAGGCCGCCGCGGTCGCCCGCACGCCGGCACCGGCACCGGCACCGCGCGCGGCCCAGCCGGCGACGGTGGCCGAAGGCGACGACTGGGAATCGTTCTGAGCGCTCCGGACTGAAACGCGCGGTTACGGGCGACCTTGTCCCGCGAACGGCGGGCTCGCGCGTTGGAGGGACAGGGCGATGCGCAGCGTCGCGTCGCCGGCCCCCTGTACAGTCCAGGAGACAAATGACCTCCATCCTCTCCCGCACGTTCGCCGCCGCCGCGCTCGCCGCCGCCGCTGGCCACGCGTCCGCCGCCATCACGCTGTTCGGCCACGACAACTTCCACGGCCCGCGCGTCACGTTGACCCAGCCCGCGCCCGACTTCCGCGACTTCAACTTCAACGATCGCGCGTCGTCGGCGATCGTCGACGGCGAGCCCTGGGAGGTCTGCCAGGACGTGGGCTTCCGCAATCGCTGCGCCATCCTCGTGCCGGGCAGCTACCCCGACCTCGCCGCCGTGGGCCTGGGCGACCTGCTGTCGTCCGCGCGTCCCGCGCGCCGCGACCCGCCGCCGCCCGTGGCGCCGCCGCCGCCCGACGGCGACATCGTGTTCTACGAGCACCCCGGCTTCCACGGCCGCGACCTGAACGTGGGCGGCCAGATCGACGACTTCCAGCGCGTCGGCTTCAACGACCGCGCGTCGTCGGTGATCGTGTTCGAGGGCCGCTGGGAGGTCTGCGAGCACGCCGGCTTCTACGGCCGCTGCATGATCCTGCGCCCGGGCCGCTACCCCGACCTGCGCGCGATGGGCATGGACGACATGATCTCGTCGGCGCGCCGCGTGCGCCGCGACGCGCGCTTCGACGACGACCGCTACGCCCCACCGCCGCAACCCATGTACGACTGGCGCCGCCGGCCGCAGGAAACCCTCGAGTCCGTGCCGGTCGAATCGGTGCGCGTGGTCTACGCCGCGCCGCAGCAGCAGTGCTGGGTGGAGCAGTCGGCCGCCCCGGCCAACGCGCGCACCGGCGGTGCCATCGTCGGCGGCCTGATCGGCGGCATCCTGGGCCACCAGATCGGCGACGGCGGCAACCGCGACGGCGCCACCGTCGGCGGTGCCGTGGCCGGCGCCGTGATCGGTTCGCAGATCGCCCGCGGCGCCGAGCAGCCCCAGGCCGTCACGCGCTGCACCAGCGTGCCGCCGCAGGCGCCCGACCACTACGACGTGTCCTACTGGTACCGCGGCGTGCGCCACCACGTGCAGACCACGCTGCCTCCGGGCCCGACGATCGTCGTCAACGGCAACGGCGAACCGCGGATCTGAGCGTCGCCTAATCGGCGCGGCCGTGCACGCGTGTGCGGCCGCGCCCGGCCTCCTTCGCGCGGTACATCGCCTGGTCGGCGCGTTCGACGGCGGCCTCGACCGTCTCGTCGGCGGCGCATTCGGACACGCCCGCCGAGAAGCCGACCCGCAACTCCGGGAGATCCGGGTCGAACAGCAGGCGCGCCACGCCATCGCGCAGCCGGTCCACCAGCGCGGCGGCATCCGATCCCCGCGTCCGCGGCAGCACCAGCAGGAACTCCTCGCCGCCCCAGCGGCCGGCGAAGTCCGACTCGCGCAGGCCCGCGCGCAAGGCCTGCGCGAACCCGTGCAGCACCGCGTCGCCCACCGCATGGCCGTGGCGGTCGTTGATCGCCTTGAAGTAGTCGAGATCGACCAGCACCACGCTCAGCGGCTCGCCCGTGCGCACGCCGCGCACATGCTCGAGGCCCAGCATCTCCAGCACGTGGCGCCGGTTGCTCAGGCGCGTGAGCTCGTCGCGCTGCGCGAGCTCGCGGATCGTGGCCAGCGCCTGCTGCAGTTCCAGCTTGCGCTCGGAAAGCCGCGCGCGCAGCCCGCCCATGCGCATGGACAGCGCCGAGGTGGCCGCCAGCAGGATCACCGCGAACGTGAAGTGCAGCGCTTCGATGTGCCGTGGAAAGCGCGCCGGATCGGTGGCGCTCTTCCAGGCCATCGTCGCGGCCAGCAGCGCCAGCGCGAACGCGCACAGGCCCAGCGCCTGGCGATCCTTCAGCACGAACATGCCCCACACCAGGTTGAGCATCATGATGGCGATGATCGCGCCGCGCAGCGCCGGGTTGATCGCGTAGCCCAGCGCGGTCATCGCAACACCGAACGCGGACTGCAGCAGCGTCAGCGACGGGTCGCTGCCCAGGCGCGCGCTGAGGCCGCTGCGGATCAGCGCATAGAACCCGAGGATGCCGCTGAGGCTCAGGACGGCCCAGCCCAGGCCCTGCATGGCGTCCATCAGGCCCAGTCGCACCTCCCAGGCGACGACCGCGGAGAACAGCGCGTAGACGAGCACGGCCAGCAGCGTCAGCGTGAGCGGCCCACGGCGTTCGGGCACGTCGCCGAACAGCCAGCGCGCCGCCCGGCCGCCGTCAGGCATGCCGGTGCGGGAAGGATCGTGCGACGGGGGCTCGGTGCTCATGGCCTGGGCGGTCTCGAGGCCGATTATGGGGTTGCGGTCGAGCTGCCCCCGCTGCGCGCCGTGGCGCGGAAGAAATACTCACGCGGGTGTGAGCACAGTCGCCCCGCGCGGCGCGCACGCCCTGGGTATCGTCGCCGGGCGACTTTCCTCTTGGCGCTGGCCTCGCGAACCCACCCGGGTCCCGACGAGTCCAGCGCATTTTTCTGTCCGGGTCACCAGAACGCCCTCGCCTCGCGCAGCCGTTCCAGCGCCTTGCGCGCGCTGCGTGCGCGCCGCCGCGCCTTCGCCCGCAGCCACGCGGCGGCGCGCGCGGCCTCGGGGTCGGCCTCGGCCAGCGCGGCGAAGCGGCGCGCGGCCAGCGAGAGGTCGATGTAGCGGCCCAGCGCGTCCTGCGCCTTGGCCACGCGTTCGAACCACGGGCGCACCCGTGCGGGATCGAAGGCCGGCTCGGCGAACTCGGCCAGGTAGCGCAGCCGCTTGAGGCGCTTGCGCACGTCGTGCCGGCCGTCGAACGGCAGTTCGTCGAAGCGACGCGCGCCGCGCGCGACCTGGCGCGCGAGCCTGCGCACCCGCGAGACGAGGCACGCGAGCCCTTCTCCTTCGTCGCCGGCTTCCCGGCCGCCCGCCGACGCGAACAAGGACAGGCCATGCAACGCCTGCTGGAATTGCGCGCCCGCCACGAGCCGGCGAAGCGCCGCCGGGCCGGTTCCTCGCGACGCCCCGGCATCGGAGACGCCGACGCCGGCCTTGCGCAGCCTCGGCAGGATCGTCGTCGCCAGCACGTACCGGTCGCGCGCGTCGCCCAGGGCCTCGAACGCGGGCCGCACGGCGGCGTCCCATCCCGGAGGCAGGCCGCCCGCGAACGACCGGAGGCCGCGCACGGCCGAGCGCAGGCGCCGCAATCCGATCCGCAGCTGGTGCACGTGTTCGGGGTCGCCGCTGCCCAGCGCGATCGCCTCGGCATTGGGCTGCACCTGCGCGAGGCAGGCGCCGACGGCGCCGCGCAGCAACGCCACGCCGTCCATGGCGCGCAGCCGGCGCCGGCTCCATGGCGCAGGCGCGGCCTTGACCGGCCCGCGCCACCGCCCGCTATCGAGTTCGCTCATGCGCTGGTCCCCGGCAACGTCCGTGCCGCGGCAGCGTAGCAGATCAGCGCGCCGAGTCGCCGATGTCGATGCGCGCCTTCAGCGCGCCGAGTCGCCGATGTCGATGCGCGCCTTCAGCGCGCCGAGTCGGGCAGCTCGATCTTCACCTCGAGCACCTCGAGGTCGTCCTGGCGTTCCAGGTGCACCTTGATGTCGTCGGGGTTGATGGACACGTACTTGGAGATGACCGCGATCAGCTCGCGCTGCAGCGCCGGCAGGTAGTCGGCCTTGGAGCGCCCGCCGCGCTCGTGCGCGAGGATGATCTGCAGCCGCTCCTTGGCGACCGAAGCGGTCTTCTTCTTTTCGCCGAGCAGGAAGGAGAACAGGGACATCACTGCTTGCCTCCGAACAGCCGCTTGAAGAAGCCGGCCTTGACGTGGTCGACGAAGCGCATGGGCTTGTCCTCGCCCAGGAAGCGGGCCACGAGGTCGGTGTAGGCCTCGGCCACGTCGGAGTCCTTCAGGTGGATGGCCGGCGTGCCCTGGTTGGAGGCCTGCAGCACGCTCTCCGACTCGGGGATCACGCCCAACAGCGGGATGCGCAGGATCTCCTGGATGTCGGACACCGACAGCATCTGGCCGTCCTCGACGCGCGCCGGGTTGTAGCGCGTGATGACCAGGTGCTCCTTGATCGGCTCGGCGCCGTCGATGGCGCGCTTCGTCTTGCTGCCCAGCATGCCGATGATGCGGTCGGAGTCGCGCACCGAGGACACCTCCGGGTTGGTGACGACCAGCGCCTCGTCGGCGAAGTGCATGGCCAGCAGCGCGCCCGTCTCGATGCCCGCGGGCGAGTCGCAGACGATGTACTCGAAGCCCATCTCGGCGAGCTCCTTCAGCACGCGTTCCACGCCGTCCTTGGTGAGCGCTTCCTTGTCGCGCGTCTGCGAGGCCGGCAGCACGAACAGGTTCTCGCACTGCTTGTCCTTGATCAGGGTCTGGTGCAGGTTGGCCTCGTTGTTGATCACGTTGATCAGGTCGTAGACCACGCGGCGCTCGCAGCCCATGATCAGGTCGAGGTTGCGCAGGCCGACGTCGAAGTCGATGACGGCCGTCTTGTGTCCGCGCAGCGCGAGGCCCGACGAGAAGCTCGCGCTGGTGGTGGTCTTGCCGACCCCGCCCTTGCCGGAAGTGACGACGACGATCTTTGCCATGTGGAGGTTGTTCCTTAGAAAATCTTGAGGGGCGTCATCACGAGGACGCCATCGACCAGCCGCACCTGGGCGGGCTTGCCGGCGACGTCCTTGGGCAGCGGCGTCTCCGTGGTGCGGTAGACGCCGGCGATGGCGATGAGTTCGGGTTCGAGGCAGGTGGTGAAGATGCGCGCCTCGGTGTTGCCGCGCGAGCCGGCGATGGCCTTGCCGCGCAACGGGCCGTAGACGTGGATGTTGCCGTCGGCCAGCACCTCGGCGCCGGCGTTGACGGCCGCGTGCACGACCAGGTCGCCGCCCTTCGCGTAGGCCTGCTGGCCGGAGCGCAGCGGCTTGTCGACGAGCAGCGTGGGCACGTGCACCGGCACTTCACGCACGACCTCGACCTCGCGGACGACCTCCACCTCGACCGTGCGGGGCTTCTGCGGCGGCGCGGCGGCGGGCGCGGCGGGCAGGCCGGCGGCCAGCGCGTCGGCCATCTGCGCGGCGCTGCCGCCGGTGGCCAGCGACGGACGCATGCGGTGCTTGCGCAGCGCGGCCACGATGGCGTCGAACGCGATCGCGTCCTCGCGCTCGCGCACGGGCGCGAGATCGAGCACGACCGGATCGTCGTCGAAGAAGTTGGGGGTGTCGCCCAGGCGCTGCTGCAGCTCGTCGGCGAGGACGGCGGGGTCGGCCTGGTGCAGCACCACGGTGACCAGCGGCAGGCTGAGGTCCTTCAGTTCGAACGCAAACGGAATCACTGTCGAGTCGGCAACCATCGCGTCGGAACACGCAAAGCGGCGGAGTTTACCGGTTCGGGATGTCGGCCCTGTAACCAAGGGGGCGGCACCGTTGCGTTATGGTGCGGCCCCATGAAGAAAGACGCCCCCGCCAGGCCCGAGCGCTGGCAGGTCGATGCCGGCGACGCCGACGTCGCCACGCTGGTCATTCCGGCCGACTCGTTTCGCACGCGGCATTTCGAGATCGACTGCCGCCTCGTCGTCGCGCGGCTGGCCGATGGCGCCTCGCACGGCATGCGCGTGGACGTGGACGGCGGCCTCGAATGGACCCGCCGCGCGCCCACCGAGAACCCAGGCCACACCGACTCGATGGACTACCACTTCCGGCGCGAGCTGCCCGTGGGCCAGCCGCTGCGCATCGTCGTCAAGACCCAGGCGTCGAAGGCGCGCCGGGTGCGGCTGGTGATCGAGGCCGAGGAAGGCTGAAACCCCGCGGCCGGCGACGGAACGCGGCGCGGCGTATCGTCCGGTACGCCTCGTCCCATGGAGCCCGCCCGCGATGTCCGACATGCCCCTCACCGACTCCCTGCCGCCCGGCCTGCGCGAGCTTCGCACGCGCCCCCTGCTGGCCATGCGCCTGGCCGTGCGCGGCCCGATGCCCGTGATCGCCACGCCCGGGGCCGCGCGGCGCATCGGCGTGGTCTTCGGCGGCGAGTTCGACGGCGAACGCCTGCAGGGCGCCGTGATGGACGGCGGCAGCGACTGGCAGACGCTGCGCGCCGACGGCAGCGTGGCGCTGGACGTGCGCCTGATCCTCAAGACCCGCGACGATGCCCACATCGCGATGAGCTACCGCGGCGTGCGCCACGGCGCGCCCGACGTGATCGCGCGCATCGACCGCGGCGAGGTGGTCGATCCGTCGGAGGTGTATTTCCGCTCCATCGTCCAGTTCGAGACCGCGGCGCCGCAGTACGACTGGCTCAACCGCCTCGTCGCCGTGGGCATCGGCCAGCGGCGCGCCGACGGCCCGGTCTACAGCGTGTTCGAGGTGCTGTAGTCGCCTTCGCGTCTTGCCGAGCCGTTCAGTCCAGGGCGAACAGGACGGCCGCATCGGCATGAAGCGCCGTGGTGTCGAGGATGGGAATCGACGAATCCGAAGGTTTGATGAGCAGCGTGATCTCGGTGCAGCCCAGGATCACGGCCTCCGCGCCGCGCGCGGCAAGCCCGTCGATGATCGCCTGGTAGCGGCGACGCGAGGCATCGCTGACCACGCCGGCACAAAGCTCGTCGTAGATCACCCGATGAACCACTTCGCGCTCGTGCGCGGGCGGCGTCAGTACCGACAGGCCGTATCGATCGGCCAGGCGATCCTTCAGGAAACTCTCTTCCATCGTGAAGGCCGTGCCGAGCAGTCCGACCGTCTTCCATCGCGCGCGTACTGCGGCATGTCCGACCGGATCCGCGATGTGCAGGAACGGAATCGCAACCGCAGCTTCGATCTGCGCCGCCACCTTGTGCATGGTGTTCGTGCACAGCACGATGCACTGCGCGCCGCCGGCCTCGAGACTCCTGGCCGCCCCCGCGAGGATGTCTCCGGCATCGCTCCAGCGGCCGTCGCGCTGGGCCGCGGCGATGGGCCCGAAGTCGACGCTGTGCAGCAGCAGCGATGCCGAGCGCAACGGCCCCAGCCTGTCCCGAACGCCGGCATTGACGAGCCGATAGTATTCGGCGCTGGATTCCCAGCTCATGCCGCCCATCAATCCGATCGTACGCATGGCCCTGATCTCGATTTCAATTTTGCCGAAGGTGAGGCATCAGCACGATCTTGCCTTCGACCCGGCAGGGGTTCCGGAACGTCGGCCTCGGTGACGGCCAGTTGTCCGGGATCGCCGAACTTCTCGAGCAGGAAGATGGTCTGGCGCGTGGGCACGGTCATGATGGCGAGTCCTCGTCGGGATAGTGTGCACCATGCCGGTCCGCGCGAGGCCGGTGATGGACTCGCCAGTTCCCGGCAGGGGCGACGTTCGCATTCCGCGGCGAAGCCGGTGCCACGGCACGCGGCGTGCCGTATCCTGCGGCCATGGACAAACCGAAGCCGTTCTCGATGATCCGCGAGTTCCACCTCGCGGACTGGTTCACGCTCGCCAACGCGTTCTGCGGCGTGGGGGCGCTGTTCTCGGTCATGACGTTCCTGCAGACGAACGACGTGCGCCACATCTACTTCGCGTGCTGGCTGATCCCGGCGGCCCTCGTGTTCGACGTGCTGGACGGGCGCGTGGCGCGCTGGCGCCAGCAGAGCTCGGAGCTCGGCCGCGAACTCGACTCCCTGGCCGACGTCATCTCGTTCGGCATCGCCCCCGCGGCCATCGCCTACGGCTGCGGCATGCAGGGGCTGTGGGACCGCATCGTGCTCGTGTTCTTCGTCGTCTGCGGCGTGTCGCGCCTGGCGCGCTACAACATCACGGCGGTCAAGCTGTCTGGCGGCGGCGACAAGGTGAAGTACTTCGAGGGCACGCCCATCCCCACGTCGCTGCTGCTGGTGGTGGTGCTGGGCATCGCCGCGGCGAAGGGCAGCGTGGGCGAGACGCTGTGGCTGGGCATGACCACGCTCGGCGGCTTCCGCTTCCATCCGCTGGTGCTGATGTTCGCGGTGTCGGGCTCCCTGATGATCTCGCGCATCCGCATCCCCAAGCTGTAGGTTCGCGGCGGCGCGAACATTGCCGGCATGCGGAAAGACCATTTTAGTTGTGCGCAATTTAAATGCGCACTACATTTCATCCCATGCCCCGCGACCACACCTCCACCCCGACCGCCGCCGACCGCCGCGCCGACGCCTGGCTCGCGCTCGACAAGCAGCTGTGCTTCGCGCTGTACTCGGCCTCGCTCGCGATGACCAAGGTCTACAAGCCGCTGCTGGCGCCGCTGGGCCTCACCTACCCGCAGTACCTGGTGATGCTGGCGCTGTGGGAAGGCGACGGCCAGTCGGTGAGCGAGCTCGGCGACAAGCTGGCGCTCGATTCCGGCACGCTCACCCCGCTGCTCAAGCGCCTGGAGGCGCAGGGCCAGCTCAGCCGCGAGCGCGATGCGCAGGACGAGCGGCGCGTCATCGTCCGGCTGACGCCCGCGGGCCGCCAGCTGAAGGTGCAGGCGCGCCGCGTCCCACAGGAGATCGGCCGCGCCTCCGGCTGCGAGCTGTCCGAGATCGTCGGCCTCACGCGCCAGCTCACCACCGTGCGCGACGCCCTCACCCGCCACATCGAACACTGATTCACCCCGGAGCGGCACGAACGCCGCGCCAAACCACCCGCAAGGAGCACACCATGGCCTCACCCGAAAAGATCCTCTACACCGCCACCGCCACCGCCACCGGCGGCCGCACCGGCACCGCCAAGTCGTCCGACGGCGCCCTCGAAGTCACGCTGAGCACCGTGCGCGAGCTCGGCGGCAACGGCGCGCCGGGCACCAACCCGGAGCAGCTGTTCGCGGCCGGCTACTCGGCCTGCTTCATCGGCGCGATGAAGGCCGTGGCCTCGGGCATGACCGGCGGCCCGAAGATCGCGCTGCCCGGCGAGGTCTCGATCACGTCCGACGTGGGCATCGGCCCGATCCCCGGTGGCTTCGGCATCAAGGTGGACATGCGCATCTCGATCCCCGGCATGGACAAGGCCGCGGCCCAGTCGCTGGTCGACGCCGCGCACAAGGTGTGCCCGTACTCGAACGCCACCCGCGGCAACATCGACGTCTCCCTTACCGTGGTCTGAACCCGGCTGCGCCGCGCCGCGCAGAATGTCACCGAAAGAGGCCCGCCCCGCGCGGGCCTCCGCGTTTTCGGATGGCGCGGATGCGTGGCCGTCCCCTATCATCCCGCGGTGCAACATCGCCACCCCTTCCTCGTCGCGTCGACCGTGGCGGCCGTCCTCGTCGGCGGCGCGCTGGTCTACGGACTGGGGCACGGGACGGCGGCCGCGGTCACAACGGCGCCGGCGCCCGAGCCGTCACTGGCGATGACGACCGACCCGGGGCTCGACGCCCGGCCGGCGGCACCGCCCGCCGCGCCGGTCGCGGCACGACGCGCGGCCGCGCGCTTCGAGTCGCTGTCGCAGAAGGTCGACCGGCTGGGCCGCTCCGACGATCCGGTCGATGCGTTCGCCGCCTACCAGCTCGTCACCACCTGCGTCTGGGCGCGCGACCACGAGGGCTGGATGGCGCACCACATCCTGCCCGGCGACCGCGAGCTGCTGCCCACCACCCAGCAGGCGTGCGGCGACATCGCCTCCGACCAGATCCAGAGCCGGCTGCGCTGGCTGGAGCGCGCCGCGCTCGCCGGCGTGCACCACGCCGCGGTCGAGATGCTCAAGGAGGGCCCGGACGGGCTGGGCACCAACGCCGGCGACGACATCGCCGCGCCGCAGAACGCGGCCTGGAAGCAGCGCGTGGACGAGGCGCTCGAGGCCGGCGTGCGCACCTGCGACTCCGACTCGCTGGAGAGCCGGGTCAACGGCTACGAGACCGGGTTGGGCGTCGAGCAGGACCGGGCGCGCGCCCTCACCTACTGGGTGGCCTACATGACCTGCCGCCAGCGCTTCGACGATGCGTCGGTGTCCGCGCTCGTCAACGGCGACAGCGTCGCGCAGCGCATGGGCAGCTCGCTCTCGGCCGAGCAGATCGCCAAGGCGGTGTCGGACGGGCAGCAGCTCGGGCGCGACGCGCGGCCGCTGCCCGGCGATCACTGAAGCAGTTCCAGCAGCAGTTCAACCCGCGCCTGCACCGCGCTCAACTCGCCCGCAGCCTCGCCGTCCTGTGCGTCGCGCGCCAGCACGGGCCCGAACGCGCAGCGGCTCGCGCGCGTCACGCGCACGCCGGCGGCCCGTGCCCGCGCGAGCGCGCCGTCCAGGCGTGCGCTGGTCGACCCGTGGCCCGTGCCCGCGACGACCAGGCCGGCCGCGCCGGAGGCCACGACGGCGTCCACCAGCCGGCCGTCGGCGCCCGCGTGATTGAGCACGATCTCCACCCGCGGCCACGATTCGGCTGGCGCGGCGATGCGGGCCAGCCCTAGCGCCTCGCCCTCGGGCCAGGCACGGAAGCGGCGCAGCGTGCCACCCTCGAGCCGCGCGACCGGCCCGCAGTCGCTGCCCGCGAACGCGGACGTCTGCAGGGTGTGCACCTTGCGCAGGCCCACCGCGGCCCAGGCCGCGCCGGCGAACACCACGCTGACCCCGCGGGCTCCGGCGCACTCGGCCACCGTCACGGCGTCCAGCAGGTTGGCCGGGCCGTCCGGCGACAGCGCGCTGGCCGGACGCATGGCCGCGGTCAGCACCACCGGCTTGGCCGGGGCGAGCACGCGCTGCAGGAAGTACGCGGTCTCCTCCAGCGTGTCGGTGCCGTGCGTGACCACCACGCCGGCCACCTCCGGGCGCGCCAGGTGGTGCGCCACGCGCGCGGCCAGGCGCTGCCAGGTGGCGGCGTCCATGTCCTTGCTGTCGATGGCCGCCACCGATTCCGACTCGAGATGGTGGCCGGCGAGCGCCGGCACCGCGGCGATGAGGGCGTCGACGCCCAGCGCGCCGGCTCGATAACCGGTGGTGTCGGTGCTGGTGGCGGCGGTGCCGGCGATCGTCCCGCCCGTGGCGAGAATCACGACAAGCGGCATGGGGCTTTGCATTCTTGGCAACCTTGGATAAAAATACAGACCTGTATGAACAAACAGATGCCGCCCGCGGGACGCGAGTCTCCTGGCGGCCAGGAACATCATGGACGTCGAATCGCCGAAGCTCACCGCCCGCCAGCAGCAGATCCTCGATCTGGTGCAGAGCGCGATCGAACGCACCGGCGCTCCGCCGACCCGCGCCGAGATCGCCAACGAACTGGGCTTCAAGTCGGCCAACGCGGCGGAGGAACACCTCCAGGCGCTGGCCCGCAAGGGCGTCATCGAGCTGGTGGGCGGCACCTCGCGGGGCATCCGCCTGAAGTCTGACACATTGCGTGCGCTCAACGAGGCGCGCGGCAAGCAGTTCTCGCTGCCGCTGCCCAGCCTGTCGCAGCTCACGCTGCCGCTGGTGGGCCGGGTGGCCGCCGGCTCGCCCATCCTCGCGCAGGAGCACGTGGAGCAAACGTATCTGCTCGAGGCCACCATGTTCCCCCGCCGCCCCGACTACCTCCTCAAGGTCAAGGGCATGAGCATGCGCGACGCCGGCATCATCGACGGCGACCTGCTGGCGGTGCAGAAGAGCCGCGAAGCGCGCAACGGCCAGATCGTGGTGGCGCGCCTGGGCGACGAGGTCACGGTCAAGCGCTTCCGCCGCACCCGCACCACCATCGAGCTCCTGCCCGAGAACCCCGACTTCCAGCCCATCATCGTGCCCTTCGGCGACGTCGATTTCGAGCTCGAAGGCATCGCGGTGGGCCTGGTGCGCAACAACATGATGAGCTGACGTGCGGCTGGCCGCGTCGCCCCGTTGCGCGTGCGGCGCCGGCGCGCGCGACCGCCGCTGAAGGAGCAACCGCCATGGGCTCGCTGTCACGCGCGTCGCGCCAGGCCATGAAGTCGCCCAAGGCCGCCACGGCCGGCGAGTGCCTCGCGCTGGAACAACTTCCCAACGTCGGCCCCGCGATGGCGGCCGACCTGCGCGTGCTGGGCATCCACACGCCCCAGGCGCTGAAGGGCCGCGACGGCCTGCAGCTCTATCGCGCGCTGTGCACCGCCACCGGCCGGCGCCACGACCCCTGCGTGCTCGACACGCTGCTGGCCGTGGTCGACTTCATGAACGGCGCCCCGGCGGCGCCGTGGTGGGCCTACACGAAGCAACGCAAGGCGATGGTGGGCCAGCTGCGCGACTGACACAGGCTCAGGGGTCCGGCCCCTGCACGATTGGCGCCAGCCGCAGCGGGTGAACGTGCGACAGGACGCTACGCCGCCGTCTTGAACGCCATCACCGCCTGGTTGCGCAGCGTGCGCAGCAGGCTCAGCTCGCGGTCGCCCAGCACGATGCCGCCGGCCGTGGCGCAGTCGGCGTAGATCAGCGCGAACGGCGCGCTCTTCATCGTCAACGGCAGCAGAACGAAGCTGCGCGCGTCGGCCTCGCGCTGCAGCCAGGTGGGCAGCCGCGTGCGCACGTTCTCGGCCGAGGCGTCCGAGATGAGCGTGTCGGCGGCCTTCTTGCAGGCCACGGCGAGCAGGTCGACCGGGCCGTTCGGATTGACATCCACGCGGAACTGCGCCGACAGCGCGGCCGCGGGCGCGCCCAGGCCCAGGCGTCCGGTGATGACGCCGGTCTTCTGGTCGCGCATGCCGAACACGACGCAGCGGAAGCCGAGCGCGTCGTGCATGGTCTGCAGGATCTTGCGAAGCACCTCGTTCAACTTGAAGCTGTCGCCGGCCAGCGCGCTCGTCACGCTGGCGATGCCTTCCTCCAGCGCCAGCATGCGCGCCGTGGAGTCGGACGAGACCGGGGCCGCGGGCGGCACGGCGGCGGGCGGCGCCAGCGTGGCGTCGCCCGCGACGGGCGATGCGGGCGTCGCGCCCGCTGCGGCCGGCGTCACGATGGTGGCCGGGTTGCGGTTGCCCGTGGGCACCTCCAACGGCTGCGGCAGCAGGCGGCGCGCCTTCGAGTCCTCCTTCAGGTCCAGCCCCAGGTCGTTGGACATCGACTGCAGGTGCGATTGCGCGCTGCGCACCGCGGCCTCGAACTGATCCTTGGGCAGGTTCAGCGCCCGCGCGAAGCGGTCGCCGATCGCCGAGATCTTGCGGGAGGCCGATCCCGCCGACGCCTGCATCAGCGCCTGCGCCAGTTCCCCCGCGGCCTGCACGCACCAGCGCAGCCGATCGGCGGGCGGTTCCACGCTGCGCGACGGCGGCTCGCCCTCGGGCCGCGCGATGGCACGCCGCAGCGAATCGGGCAGGCCCCACACCCTGGTCACGCCCACGCCCAGCTGTTCGTAGGACAGCCCCAGCACCTCGCCGACGGCGCGATCCTCGATGGCCTGCGACCACCCGCCGCGCTGCGACGACGGCTCCACGCGGCGGCGGATCAGCGCCGCCTCCTCGGGGAAATAGAACTCGGTGAGCATGCGGCCCAGCTGCGACATCATGCCGGCCAGGAACGGCTCGTCGTGCGCCTTGGCCGACGGCGTGAGCTCGTCGCACAGGGTGCCCGTCATCATCGCCAGGACGAACATCTCCTTCAGGCGGGCGACGTGCGCCTTGTCCTGCATGTGCTCCAGCAGCACCAGCGACAGCGCCATCGTGCGGATGCCCGCCAGGCCGATCAGCGACACCGCGCGCGGCACAGAGGCGATGGTGCCGGCGCCGGCGTTGCGGAAGTGCGCCGTGTTGACCAGGCGCAGCAGCTTGTTGGTGAGCGCCACGTCGCGCACGATCTCGTCGGTGACGCCGTCGATGCTCGCGTCCTCCGACTGCGTCACGCGCTGGATGCGTACCACCGCGTCGGACAGCGCCGGGAAGTCGCTCTTGTGGCGCATGCGGCGCAGCAGGAACTCGAGCGTCGCGCGATCGCCGCCGTCGGCGCCCACGGGGTCCGGATCCAGCCATTGGTGCAGCGCGTTGCGGAACGCAGCGGCCGACTCGGGGCGGCGCGACGGGTCCCGCGAGACCGCGCGCATCACCAGCGCGCGCAGGGCGTCGTCGGCGGCGTCCTGCTTGTCCAGCGGCCAGGCGACGTCTTCCTTGGCGATGCGCTCCAGCGCGCGGTACGGGTCGCTCTCGGCCAGCATCGGCCGGCCGCAGATCATCTGGCCCAGCATCATGCCGGCCGCGAACACATCCATCAGCGGATGCGGCGCGGCGCCGCCGATGGCCTCGGGCGAGATGTAGCCGGGCGAGCCGACGATGCGGCCGTCGTGCTTGTCGGAGACCTTGGCCGCGATGCCGAAGTCCATCACGCGCGGGCGGCCCTGCGCGTCCATCAGGATGTTGGAGGGCTTCAGGTCGCGGTGCACGATGCCTTGCGCGTGCGCGGTGGCAACCGCGTCGAGCACGTCGCGCATCAGCTCCGCGGCCTCGCGCTCGGGCAGCTTGCCGCGCTTGCGCAGCAGGTCGGTGAGCGTGGGGCCGGCGACGTACTCGAACACCATGAACGAGACGGCCCCGTCCTGGTCGGCCTCGAACACCGGCACGATGTTGGGATGGGCCAGGCGGCTGACCGCGCGGGCCTCGTCCAGCCACTGCGCCACCGAGGCGGCGTCGGCGTCGGGATTGATGACCTTGACCGCCACCTCGCGTTGCAGGCGCGGGTCGTAGCCCAGCCACACGGTGGCCTGCGCGCCGCGGCCGAGCTCGCCGCGCAGCTCGAAGCGGCCGACGCGACGGGCGCCGGCGCCTGTGCCGGTGCCGCGCGAAACGGACACGGCGCTCACGACGCGGCTCCTGGGTACGTGCGCACGGGCGTCACGCGTCGGCCCGATCGGCCTTGGCCACGGGAGGCTGCAATGCGTCCTGGATGTCCTTGAGCGTGATGTTCAGCGGACGGCCGTAGCGCTGCGCCACGCGCTGCAGCCCGGGCACCACCCGGGGCGAGGGCAGCGCCACCGCGTCGAGCACGTCGTTGGCGCAGCTGGCCACCAGGCGCAGCATGTCCACGTCGGACGTGGGCGTGTGGATCGGGCCGGTGGGCGGCGCGCGGCGCACCATGTGCTGCACGCCGTCGTCCAGGCCCCAGTGGTGCATCACGGCCGAGCCAAGCGCGTCGATGTCGATGCCCAGCACCGCGAACGACGCGCCTTCCGCGGTCATGCCCTGCTCGTCCGGCTCGCCGGTCTTCTGCGAGGCCACCGGCTGCATCAGGCGGCGGATCTGCGCCGCCTCCTCGGGGAAGTGGTATTGCACGACCAGCCAGCCCAGGTTCTGCAGCGCGGTGATCAGGTAGACCACCTCCTGGTCGTAGCCGGCCGGCTGCAGCGCGCGGGCGATGTTGCCGGCGCGCTTGACGCGCAGCATCAGCGCGTTGAGCGCGTTGGCGGCCTCGTCGTTCAGCGGGCCGGGCCACGGGCGCAGCGACAGTGTCGCCTGGCGCACGCCGTCGAGGCCCACCATCGCGATGGCGCGGTGGATGGCCAGCACGGCGCCGCTGCCGGTGTTGCCGGCCTGCGACTGCGCGAAGTTGACCATGCGCAGCATCTCGAACGACAGGGCGAAATCCTGCAGCACGACGCTGGAGAGTTCGTGGGTGTGCCCCGTCTCGAGCAGCGCGAGGCGCGCGGCACGGTCGGCGCCGCCGGGCATCGCCGGCAGCAGGCCGACGCCGCGCATGCGGCCGAGCAGCAGCGTGATGGGGCCGGCGTCCTGGTCGCTGGTGGCCTGCAGCCAGCCTTCCAGCGCGCGCTCGAAGGTGCGGGCGCTGCGATAGCGCTGGCGCTCCTGGCGGTCGGTGGCGCGGTTGACGATGGCACGCAGCGGCTCGGCGATCGGGCGCGGCACCGTCCACGGCAGCCGCACCATCTCGTGGCCGAACGGCGGCAGGCGGCCCACCACCTTGGCGACGTCGGGCTCCTCCAGCGGGGCGTTGCCGGCCAGCACCTGGTGCATCACCAGGCCGAAGGCCAGCACGTCGATCTCCGCGGCCAGACGCTGCATGCGGCGCTCGTCCATCGCGGCCTGGTGGCCGTCGGTGTCGGCGGCCGTGCTGATGAAGGACCTGGCGAACGCGTCGGCGTCGACGATCTCCAGGCCCAGCAGCTTCACGTTGCCGGTGTCGTCCACCAGCAGCGAGTACGGCTGCAGGTCGCGGTGCGCGCTGCCGCCCTCGTGGGCGAACGCCAGGCCTTGCAGCACCTGCACGCTCCACTGCGTCAGCTCGTTGCCGGGCAGGCCCTTCGAGGTGAGCTTCTCGTCCCAGGTGACGAACGATCCGCGCTCGTAGATGGCGTAGGGCCAGCGTTCGTGCTCGCCGACGTCCAGCACGCGGGCGAGCTTCGGATGCTTCAGGCGGCTGGTGCGGCCGACGCGGGCGAGCCAGGCGCCCAGGGCATCCGGGTCGGCCGGCCGGACGCGCGGCATCGCGAGCATCACCTCGACGTCGCCCTCGGAATCCTGCGCCAGCCACAGCATCGTCTGCGCGCTCCTGCCGAGCAGGCGCAGCAACTGGTAGCGGCCGAGCATGCGCACCGCACGGTTGGGCGAGGCGGGACTGGCGGCAGCGGCGACGGTAGGGGGAATGGTGGCGACCATGAGCGCAGTAACGGAAGGATCGCTCGATTGGAACGCCGGCGGACACGACGCGACGCGCGGAAGAAGGGTCAAAACGGTGCGTAATTCACTCTCGGACCGCCCTTCAGTTTTCGCGAAGCTGTCGAGGGGCCTTTCATTCCTCCGATTCGGCCACATCTCATCCATGCGCGGGAAGCACGGCGCCGTCCACCCCACGGGCTGCGGGGCCGGACGGATGTGTCAGAATCTTTTCACCGGCGCGGGCTTGGCGAGTTTCCCGACGAACGCCCGCCGCCGGTGCCCCAAGGAAAACGCATGAGCAGCGAAGCAATCAAACATATCTCCGACGCGTCCTTCGAGACCGATGTCCTCAAGTCCGGCACCCCGGTGCTGGTGGACTACTGGGCGGAGTGGTGCGGCCCCTGCAAGGCCATCGCCCCGATCCTGGAGGAAGTGGCCAAGGACTACGGCCAGCGCCTGCAGATCGCCAAGATGAACGTCGACGACAACCGCGACGTGCCGGCCAAGTTCGGCATCCGCGGCATCCCGACGCTGATGCTGTTCAAGGACGGCCAGCTCGCGGCGACCAAGGTCGGCGCCCTGTCCAAGTCCCAGCTGACCTCGTTCCTCGAAGGCCACCTGGGCGCTGCGTCGGCGGCCGCCCAGGGCTGATCCGGCGGACGTCGCGAAGGGCCTGCGGCGACGCGTGTCGCCGCCCCCTTTCGTTTGCAGTTGACGTCCCTCCTCGACGGCCCTCTATAATCAAGCCTGACCAGTGCCTCCACGGCGCCTCGCTCTGACGAGCAACGGCGCCGGCACTGAGCCAAGGTAGCGCCTCCGCGCCCAGTCTTCCGCACTTTTCCAGCGGGTTCCGGCGCGCGGTTTCGGCGATTCGTCCCAAGCCCCATCCGTTTCACGTCGCCACGACGGCCCCGACCCGGCCGGTGCACGCCCACATCGCGTGACCCGAGTTTCCAGAGTCGGTCCGCACGAGGCGCGCCCCCCGCAGTCCGGGCGCGCCGAAGCGACCTGAATCAGCCGCGGCCTACACCCCAGGGTGAACAAACAATGCATCTTTCCGAACTGAAGGCCATGCACATCGGTGCACTGATCACGATGGGCGAAGCCCTCGAGATCGACAACGTGGCCCGCCTGCGCAAGCAGGAACTGATGTTCGCGATCATGAAGAAGCGCGCCAAGGGCGGCGAACAGGTGTTCGGCGACGGCGTGCTCGAAGTGCTGCCGGACGGCTTCGGCTTCCTGCGCGCCATCGACGAGAGCTACATGGCGTCCACCGACGACATCTACCTCTCCCCCAGCCAGATCCGCCGCTTCAACCTGCACACCGGCGACATGATCGAAGGCGAAGTGCGCGTCCCCAAGGACGGCGAACGCTACTTCGCGCTGGTGAAGGTCGACCGCGTCAACGGCGTCACGCCGGAGGAGAGCAAGCACAAGATCATGTTCGAGAACCTGACGCCGCTCTTCCCGAAAGAGGTGTTCAGGCTCGAGCGCGACATCCGCGGCGAGGAGAACATCACCAGCCGCATCATCGACCTGATCGCCCCCATCGGCAAAGGCCAGCGCGCCCTGCTCGTCGCCCAGCCCAAGACCGGCAAGACGGTGATGATGCAGCACATCGCGCACGCGCTGGTGGCCAACCATCCCGAGATCCACCTGATCGTGCTGCTCGTCGACGAGCGCCCGGAAGAAGTCACCGAGATGCAGCGCACCGTGCGCGGCGAGGTCATCAGCTCCACCTTCGACGAGCCGGCCGCCCGCCACGTGCAGGTGGCCGAGATGGTGATCGAGCGCGCCAAGCGCCTGGTGGAGATGAAGAAGGACGTCGTCATCCTGCTCGACTCCATCACCCGCCTGGCCCGCGCGTACAACAACGTGCTGCCGTCGTCGGGCAAGGTGCTGTCGGGCGGCGTCGACGCCAACGCGCTGCAGCGTCCGAAGCGCTTCTTCGGCGCGGCCCGCAACGTCGAGGAAGGCGGCTCGCTCACCATCATCGGCACGGCGCTGATCGACACCGGCTCGAAGATGGACGAAGTCATCTACGAAGAGTTCAAGGGCACCGGCAACTGCGAAATCCACCTGGATCGCCGCATGGCCGAGAAGCGCGTCTACCCGTCCATCCAGATCAACCGCTCCGGCACGCGCCGCGAGGAGATGCTGCTGAAGCCGGAGATCCTGCAGAAGACCTGGATCCTGCGCAAGCTGCTCTATCCGATGGACGAGATCGAGGCGATGGAGTTCATGCTCGACAAGATGAAGGCCAGCAAGACCAACCTGGACTTCTTCGACATGATGCGTCGCGGCGGCTGATCAAGCCCTCGCCTCGTCCTGTCGACCTCGAAAGGCCCGCCGTGCGGGCCTTTCGCTCGTCTGGAGTCCGGTTCACGGGCTCAGGTAGACAAATGCCCCCGAACCATCCTATAATCCAAGGTTTTCCGCTTTCGGAAAGTGCTGGGCATGGTGCCCATGTGGCTTCCGACGACTCCGGCTCCGCCGGAAACAGCGAGACAGAGGACACCATGAAAGACGGCATTCACCCCAACTACCGCGAAGTCTGCTTCGTGGACCTGTCCAACGGTTTCAAGTTCGTGACGCGTTCGTGCGCCACCAGCAAGGAAACCATCAAGATGGAAGACGGCAAGGAACTGCCGCTGTTCAAGCTGGAAACCACCAGCGAGACGCACCCGTTCTACACCGGCACGCAGAAGAGCGTCGACAGCCTGGGCGGCCGCGTCGAGAAGTTCCGCAACAAGTTCGCGCGCGTCGGCCTCAAGAAGTCCTCCGCCGCGGCGGAATAAGACGAGGCCTCGGCCCCGTCCACTGGAAAGGCAGCTTCGGCTGCCTTTTTTGTTGGTATCCTCAGCCGCCAACCCGCTCCGGCCCCGCCGCTCACTCGTCTCGTGAGAAGTCCAAGGGAGCGGCGGAACCGGCTCCGCCGGGCCGCTCGCGGCCGGCCCCTCGGGGGCAGGGAGCGCCAGCGACCGTGGGGCCGTCAATTTCTCGCCCGTGAATCTGCCAACTCCCGCCCTCGTCACCCAACGCGCGGCCCAGCGACTGCCGCGCTGGGCCCTGATGCTCCTGTGCGCCGCCTACCTGCTGCCCGGGCAGTTCGGCCGCGAGCCCTGGAAGAACGCCGACATCACCGCGTTCGGCTACATGTCGTCGCTGGCCGAGGGCCGCAGCCCGTGGACGGCCCCGGCGCTGGCCGGCCTGCCGGGCGACGGCGCCCTGCTGCCCTACTGGCTCGGCGCGCTGTCGATCAAGGCCCTGCCCTTCATCGACGCCGCCAACGCCGCGCGCGTGCCGTTCGCGCTGCTGCTGGCGGCCACGCTGGCGCTGATCTGGATGACCACGCTGCACCTGGCGCGCACCGAGGCCGCCCAGCCCGTGGCGTTCGCATTCGGCGGCGAGGCCTCGCCGCTGGACTACGCGCGCGCTCTCGCCGACGGCGCCGTGCTGGCCACCATCGCCAGCCTGGGCCTGCTGCAGCTGGGCCACGAGACCACGCCGGAGCTGGTGCAGCTGACCGGCGTGGCGCTGTTCATGTGGACGCTCGCGGCGGCGCCCACCCGGCCGCGCCTGGCCGCCGGCGCGGCCGTGCTGGCGCTCATCGTGATCGCGGCCAGCGGCGCGCCCACCATCGCGTTGGCGCTGGGTGCCAGCGGCTTCGCCATCTGCCAGTGGTCGCGCTATCCCGGCGCGCAGGGCCTGCGTCCCTGGCTGGTGCTGGGCATGCTCGCGGGCGCACTGGTGGCCGCCGCGGGCCATGCCTGGGCCTGGCGTGCGGGCATCCGCTGGGGCTCGGCGTGGGAGCTGCTGCGCCTGTCCGCGTGGTTCCTGTGGCCGGGCTGGCTGCTCGCGCTTTGGACGCTGTGGCGCTGGCGCAAGCACCTCACCTATCGCCACATCGCGGTGCCCAGCGTGGGCGTGGCGGTGGCGCTGGTGGCCTCGTTCACGATGGGATCCTCCGATCGCGCACTGCTGCTCGCGGTGCCCGGCATCGCGGTGCTGGCGGCGTTCGCGCTGCCCACGCTCAAGCGCTCGGCGGGCTCGGCCATCGACTGGTTCTCGGTGTTCTTCTTCACCGCGCTGGCGATCGCGATCTGGGTCTTCTACATCGGCATGATGACCGGCACGCCCGCAAAGGCCGCGCTACGCATCACACACCTGCTGCCCGGCTTCGAGCCGCACTTCTCGGCGCCGCTGCTGGCGCTGGCCGTCACCGGCATGGCCGCCTGGCTCGCGCTCGTGCGCTGGCGCACGGCGCGCGTGCAGCACGCGTTGTGGAAGTCGCTCGTGCTGCCGGCCTCCGGCGTGGCGCTGAGCTGGCTGCTGCTGCTCACGCTGGGCCTGCCGGTGATCGACTACGCGCGCAGCTACCGCCCGTGGGTCTACCTGGTCGCCCAGCACGTGCCCAACGGCGGCTGCGTGGCCGCGCAGTTGCCGCGCTCCGCGCTGGCCGCGCTGGAGAACTACACCAGCTGGCGCATCGACGCGCAAGGCGACGTGGCGCGCACCAGCGAGTGCCCCTACCTGCTGGTGGACGAGAACCCCCGCGCGCCCGTTCCTGCGCCGCCGGGATGGACGCTGGTGGCGCACGTGCACCGGCCGTCGGAACGCGACGAGTCGACCGCCGTGTTCAGGCGCACCGACGCGCCCTTGCCGCGCGCCGGGGAGTTCGGGCGCGTGGCGCAGGCGCGCTGACGCCCGCTCTCGGGCGCGTGATGCGCCTCACCAGTGGCCGCGCCCCTGTTCCTCGCGCCGCTGCTCGCGCAGCATGTACAGGTAGAGGCCTTCGACCTTCTCGCGCGCCCAGGGCGTCTTGCGCAGGAACTTCAGGCTGGACTTGACGCTGGGCTCGAACGCGAAGCAGCGCAGCGGGATGCGCTCGTCGAGGCCCTGCCAGCCGTAGGCGTCGGCCAGTGCGGTGACGATGGCCTCGAGCGTCAGGCCGTGCAGCGGGTTGCGCGGCTGGGCCGGCGGCGACGGCGGGACGGGATCGGTCATGCGGCATTGTCGCCGCTGGCAACGCCGTCGTGCGGCGCAGGCTCAGCCCGGCTTAACCTGGCTGCTCTTGATGAGCGCCATCGAGGTCGCGATCAGCGACGACACCTCGGTCATGTTGCCCGGCACGATCATCGTGTTGTTGGCCTTGGCCAGCGCCTGGTAGGCATCGACCGCGCGCTCGGCCACCTTCAGCTGCACCGCCTGCTCGCCGCCCGGCGAGCGGATGGCCTCGGCGATCTTGCGGATCGCGTCGGCGGTGGCGTCGGCCACGGCGACGATGGCCGCGGCCTCGCCCTGCGCTTTGTTGATCTCGGCCTGCTTCTCGCCTTCGGAGCGCGCGATCGACGCCTCGCGCTGGCCCGTGGCGATGTTGATCTGCTCCTGGCGCCGGCCCTCGGAGGCGGCGATCAGCGCGCGCTTCTCGCGCTCGGCGGTGATCTGGGCCTGCATGGCGCGCAGGATCTCGGCCGGCGGCGTCAGGTCCTTGATCTCGTAGCGCAGCACCTTCACGCCCCAGTTGGAGGCGGCGTCGTCGAGCGCGTTGACCACGAGCCCGTTGATCATGTCGCGCTCCTCGAAGGTCTTGTCCAGTTCCATCTTGCCGATGACGCTGCGCAGCGTGGTCTGGCACAGCTGCGTGATGGCGACGACGTAGTTGCTGGAGCCATAGCTCGCGCGCATCGCGTCGGTGACCTGGAAGTACAGGATGCCGTCCACCTGCAGCTGCGTGTTGTCGCGCGTGATGCAGACCTGGCTGGGCACGTCGAGCGGGATCTCCTTGAGCGAGTGCCTGTACGCCACGTTGTCGACGAACGGGATCAGGATGTTGGGCCCCGGCGGCAGCACCGCGTGGAACTTGCCGAGGCGTTCGACGACCCAGGCGTTCTGCTGCGGCACCACCTTCACGAGGCGGTACAGGAAGATGATCGCGGCGACGATCAGGATGAAGGCGAGGACCTGGAATTCCATGATGTTGGCAAGCTCCGGTGTTTCAGTCGGCGCGCCGCAGCGCGAGTTCGTTGTGGCGCACCTCGGCGATCACGTGCAGGCCGGGTGCCGGCGGCCCGTCGCCGATCCAGCGCACGTTCCAGGCCGAGCCGCGGTACGGCACGCGCGCGGTGCCGTCGGCGTTCCAGCGGTCGACGTGGATCTGCTCGCCGATGTCGAGGTTGATGTCGCGGTTGGCGGCCGGGGCCACGCGGTGGGGGTCGCGCACGCGCTTGCGATGCCAGGCCAGCACCGCGGCACCGCCGACGACCACCGCCACCGCCACCTGCGCGAAGAACGAGATGCCCGCGTAGCCCGCCAGCGCGCCCACGACGCAGCCGATGGCCAGCATCAGCACGTAGAACGTTCCCGTGAGCAGTTCGCCCACCACCAGCACGCCGGCGGCGATCCACCACCAGGTCGAGGCACTCCAGTCCATTCGGTTCGTCCCCCCACTCGTTCGAACGATGCGCCATTGTTGCGGCATTTCGGGACTCGTGGCGCACGAGGTGAGCCAGCGCCCCTCGTATCATGTTCGCATGGAATCCAACATCGAAGACCAGGGCATCGCGCAGGACGCGAACGAGCGCGTGCACGAGCCGCGCCTGTGGGTGGACAACGGCTGGACGGCCCGCGTCATCAAGAACGAGGACGACGACGGCTGGGCCGTCTCGATGACGCGCGACGGCGAGCGCGAGCCCGCGCTGGTGGGCCCGTGGACCATGGGTCGCGACAAGAAGAACCCGAAGCCGCTGGACGTCAACGCGTTCAACACGCTGGTCAAGACCGCGGCGGAGGTCATCCGCCGCCACGAGCAGGCGGTGCACGCGGCCATGCACAAGCAGTTCCAGGTCGCCACCGACTCGGGCCGCGTGCTGGTGACGCTGGACATCGTGCCTGACGAGTTCGACCCGCACGCGCTGCTGGCCGCGCAGGACGAGTTCGGCGAGCGCATCGCGCAGGTGAAGGTGCGGCCCGACTTCAAGCTGAGCGCGGCCTCCGCGGCGGCCTGGATCGAGGCGGACTACCGCAAGCCCTGACGCCTCAGCCGACGCGCTCCGCGCGGCACGAGAAGCACCCGCGCTTCGCGTTGTGCAGGTGGACGAACGACACGGCCGCGTCGGCCAGCATCCGCTCGATCGCATCGCGCGCCTCCGCGCCCTCGCACACGGCGGCGTCCACCATCATGTCGCCGGCGTCATAGGCGCGCACCGACATCAGGCGGCGCGTCACATAGGGTGGGATCACGCCCGCCGCGAGCACCGCGCGCGTCGCACCCCGGCGCACGTACACGGGGCCGCTCGCGCGGTACGGCGAGCCGGTGCTCAGGTGCTCGTGCGGCAGCAGCAGGAGCTCGTCCCCGACGTCGGCATCCACCAGCGACACGCGGCACGGGAAGCCGGTCGGCGCATCGGCGACGACGCGGCGGGCGCCGAGCGCGGCCAGCTCGGCGTCGCTCATCGCGAAGAAGGGTTCGAAGTTCTCGGCGGCGAGGCCGACCAGGCGGAACGAGGACATGGCGTGCTGTTGGTGAGTGGCGATGGCCGCAGTCTCCGCCGGGGCCCATGCCGCGTCCCGCCGCTTTCGGACATCGAATTCCGGGGCCGCCTCAGGCGGTCGCGAACCACCTTCAGGCCGCGGCGCCGCCCGGCCGCGGAATGCGGAACAGGTCGCGCTCGCGGCCGTCGGGCGCCACGAAGCGATCGATCTGCACGCCGCCCAGCCGCTGGACCAGCGCGCGCGCCTGGTCGTTGGTGTCGACCATGTAGGTCTCGACGCTGGGCCAGCCGAACACGTCGTACGCATGCGCCACCACGGCCTGCGACGCCTCCTGCGCGAAGCCGCGGCTGCGGTAGCGGGGCAGCAGCCACCACGTGAGCTCGCGGTGCCAGCCCGGGCTCTGCCAGAAGCCGCACACACCCACCGGCTCGCCGCGCTCGCGATCGACCAGCACCCAGGCGCCGAAGCCCTGCAGTTGCCACGAACCGAGGTCGCTGGCAAGACGCGTCCAGGAGCCGACCACCGACAGCGGGCCGCCGTACGACGACGAGGCGTCCGCATCGGTGTAGAACGTCCGGTACAACTCGGCGTGAGCCGCGCTCGGTGGCACCAGGTCGAGGCGCTCGGTGCGCAGCGTGGGGATGTCGAAGGCCATGCGCTCAAGTCTAGGGCCAGTCCGGCCGGCCGCGTCGCGGTGGAAACCACCACGGGGTTGCCCCAGGGGTCAGCGGGCGGTCGAGGCTTCCTCGGCCACCGGTCGAGCCGGCGCGGCCGGGCGCACGCGGGCGGCGGGTACCACGATACGGAAGGTGGAGCCGCGGCCCATCTCGCTCTGGATGTCGAGCTCGCCGCCGTGGCGCTGCACCACGTGCTTGACGATGGACAGGCCCAGGCCGGTGCCGCCGGTGTCGCGCGAGCGGCTGCCGTCGACGCGGTAGAACCGCTCGGTGAGGCGGCCGATGTGCTCGCGGGCGATACCCGGGCCGGTGTCCTTGACGTCGATCTCGGCGTTGCCGTCGGGGCGGTGCACCCAGGTGACCGTGATCGCGCCGCCCGACGGCGTGTAGCGGACGGCGTTGCTGACCAGGTTGGCCACGGCGCTCGTCCATTCGCTCTCGTTGCCGGCCAGCTCGTCGTTGGCCTGCAGATCGAAGCGCAGCGTGTGGCGGCCCGAGGACAGGCCGCGCGCCTCGCTCTCCACCTGCGCGAACAGGCGCGCCACCGGCGTCCAGCGGTCGCAAGTGGGCCGCGGGCTGCCTTCGAGCTTGGCCAGCGTCAGCAGGTCTTCCACCAGCGTGGTCATGCGCGCCGTCTGCTGCTGCATGAGCGCAAGCACGCGTTCGCGCTCCACCTCGGTGAGCGGCAGCGACGCGATGGTCTCGACGAAGCCGGCCAGCACGGTCAGCGGGGTGCGGATCTCGTGCGACACGTTGGCCACGAAGTCGCGCCGCATGGCCTCGGTGCGTTCGCGCTCGGTGATGTCCTGCGTCAGCACCAGGCGCATGCCGTCGCCGTAGCGGCTCACGATCACGCTGAGCGTGGAGTCGCCGCCGGGCGTGGAGAACACCACCGGGTCGTCGAACACGCCGGCCTGCAGGTAGGCCACGAAGGTGGGCGAGCGCACGAGGTTGGTCACGCGCTGCAGGCGGTCGCGCACCGGGTCGAGCCCGAAGTGGGTGGCGGCCACGCCGTTGAGCCACTGGATCTGGTCGGCCTGGTCGAGCAGCAGCACGCCGTTGGGCGAGGCCTCGATGGCGGACATGAACTGGCCGAAGCGTTCCTGCTCCTGCACGAACGCGCGGTCGCGCTGGCGCAGCGCGCGCTCGATGCGGTACGACGCCTCGCCCCAGAAGCCGCGGTCGCGCGGAGCCTCGCGCTCGAGGTCGCCGCGCAGCCAGTTCATCAGGTGCAGCGCGCGCAGGCCGTCGATGAGCACCCAGACGGCGATCGCCCCGGCCGCCCCGATGGCCGGGCCCAGCTGGCGCGCGTCGACGAGGTTGCCCACGACCGCACCGATCCCGGCTCCCGCCAGCGTGAGGAAGATGGCCAGCATGGCGCGATTCAGCAGCCAGCTCACGTCGATGTCCGATCAGGCAAGGGCAATGGCGGAGTCGCTCAGACGGAGGTCGCGGCGGCTTGCTGCGTCAGGCGATAGCCCGCGCCGCGAACGGTCTCGATCAGCGTGGAGCACTGCACCGGCGCGAGCGCCTCGCGCAGGCGCTTCACGTGGACGTCGACGGTGCGTTCCTCGATGAACACGTGGTCGCCCCAGACGCGGTCCAGCAGCTGGGTGCGGCTGTGCACGCGCTCGGTGTGGGTCATGAAGAAGTGCAGCAGGCGGAACTCGGTGGGGCCGATCTTCACCTCCTGCGTGCCGCGCGTGACGCGGCGCGTGGCCGGATCCAGGCGCAGCCCCGAGACCTCGACCGCGGAGTCGAGCGCCTCCGGGGCCTTGCGGCGCAGCACCGCGCGGATGCGCGCCAGCAGCTCCTTGGTGGAGAACGGCTTGGTGAGGTAGTCGTCGGCGCCGGCGTCCAGGCCCGACAGCTTGTCGGCCTCTTCCGAGCGCGCCGTGAGCATGATGATGGGCAGGTCGCGCGTGCGCGCCTCCGCGCGCCAGCGCTTGGCGAGCGCGAGGCCGGTCTGGCCCGGCAGCATCCAGTCGAGCACGACCAGCTCGGGCAGCACGCGGTCGACCTCGCCCTGCGCGGCGTCGGCCGTCTCGGCGATGGCCACTTCGAAACCGGCGTGGCGCAGGTTGATCGCGACCAGCTCGGCGATCGCGGATTCGTCTTCGACGACGAGGATACGGCTCATGGGTTGGCTGCCTTGTCGGGAGTGACTGGGTGGGTGATTGGAAAGATCAGCGGACCGCGTCTTCGACCGCGGCCACCGTGTGGTGGCGCACGTCGGTGCCCTTGACGATGTAGATGATCTGCTCGGACAGGTTCTTCGCGTGGTCGCCGACGCGCTCGATGGCCTTGGCCACGAACACGAGGTCGATCGACGACGAGATCGTGCGCGGGTCTTCCATCATGTAGGTGATGAGCTTGCGCAGCAGGCCGTCGAATTCCTTGTCGATCTCGTCGTCCTGCTTGAGCACCTCCAGCGCGCGGTTGACGTCGAGGCGGGCGAACGCGTCGAGCACCTTGCGCAGCTGCGCGGTGGCCAGGTTGGCGCCGAACGCGATGTCGGCCACCGGCAGGCGCAGGCGGCTGGACACGCCCGAGTTCATCAGGCGCTGCACCGTGCGGGCGATGCGCGTGGCCTCGTCGCCGATGCGCTCGAGGTTGCCGATGGTCTTGGAGATGGCGATCAGCAGGCGCAGGTCGCGCGCGGTGGGCTGGCGGCGCGCGATGATGGCCGACAGGTCGCGATCGATCTCCACTTCCATCTGGTTGACGCGCAGCTCGCGATCGAGCACCAGGCTGGCCGTCTCGCCGCTGAAGTTGGTCAGCGCGTACACGGCCTGGGCCACCTGGGATTCGACCAGGCCGCCCATCTCGAGGACGCGGTTCGAGATCTCGCTGAGTTCGGCGTCGAACTGGGTGGAAAGGTGCTTGTCGCTCATGGTGGAATCCCTGGAAACGGTGCGGGCCTGGGGCGCGCTGTATACGGTACTCGGTATCTCTGAAAGATGGCTGAGGACGATCAGCCGAAGCGGCCGGTGATGTAGTCCTCGGTGTCCTTCTTCTTCGGCTTCATGAAGAGGTCGGTGGTCTTGCCGAACTCCACCAGGTCGCCGAGGTACATGTAGGCCGTGTAGTCGGAGCAGCGCGCGGCCTGCTGCATGTTGTGGGTGACGATCACCACGGTGTAGTCGGACTTGAGCTCGTGGATCAGCTCCTCGATCTTGCCGGTGGAGATCGGATCCAGCGCGGAGCACGGCTCGTCGAGCAGCAGCACCTCGGGCTTGATGGCGATGCCGCGCGCGATGCACAGGCGCTGCTGCTGGCCGCCCGAGAGGCCCGAGCCGCTCTGCTGCAGCTTGTCCTTGACCTCGTTCCACAGCGCGGCCTTCTTCAGCGCCCACTCCACGCGCTCGTCCATCTCCACGCGCGGCAGCGTCTCGAACAGGCGCACGCCGAAAGCGATGTTGTCGTAGATGGACATCGGGAACGGCGTCGGCTTCTGGAACACCATGCCGACCTTGGCGCGGATCAGGCTGACGTCCAGGCCCGAGTCGAGGATGTTCTCGCCGTCGAGCATGATCTGGCCGGTGGCGCGCTGCTCGGGGTAAAGCGCGAACATGCGGTTGAAGGTGCGCAGCAGCGTGGACTTGCCGCAGCCCGACGGCCCGATGAAGGCCGTGACCTTGCCCTTCGGGATGTCGAGGTTGATGTTCTTCAGCGCGTTGAAGCTTCCGTAGTAGAAGTTCAGGTTGCGGATGGACAACTTGGCTTCTTCGGAGGTGGGCATGTCGACCTTGGCGTCCATGTGCATGTACTCAGTTCTTGTTGCGGAAGAACACGCGCGCGGCGATGTTCAGGGCGAGGACGCCCAGCGTGATGAGGAACACGCCGGCCCAGGCCAGGTGTTGCAGGTTCTCGTACGGGCCGGTGGCAAAGTCGTAGATCACCTTGGGCAGGCTGGCCATCGGCTTGCTCAGGTCGGTGCTGAAGAACTGGCTCGAGAGCGCGGTGAACAGCAGCGGCGCGGTCTCGCCGGAGATGCGGGCCACGGCCAGCAGCACGCCGGTGATGACGCCCGAGCGGGCGGCGCGCAGCGTGACCGAGGAGATCACCTTCCACTTGGGCGTGCCCAGCGCGTAGGCCGCCTCGCGCAACGCGTGCGGCACGAGGTTGAGCATGCTCTCGGTGGTGCGGATCACGACCGGGATGACGATCAGCGCCAGCGCGATCGCGCCGGCCCAGCCGGAGAAGCCCCGCATCGGCACGACCACCAGGGCGTAGACGAACAGGCCGATCACGATGGACGGGGCCGACAGCAGGATGTCGTTGATGAAGCGCGTGACCGAGCCCAGCCAGCCCTTCTGCCCGTACTCGGCGAGATAGATGCCCGAGAACACGCCGATGGGCGTGCCGATGATCGTGGCGAAGGCCACCATCACGATCGAACCGAAGATCGCGTTGGACAGGCCACCTCCCTCGGAGTTCGGCCCCGGCTGGGGCTGGGTCAGCAGCGACAGCGACATGCCGCCGGCGCCCAGCACCACCGTCTCGAACAGGATCCAGATGAGCCAGAACACGCCGAACGCCATGGCGCCGAACGCCAGCGTCAACGCAACGGCATTCACGCGCTTGCGATGCTTGTGCATCGCCAGGCGGCTACCGGAAACGGAGGACAACGTCGTCATTTACAAAACCTCCGTGCGTTGCACTGCGGTCGATTCGACCTTCGGGCGGCCGTGCGGGCTCATGCGCGGGCTCCTTCGGCACGCTTCAGGCGCATCAGCAGCACCTTGGCGAACGACAGCACGATGAACGTGATGACGAACAGCACCAGGGCGAGGTACATCAGCGCGGCGCGGTGCAGGCCCTCGCCGGCTTCCGCGAATTCGTTGGCCAGCACCGAGGTGATGCTGTTGGCCGCCTGGAACAGCGAGAGCTGGCTCAGCTGGCTCTGGTTGCCGATGACGAAGGTCACGGCCATCGTCTCGCCCAGCGCGCGGCCCAGGCCCAGCATGACGCCGCCGACGACGCCGGTCTTGGTGAACGGCAGCACCACCTTGTAGACGACCTCCCAGGTCGTCGCGCCCAGCCCGTAGGCCGACTCCTTGAGCATCGGCGGGGTGACTTCGAACACGTCGCGCATCACCGCGGCGATGAACGGGATGATCATGATGGCCAGGATGATCCCGGCGCACAGGATGCCCATGCCCACCGGCGGCCCGGAAAACAGGGTGCCCAGCACCGGCACGCCGCCGAACGCGCTCTGCAGCGGCGCCTGGACGTACCTGGCCAGGATCGGGCCGAACACCATCAGGCCCCACATGCCGTAGACGATGGAGGGCACGGCCGCGAGCAGCTCGATGGCCACGCCCAGCGGGCGCTTGAGCCAGGCCGGCGACATCTCGGTGAGGAACAGGGCGATGCCGAAGCTGACCGGCACGGCGATCAGCAACGCGATGAAGGAGGTGGCCACCGTGCCATAGATCATGGCGAGGCCGCCGTAGTGGTCCTGCACCGGATCCCACTCGCTGTGCCACAGGAAGCCGAGGCCGAATTCCTTGATGGCCGGAGCGGCGCCGACGAGCAGCGAGCCGATGATGCCGGCGAGGATGGCCAGCGTGAGCCACGCCGCGCCGTGGGCCAGGAACGAGAACAGCGCGTCGCCCCAGGGCGCGTTCAGGCGCCGCTTGGGCGGACTGCCGGAGTCCTTGGCCTTGTGGAGTGTCTGGTCGGCGGGAAGTGTGGCAGCCAAGTGGCCTCCGGCAGTTCAGGATGCGCGCCAGCCACCATGGCCGGCGCAGGCCGCCGGCCCGGAGGCCGGCAGCGGGTCTTACTTCGAGGCGACGGACTTGCCGGAAGCGTCCTTGATGCCGGCCCACTTGGCGTGGATCAGGGCCTTCAGGCTGTCGGGCAGAGCGACGTAGTCGAGTTCGGTGGCAGCCTTGTCGCCGTTGGCATACGCCCAGTCGAAGAACTTCAGCGAGGCGGCGGCTTGCGCGGGCTTGTCCTGGGTGGTGTGCATCAGGATGAACGTGGCGCCGCTGATGGGCCACGCGTCCTTGCCGGCCTGCTCGGTGAGCACCTGGTAGAACGACTTGTTCCAGTCGGCGCCGGCGGCGGCGGCCTTGAACGTCAGGTCGTCCGGCTCGACGTAGTTGCCGGCGGCGTTCTTCATCGAGACGTAGTCCATCTTGCTTTGCTTGGCGTAGGCGTACTCGACGTAGCCGATCGAGTTCGGCGCACGGGACACCGATTGCGCGACGCCTTCGTTGCCCTTGCCGGCGATGCCGTTGCTGGGCCAGTTCACGGCGGTGCCTTCACCGATCTTGGCCTTCCAGTCGGCGTTGACCTTGGACAGGTAGTTCGTGAAGATGAAGCTGGTGCCCGAACCGTCGGCGCGGTGCACCGGCGTGATCGTGGCGTCCGGCAGCTTGACGCCCGGGTTCAGCGCGGCGATGGCCGGGTCGTTCCACTTGGTGACCTTGCCGAGGTAGATGTCGGCCAGCACGGTGCCGGTCAGCTTCATCTGGCCGGGCTTGACGCCTTCGACGTGGATCACGGGGACCACGCCGCCGATGACCGTCGGGAACTGCATCAGGCCGCCGGCGGCCAGGTCTTCGTCCTTCAGGGGCATGTCGGACGCGCCGAAGTCGACCGTCTTTTCCTTGATCTGCTTGATGCCAGCGCCGGAACCGACGGACTGGTAGTTGATCTGGTTGCCGGTGGCCTTGTTGTAGGCTTCGGCCCACTTCGAATAGATGGGAGCCGGGAAGGAAGCGCCGGCGCCGGTGACCGAGTCGGCCGCGTGAGCCGCGAACGCGCTCATGCACAGGGCGGCTGCGACGGAAACCAGACGGAGGTTGAAACTCATGATCCAGGCCTTTCAGGGGGCAGTTTAAAGGGACTGCGTCAATGTAGAAGGGCCATGTGACAACAAGATGACACTACCGTGGCGGTTCGCTGCACGGGCTTGCGCCAGCCCTTTCACCTCGACAAACCGCTGGAGCCGGGAGATTGTGACAACGCTACGTCGTGTTGTCACATCATTGTCATGCAGCTTTTGCGGCCGCAGCCAGGCGTTCGGCGAAGGCCTGAGCGAGCGTCTTGTCGCGCGCCTCCACCATCACCCGTAGCACCGGTTCGGTGCCCGAGGCCCGGATGAGCACGCGGCCGCCGCCGCCCAGTTCCTGCTCGACCCGCGACTTCTCGGCCACCAGCGTCGCGTTCTGCTGCCAATCGGAGCGAACCGCCAGCCGCACATTGATCATGACCTGGGGGAACAGGTGCACCCCGTCAAGCAGCGCGGCCAACGACTTGCCCGTGCGGCGGATGGCCTGCAGCACCTGGAGGGCGCTGACGATGCCGTCGCCGGTGGTGTGGCGGTCGAGCACCAGCAGGTGGCCCGAGTTCTCGCCGCCCAGCTGCCAGCGGCGGGCCACGAGTTCCTCCAGCACGTAGCGGTCGCCCACCTTGGCGCGCACCAGCTCGACGCCGCGTGCCTTCAGCGCCTGCTCGACCGCGATGTTGGTCATCAGCGTGCCCACCACGCCCGGCACGGCCTCGCCGCGCGAGAGCCGGTCGGCCACCACGGCGTACAGCAGCTCGTCGCCGTCGAAGCAGCGGCCCGAGGCGTCCACCATCTGCAGGCGGTCGGCGTCGCCGTCGAGCGCCACGCCGTAGTCCGCCTGGTGCTGCGCCACGGCGCGCATCAACGCCTGCGGCGCGGTGGCCCCCACCTTCTCGTTGATGTTGAAGCCGTTGGGCTCGCAGCCGATGGCGACGACGTCGGCGCCCAACTCGTGGAACACGCTCGGGGCGACCTGGTAGGCGGCGCCGTGCGCGCCGTCGACGACGATCTTCAGGCCCTTGAGCGACAGGTCCTGCGAGAAGGTGCTCTTGCAGAACTCCAGGTAGCGGCCGGCTGCGTCGTCCACCCGGCGCGCCTTGCCCAGCGCGGCCGAGTCGGCCCATTGCGGCGCCTCGGCCAGCGCGGCCTCGACATCCATCTCCCACTGGTCGGGCAGCTTCTCGCCGGACGCCGAGAAGAACTTGATGCCGTTGTCGCCGAACGGGTTGTGCGAGGCGCTGATGACCACGCCCAGGTCGAGCCGGAGCGCGCGCGTGAGGTAGGCGACGCCCGGGGTGGGCAGCGGCCCGGTGAGCAGTACGTCGACGCCCGCCGACGCGAAGCCGGCCTCCAGCGCCGACTCGATCATGTAGCCCGACACGCGCGTGTCCTTGCCGATCAGCACCGTGGCCTTGGCGGCGTTGCGCCGCAGGACGCGGCCGACGGCGTGGCCCAGGCGCAGCATGAAGTCGGCGGTGATCGGGGCGGTGCCGACCGTGCCACGGATGCCGTCGGTGCCGAAATAGGTTCTGCTCATGGTGGGTGTCTCTGTGGAAAGCGTGCGCCTGCTGGCGTTCGCTGCCGGCGTCATCGAAGAAGGAAGATCAGACGGAGGTTAACGCGTGCCAGACCTTCAGCGCATCCACGGTCTCGGCCACGTCGTGCACCCGGACGATGGCGGCGCCCTGCTGCACCGCGGCCAGCGCCGCCGCCACGCTCGCCGCCAGCCGCTCGCCCACCGGCCGGCCGGTGATCTGGCCCAGCGTGGACTTGCGCGACCAGCCCAGCAGCAGCGGGCAGCCCAGCTCCAGCAATTGCCGCTGCCGAGTCGCGAGCGCCAGATTGTGCGCGGGCGTCTTGCCGAAGCCGATCCCCGGGTCGAGGGCGATCCGCTCGCGCGCGATGCCCGCCGCCAGCGCGGCGTCGCGGCGTTCGGCCAGGAAGGCCGACACGCCGGCCACGACGTCGTCGTTGTCGTAGTGCGGCGCCACCTGCATCGAGCCGGGCTCGCCCTGCATGTGCATCAGGCAGACGCCGACGGTCGGGTGGGCGGCGGCCACGGCCAGCGCGCCGGGCGCCTGCAGCGCGCGCACGTCGTTGAGGATGTCGACGCCCAGCGCGAGCGCCTCGGTCATCACCACCGGGTCGGCCGTGTCCACCGACACCGGCACGCCCAGCGTCACCGCATGCCGCAGCACCGGCAGCACGCGCGCCAGCTGCTCGGCGGTGTCGGGCAGGCGCGCGCCCGGGCGCGTGGATTCGCCGCCGATGTCCAGGATGTCGGCGCCCTGCGCCACCAGCAGGTCGCAATGCGCGCGCGCCTCGTCCGCGTGCGCGAACTGGCCGCCATCGAAGAACGAGTCGGGGGTGACGTTGACGATGCCCATCACCCGGGGTCGCGCCAGGTCGATTCGGAAGCGGCCGGTCTGCCAGGTCGTCATGAGGGGATGCGAAACGGAAACGAGAAACGGGGCACGAGGCCCCGTTGCGTCAGAAAGAACGATCTCAGGCCGCGGCGGGCGCGCCTTCGGTGACCGGGGCGCCCGGGCCGCCGTTCTTCGGCGGCGTGGGCGTCCAGTCCTTGGGCGGACGCGGTGGCTTGCCCTGCATGATGTCTTCCACCTGCTCGGCGTTGATGGTTTCCCACTCGAGCAGCGCGCCGGCCATCGCGTGCATCTTGTCCTGGTGCAGCTCGATCAGGTCGCGCGCGATCTTGTACTGCTCGTCGATGATGCGGCGCACCTCGGCGTCGACCTTGCGCATGGTCTCTTCCGACATGCTCGTGGTCTTGGTGACCGAACGGCCGAGGAAGACCTCGCCCTCGTTCTCGGCGTACACCATGGGGCCCAGAGCGTCGGTCATGCCGTAGCGCGTGACCATGTCGCGGGCGATGGCCGTGGCGCGCTCGAAGTCGTTGCTGGCGCCGGTGGTCATCTGCTGCATGAACACCTCCTCGGCGATGCGGCCGCCGAACAGCATCGAGATGCGGCTGAGCATCAGGATCTTGTCTGTGCTGTAGCGATCCTTCTCGGGCAGCGAGACGGTGACGCCCAGCGCGCCGCCGCGCGGGATGATGGTGACCTTGTGCACCGGATCGAGCTTGGGCAGCAGCTTGGAGATCAGCGCGTGGCCGGCCTCGTGGTACGCCGTGTTCCGGCGCTCGTCCTCGTCCATGACCATCGACTTGCGCTCGGCGCCCATCATGATCTTGTCCTTGGCGCGCTCGAAGTCGATCATCTCCACCACGCGGCCGTTGCGGCGCGCGGCGAACAGGGCCGACTCGTTGACGAGGTTGGCCAGGTCGGCGCCCGAGAAGCCGGGGGTGCCGCGCGCGATGATGTCGGCGCGCACGTCGGTGCCGATGGGCACCTTGCGCATGTGGACGTTGAGGATCTGCTCGCGGCCGCGGATGTCGGGCAGCGTCACGTAGACCTGGCGGTCGAAGCGGCCCGGGCGCAGCAGCGCGGGGTCGAGGATGTCCGGCCGGTTGGTGGCGGCCATCACGATGACGCCGAGGTTGGTCTCGAAGCCGTCCATCTCCACCAGCATCTGGTTGAGGGTCTGCTCGCGCTCGTCGTTGCCGCCGCCCAGGCCGGCGCCGCGATGGCGGCCCACCGCGTCGATTTCGTCGACGAAGATGATGCAAGGCGCGCTCTTCTTGGCCTGCTCGAACATGTCGCGCACGCGGGCCGCGCCCACGCCGACGAACATCTCGACGAAATCGGAGCCGGAGATCGAGAAGAACGGCACCTTGGCCTCGCCGGCGATCGCCTTGGCGAGCAGCGTCTTGCCGGTTCCCGGAGGGCCGACCATCAGCACGCCGCGCGGGATGCGCCCGCCCAGCTTCTGGAACTTCTGCGGGTCGCGCAGGAAGTCGACGAGTTCCTTGACCTCTTCCTTGGCCTCGTCGCAACCGGCGACGTCGGCGAAGGTGATGGAGTTGTTGGCCTCGTCGAGCATCTTGGCCTTGCTCTTGCCGAAGCTGAACGCGCCGCCCTTGCCGCCGCCCTGCATCTGGCGCATGAAGTACACCCACACGCCGATGAGCAGCAGCATCGGGGCCCAAGACAGCAGCAGGCTGGTGAGGATGGAGGGCTCGTCACGCTGCTTGACGTCGAACTTGACGTTGTTGTCGAGCAGGTCCTTCGTCAGGCCGTTGTCCATGGCCAGGCCGGTGGTGTGCTTCGGCGTGCCGTCGGTCCCCCAGGCGTTGATCTCGATGCTGTTGAGGCCTTCCTGGATCTCCGCGCGGGCGATGTGCTTGTTGCGCACCTCCTCGAGGAACTCGGAATAGCCGATGCGTCCGGCCTGCGTCTGCCCCGTGTTGAACGATTTGAAGACCGTAAACAGCACGAGCGCGATCACGAGCCAGACTGCGATCTTCGAAAACCATTGATTGTTCACCGCGGCTCCTTCTTAGAAAATGCCACTTTCCACGGCAGATGGGGACGATTCTAGGCCAGTCAATACCCTGGAACCGCCAATGTCGCAGTACGGAAGGACGCCAATCGCACACTTCAGGCCTGGATTTCGCCCCGGCCTTGCGACGGCTCAACGCGGCCGGGGATTCTTCAGACCGAAACCGACGAGGAAAGTTTCCGACGACCGGTCGCGCGACGCCTTCGGCTTGACCGCCTTGACCACGCGGAAATGGGCGCGGAACAGCTCCACGAGCTCACTGTAGCCGCTTCCGTGAAAGACCTTGGTGACGAGGGCACCTTCCGGCTTCAGGTGTTGCAGCGCGAAGTCGACCGCCAGCTCGACCAGGTGCGCCACGCGGGCGGTGTCGGTCACCGTCACGCCCGTGAGGTTGGGCGCCATGTCGGACACGACCACGTCCACCGGCTCGTTGTTCACGGCCGCGTCGAGCTGGGCCAGCACCGCCTCCTCGCGGAAGTCGCCCTGGATGAAGTGCACGCCCTCGATCGGCTCCATCTCGAGGATGTCGAGTGCCACGATGCGGCCGTCGAGCTCGCCGACCGCCGCGCCGCCGCGCGCGAACCGGCGCCGGATGTACTGGCTCCAGGCGCCCGGCGTGGAGCCGAGATCGACCACCAGTTGCCCCGGGCGCAGCAGCTTGAACTGCTCGTCGATCTCCGACAGCTTGTACGCCGCGCGGGCCCGGTAGCCCTCCTTCTGCGCCAGCTTCACATAGGTGTCATTGGCGTGATCCTGCAACCACTGCTTGTTGACCTTCTTGCTTTTCGTCTTGATTTTCATGACTACGGGATAATACGGGCATGGCCCTGATTCAACTGACTCCTGCCGAACGCAAAGAAAAGCGCGGCGACGCCCACCATCTCGACCCCGTGGTCATGATCGGTGCCGACGGATTGACGTCCGCCGTCCTCAAGGAAGCCGAGGTGGCCCTCAAGTCGCACGGGCTCATCAAGGTGCGCGTCTTCTCCGACGACCGCGCCGCCCGCGAGGCGATGCTGACCGAGATGGCCGACAAGCTCGACGCCGCGCCGATCCAGCACATCGGCAAGCTGCTCGTGCTGTGGCGCCCGATGGAAGAGGTCGAGGCCGAACGCGTGCCCGACACCAACCTGGGCCCGCGCGTCGTCAAGATCCTGAAGTTCTCGAAGCGGGGCAGCCATCGCCCGCAGATCAAGAAGGTGACCGTGCTCGGCAACGAGCGTGTGACGGCCGGCGGCCAGGTCAAGCGCGCCAAGAAGCGCATCACCAGCGTCAAGAAGAAGGCCTGAAGGCGTGGCGGTCACCGCGCGGCCTTCCACGCCAGCGCCAGCACCGCCAGCCCCTTCACGCCGAAGAACGCGAGGCTGATCGCGTGCAGCTGCAGGAACGTGAGCGAGGTGGCGCCACCCGCCCTCGCCTGCTCCATCATCGGCAGCAGCCCGTAGTAGCCCGCTACCGTGCAGAACAGCGCCACGATGGCGAGCGTCATTTCCGGCGAGAACTGCGACACGCCCGTCTCGAGATGGCGCGCCAGCGCGTCGCGGCGTTCGATGACCAGCAGCACGATGCCCAGCACCAGGCTGGCCGGCGCCTCGCGCGCGAAGATCGCCCGCGCCACGGCGCCGAACGAGGCCTTGTCGAGCGCGCCGCTGGCCGCCGGCGTGGCGATGGCCGCGATGGCCAGCAGCAGGCCGAACCAGATGCCCGGCAGCAATCGGCGCAGGCGCTCCGCGAACGGCATGCGCGTGCTCAGATGTACTTGACTTCGACGATCTCGTAGCGCTTGGCGCCCCCGGGAGCGTGCACGTCGGCCGTGTCGCCGGCCTCCTTGCCGATGAGCGCGCGCGCGATCGGCGAGCTGATCGAGACCAGGTTCTGCTTGATGTCGGCCTCGTCGTCGCCCACGATCTGGTACGTGACCTCCTGGCCCGACTCTTCCTCTTCCAGCACCACCGTGCTGCCGAACACGATGCGGCCGCCCGCGTCGACGTCGGCCGGGTCGATGATCTGCGCGGCCGCCAGCTGGCCGTCGATGTGCAGGATGCGGCCTTCGATGAACGCCTGCTTGTCCTTGGCCGCCTCGTACTCGGCGTTCTCGGACAGGTCGCCCTGCGCGCGCGCCTCGGCGATGGCCTGGATGACCGCGTGGCGCTCCACCGTTTTCAGGCGGTGAAGCTCTTCCTTCAGTTTTTCGGCGCCGCGGCGGGTCAGGGGAATCGTGGCCATATCGGGAGTCTCAGAGGGAGAAAAGCAAACCGCCGCCCTGTAGCAATCTGGCGATTGCCGAGGGCGGCGGGTCCAGGCGAGCTGGAAGGTATGGAAGTTTAGTCCAGTTTCAGGGCAGTTCCGCGTGCAGTTCCTGCAGGGAAACCACCGTGATGTCGTCCTCGTGCTTGAGCGCCTCGGTGGCGGCTTCGCAGCCGGCCATCGTGGTGTAGTACGTGACGCGGTTGGCGATCGCGGCCGTGCGGATGTAGCGCGAATCGGCGATCGCCGTGCGCGTCTCGTCCACCGTGGTGAACACCAGCTGCACCTCGCCGGCCTTGATCATGTCGGCGATGTGCGGGCGGCCGTCCTTGACCTTGTTGCACAGCTTCACCGGGATGCCGGCCTCGGCGATGGCCGCCGCCGTGCCCTTGGTGGCCGAGACCGTGAAGCCGAGGTTGACCAGGTCGCTGGCGATCTTCACGGCGCGCGCCTTGTCGGCGTTCTTCACCGACAGCACCACGTTGCCCTTGGTGGGCAGCTTGGAGCCCGCGCCCAGTTGGCTCTTGAGCATGGCCTCGGCGAACGTGCGGCCCGTGCCCATCACCTCGCCGGTGGAGCGCATCTCGGGGCCCAGCACCGGATCGACGCCCGGGAACTTGTTGAACGGGAAGACGGCTTCCTTGACCGAGAAGTACGGCGGCACGATCTCCACCGGCGGCTTGTCGTGCAGGCCCACCTGGTCGGACAGCTTGGTGCCGGCCATGCAGCGCGCGGCGATCTTGGCCAGCGCCTGGCCCGTGGCCTTCGACACGAACGGCACCGTGCGCGAGGCGCGCGGGTTCACTTCCAGCACGTAGACGACGGCCTCGTCGCCCTCGCCCTGGATCGCGAACTGCGTGTTCATCAGGCCGACGACCTTCAGCGCCCTGGCCATCAGCGTGGCCTGGCGGCGCAGCTCGTCCTGCATCGCGGGCGACAGCGAGTACGGCGGCAGCGAGCACGCCGAGTCGCCGGAGTGCACGCCGGCCTGCTCGATGTGCTCCATGATGCCGCCGATCATCACGTCGGCGCCGTCGGAGATGCAGTCGACATCCACCTCGATGGCGTCGTCGAGGAAGCGGTCGAGCAGCACGGGCGACTTGTCGCTGACCTTGACCGCCTCGCGCATGTAGCGCTCGAGATCCTTGTCGCCGTGCACGATCTCCATCGCGCGGCCGCCCAGCACGTAGCTGGGGCGCACCACCAGCGGGTAGCCGATCTCCTGCGCCAGCTCGAGCGCCTGCTCGTTGGTGCGCGCGGTGCGGTTCGGCGGCTGCTTCAGCCCGAGGTCGTGCAGCAGCTTCTGGAAGCGCTCGCGGTCCTCGGCGATGTCGATGGATTCGGCGGTGGTGCCGATGATGGGCACGCCATACGACTCGAGGTCCAGCGCGAGCTTCAGCGGCGTCTGGCCGCCGTACTGCACGATCACGCCGTGCGGCTTCTCGACGTCGACGATCTCCAGCACGTCCTCGAGCGTCACCGGCTCGAAGTACAGGCGGTCGGAGGTGTCGTAGTCGGTGGAGACCGTCTCCGGGTTGCAATTGACCATGATGGTCTCGTAGCCGTCCTCGCGCATGGCGAGCGCCGCGTGCACGCAGCAGTAGTCGAACTCGATGCCCTGGCCGATGCGGTTCGGACCGCCGCCCAGCACCATGATCTTCTTCCTGCCCGTGGGCGCGGCCTCGCACTCGCCGTCCACGGTCTCGTAGCACGAGTACATGTAGGCGGTCTGCGTGCCGAACTCGGCGGCGCAGGTGTCGACGCGCTTGTAGACGGGGCGCACGCCCAGCGCATGGCGCGCCTTGCGCAGCTCGTGCTGGTTGCTGCCCATCAGCAGGCCCAGGCGCTTGTCGGAGAAGCCCTTCTGCTTGACGAAGCGCAGCTCGGCCGCCGACAGCGATGCCAGCTTGCGGCCGCGCAGCGACTGCTCGACCTTGATGAGATCCTCGATCTGCGCGAGGAACCACGGATCGATCCGGGTGGCGTCGAAGATCTCGTCCAGCGACATGCCGATGCGGAACGCGTCGCCCACGAACAGGATGCGCTCGGGACCGGCGTTGGTGATCTGCTCGAGGATCTCCTCGCGATCGCTTTCCTTGCAGCCGGTGCGCTCGGTGAGCCCGTCGATGCCGGTCTCGAGGCCGCGCAGCGCCTTCTGGAAGCTTTCCTGGAACGTCCGGCCCATGGCCATCACCTCGCCCACCGACTTCATCTGCGTGGTGAGGTGCGAGTCGGCGGCCGGGAACTTCTCGAACGCGAAGCGCGGGATCTTGGTGACCACGTAGTCGATGGACGGCTCGAACGACGCCGGCGTGGCGCCGCCGGTGATGTCGTTGCGCAGTTCATCCAACGTGTAGCCGATGGCCAGCTTGGCCGCGATCTTGGCGATCGGGAAGCCGGTGGCCTTGGACGCGAGCGCGGACGAGCGCGACACGCGCGGGTTCATCTCGATGACCACCATGCGGCCGTCGACCGGGTTGATCGAGAACTGGACGTTGGAGCCGCCGGTGTCGACGCCGATCTCGCGCAGGATCGCGATCGACGCGTTGCGCAGAAGCTGGTATTCCTTGTCGGTGAGCGTCTGCGCGGGCGCGACCGTGATCGAGTCGCCCGTGTGGATGCCCATCGGGTCGAGGTTCTCGATGGAGCAGATGATGATGCAGTTGTCCGCCTTGTCGCGGACCACTTCCATCTCGTACTCCTTCCAGCCCTTGAGCGATTCCTCGATCAGCAGCTCGCTGGTGGGAGAGAGGTCGATGCCGCGCTTGCAGATCTCCTCGAACTCCTCCGGGTTGTAGGCGATGCCGCCGCCGGAGCCGCCGAGCGTGAAGCTGGGGCGGATCACCATCGGGAAGCCCGTGCCGTTGATCTCGGCGGTGATGCGCTTCTGGACGGCCCACGCCTCTTCCATCGAGTGCGCGATGCCCGACTTGGCGGACGCGAGGCCGATCTTGGTCATCGCGTCCTTGAACTTCAGGCGATCCTCGGCCTTCTCGATGGCGTGCTCGTTGGCGCCGATCATCTCCACGCCGAACTTGTCGAGCACGCCGTGCTTGTGCAGGTCGAGCGCGCAGTTGAGCGCGGTCTGGCCGCCCATGGTCGGCAGGATCGCGTCGGGGCGTTCCTTCTCGATGATCTTCTCGACCACCTGCCACGTGATGGGCTCGATGTAGGTGACGTCGGCCGTGGCCGGATCCGTCATGATCGTGGCGGGGTTCGAATTGACGAGGATGACCTTGTAGCCTTCCTCGCGCAGGGCCTTGCAGGCCTGGGCGCCGGAGTAGTCGAACTCGCAGGCCTGGCCGATGATGATCGGGCCCGCCCCGATGATGAGGACGGACTTGAGGTCGGTGCGCTTTGGCATGGGATCAGTTCTTGGTCTTGTTCGCGGTCATCGAATCGATGAAGCGGTCGAACAGGTAGGCAATGTCGTGCGGGCCGGGCGAGGCTTCAGGGTGGCCCTGGAAGCAGAACGCGGGCTTGTCGGTGCGGGCCAGGCCCTGCAGCGTGCCGTCGAACAGCGAGACGTGCGTGGCCACGAGGTTGGCCGGCAGCGTGGCCGGATCCACCGCGAAGCCGTGGTTCTGGCTGGTGATGGAGACGCGGCCGGTGGCGGTCTCCTTGACGGGGTGGTTCGCGCCGTGGTGGCCGAACTTCATCTTGAAGGTCTTGGCGCCGGAGGCCAGCGCCAGGATCTGGTGGCCCAGGCAGATGCCGAAGGTGGGCGTGCCCGTCTCGATGAGGGTGCGCGTGGCGGCGATCGCGTAGTCGCAGGGCTCCGGGTCGCCGGGGCCGTTGGACAGGAACACGCCGTCCGGGTTCAGCGCCAGCACGTCGGCGGCGGGCGTCTGCGCCGGCACCACCGTGACGCGGCAGCCGCGCTCGGCCAGCATGCGCAGGATGTTGAACTTGACGCCGAAGTCGTAGGCCACGACGTGGAACTTCGGCGCGTCCTGCGTGCCGTAGCCGCCGACGAGCTTCCACTCGGTCTGCGTCCACTCGTACGTCTTCGTGCTGCTGACGACCTTGGCCAGGTCGAGGCCGGCCATGTTCTCGCCGGCACGCGCCTTCGCGACGGCGTCGGCGCGGTCGGCCTCGGTCACCTCGTGGCCCACCGGGAACGCGACGATGCAGCCGTTCTGCGCGCCCTTCGTGCGAAGGATGCGCGTGAGCTTGCGGGTGTCGATGCCGGCGATGGCGACGGTGCCTTCGCGGGCCAGGTAGGCGTCGAGCGAGACGGACGCGCGGAAATTGGAGTGTCGCAGCGGCAGATCCTTGATGATCAGGCCGGCGGCATGGATCTTCGACGCCTCGACGTCCTCTTCACTGATGCCGTAGCTGCCCACGTGCGGATACGTCAGCGTGACGATCTGCCTGCAGTAGCTGGGGTCGGTGAGGATTTCCTGGTAGCCAGTCAGCGCGGTGTTGAACACCACTTCGCCGACCGTGTGGCCGGGAGCGCCGATCGAGGTGCCGGAGAAGACCGTGCCGTCTGCGAGTGCAAGGATTGCGGGGGGCAGGACAGGCAGCAAAGGGAACTCCGGGTAGCGGTGCCCAGTTTCGCGAGACTCCCGGCGCGTGGCTGTCGAGCACGGCTGCTCCACAGGCTTGGGACGGGAATTCGGACTGCGGTAGACGGTACCGGAGAAGCGTCGCTGTTCAGGCGCTCGAGGTGTCTGGGCTGATTGCGGGTAAACCTGTAAATTGTAGCGGCTATGGGCGTGCTTGTCACCCCCTTGTCACGCCGGGAAGCCATCTCCACATGCGAAGCGTCAATGCTTCCGTCACGCGGCGGAACTAGAATGGCTGGCCCGTCTCCAATGGACGGGATGTTCCCAAGACTGGAGTGTTTCTCATGGATCGCAACGTGCAACGCGTCGAAGTACTGGATGGCGGATCCGCCTACGGCGTCGCCGATTCGCAGCGGGTGCTTCGCAACACGTACTGGCTGCTTGCGCTGTCGATGGTTCCGACCGTGCTCGGCGCCTGGATCGGCGTGCAGACCGGTGTCTTCGCGCACATGACGCCCGGCATGTCGCTGCTCGTCTTCTTCGGCGGCGCTTTCGGCCTGATGTTCGGCGTGCAGAAATTCAAGGATTCGTCCATCGGCGTGTTCATGCTGCTGGGCTTCACGTTCTTCATGGGCCTGATGCTGTCGCGCCTGCTGGGTGCGGTGCTCGGCGGCTACAGCAACGGTTCCAGCCTGATCATGACGGCGTTCGGCGGCACCGCGGGCGTGTTCTTCGGCATGGCCACGCTGGCCACCGTCGTCAAGCGCGACCTGTCGGGCCTGGCCCGCTTCCTGATGGTCGGCGCGCTGATCGCCATCGTCGCCAGCGTGATCAACATCTTCGTGCAGTCCACCGCCGCCATGCTCGCGATCTCGGTCGCGGTGATGGCGATCTTCTCGCTGTTCGTGATGATCGACGTCAAGCGCGTGATCGACGGCGGCGAACGCAACTACGTCATGGCCACGCTCGCCATCTACCTGGACCTGTACAACGTGTTCCAGTCGCTGCTGGTCCTGCTGACCTCGCTGACGGGCGATCGTCGCTGAGCGAAGCTCCGCACCAATGAAGACGGCGCCTCGGGCGCCGTTTTTCATTGGTGCGCTTGGATAGTTGCAGTGAGGGCGGAGGCGGGCGCGTCTGAACCGAAGGCGCCGCCCATCGCGGTTGAGGTCAAAAATCACGGAACTCCAGGTCTTGGCGATTCCGCCCCTGGCTCAGGCTTGAAACAATCAGTCACAATTGACTCGTCGATCAAGCACTACCTGGAGCACCCATGAACCAGAGCCTTCGCCTCGCATTTCTGGCCACCGCCATGGCGGCGACCAGCACGCTCGCCGTTGCCAAGCCTCATCCGGCTCCGCCTCCGCCGCCTGCACCGACTCCTGCCCCGGCACCCGCGCCGTTGCAGATCGGAACCGACGTCGGCAGCTTCAGTTTCAGCGGTACGGGCGACGAAACGTTCTACGTGAAGCTGGATCCAGGCAGCTACGTGATCACAGGCACGCTGGTCGGCACGCCAGCCGCCGGCAGCAACGGCTACAACGTCACCAGCGCGTCGCTGGAAAACGGTGCCTCGCTCGATACATTCGAGAAGCTGGGCAGGAATGACTACAGCGAGGCCCCGTACGCTCTCACGGTCGTCACGACCGCCGACCTGTTCCTGAAGGTCAACACGAACGCCAACAACAACACCGGCACCTACCGGGGCACGCTGACCGTCAGCGACGCTCCGCTGGCCTCCGTCGTTCCCGAGACCGGCACCGCGGCCCTGCTGCTGGCAGGCCTGGGCGTGCTGGGCATTTCCGCGCGCCGCCGCCGCGTCTGATCGACCCGGTCGGCCCGCCGGGCCGACCTCATGGCGTCTTCACGGACGGCGCCTGTTCCACGTGCCTTCAGGGCGCCGGTGCGTCACCCTCGTCCTCGCCACCGGGCGAAGATTCCGATTCCGCCATCCCCGTGTCTTCCGCGATGACGACGGCCGGGCGCTCGGACGGTTTCCAGTCGGGATCCCATTCGAACACCGCCATGCTCTCCACGTGCGCCGTGTGCGGGAACATGTTGACCGCGCCCGCAGCCGCGCAGCGGTAGCCGCCCAGGTGCACCAGCAGCCCCGTGTCGCGCGCCAGCGTGGCCGGGTTGCAGCTCACGTAGACGATGCGCTTCGGCGCCGTCCAGCCCTCGCGCGGATTGGCCTTCAGGTCGGCCAGCGCCTTCGCGAGCGCGAACGCACCCTCGCGTGGGGGGTCGACCAGCCACTTGTCCACGGTGCCGAGCGCGACGAGGTCGTCGGCGGTCACCTCGAACAGGTTGCGGGCGTCGAAGCGGGTGTGCGCCGCCAGGCCGTTGAGCTCTGCGTTGGCCAGGGCACGATCGACCAGCGTCTGGCTGCCCTCGATGCCCAGCACGGTCTTCGCCATGGTGGCCAGCGGCAGCGTGAAGTTGCCCAGGCCGCAGAACCAGTCGATGACGGTCTCGTCCTTGCGCACGTCCAGCAGGCGCAGCGCGCGGCCCACCAGCACCGTGTTGATCTGGTGGTTCACCTGCGTGAAGTCGGTGGGCCTGAACGGCATGCGCACGCCGAACTCGGGCAACGTGTAGGCCAGCTCCGGGCCGCCGTCGTCGTCCAGCCGGTGGATGGTGTCCGGGCCCTTGGGCTGCAGCCACCACTGCACGTCGTGCTGCTTGCCGAACGCGCGCAGCAGGCCCGCGTCGTGCTCGCTCAGCGGCTCCAGGTTGCGCAGCACCAACGCGGTGACCTGGTCGCCGATGGCGAGCTCGATCTGCGGCAGCCGCTCGCGCGCCTGCATCGCCTCGATGAGGGCCCGCAAGGGCATCAGCATGTCGGAGATGCGCCTGGGCATCACGTGGCACTCGCGCATGTCGGCCACATAGCTGGACTTGCGTTCGTGGAAGCCCACCAGCACCGTGTTCTTCTTGGCCACCCAGCGCACCGACAGGCGGGCGCGCAGGCGATAGCCCCACGGCGGGCCCTCGATGGGGCGCAGCACCAGCTCGGGCTTGACCTTGCCCAGGTGCCACAGGTTGTCCTCCAGCACGCGCTGCTTCATCGCCACCTGGGCCTGTGGCGCCAGGTGCTGCATCTTGCAGCCGCCGCAGGCGCCCGCGTGCAGGCCGAAGTGCGGGCAGCGCGGCGTGACGCGCTGCGAGCTCTCGCGGCGCGTGGCCACCAGGTCGGCCTTCTCCCACTGCTTCTTGCGCTTGACGACCTTGACCCGTGCCTCCTCGCCCGGCAGCGCGCCGTCGATGAACACGACGATGCCCTCGCTGTTGTGCGCGATGCCCTGGGCGTCGAGGTCGATGCCGGTGACCTTCAGCCATTCGTTGTCGGAGACACCCGGCGCGGGGCCGGCGTTGCGATCGCGCCGATGGCGCCCGCGGCCGGACTTGCCGCCGGCCTTCTGTTGTTCGGTACTCATCCCGCGATTATCGGTGGGCAATTGAAAAGGCCCCGAACGCGAAGCGTGCGGGGCCGGCCGGCCGCAAGGCCCGACCAAGCTCTCGGGAAGCGAGGATCACATCCGAGCCAATCCGAGCTCCCCCTCGGGGGGCAGCGACGGGGGAGCGTGGGGGCTGTCAGAGTCTGAACACGCTCACGTCGGAAACCAGGCGCTGCACCTGCGTGCTCATCGAGTCGGCGGCCGCGGCCACCTGCTCCACCAGCGCGGCGTTCTGCTGCGTGACCTGGTCCATCTCGGTCACGGCCACGTTGACGAGGTCGATGCCGGCGCTCTGCTCGACGGTGGCGGAGGTGATCTCCGACACGATGCCGGCCACGTGCTGCACCGACTGGACGATCTGGGCGATCGTGCCGGCGGCGATGTCGACCAGGTGCGTGCCCTCGTCGACCTTCTCCACCGATTCGCCGATGAGCGTCTTGATCTCCTTGGCCGCCGTCGCGCTGCGCTGCGCCAGCGTGCGCACCTCGGTGGCCACCACGGCGAAGCCGCGGCCCTGTTCACCGGCGCGCGCCGCTTCCACCGCCGCGTTCAGTGCCAGGATGTTGGTCTGGAACGCGATGCCGTCGATCACGCTGATGATGTCGGCTATCTTCTTGGACGACGTGGCGATGTCGCCCATCGTGCGCACCACCTTGCTCACGGCCTCGCCGCCCTCCGTCGCCTTGGCGGCCGCGTCGTTGGACAGCTGGCGCGCGTGCGTGGAGTTGCTCGCGCTCGTCTTGACGGTGCTCGAGAGCTCGTCCATCGACGACGCGGTCTGCTGGATGCTCGAGGCCTGGCGCTCGGTGCGGCTGGACAGGTCGGCGTTGCCGGAGGCGATCTCGCTGGCGGCGCTCGCCAGGCTGTCGCTGCCGTTGCGCACGCTGGAGACGACGGAGACCAGGCTGTCGGTCATCGCCGCCAGCGCCTTCAGCAGCTGGCCGGTCTCGTCGTTCGAATGGGAGGTCACCTTGACGCTCAGGTCGCGGTCGGCCACGCGGCGGGCGATGCCCACGGCCTGCGAGATCGGCACCGTGATCGAGCGCGTGACGGCGACGCCGACCGCCGAGGCGAACACCAGCGCGATGACGGTGATGCCCAGCACGATGTTACGGGTGTTGCCGTAGGCGTCCTCGGCGCCGGCGACGGCGGCGGCGGTCAGCTTCTCGTTGAGCGACACCATCTCGTCGATGGCGGCCATCCACTTGGTCTGGGCCGGGTTGGCCTTGTCGCCGAGCAGGCCGCGGGCCGGGAACTTGTGGTTGTCGAGCGCCATCTGCACCACCTGGTCGGCCAGGTCACGGGCCTCCTTCTCGGCGCCGTCGATGTGGCCCAGGATCGTCTTCTTGCGGGCGTCGTTCTCCGCCGCGATCATCTTCGCGAGCTTGGCCTTGGCGGTCTCATAGGTCTTGATGTCGGCCTTCAGCAGTTCGTTCTCGGCCGCCATCTCCTCGGGCTCGGACACCATCAGGATGTTGCGCACGCGCACCGCCTCCTGGGTCGCTGCCAGCCGCATCTGGTCGGCCAGCGACGACTCGACGGCGATGCCGCCCGTCACCGCGTTCATGTCGTTGCGCATGCCGCTCGTGCGGGCCAGGGCGATGATCGACAGCGTTGCGAGCAGCGCCAGGACGATGCCGAAGGCCAGCGCCAGTCGCGCGCCGATTTTCAGGTTGGTCAGCATTTGAAGTTCCGAAGTTGGCCGTTGATTTGTTAGTCAGTCACACGCCGGCGCGTCCCCCAACGGGCACGTCGGCGTTTACAGCAGATCTCGGCTCGACGCGCGGCGTTGCCGGCCTCGCTTCGAGCGCCCGGCGACGGCGCCGGGCTCAGGGAGCTCAGTTGAGCTTCCAGACAAACTCGGTCTTGATCCATTGCTGGGCCGGCTTCGCGTCGGCCGGTTGCGGCTTGAACGAGCACTCCATCAGCGCGCGCTGGGCGGCGGTGTCGAGCTTGCGGGAATGGCTGGACGATTCGATCTCGCTGTCGATGGCCTTGCCGTCGACGCCCACCAGGATGCGCAACGCGGTGGTGCCCTGCTCGCCCTTGTTCAGGGAGTCGCGCGGATATTCCGGCGCAGCGCAGCTCTTGGCATCCTGCACCCACTTGCCGTCGCCTGCCATCGCGCCGGCGCTGGCCAGGGCGCAGAGCGAGGCGGCCAGGGCGCCGCGGAAGCTGAACGGGGTTGCGATGCGGGTCATGGTGAAACTCCTTCTGTGGGGTCGTTAATTAGGGAGCGGATCCGATCCCAAGCCAGGTCTCGCTCCTCGATGGAAGATTCCTGACAGGGCTCATGGCCCGATTTCGACCCAACACGGCCATTCTTGAGTGCACTCCTTCACGCCGAATCGAAGATCAGTGCCTGAATTCACGTTCAGATCGCCCGCGCACGGCCCGCGGGCGAAAGACGCAGGCCAGGCGCATGAAAGCGTTGCCACCCCTGGGTTATCGGCCGCCGTGCGACGCGGAACAGACGAAAAAAAACGCGCCACGGAGGCGCGTTCGTTTTGGCGGCTGAAGGCTCAGCGCGGCGGCAGCAGGCGCGCCGGATCGACCGGCTTGCCCTGCTTGCGGATCTCGAAGTGCAACTGCACGCGATCGGCGTCGGTGGAGCCCATCTCGGCGATCTTCTGGCCGCGCTTGACGATCTGGTCTTCCTTGACGAGCAGCGCCTGGTTGTGGGCGTAGGCGGTCAGGTAGTTGGCGTTGTGCTTGACGATCACCAGGTTGCCGTAGCCGCGCAGTCCCGAGCCGGCGTAGACGACGCGGCCGTCGGCGGCCGCGTACACCGGGTCGCCGGCCTTGCCGCCGATCGCCAGGCCCTTGGTCTTGGCATCGTCGAACGGCGCCACGACGGGGCCGGCCGCGGGCCAGGCCCAGTTCAGGTCGTCGTCCTCGCGCGTCGCCGCGGGCTGCGGCGGCGTGGCGGCGCCGGTCAGCGGCACGGCGCTGCCGGTGGACGCCGCCGCGGCGGCGCCGCTGGCCGGCTTGGCGTCGGACTTGGCCGGGATCGGGGGCAGCGGCTTGAACGTGGCGCCACCGCCGGCGGCCGTGGTGGTGGTGGTGGTGGTCGTCACGGTGGTGCCGGGCGGCACGTCGCCGGGCGGCGCCACGACGCGCAGCACCTGCCCGACCTCGAGGTGGTTCGGGTCGGCGAGGTTGTTCCAGCGGGCCAGGTCGCGCCAGCTCTGGCCGGTGTCCATGCCGATCTTGGTGAGCATGTCGCCGGGCTGCACCGTGTAGGTGTTGGGGCGCCCCTCGCCGGCCGGTGCCAGGGGGGTGGAGGCCGATTTGTTCGCGTCGATGGGCGTGGCCACCGGGTGCGAGATCTTGGCCGAATGGTCTTCCACGGGCGCCTGATTCGGGGTGGCGCACCCGATCAAGGCCCAGGCGGACGCCGCGCAAACCGTCGTCACGAGCGTTCGTCGACCCCAGAGCGATGCCATAGTTTCCCAATATTGTTTCATTCGATCCCGGATTTTAAGGGAACAAACGTGACTGCCTCGCCAATCTGTCGAACGTAGCCTTCGGCGGTCCGGTCGACGATCACCAGCGCCTGCCCGGCCAGCCCCGGCATCGCGGTGGGCGCGACCAGCCGTCCGCCGACGGCCAGCTGCGCCAGCCAGGCCCCCGGGATGTCCTCGCCGCCGGCCGCGGCCACGATGCTGTCGTAGGGCGCGTTGGGCGCGTGGCCGATGCGGCCGTCGCCGTGCACCAGGCGCACGCCCGGCACGCCGACGGCGTCGAGGTTGCGCCGCGCCAGCTGGTGCAGCGGCTGCAGGCGTTCGATGGAGATGACGGTGGGCGCCAGCCGCGCCAGCAACGCCGTCTGGTAGCCGCAGCCGCTGCCGATCTCCAGCGTCCGGCCCAGGTTGCCCTTGCGTCCGGCATTCGCGCCGTCGAACAGCCATTGCAGCTGTCGAGCGACGACCGAAGGCTTGGAGATGGTCTGGCCCAGGCCGATGGGCAGGCTGGTGTCCTCGTAGGCCTGGATGGCCAGCGCGGTGTCGACGAAGCGATGGCGCGGCACCGCGGCGAACGCGGCCAGCAGCGTCGGCGCGGTGATGCCTTCGCTGCGCAGCCGCGCCACCATGCGCTCGCGCATCGGGCCGTTGTCCAGCCCCAGCCCGGTGGGCACGACGTGGCGTGCGGCGTCCTGCGCCGCCTGGTGCAGCAGCGCCTGCGGGCGTAGCGGATTGCGCGCCGTCCCGCTGGGCGCGGCCGGGCGGCCGTTGCTCGTCCATTGGGCCGGGAAACGCCTGGCCCGGGTGCCGTCCCCGCTCATAAGGCTACCCTCCGCCTGGCGGCTGCGGTGTGACCGACTTCGGAGGGAACGCCTTCGGGCGGCCGGGCGGCGCTCATTCGAGGCCCAGCCTGGCGGACCAGCCGCCCAGGTTTGCATGGTCGGTGAGATCGACCTGCAGCGGCGTGATCGACACGCGGCCGTTGGCCACGGCGTGGAAATCGGTGCCGGCGCCGGCCTCGCGCGCGTCGCCCGCGGGTCCGATCCAGTAGATGGGCTCGCCGCGCGGGTTCTTCTGCACGATCACCGGCTCGCTGGCGTGGCGCCGGCCCAGGCGCGTGGTGGCCCAGGGCAAGGCGTCGGCGTCGGGCCGGTTGGGGAAGTTCACGTTGAGCAGCCACGGCGCCGCGCCGGGCTGGCCGAACGACGGATGGGCGATGGCGGCCTCCACCACGCGGCGTGCGCCGCGCGCGGCGGCGTCGATGTGGGCCCAGCCCTTGTGCTGGATCGAGAACGCGATGGCCGGCACGCCGAACAGGAAGCCCTCCATCGCGGCGGCCACGGTGCCCGAGTAGAGCGTGTCGTCGCCCATGTTCTCGCCGTTGTTGATGCCCGAGAGCACCAGGTCGGGCCTGTGCTCGAGCAGCCCCGTCATGGCCACGTGCACGCAGTCGGACGGCGTGCCGTTGACCACGCGAAAACCGTCGGACGGGCCGCCCCTGGCGGCGAACACCGACAGCGGCCGACCCAACGTCAGCGAATTCGACATGCCGCTGGCGTTCTGCTCCGGGGCGATGACGTCGATGTCGCCGAGACCGCGACAGGCCTCGACGAGGGCCACGAGGCCGGTGGCCAGGTAGCCGTCGTCGTTGGCGATGAGAATGCGCATGGGCTCATTGTAGGCAGCGCGACGGCGTCGCCCCGGCGACTGTCCCGTCATCGCGGCGTCCTTATGATCGCGTGTCCCCCACGAACCGGAGTCGATGCCATGCAAGCCTGGATGTGTGAAACGCTGGACGGCCCCGCGGCCCTGCAATGGCGCGAGCGCCCCACCCCGCAGCCCGCGGCCGACGAGGTGCTGATCGCCATCCACGCGGCCTCGCTCAACTTCCCCGACCTGCTGATCGTGCAGGGCAAGTACCAGATGCGCCCGGAACTGCCGTTCGCGCCGGGCGCGGAGTTCGCCGGCGTCGTCGAGGCGGTGGGCGCGGACGTGAAGCACCTGCAGCCGGGCATGCCCGTGGCGGCGCTCGGCGGCCACGGCGGCTTCGCCACGCACGCATGCGTGAAGGCGATGCAGGTGATGCCGCTGCCGGCCGGATTTCCTTTGCGCGACGCCGCGGCGTTCGCCTTCACCTACGGCACCGCGCACCACGCGCTCATCGATCGTGCCGCCCTGCAGGCCGGCGAGACGGTGCTGGTGCTGGGCGCGGCCGGCGGCGTGGGCACCGCGGCCATCCAGATCGCCAAGGCGGCCGGCGCCACCGTGATCGCCGCGGCCTCCACCGACGCCAAGTGCGCCCTGTGCCGCGAGATCGGCGCCGACGCGGCGATCAACTACACCACCACCGCGCTGCGCGACGCCCTCAAGGACGCCACCAAGGGCAAGGGCGTCGACGTCGTGTTCGACCCCGTGGGCGGTTCGCACGCGGAACCGGCCTTCCGGGCGATCGCATGGCGCGGCCGCTACCTGGTGATCGGCTTCGCGGAGGGCGCGATCCCCGCGCTGCCGTGGAACCTGCCGCTGCTCAAGGGCGCGTCCATCGTGGGCGTGTTCTGGGGCGATTTCGTGCGCCGCGAGCCCGCGGCCAACGCCCGGATGCTGGGAGTGTTGGCGGCGCAATACGCCCGGGGGCTGGTCAAACCCGTGATCGACGAAGTAATTCCCCTGTCCCGGCTCGCGGATGCGTACCATCGGCTGGAGAACAGGCAGATCCTGGGCAAGCTCGTGATGGTGCCGGACGCCTTGTTGGGAGCCTGAAGCGAGGGTCTTGCAGGGGGCGTCCCGGCGGGCGATTCCCCCCATTTGGCTGCCCCGAAACGGGGGATGCGGCGAGGCAGTCGGCTCGCTAGCATTCCGGGATCGCACAAACGAACGGATGTCCATTCCGTCGGGCGCGAAAAACGGCAGGCAAAGGGGAACGACATGGCAGTCAAGGTCTTGATTCTCGAGGACAACCCCGCGGCGCGGGAATTCCTCGGACGCGTGGTTCGCGAGAGCTTCTCCGACACCATCACCATCGTCGAGGCGGGCGATCTCGAGAGCGCGCGCCGCCAGGTCCGCATCGCGGGCGGCGCACAGGGATACCACGGCGTCGACCCGTTCAAGCTGATCCTGGTCGATCTGGAGCTGCCCGACGGCTCCGGCCTCGAGCTGCTGGAGGAGCTGCGCCAGTACCCGGCCACCAAGATCGTCACCACGCTGTATTCCGACGACGAGCACCTGTTCCCCGCGCTGCAATGCGGCGCCGACGGCTACCTGCTCAAGGAAGACCGCTTCGAGCTGCTGGTGGAGGAACTGCAGAAGATCGTCCGCGGCGAGCCACCGCTGTCGCCGGCCATCGCGCGCCGCCTGCTGGGCCACTTCCGTACCAATACGCGTACGGGCATGAACCGCCGCATCACCGACGAAGGCAACGGCACGGCGCTGCGCTCGCCGGCCGCGGCCTCCACGTTCACGTCGGCCATGGCGTTCGCCGCCCCGGCGCCGGTGGAGATCGAGCCGCCGCTGGACCTGCCGGCGCTCACGCCGCGCGAGGTGGAGGTGCTCACCTTCCTCAGCAAGGGCTTCACGATCAAGGAGATCGCGGCACTGATGTCGATCAAGTGGTTCACGGTCAACGACCACATCAAGTCGATCTACCGAAAGCTCAACGTGTCCAGCCGCGCCGAGGCCGCGGTGCTGGCGAGCAAGCAGGGCCTCGTCTGACGCCCGGATGAGCGCCGCCCGGCCGCCAGCAGGCGCTCGCACCGCAGCCGACAGGCGGAGGCTGGACTCATGACCCCCGGTCGCGTGCGCCCGATAGGCTGGCGGCGGCTGCTGCTGCTGCCGATCGCGCTGCTCGCCTCCCTGTGCGTGGTGATGCTCGCGCGCACGCTCGCGCAGACGCCCGACGTCGACGCGCACTGGCGCCTCGACGGCACCGGCCACCTGCAGCTGGTGGCCAGCGACCTGCCCGCGCTGCATCCCGCGCTGGGGCGTTCGCTGGAGGTCGTCGTGGCGCCGGGCACCGCCCCGCTGTACGTGGACGGGCGCCGCGCCGTCAATTCCACGCGCTGGCTGGCCAACGACGTCGAACGCCGGGCCGCCGCCCGCCAGCAGCGCCAGATGGCGCGCGTGCTGGAGTCGGATGCCCCCGTGCTGCTGGGCTTCACCGATCGCACCAGCGCGCGGGTCGTGCCGCATCCGCGCGGCTACGCGTCGCTGGGCATCACCTTCTGGCTGCTGTGCGGGCTAGGCCTGGCGCTGGAGCTCGTGGTCGCGGTGGTGATGCTGGTGCGCCAGGACCTGCGCAACCTCCTCTACGCGGTCATGGCGCAATGCCAGGCGGTGCAGCTGCTGCTGGCCGCCGTCGACTCCGTGCCGGGCCTGGGCAACGTGAGCCTGCTCGCGGGATACGAGGCGGCGCTGCGCATGTCGCTGGACGTCGTCACCGGCGCGGCGCTGCTCAACGCCACGCTGCTGTACCCAACGCCGCTGCCGCCGCGGCGCGCGCTGGCGGCGCTCGCCTGGATCACGGCCATCGTCTTCAGCGTCGCGGCGCTGGCGTTCGACCTGCCGCAGGCCTGGTGGTGGTGCGAGGCGCTGTCGCTGAGCGCCGGCCTGCTCGTCACCGGGCTGCTGGGCTGGTCCTACCGCCTCACGCCGCACCCGTATGCCACGGTGATGCGGCGCCTGAGCATCGTCTCCACCGGCAGCCTGGCGCTGGTGACCATCGTCGTCGCGCTCAACGACCGCCTGCCCGGCGAGGTGCAGTCGCTGGTGACGGCGGTGCCCGTCATCTGGACGGTGTTCCTGGCGTCGCTGCTGCTGATGTCGCCCTTCGTGGCGCGCTCGCAGCACATGATGCGCGAGTTCGCGATGCTGGCCGGCGTCAGCACGCTCGCGACCTCGGTCGACCTGCTGTTCGTGGCGGTGTTCTCGTTCAACCAGTTCGCGTCCGTCACCACCTCGCTGTTCGTGGCGCTGGGCGCGTACGCGGCGTCGCGCCAGTGGCTGCTCGACCAGATGATCGGCGCCCGCGCGGTGACCACCGAGCGGCTGTTCGAGCACCTGCTGCGCATCGCGCGCAAGGTGGAGGAGCAACCCGGACGCGCCGCCGACTGGCAGCTGGAGCTGTTCCACGCCGTGTTCCAGCCGCTGGTGGCGCGCCACGAGCCCGGCTTCACGCACACCACGCGCTGGTACGAAGGCGGCGCCGGCCTGCTGGTGCCGCTGGCCGTGGAGCCGCCGGCCGGCAACTCGCCCTCGCAGTTCGACGACGGCGACCCGCCCGAGCCGCGCCTCATCGTGCTGCGCTTCGCCGAGCGCGGCAAGCGCCTGTTCACCGCTGAGGACGCGCGCCTGGCCGACCGCATCGTGGAGCAGCTGCGCCGCGCCGTGGCCCACGACCGCGCCATCGAGCAAGGCCGCAGCGAGGAGCGCGGGCGCATCGCGCAGGACCTGCACGACGACATCGGCGCACGCCTGCTCACGCTCATGTACAAGGCGCCCAACCCCGAGATGGAAGACTATGTCCGCCACACGCTGCAGGACCTGAAGACGCTCACGCGCGGCCTGGCGGCCACCACGCACCTGCTGTCGCACGCGGCGGGCGAATGGAAGGCCGACATCGCGCAACGCCTCGCGCCCACGGGCTGCACGCTGGAGTGGTCGTTCGAGCAGGACATGGAGATCCAGCTGAACGTGGTGCAGTGGTCGGGCCTCACCCGCATCCTGCGCGAGCTGGTGAGCAACATCATCGCCCACGCGCACGCCACGCACGCCTCGATCCACGCGGAGCTGGTCGACGGCCAGCTCAAGCTCACGGTCACCGACAACGGCGTCGGCGGCACGCCCAAGGACTGGTCCACCGGCCTGGGCCTGGGCGGCATCCGCAAGCGCGTGCGCATGCTGGGTGGCACGATCGCCTGGCAGCAGAACACGCCCACGGGCGTGCGCTGCGATGTCAGCGTGTCGCTGATGAGCCAGGGGCCTTCGCTGCCGGCGCCGTCGACACCGACGTCCACGTCGCCCGGCGCAGCCGCGGGCTGACGCGGTAGCGCTCGCCGCGGTAGAACGCGTCGAGCGCGTCGAGCACCCGCACGGTGGCCGCCTCGCCCCACTGCGCGAGCCAGGCGAACGGGCCCACCGGATAGTTCACGCCCAGCGTCATCGCCGCGTCGGCGCCGGCCGCGTCGCACACGCCCTGCTCCACCGCGTCGCTGGCCTCGTTGACCAGCATCGCGATGGTGCGCGCCACCACCAGGCCCGGCACGTCGATCAGGCGCTGCGGCAGCCAGCCGAGCGCGCGCAGCACGTCGGCCGTCCGCGCCGCGAACTCGGGCGAGGCCTGCGACGCGGCCGTCCAGGCGAGCGCCACCACCGGCGTCGTCGATGCCGCGGCCGCCGGGCCCACCGGCCAGTCGAACAGCGCCAGGTCGCTGGTGCCCGAGGCCTGCGCACGTTCCGCGGCACAGCGCCCGTCGGTGAGCAGCAGGACGCCGTCGCCGATGCGCAGGCGCGTCTCGCCGCCGGCGCTCTCGCGCGTGAAGCCCAGGCCCGAGGCGGCCAGGCGCGCGGCCAGCAGGTCGGCCGTCGCATCGTCACCCCGCAGCACCAGGGGCGCGGCCGGCTGCGGCGGCGCCGCGGCCTCGCCGTCGGCGGTCTTGCCGCCGCCCTCGGGATAGCGGTAGAAGCCGCGGCCCGACTTGCGGCCCAGCAGCCCGCCGTCCACCATCTCGCGCTGCACCAGCGACGGCTGGTAGCGCTTGTCGAAGAAGTTGGCCTCGTAGACGGATTGCGTGACGGCGAAGTTGGTGTCGTGGCCGATCAGGTCCATCAGCTCGCAGGGGCCCATGCGGAAGCCCGCGCCGCGCAGGCAGGCGTCCAGCACCGCGGGCGTGGCCGCCTGTTCCTGCAGCAGCGCCAGCGTCTCGGCATAGAACGGACGCGCGATGCGGTTGACGATGAAGCCGGGCGTGGACTTCGCGTGCACGGCCGTCTTGCCCCAGTCCTGCGCCAGCATGTGGATCGCGTCGGCCACGGCCGGCTCGGTGGACAGGCCCGACACGACCTCCACCAGCCGCATCAGCGGCACCGGGTTGAAGAAGTGCATGCCCACCACGCGCCCGGGCACCTCGAGCCCGCGCGCGACGGCGGTGATCGACAGCGACGACGTGTTGGACGCCAGCACGCAGTCGTGCGACACGATGGCCTCGAGGTCGCGCATCAGCGCCTGCTTGACGCCCAGGTTCTCGACGATGGCCTCGATCACCAGCGCGGAGTCGCGCAGGTCGGCCAGCACCGTGGCAACGCTGAGCCGGCCGCGCGCGGCCGCCACGTCCCCGGGCGTCAGCTTGCCCTTGTCGGCGAGCCTGGCCAGCGTGGCCATCAGTTGCTCGGCGGCCGCGGCGGCGGCGCCCTCGCGCACGTCGAACAGGTGCACCGGATGGCCGGCCAGCAAGGCCACCTGCACGATGCCGACGCCCATCACGCCCGCGCCGATCACGGCGACGGGACGGTTGCGAAACAGGTTGGTTTTGGTCATGCCGGGCATTCTCTCGCGTTATGCGCCGGTTCAGGCTGCAGAAGGCCTGTCGCTCGACAATGACGCGGTCGTGACATCCTGTCGCGGCATTGCCGCCCGCGTGGCCGCGTTGCACGCGGTGTCGGGTTGAACCGGTCGCTCAAGCCTCCCTGTGGGCGTCACGACGATTCGACGGGCGGTCCTTCTGCGGTTCGAGCCCTGCGGCGCTCCCGCGAGCGCACGCGCACCAATCCGGGCGGAGTGCGAACTACTTGTGCTTCCGGCGTGGCAGGCGCGAGGCACACGAGGCCGAACGGGCCGCGGCCGCCCGACAATCCGCGCATCGTTCCCCATCGCCTCGACCCATGCGCCTTCGAGCCCTGCTGCCGATCCTGTTCCTCGCCGCCTGCTCCCACAAGCAGGCATCCACCACGTGGACCCATACCCACTGGGGCATGATGCCGTCCGAGGTCATCGGCGCCGTTCCGAACGTGTCGCCCGAAAGCGGCAGCAATCTCGCCAACGGCGCGGTCGGCCGGTTCCGCCTGGACACGGCGGGCGTGGCGGAGACGGCCCTACCGGCGGAGTTCTTCTTCCTCGAGAGCCGCCTCGTGCAGATCAACTTCGGCGACGCCCAGTACCGCGACAACGCGGCCAACCTGAAGGCGTTCGAGCAGATGGCCGCGAGCCTGCGCAAGCAGTACGGCCAGGAGACCGGCGCCCACATCATGGATCCGGCCGCGGGCCTGTCGCGCGACCTCACCTGGCTGGCCGGCGACACGCAGGTGATGCTGGTCGCGACGCCCGTCACGGGCACCACGTCGATGCTTTCCGTGATCTACCGGCGCGCCGCCGGCCAGGGCTGAGCCTCGGCCCGCGCGCACCCGGACGGCTTGTGGACGCGGGTCGTCGACGCCGGGTTGTTCGCGAGCTTGTCCGCCGGACGTATCGGGCGCCGCACGAGTTCGCCGCCGCAGTTGGGACACCGCCGCGACAGCCGCTCGGCGCAGGCCGCGCAGAACGTGCATTCGAAGGAGCAGATGCGCGCGTCCGGCGAATCCGCGGGCAGGTCGATGTCGCAGCATTCGCAGCCGGGCTTGAGGAGAAGCATGGGCGGTTCCTGGTGAAGTCGACACGAGTCTTGCACTTCCGCCGCACCATGGCGAGCCCGCCCGCGGCCATGCGGCGGACGATTCGGGACATCCCGGCCCGCTACGGCTGGGTGACCGTGACGTAGTCCACCTGGAAGCTCGCCGGCAGCTTCGAGTCGTCGGGCAGTCCCGCCACGCCCGCCGCGGTGGTGGTCTGCGTCTGGATGATCAGGAACATCGGTCCCTTGAGCGAGGTGTTGGGGAAGCTGCAGCCGGTAGGGACACCGTCGATCGCCATGGAGACGGCGGCAGCCGTCCACTGCAGCTTGAAGATGTGCCAGTTGGCGTCGACCGGGAACGCGCACAGGTTCGACCAGCCCGCGCTGCCTTGCGCGACCACCATGTGGCACCAGCTCCGGGAATCGCATTCGACGGCGTCGATCTCCTGGTAGGCCGCGTCCCCCTGCGCCGGACAGCCCATGAAGGCCGTGTCCTCGGAACCGTTGACCAGGTTGGCGGCCTGGCAGTTGGCGCCCAGCAGCCAGATGGCCGGCCACGTTCCGGTGTTCTGCGGCGGCAGCTTCGCGCGGACCGAGACGGTGCCGTAGGTGAAGTTCAGGCTGGTCCACTGCACGTCGCCCGACGTGTAGGGAAGCTGCGCGGGCGACGTGACGGCGTCGCCGCAGGTCGCGGGCGTGGCGGACGTGGCGATGTCCAGGAAGCCGCCGGCCACCGTCACGGCCCCGGCGGTGTTGCATTCGTTCTCGGACTGGCCGGCCGGCCCGCGCCGCAGGATCACCGACCAGGCCGAGCCGAGGGAGGTGCCCGTGAAGTCGTCGGAGAAGAAGGCAGGTGCGGGCGTCGGTGCAGGCGTCGGCGCAGGAGCAGGTGCCGGCGTGGGTGCGGGGGTCGGCGCAGGGGTCGGCGCGGGCGACGACGCATCTCCGCCGCCACCCCCGCCGCAAGCGCTGAAGAGCGGGAGCAGCGCCATCAGCGCCCGGTTCCTTTTCGAGATCATCGGAGCCCGTCCTCTTCGTATGCCGGGTGCGCAAGGCCGGCCGACGGATGGCACGGACGAGCACCCAATGCCCATCGTAACCACGCGCCCGGCCGCCACGGCCCGCACCCCTAGAACGACGGTCGAGAGGCAGCCGTCCGGCGCGCCCGTGCCTCCTCACTCGACGCGCCATCGCCACCGGCTGGCACACTGGAGGCGCTCGCCCGCACACGCCCCTGACCTCACCTTGCCCATGCCCCGATCCGCGCCCCGTCCACCCGAAGACACCGAACCCGACGAGGGCCCCACCGCCGCCGAGGCCGCCTCGCACGCACGCGCGCTGCGCGGCGCCGCGAAGCTCGCCACCGAGGCCACCACCGGACTCACCGACCTCGTGGAGGCCGTGCACGCGCGCATCGCCAGCGTGCCCGGCCTGCCCGGCCCCGCCGACGGCCGCACGCGCGGCATCACCGGCCTGGTCTACAAGACCGTGCGCGGCGTCACGCGCGCCGTGGGCGGCAGCGTCGACACCCTGCTGGGCGCGCTCTCGCCGCTGCTCGCGCCACGCCCCGGCGCCGAGCCGGCCGGACTGCCCTCGCCCGAGCGCGAGGCCCTGCTCGCCGCGCTCAACGGCGTGCTGGGCGACCACCTCGCGCGCACCGCCAACCCGCTCGCGATCCGCATGGCGTTCCGCCACGCCGGACGCGCGCTCCCGCTGCAGCGCGACGCCCTCGCGACGGCGCTGCCGCAGGCCGGCGGCCGGCCCCTGGTGCTGATCCACGGCCTGTGCATGAACGACCTGCAGTGGCGCCGGGCCAACGGCCACGACCACGGCGCGGCGCTCGCCGACGCGCTCGGCTTCACGCCCGTGTACCTGCACTACGCCAGCGGCCTGCACGTCTCCACCAACGGCCGTGCGCTGGCCGGCCAGCTCGAACAGTTGCTGGCGCAATGGCCGCACCCCGTCGAACGCTTCGCCATCGTCGGGCACAGCATGGGCGGCCTCGTCGCGCGCAGCGCGCTGCACTACGGCCGCGCCGCCGGCCACCACTGGCCCGACCGCCTCGACGACCTCGCCTGCCTGGGCACGCCCCACCACGGCGCGCCGCTGGAGCGCGCCGGCCAGGGCTTGGACATGCTGCTGAGCGCCACGCCCTACGCCGCCCCGTTCGCGCGCCTGGCCAGGCTGCGCAGCGCCGGCATCACCGACCTGCGCCACGGCAACCTGGCGGACGAGGACTGGATCGGCGGCGACCGCTTCGAGGGCGCCGCCGATCGCCGCCTGGCGCTGCCGCTGGCGGCCGGCCCGCGCCACTACGCGGTCGCCGGCACGATGGCCGACGCCGAGGGCGACCTGAAGGATCGGCTGCTCGGCGACGGCCTGGTGCCGGTGGCCAGCGCGCTGGGCAAGCATCGGTTGGCGAAACGCACGCTGAAGTTCCCGCCGGGACACCAGCGTGTGTTCGAGCAGGTCAACCACATGCAACTACTGTCAAGCGAGGCGGTCTTCGAGCAGTTGCGCAACTGGCTGAAGCACTAGCGTTCACATCCTGAACCGGTCTCGGTCCCGCCAGAAGCCCGCGGCGAGCAAGGTTTGCTGCAACGCAGCACAATGAGTGGAACCGTTTCCGCCGCCTGCCACCCATGACAACCGCCTCGCCCGCCCTCGTCTCTGCCGCGCCCACGCCCGAGGCCGCGCAGCGCGAGCGGCACTTCTGGCCGGCCGTGTGGGCGCTGGGGGTCGGCAGCTTCGCCATCGGCACCGGCGAGTTCGTGATCATGGGCCTGCTGCCCGAGGTCGCGAAGGATCTCCAGGTCACCATCCCCCAGGCCGGCCACGTGATCACCGCCTACGCGCTGGGCGTGGTGGTGGGCGCGCCGGTGCTGGCCGTGCTGGCCGCCAACTGGCCGCGGCGCGCGCTGCTGATGGCCTTGATGGCGCTGTTCGCCGCGGGCAACTTCGCCAGCGCGATGGCGCCCGGCTACCTCACGATGAACCTGCTGCGCCTGATGACGGGCCTGCCGCATGGCACGTACTTCGGCGTCGCGGCGCTGATGGCCGCGTCGCTGGCGCCGCCCAACCGGCGCGCGAGCGCGGTGGGCCTGGTGATGTCGGGGCTGACGCTGGCCACGCTGCTGGGCGTGCCGCTGGCCGCCTGGCTGGGCCAGCACTGGGGCTGGCGCGCCGCGTTCGTGCTGGTGGGCGGCATCGCCGCGCTCGCCTGCGTGCTGATCCGCCACGGCGTGCCCGACGATCCGGCCCCGCACGGCGCAAGCCCGCTGCGCGAACTGGGCGCGCTGGCGCGGCCGCAGGTCTGGCTCACGCTGGGCATCGCGGCCGTCGGCTTCGGCGGCATGTTCGCCGTGTTCAGCTACATCAAGCCGCTGCTGACCGAGGTCACCGGCCTGTCGGTGGACGCCGTGCCGCTGGTGCTGGCGCTGTTCGGCACCGGCATGGTGGTGGGCAACCTGGTGGGTGCGCGCCTGGCCGACAGGTCGCTGATGCGCACGATCGGCGGCCTGCTCGCCTGGAGCGTGGTGGTGCTCGCCGCGATCCCGTTCACCGCGCCATACACCGTGGCAATCTGCCTGAACGTGTTCCTGCTCGGCACCATCTGCGCGATCGCGCCGGCCCTGCAGATCCGGCTGATGGACACCGCCGGCGACGCGCAGACGCTGGCCGCGGCGCTGAACCACTCGGCGTTCAACACGGCCAACGCACTCGGCGCCTGGCTGGGCGGCACGGCGATCGCGGGCGGCCTGGGCTGGACGTCCACCGGCTGGGTGGGCGTGCTGCTGGCCTTCGGCGGCATGAGCGTGTTCGCGGCCTCGCTGCGGCTGCAGCGGCGCATGCGGGCGCGCGGCGAGGCGCACGCCTGACGCAGGCCCTGACGGGCTAGCGCTTCAGCAGCCCGAGGCGCTGCAGGCTCTCGGCGGTGGCGACCACCGCGTCCTCGACGGAGCGCGGTGTCCAGCCGAAAACGCGTCGCGCCTTGTCGCTGGTGGCGTTCTTGCGCTTGCCGAGCTCGGGCACGACCTGGCCCACCGACTTGTCGAACAGCGCCACGACGCGCACCAGCCAGTCGGGCAGCTCGCGCGTGGGCGCCCGGCGCGCGGCCTCGCCCATCCGGCGCTTCAGGATCAGGCCGATCTCGCGCAGCGATGCAAAGTCACCGGACACCGCCAGGAAGCGCTCGCCGGCGGCCTCGGGGTGGGTCATCGCCAGCAGGTGCAGGTCGGCCACGTCGCGCACGTCGACCACGCCGAAGGTGATGCGCGGCACCGCGGGCAGCGCGCCGTCCAGCATGCGCTTGACGATCTCGATGGAGGTGGAGAAGTCGGCGCCCAGCACCGGGCCGAACACGCCCACCGGGTTGACGACGGCCAGCTCCATGTCGCCGCCCTCGCGGGCCATGAAGTCCCACGCGGCCCGCTCGGCCAGCGTCTTGGACTTGGCGTAGGCCGTGATGCCCTCGCCGTCCGGCCTCGACCAGTCGTGCTCGGTGAACGGCCGGTCCATCTGCGGGTGGCCGTAGCCCACCGCCGCGAACGACGAGGTCTGCACCACGCGCTTCACGCCCGCGGCGCGCGCGGCGCGCAGCACGCGCAGCGCGCCCTCGCGTGCGGGCACGATCAGCTCGTCCTCGTGCTTGGGCACGTTGAGCGGGAACGGCGAGGCCACGTGAAGCACGTAGTCGCAACCCGCCACGGCGTCGGCCCAGCCGGCGTCGGCGGTGAGGTCGGCCACGACGAACGAGAGCCGGTCGCCCGCGTCCGCGCCGGCCGCCTTCAGCGTGGCGCGCACCTCGGGCTCGCGCGCGAGCGAACGCACGCTGGCGCGCACGGGGTGGCCCGCGGCCAGCAGCTTGACGATGCAGTGCATCGCGATGAAGCCGGAGCCGCCGGTGACGAGCACGGTCTCGCCGCTCATCAGGCTACCCTCCGCCTGACGGCTGCGGTGCGAGCCCCTTCGGGCGGCCGTGCAGTGCTCATGGCGCGCTCCGGGCCATGGCGGGGTGGGGGTGAAGGGTCATGGCGCGGTCTCCTGCGGCGAAGTGCCGGCAGCCTACCACCGGTCGGCACGTATCATCGGCGCCGGATCCACCGCCAGGCGCCGCGCCTTCGACCGCGCGCGCCCTCCTTGCCGATGCGCACCCGTCATTTCGCCCTCGTCTCCATCGTCGCGCTCGCCGCCAGCCTGGGCCTGGCCGGTTGCGGCAAGAAGGCGGGGCCGGCCGCCGCGCCGAGCGTCGCCGCCAGCACGCCCGCGCCGGCCGCCAGCGAAGTCGTCGCAGAGCTGAAGGAAGTGCTCGCAGCGCACCGCCAGATCATCGTGCTGTTCGCCGACGAGAAGAAGCAGACCGACGTGCAGCGCGCGGCCGCCGACGAGGTGGGGCAGGCGATCTTCCACGACAACCGCGCCCACGTGGACAGGATCGAGTCGCAGTTCCAGGCGCTGACGGCGTCGGCCGACGATCCGACCTCCGCCATCGCGCCGGTGCTGGACTTCATCGAGAGCGACCCGTCGCTGTTCGACGCCGACCGCCTCGCGTTCCGCGACCTGCTGCCCAGCCTGCAGGCCGACGTCGCGCGCAACCAGACCCTCGGGGCGATCCGGCTGCACAAGCGCATCGGCGACGACATCGACGCGCTCGACGAGATCCAGAAGAACTACGACGAGGAGATCCGCGCGATCTTCTCGCGCTTCGAGCAGCGCGCCATCGTGCAGAAGCGCGAGCGCTGGGACGACTACGTGAAGCACCTGGCCACGCTGTACACGCGCGACGCCATCCTGAAGTCGCACGGCTACGTGTTGCCGGTGGCCGTCGCCGCGCCGGCGCCGCCGTCCGCGCCCGCCTCGAAGCCGCCGGCAGCCGGCAAGCCCGAGACGGGCCCCGAGATCTTCGGCACCGGCCTGCCGCCCAAGGTCGTCGCGCTGACCTTCGACGACGGCCCGCATCCGGTCTACACCGCCGAGATCACCGCCATCCTCAAGCAGTACGGCGCGCCCGGCACCTTCTTCGAGGTGGGCAACAACCTGGGCACCGTCGGGCCCGACGGCGCTGCGCACCTGGGCAAGAACGCCGAGATCAGCCGCCAGCTGTTGGCCGAGGGCTACATCGTGGGCAACCACAGCATGACGCACGCGCAGCTGTCGAAGAAGACCGGCGACGCCTTGAAGACCGAGATCCTCGACAACGACAAGCTGCTCAAGGCGATCGACCCCGACCGCCCGCCGCTGTTCCGCTTTCCCTACGGCGCGCGCAACGCCGAGGGCAAGGAGATTCTCGCGAAGGAACACCTCACGTCGGTGATGTGGAACGTCGATTCCATGGACTGGGCCGACCCCATTCCGAACTCCATCGCCGACCGCGTGATGCGCGAGATCGACCAGAACGGCCGCGGCATCGTGCTGTTCCACGACATCCACGAACGCACGGTCAAGGCGCTGCCGCTGGTGATGAGCCGGCTGGTGGCCGAGGGCTACCAGTTCGCCGGCTGGGACGGCAAGGGCTTCACGGTGCAGAAGCCGGGCGAGACGCGCGGCTTCGTCGACGTGCAGCAGGACGCCCCCGGCGCCGCGCCGGCGCCCGCGGCGGCCGCGTCGATGGCGGCGGTCTCCGACACCACCACCGAGGGCGACTCGTGGGCCGTCGTGATCGGCGTCGACGACTACGCGCACTGGCCGAAGCTGAGCCACGCGGTGCGCGACGCCGAGTCGGTGAAGACCCTGCTCACCACCAAGCTGGGCTTCAAGCCCGCGCACGTGATCTCGCTGGAGAACCAGTCGGCCACGCGCAGCAACGTGATGGCCGCGTTCAACGAGCAACTGCCCAAGTCGGGGCTGAAGAAGACCGACAACCTGTTCGTGTTCTTCGCCGGCCACGGCGGCACGCGCCACCTCAGCTCGGGCCGCGACCTGGGCTACATCATCCCGGTGGATGCCGCCACCGACGACCTCGCCGGCGACGCGATCCCGATGACGGAGCTGCAGAACATCTCCGAGGCGCTGGTGGCCCGCCACGTGATCTTCGTGATGGACGCGTGCTACAGCGGCCTGGGCCTGGTGCGCGGCGGCGGCGCCAGCACGCGGTCGGGCAACTTCCTGCGCGACAACGCGCACCGCGTGGGCCGCCAGATGCTCACGGCCGGCGGCGCCGACCAGATGGTGGCCGACGGCGGCCCCGGCGGCCATTCCATCTTCACGTGGACGCTGCTGCAGGGCCTGTCGGGCAAGGCCGACCTGAACGGCGACAACATCATCACCGGCACCGAGCTGGCGGCCTACATCGCGCCGGCCGTGGCCTCGGTCTCCGCGCAGACGCCGGCGTTCGGCAGCCTGCCCGGATCGGAAGGCGGCGAGTTCGTGTTCACGCTGGCGGCCAACGAGGAATACATCAGCGACGCCACGCCGCAGCTGCCTGGCGACGCCATCGCGCTGAACACGAAGCTGGACAAGACCACGGCCGTCGTCGCGGCCAGCGCGGCCACCGACGGGGTGGTGGTGAAGGACCTGCAGGGCAAGGACCAGAAGATCGCCGCGCCCGCCGCGGCCCCGGTCAGCGACCGCCAGCAGGCGCGGCTGCTCAACGACCGCGGCATGCAGATGTTCAAGGAGAAGAACTACGCCGCGGCGCGCGACCAGTTCGCGCAGGCCCTGAAGCTGCAGCCCGATTTCGCGCTGGCGGCCAACAACCTCGGCTTCGTGTACTGGAAGACGAACGACGACGCGAACGCCGTCAGGTACTTCGAGGCCGCACTGAAGATCGATCCGTCGCGCGCGGTGGCCTACGCGAACCTCGGCGACGCGCTGCAGCGCCAGGGCAAGGCCGACGAGGCGCGCAAGGCGTTCGAGACGTACCTGCAGCTGGCGCCGAACGGCGGGCTGGCGCAGCACGCGAAGGACGCGATCGCGGCGCATTGAGAACGCCGCCGCTTCGGGCTCATCCGATTCCGGCGCGGCCGGGTCAACACGGATTCGCGGATCCCGTCCCGGGCCCAAGATGCTCGACGGGCGTGACCGCCATCGCGGGCCGGCGCCCCTCTCGAGGAGCCCTCATGGTCAAGTCGATTCTCGTCGTCGTCGGCACCTACGTGCTGTCCATCGCGCTGGTGCTGTGCAGCGATCCGCTGCTGTCAGCCCTGTTCCCGGGCGACTTCGTGCGCGGCCGGATTCCCTCCGGCAACGCGCTGCTGGCGAGCACGGCCTTGTTCATCGCCATCTCCATCCTGTGCGCCTGGCTCTGCGCGCGCTTCTCCCCGCTGCCCAAGGCGAAGCACGTGGTGGCGTTCCTGATCCTCGGCGAGGTGCTGGGCATCGTGTCCACGATCCCCAACTGGAACACCGGATCGCCGCACTGGTACTGGCTCGCATGGCTTGTTTCGTGGCCGTTCAGCTGCCTGCTGGCCTATCGGCTCGCGATGCGAAATGTGACTCCTTCGTGAAGCCACCATGACGCCGGCGTGACGCCGAGCGGGGTTTTACATTGGCATACGCAACGACGCGGAACCCGTGTCGACATGGTCACTCCATCCCTGCAGAATCAAGGCGGAGCCACACCCATGAACAACGACATCGACACGGCCCTGGAGGCCGAAGTCACCCGCCGGGCGATGGCGCTCGGCATCCGCACCCGACTCCCCGGCGAGCGCTCGCGCGCCGCCCGCCTCGCGTCGCGGCTGTACGCCGGCGCCGGTGCCGTGCAGCGATCGCGCATCGTGGTGACGCTGCTGAAGCCGCTGGGCCCGCTGGCCCTGGTGGCCGTGGCCTCGGGCGCGTTCGCCGGGCTGCTGGGCCGCATGTCGGCCCTCGGCGCCGCGCGGCCTCTCGACGAGCTGGGCCATTTCACCCGCGAGCAGGTGTTCGAGCTGGCGCGCTTCGTCGAGCAGGTGAGCCCCGACGCGCTGCAGCAGGTGGCGGGCGCCATCGCCGACAACCCGTTCGGCGTGTCGGCCCTCGGTGCCGCGGCCGCGGTGCTGCTGGCCAACGCCGTGCACACGCAAGCTGATTCGTCGGGGGAATCCGCGCACGCGACCTGAACGCGGCGGCGCGTCGCGCGAGTGTGGCGACAATGGCCCCATGCACGACGCCGAACCTGCCGCCCCGGGCGATGCCACGCCGCGTCGCCGTCACTTCGCGTTGCTGGCCTCCACCGCCGCCACCATCCGGTTGTGGCTGTGGGCCGCCAGCGCGGGCGCGGCGGCCGCGGCGGCCACGCTCGCGTTCCGTTGGCTGACGCTCCAGGTGGAGTGGCTGGCCACGCGCCAGTCCGGCGGGCTCGTCGAGGCCGCGCGTTCGATTCCCGCGTGGCAGCGCCCACTGGTCTGCGCGCTCGGCGGGCTGCTCGCGGGGCTGGTGCTGCAACGGGGCGCGGCCTGGGTGGCGCGCGGCAGGCAGGGCGACCACTACCTCGACTACATTGATGCCGCCCGGCAGGGCAGGGTCGACCTCAACGATCGGGCCAACGCCTTGCGCACGCTCTCGGCGATGCTGTCCATCGGCACCGGCGCGTCCATCGGCCGCGAGGGGCCGATGGTGCAGCTGGCGGCCTGGGCCTCGGCCTGGCTGGCGCGCCTCGTGCCCATCGCGCCCGAGCAGCGCAGCGCCATCATGGTGTGCGGCATCGCGGCGGGCATCGCGGCGGCGTACCACGCGCCCGTGGCGGGCGTCGTGTTCGTGCTGGAGCTGGCGCTGGGCTTCTTCGCACGCCACACGGTGGCGCCGGTGCTCATCGCCTCGGGCACGGCCAGCGCGCTGGTCTACGTGATGGTCGATCCGAGGCCGCTGTACGCCACCGCCCCCATCGCGATGCTGCCCTCCAGCATCGGCTTCACCATGCTGGCCGGCATCGTGTTCGGCGGCCTGGGCTGGGGCTTTCTCCGGCTGATCGAACGCAGCCGCATCGAGTTCGCGCGCATCCGGTCGCCCGCGTTGCGGCTGGCGCTCGGCGGGCTCCTGGTGGGCGTCCTCTCGGCCTTCGTGCCCGAGGTCTGGGGCAACGGCTACAGCGTGGTGTCGCGCGCGCTCGCGGGCACCGACCCCTGGCAATGGCTCGCGCTGGTGTTGCTGACCAAGGTGGTGGCCACGTCGTGGAGCTCCGGCAGCGGGGCCATCGGCGGCATGTTCACGCCGTCGCTGTTCGTGGGGGCCACCGCCGGGGGCGTGATGGCGCAGGTGGCGGCGCTGTGGCTGCCCACCGCCTGGGTGGGCGATCCGCGCTCGCTGGTGGTGATCGGCATGGCCGCGGTGCTCACCGCCGCCACGCACGCGCCGCTGATGGCCATCACGATGGTGCTGGAGATGACCAACGAGTTCCAGCTGACGGTGCCCGTGATGCTCGCCTGCGCCATCGCCTACGCGATCAGCACGCAGTTCGGAACCAAGCCGCTGTACGGCAACCCCATCGAGGCGCTGCGCTGACGCCGGCCTGAAGGACGGCCGGAGCGGGCGCCGGGCCCGCCGATTGCTGGATCATTGCCGAGCACCGCGGTCCTCGCGATGCTGCCCCTGTTTGCAAAGGCTTCCCGATGTCGAACACCTTCTTCACGCGCAACGCGCTCGCGCTCGGCCTGGCCCTCATGGCGCCGCTTGCCGCGTGGTCGCAGGTCTCCCTGTCGGTCACCATCGGCCCGCCACCCCTGCCGCTCTACGCGCAGCCGCCGATCCCCGGTGACGGCTACATCTGGACGCCGGGCTACTGGGCCTGGGATCCGTCCAGCAACGACTACATCTGGGTGCCCGGCACCTGGGTGATGCCGCCCGGCGCCGGCCTGCTGTGGACGCCCGGCTACTGGGCGTTCCTCGGTGGCGGCTATGTGTGGCACGGCGGCTACTGGGGCTCGCGCGTGGGCTACTACGGCGGCATCAATTACGGCTACGGCTACGTCGGCAACGGCTATGCGGGCGGCCGCTGGGACCGCGGACGGTTCCGCTACAACACGGCCGTCAACAACATCCCGTCGGGCCGGGTGCGCGACGTCTACCGCACGCCGGTGCCCCAGCGCCCGTCGCACCAGGAGAGCTTCAACGGCGGCAGCTCGCCCTGGAACAGACAGCCTACGCCCAGCGAGCGCCGCTTCGACAGCACGCAGCACGGCAGCCCGACGCCCGCGCAGGTGGATCACCAGCAGCGCGCCTTCGGCGTGCCCGAACAGCGCATGGGCAACAACCATGGCGTGCCGCCGACCGCGGCCACGCCGCGGCCGGGCGGGTTCGGCGACCCGCAGGTGGAACACGTGCGGCCCGCGCCGCAGATGCGCGCGCAGCCGGTACGCGGCGGCCCCGCCCCGGGACGCGACGCGCGCCCGCAAGGCGGCGGGGGCCGGCCCGAGGACCGTCGCTGATCAGGCGGCCGTCTTCGGCAACCTGAGCGCCACGCGCTTCGCGATTTCAAGCTTCGCGATGGCGTTGCGGTGCACCTCGTCGGGCCCGTCGACGATGCGCACCGTGCGCTGCTGCGCGTAGGCGTCGGCCAGCCAGAAGTCGGCGCTGAGGCCCGCGGCGCCGTGCGCCTGGATCGCCCAGTCGACCACCTTGCACGACATGTTGGGCGCCACCACCTTGATCATCGCGATCTCGGAACGCGCCTCCTTGTTGCCGACGGTGTCCATCTTGTGGGCGGCATTGAGCGTCAGCAGCCGCGCCTGGTCGATCATGCAGCGCGACTCGGCGATGCGCTCGTGCCAGATCGACTGCTCCGACAGCGGCTTGCCGAACGCGACGCGCTCCGTCAGCCGGTCGATCATGGACTCGAGCGCGCGCTCGGCCGCGCCGATCGAGCGCATGCAGTGGTGGATGCGGCCCGGCCCCAGCCGGCCCTGCGCGATCTCGAAGCCGCGGCCCTCGCCCAGCAGGATGTCGGCGGCCGGCACGCGCACGTTGTCCAGCACCACCTCCATGTGGCCGTGCGGCGCGTCGTCGTAGCCGAAGACGGTGAGCGGGCGCACCACGGTCACGCCGGGCGCATCGCGCGGCACCAGCACCATCGACTGCTGCGCGTGGCGCGGCGCGTCGGGATCGGTCTTGCCCATCACGATGAAGACCGCGCAGCGCGGATTGCCCGCACCCGAGCTGAACCACTTGCGCCCGTTGATGACGACCTGGTCGCCCTCGCGCCGGATCGTGCACTGGATGTTGGTGGCGTCCGACGAGGCCACGGCGGGCTCGGTCATCAGGAAGGCCGAACGGATCTCGCCGGCCAGCAGCGGTCGCAGCCAGCGCTGCTTCTGCGCGTCGGTGGCGTAGCGCTCCAGCGTCTCCATGTTGCCGGTGTCGGGCGCCGAGCAGTTGAACACCTCGCCCGACCACATCACGCGCCCCATCTGCTCGCACAGCGGCGCGTAGTCGAGGTTGGAGATGCCGCCCTGCCCCTCGTACGGATGCGGCAGGAACAGGTTCCACAGCCCCTCGCGCCGCGCGATGGGCTTCAGCTCGTCGACGACCTTGGACGGGATCCACGCGTTGCCCGCGCGCCGGTTGGCGTCCACCTCGCGCAGGTAGCGCTCCTCGTTCGGATAGATGTGCTGGTCGAAGAACGCCCGCAGGCGCTCCAGCAGGTCGCGCGTCTTGGTCGAGTAGTCGCCGGTCATCGGATGCTCCATCGGGATAGGTCGCCGCAGCGGGGCGGCGGAGACGGTATTCAATCACCGGGAGAAGAGGCGTGGCGTCCCCGAAGAGACAACTTGCAGCGGGACAGTTTTCAATGGGCTTCTGCATCGATGCTACTGGACCAAGATCTTCCACGCATGTCGCCACAACCTGCCCGACGAAGCCGACAATCACCTGATCGAACTCGCCGTGGTAGCGCAAGCCGAGGCGATCGTGACGCGGAACTTGCGCGACGTCACTCGCGGCGAACTGAAGTTTCGCCTCGCTCAGCTCCTGACGCCTGAACAATGCCTGGAGGCCTTCCCATGTCCACCTTGACGATCCGTCTGCCCGATGACAAGCACGAGCGCCTGAAAGCCCTGGCGCGGTCCAATTCAATCAGCGTGAACAAGCTGATCGACGAACTCGCCACGGTGGCCCTGGCCAACTACGACGCCCGGGTTCGCTTCGAGACGCGGGCGGCGCGCGGCAACCCCAAGCGGGCACTGCGCCTGCTGGACAAGCTCGATCGCGCGGACTGACCGAGCGAAAGAGAAGACCCGGCGTCGCCTATCCTGATCGAATGACCGGCGTGCGGAACGCCATGCCATTCAGCACTATCGGAAAAAAAGTTCCGTCGAGAAGCGCGCAATCATGGATGGACCGTCGCATGAGGCACTCGCATCCGCGCAAACATTCAACATCCGAGTCGGATCTCCAATGCGTTCAGACAACCTCCGAGCCCAAAGTCCCGCCGGGCTACTCGTGACCTACGCCTCAGTACTGCATCTGCTTCATTCGCATGGGGTCGTTCGATCGTTCAACAGCCCGGTTGGGGACATCGCCGAATGGATCGTCTCGAAGAAACTGAACCTGACCCTGGCTGGCAAATCAGCAAAGTCGTACGACGCAACGGATTCTGCGGGGCGTACTTATCAAATCAAAGGGCGCTGGCTCGTCGGAAAAAATCGATCGAGGCAGTTGGGCGCCATTCGAAATCTGTCTTCTGACCCGTTCGACTTTCTGGCGGCCGTCATGTTCGACGGCGACTTCCGCGTCGAATACGCAGCCGTCATTCCACTGCAAGCGGTTCGAGAGAGAAGCAAGTACGTCCAGCACAGCAATTCGTGGCGCTTCAGTTTCACGAAGAACCTTCTCTCGGCCCCAGGCGTACAAGACATCACGGAGTTGCTGCAGCAGTTCCCTCCGACCGAACGGGAGGCGCGCATGCTCGCCGCATTGCGAGCCGCCAGGCCGGATGAGAACTGATGCCGGTACCGCGGTCCGAAAGGCGAAAAAAAAGCTCCTGGATCGCCGGGAGCTTTTCTTCGTCATCGGGTGGGGTGGCTAATGGGACTCGAACCCACGACAACCAGAATCACAATCTGGGACTCTACCAACTGAGCTATAGCCACCACCGGAGCCTGCGATTATAGCCTGAAATTTTCTCAGTTGGACGCCGAAGCGGGCTGTGTCGCGATCTTGGCGATGCGGTCGTCGTAGTACTTGACCTTGTAGCGCGCCTTCAGGGCATCGTAGACCGCCTCGGCCTCGGATTCCTCGAAGGCGTTGGTGAACAGGCTCTTCGCCTGCAGCGCGTCGTTGCCGTCCTGCGGCTTGGGCGTGGACTTCAGCACGCGGATCACCGCGTAGCCGTCGGGCAGCGCCACGCCGACCACGGCGGGGCCCTTGGACAGGTCGGCCTTCAGCGCGGCCTCGGTCACCGGGCGCGGCACGGCGCCGCTCTGGTCGAGGCGGCCGACGGTGTTGGCCAGCGGCAGCGCCAGCGTGGCGTCGGCCTTGGCGGCGGCCACGCGGGCCTCGCCGTCCTTCTTCGCGCCGGCGGCGGCCAGGCTCTTGCGCAGGGCCTCGACGACCTGGTCGCGCACCTCGGCCAGCGCGCGCGTGTGCTGCGGCGAGTACTCGACGACGTGGGCCGAGACGAGCTGGCTGGTGGCGGACTCGACGGCCTCGGTGTTGTGCTTGGACTTGATCGAGTCGCTGGCGAAGATCGCCGAGAGCAGCTTGGTCGACGCGAGCGGGCCCGTGGCGCCGACCGCCGCCTGGCGTTGCACGGTGGCGGTCTGCTTGGTCAGGTTGAACAGCTTGGCGGCCGGGTCGAGGCTGTCGGGCTGGTCGTAGACCGTGTTGGTGAACTTCTCGGCGTCGGCCTGGAACAGCTTCTGCGCGGCGGCGAGCTTGAGCTGGTCCTCGATCTGGCTCTTCACCTCGTCGAACGACTTGGTGGCGCCGCCGCGGACGCCGGTGAGCTTGACGATCTGGAAGCCGCTGTCGATGCGGATGATGTCGCTCACGTCGCCCTGCTTCATCGAGAACAGCGCGTCGTCGAGCGCGGGGACGCCCAGCGCGCCCTTGCGCATGAAGTCGAGGTCGCCGGCCTCCATCGCGCCGCCCTCCTGCGAGATCTTCTTGACGACATCGGGGAACGCCGCCGGGTTCTTGCGCACCTCGGCCAGCTCGCTCTCGGCGAGCGCCTTGGCCTTGGCGACATCAGCGGCCGATGCGTTGGGCGCGACCTTGGCGAGGATGTAGCTGGCGCTGCGTTCCTCGGGCGTGCCGTAGGTCTTCGCATGGTCCTTGTAGTACTGCTGCACTTCCTCCGGCAGCACCTTGGCCTGCGACTGCAGCGCGGCCGCGTCCAGCACCAGGTACTCGATCTTCGCCTGCTCGGGCGCGAAGAAATCGGCCACGTGGGCCTTGTAGTAGGCGTCGACCTGCGCGTCGGTGGGCTGCGCCTGCGCGGCGTAGTCCTTGGTGTCGAAGCGCTGCCACTGGATGTCGCGCTGGTCGAACCAGGCGTCGGTGGACGCCTTCATCGACGTGGCCGGGATGAAGCCGCTGACGGCCACGCCCTGAAGCGCCTGGTTGCGCGACAGGTTCTGGCCGATCATGTCGAACAGCAGGTTGCCGCTGAGGCCGCGCTGGGCCAGCCACGCGTCGCGCTGCGGCTTGTCCATGGCGCGCGGCTCGGCGAACTCGGGGCTCGTCTGGTACTCGCGGATGATGCGCTGGTCGCTGGCCTGCAGGCCCTCGTGGGCGACGGCCGCGGCCATCACGCGTTCGCGCACGATCTTGTCCAGCGACTGGCGCTGCGCCTCGGGCGTGTCGAGCAGCTTCAGGTCGACGCCCGGATAGCGGCTGCGCACCTGGTCGATGTCCTTGCGGTGCTGGGTGTCCCATTCGGCGCGCGAGATGTCGCGGCCATCGACCGAGGCCACCGCCAGGCCCTGCTCGTTCGACTGCATGTAGCTGGAGATGCCGAAGAACCCGAACGTCGGGATGATCAGGAGGCCGAGCCCCACCTGCAGGATACGGTTGTGCGACCGGACGAAATCAAACATGGAAAGCCTCTATGGCAAAACGACAAAGGCGAACTCGGGTGCCGGAGTTCGCCTGGTTCGATCGGACGCAGGGAAACGATCGAGGGGTGGTGGGTGCTGACGGGCTCGAACCGCCGACCTACGCCGTGTAAGGGCGCTGCTCTACCAACTGAGCTAAGCACCCGCTGGAACCGCGGTGCATCGCGCCGATCCGCCAGCGGCGGCGCGACGCCGGCCGCTCAGTTGACCGCGTCCTTCAGGCCCTTGCCCGGACGGAACTTCGGCACCTTGGCCGACTTGATCTTGATGGGTTCGTTGGTGCGCGGATTGCGGCCGGTGCGCGCGGCGCGCTTGGTCACGGCAAAGGTGCCGAACCCGACGATCGACACGCTGCCACCCTTTTTCAGGGTGGTCTTCACGCCACCGATGACCGCTTCCAGCGCGCGCGTGGCGGCGGCCTTGGAGATGTCGGCCTGGCGGGCGATGTGTTCGATCAATTCAGACTTGTTCACGAAGGAACCCCCTCTCGGAAATACGCTGGCGATTGTTTGATGAAGCGGTCTTGACGGACCGCGGCGGACTGCCGGAAACCCGGCGCCACGCTCGAAAAAACAGGGGCCTTGACGGCCACGGACGATTACAGACCTGTGCCCTGACAGTGTCAAGGGAGACGCGGATTGTATGGGGTTTCGTTACGTAACGCGGTGGCGCGCCGGTCGGCCCGAAGACCGGGAAAGCCCTAACGGGCCTTGGCGCGGATCTCGGGGATGGCCTTCTGCAGGTAGTACACCATCGACCAGATCGTCAGCACCGCGGCAATGACGAGCAGCCAGGTTCCCCACAGGTGCGTATCGACCAGGCCGAACAGCAGGCCGTCGAACAGCAGGAACGGGATCGCGACCATCTGCATCGTGGTCTTCCACTTGCCGAGCATGTGCACGGCCACGCTCTTGGACGCACCGATCTGGGCCATCCATTCGCGCAGCGAGGAGATGGCGATCTCGCGGCCGATGATGACCAGCGCCAGCAACGCGTTGCACCGATCCAGGTGCACCAGCACCAGCAGCGACGCGCACACCAGGAACTTGTCGGCCACCGGATCCAGGAACGCGCCGAACGCCGAGGTCTGGTTGAGCTTGCGCGCCAGGTAGCCGTCGAGCCAGTCGGTGAGGGCCGTCACCACGAACAGCACCGTGGCGACGAGGTTGCGCGCCTCGATGGTCCACGCGATCGGCAGGTAGAACACGCCGACGATCAGCGGGATCGCGACGATGCGCGCCCAGGTCAGCAGGGTGGGGATCGTGAAGAACATCGGCTCATTCTGCCTTGCAATGCGTGACGGCCGGATGTGGGTGTCCGCAGCCGCAAGATCACCCGCTCAATCGAGCACCTTCGGCTTGAAGTGCCCGCTGTAGTCGAACAGGAACACCTGCAGGAACTTCCACGGCTTGGGCACCTGCGTCGGGTCGCCGAAGGGCGCGGCGCGCTTGACGGCGTCGATGGCGAGCTGCACCGTCTCGCCGGCTTCCGGCGGCGTGCGGATGACGTTGATGTGGCGCACGCTGCCGTCCGCGTTGACCTCCACCTCGAGGATGGGGATGCCCATCAGGATGTCGGGCGCGCGCTTCATGTAGGTGATGCCCGGATTGGCCGCGACCAGTCGCAGGCCCATCTGGCGCTTGTACTCGTCGGCCGTGCGCGCGGGACGCATGTAGGGCGCCGGCGCGGGGGCTGGCGCTGGCGCCGCGCGCGGGGCCGGCGCGGGTGCGGGCGACGGCGCGCGCGTGGGCTGCGGCGCGGGCGACTGGCACGCCGACAGCGCGCACAGGCCCAGCCAGGCGGCCGCGCGGCGCAGGCGCGAGGGGGACGTTCGTTCAGTGGAGGGCACGGTAGATCTCCTCGGCAAGGGTTCGGGATATGCCGTCGACGGCCATCAGGTCGTCGACGCTCGCCGCGCCGACGCCCCGCACGCCGCCGAAGCGTTGCAGCAGCTTCGCACGCTTCTTCGCGCCGATGCCGGGAATCTCCTCCAGCTTGCTGCTGCCGCTGCCGGTGCGCACGCTGGCGCGCTTGGCGCGCATGCCGGTGATGGCGAAGCGGTGCGCCTCGTCGCGGATCTGGGCCACCAGCATCAGCGCGGCGGAGTCGGGCGGCAGCGCGAGCTTCTCGCGGCCGTCGGCGAACACGAGTTCCTCCAGGCCCACCTTGCGGCCCTCGCCCTTCTCCACGCCGACGATGCGCGTGACGTCGAGCCCCAGCGAGTGGAACACCTCGCGCGCCATCGCGACCTGGCCGCGGCCGCCGTCCACCAGCACCAGGTCGGGCAGGCGGGCGCCGGACGACCTCTTCACGGCCTTCGCATCGACGGCGAGATCGGCCGAGGAGGCCACGGCGGCCGGCTCGGCCAGCGCCGGGTCGACCAGCGCCTCCTCGTTGCCGGCGCCGTCGGCGGCCAGCGGTGCGCCGGTGAGCGGATCGGACCGTGCGTCGGCGACGACGGCGTCCAGCGGCGCCGCGTCCCCGGTCGACTCCGCGGGCACGGCGGCGGCCGGCGCCACGCCGAAGCGCGAATACCGGCGCGTGAGCACCTGGCGCATCGCGGCGTAGTCGTCGCCGCCGACGATGCCGGTGATATTGAAGCGGCGGTACTGCGCGCTCTGCATCTTGTGGCCTTCGTAGACCACGCAGGACGCCTGCGTGGCCTCGCCGGCGGTGTGGCTGATGTCGAAGCACTCGATGCGCAGGGTGTCGAGGTCGTCGGGCACCAGGTCGATGGCGTCGGCCAGCGCGCGCGTGCGTTCGCGCTGTGAGCCCTCCTCGGCCAGCAGGCGGCCGAGCGCGAGGTCGGCGCCCTTCTCGCACATCTCCAGCCAGATGCGGCGCTGCTCGCGCGGGTTGTGCTGCACGTTGATCTTCATGCCGGTCTGCTGCGACAGCGCCTCCACCAGCGACTTGCTCACGGCGTGGCTGGTGACCCACTGCGGCGGCGGCGCGCTGCCCAGGTAGTGCTGTGCGATGAACGCCTCCAGCACCTGCACGGCGGGCTCGGCGGCCTCCGGCGCGGCGGCGTCGTCGTCCTCGTCGAGGCCGGCGTGCAGGCCGGCGCCGATGGCGGTGGCGTCCTCCACGTGCGTGGGGAAGTAGGCGCGGTCACCCAGGTGGCGGCCGCCGCGCACCATCGCCAGGTTCACGCAGGCGCGGCCGCCCTGCAGCTTCACGGCGAGGATGTCGACGTCCTTGTCGCGCGCCGACAGGCTGCTCTCGTCCATGGACTGCTGGTGCAGCACGCGCGACAGCGCCGAGATGCGGTTGCGGTACTCCGCGGCGCGCTCGAACTCGAGCACCTCGGCGTGGCGCAGCATCTCGGACTGCAGCTCGGTCATCACCGTCTCGTGGTCGCCCAGCAGGAAGCGCTCGGCGTCGTTCACGTCGCGCGCGTAGTCGGGCGCCGAGACGAGGCCCACGCAGGGGCCCGAGCAGCGCTGGATCTGGTACAGCAGGCAGGGCCGCGAGCGGTTGGCGAACACGGTGTCCTCGCAGGTGCGCAGGCGGAACACCTTCTGGATCAGCTGGATCGTTTCCTTGACGGCCCACGCGCCCGGATAGGGGCCGAAGTACTTGTGCTTGCGGTCGACGGCGCCGCGGTAGTAGGCCACGCGCGGGAACGCGTGCGTGACCAGGCGCAGGTACGGGTAGCTCTTGTCGTCGCGGAACAGGATGTTGAACTTCGGGTTCAACGTCTTGATGAGGTTGTTCTCGAGCAGCAGCGCCTCGGCCTCGGTGCGCACCACGGTGGTCTCGAGCCGCGCGATGCGGCCGATCATGTGGCCGATGCGCGTGCCGCCGTGATCCTTCTGGAAGTAGCTCGCCACGCGGCGCTTCAGGTTGCGCGCCTTGCCCACGTACAGCACGGTGCCGGCCACGTCGAAGTAGCGGTAGACGCCGGGCATCGCGGGCAGCGCGGCCACCTCGGCCAGCAGGCGCTCGCGCGCCACGCGCGCCGCCTCCACCGCCGCGCGATCGGCCTCCTCGGCCTGCGCGGCGCGGGTGTCCTCGCGGCCCGCGTTCTCGATCCACGCCTCCACGTCCTCGGCGCTGCCAAGCTGCGCCGACGAGACGGGAAACGCCGTGGGGCCGCCCTTCTTGGCGACCGCGGCCGGCACGGCATCGTCGGGCGAGGACTTCGGTGATCTGGAACGTGGCATGGACTCGTCATTGTGCCGCGACCGCCTGCGTATGATCGCCGCGATGTCCTCGAGCCCCGCCCCGTCCCTGCTGTGGGACGTCTTCTGCCGCGTCATCGACAACTTCGGCGACATCGGCGTGTGCTGGCGCCTCGCCTGCAACCTGGCCGAGCGCGGCCAGCGCGTGCGGCTGTGGGTGGACGACCCGGCCGCGCTGCGCTGGATGGCGCCGGACGGGCACGCCGACGTCGAGGTGGCCGCCTGGTCGCCGTCGACCGCGTTCCCGCCGCCGGGCGACGTCGTCGTCGAGGCCTTCGGCTGCGACCCGGCGCCGGCCTTCCTCGCGGCGATGGCCGCTGCCGGACGGCCGCCCGCGTGGATCAACCTCGAGTACCTCAGCGCCGAAAGCTACGTCGAACGCAGCCACGCGCTCGCCTCGCCGCAGATGAGCGGCCCGGCGCGCGGCCTCGTGAAGTGGTTCTTCTATCCAGGCTTCACCGCGGCCACCGGCGGCCTGCTGCGCGAGGCCGGCCTGGAGGCCGAGCAGGCCGCGTTCGATCGCGCCGCCTGGCTTGCCGCCATGGGCCTCGCGCCGGCGGACGGCGAGCGCCTGGTGACGCTGTTCTGCTATCCCGGCGCGCCGGTCGATCGCCTCGTCGCCTCGCTGGCCGCGGACGGCCGCCCCACCCTGCTGGCCACCGCGCCCGGCGCGGCCACCGGCGCGACGCGGGCCGCGCTGGCCGCGGCCGGCCACGCCGCGGCCACGCTGCGCCAGGCGCCCCTGGCGTGGCTGCCGCAAACCGCGTTCGACCGCCTGCTGTGGGCCGCCGACCTGAATTTCGTGCGCGGCGAGGATTCCTGGGTGCGCGCGCAATGGGCCGGCCGGCCCTTCGTCTGGCAGGCCTACCCGCAGGACGACGGCGCCCACGGCCCCAAGATCGGCGCGTTCCTCGACCTGGCGCTGGCCGGCGTGCGACCCGCCGCGGCCGAGGTGCTGCGCGACTGGACATCCGCCTGGAACGGCCTGGACGACCCGTCCACGCCGCTGCCGGCCTGGACGCTGGAAACCCTGGCCGCCACCGGTGAAGCGACCCGGGCGTGGCGTGACCAAATGAGGGGTTCGACCGACCTCGTCAGCCGCCTGCTCGCCTTCGTCCAGGAAAAGCGCTAAAATACAGGGCTTTGCGTTACGTCAGCGGCAGGATGTCCGGCTGCGCGAGCGACTGCTGAAGACTGCAACCCTCCGGGGTTCGTGTCCGGCGACACCTCCTCGACCAACAGTAACGCGCTCTCTAGTCTCGACTAGCTCTGGAATCGACCCATGAAAATCGCTCAGGAAATCCGCGCCGGCAACGTCATCATGCAGGGCAAGGACCCGATGGTCGTGCTGAAGACCGAATACAGCCGCGGTGGCCGCAACGCCGCCACCGTGCGCATGAAGATGAAGAACCTGCTCAACGGTTCGGGCGCCGAAGTCGTCTTCAAGGCCGATGACAAGATGGACCAGATCATCCTCGACAAGAAGGATTGCACGTACACCTACTTCGCCGACCCGATGTACGTGTTCATGGACACCGAATACAACCAGTTCGAGGTCGAGTCCGAGAACATGGGCGACGCCATCAACTACCTCGAGGACAACATGCCCGTCGAAGTGGTGTTCTACGACGGCAAGGCCATCTCGGTCGAGCTGCCCACCAGCGTCGTGCGCGAGATCACCACCGAGCCGGCCGCCAAGGGCGACACCTCGGGCAAGGTCATGAAGCCCGCCCGCATCGCCACCGGCTTCGAGATCTCGGTGCCCAGCTTCGTCGAGTCCGGCGACAAGATCGAAATCGACACGCGTACGCACGAGTACCGCAAGCGCGTGTAATCGCGTTTCCGGTTCCCGGCGAAAGCGCCTCCGGCCTCGGCCGCGGGCGCTTTTTCTTTGCCTGCAACAATCGCGTCGATGACTCCCGAGCCCATCGTCCCTGCAGAGGTCGATTTCTCCGATCCCGGCTCGCCGCGATCGCCGCGCTACGACGACCGCTACCACGCGGCCTACGGCGCGTTCGAGCAGGCCGCGCACGTGTTCATGCGCGGCAACGACCTGCCTTCGCGCTGGCAGGGACGCGCCGCGTTCACGATCCTGGAGACCGGCTTCGGCCTGGGCAACAACTTCCTGGCCACCTGGGCCGCGTGGCGCGCCGACGAGCGCCGCTGCGCGCGGCTGCGCTTCGTCTCCATCGAGAAGCACCCGCTGCGCGCCGCCGACCTGGCGCGCGCCCTGGCGGGCTCCAGCGAGCCCGGGCTCGCGGCGCAGCTGTGCGCCGCGTGGCCGCCGCTGACGCCCGACCAGCACCTGCTGTCGTTCGAGGGCGGCCGCGTGGAGCTGCTGCTGGTGCTGGGCGACGCCACCGAGCGCCTGCGCCAGGTGGTGGCCAGCGTCGACGCGTTCTACCTCGACGGCTTCGCGCCCGCGCGCAACCCGCAGATGTGGGCGCCGGGCATCTTCAAGGCCCTGTCGCGCCTGGCCGCGCCGGGCGCCACCGCCGCCACCTGGAGCGCCGCGCGCGCGGTGCGCGACGGCCTGCAGCAGGCCGGCTTCGCCTGGCAGGCGGACGACGGCATCGGCGGCAAGCGCCACATCACGCTGGCCACCTTCGCGCCGCGCGCGCCGATGCGCAAGCCGGTGGCGCGCACGGGCGACGCGGCGACGCGCCGGGTCGCGATCATCGGCGGCGGCCTCGCGGGCGCGGCGTGCGCGGACGCGCTGGCGCGCGAGGGCCTGCACTGCACCGTGCTCGATCGCCACGCGCAGCCTGCGGGCGGCGCGTCGGGCAACGTGGCGGGCCTGTTCCATGGGGTGTTCCATCCCGAGGACGGCATGCACGCGCGCGCGCACCGCGCGGCCGCGCTCGCCGCCACGCCCGTGTATGCGCGAGCGATCGCGGCGGGCGTCCCGGGCCGGTGCGACGGCCTCGTGCGGCTGGTGCCCGAGCACGTGGACGCGGCGCCGCTGGCCGACGCGCTGGCCCGCAGCGGCCTGCCGCCCGAGTACCTGCGCGCCTGGTCGGCGGGGCAGGTGCAGGCCGCGGGCGGCCCCGGCTGCGCGGCCTGGTTCTATCCGGGCGGCGGCTGGATCGCGCCGGCCGGGCTGGCGCGCTGGTGGTTGGCCAACACCGGCGTCGACTGGCGGGGCAACGCCGCGGTGGCGCGCCTGGAACGGCGCGACGACGGCTGGCACCTGTTCGACGGCGCCGGCGCCCCGCTGGCCACGGCCGACGCGGTGGTGTTCGCCAACGCCGGCGACGCGACGACGCTGTGGTCGCGCTGCACCGACGCGCTCGGGCAGGCGCTCGCGGCCGGCGCCGACTGGATGGCGCCGCTCGCCTCCACGCGCGGCCAGGTGAGCATCGTCGCCGCCGCCACGCCGGGCCTGCGCGCGCCGCCGCGGCCCATCGCCGGATCGGGCTACGTCATCACGCTCCCGGACGGCGGCGTGCTGTGCGGCGCGACCACCGATGCCGACGATCCCGACGCCGACGTGCGCCTGTCCGACCACGCGCACAACCTGCGGCAGCTGGCGGCCATCACGGGCGCGCGACTGGTGGCACCGGCGCCGGAATGGGCGGCGACGGCGGACGACGACAAGCACCTCGCCGCCGCGCTGGTGGCGCGCGGCCAGCTGCACGGACGCGTGGGCTGGCGCGCGACGGCCGCGGATCGCCTGCCGCTGATCGGCGCCGTGCCGGCGCTGCCGGACGAAGGCGACGCCGCGCCGCCCGACCAGCCGCGCCACTGGCCGCGCGTGCCGGGCCTGTTCGTGGCGTCGGGCCTGGGCTCGCGCGGCCTGACGTGGGCGCCGCTGGCCGGGCGCCTGATCACGAGCTGGATCGCCGATGCGCCCTATCCGGTGCCGGCCGATGTCGTCGACGCGCTGGATCCCGCGCGCTTCTGCACGCGTCGCGTGCGGGCCTCGCGGCGACCCGGCTGATCACTTCGCGTCGCGGAAGGTCAGCAGCGTATCCAGCACGCGCCGCACCGACGCGTCCAGCTGCTCGCGCGGCCGGTGCGCGATGCCCAGGCGCCGCACCAGCGCGGGCCGCAACGGGCGCACCTGCAGGCGTCCGGCCAGCGTCTCGTCGGCGTGCTCGAACGGAAGCACCGACACGCCGTAGCCGGTGGCCACCAGCTGGCGCGTGATCTCGTTGATCGTCACCTCGATGCGCGCCTTGGGCCGCAGGCCCGCGGCCGCGAACCACGCGGTGACCGTCTGTGCGATGTTCGTGTCCGGCTCCTCGAGGATCAGCGGATGCCTGGCGAGCCACGCGGGCGTCACCGCCGCGGGCGCCTTCATGCCGGCCGGCAGGATCGCCAGCATGGGCGTGCGGCGCAGCGGCGTCACCGCCAGCGTGGGGTAGCCGGGCTGGGGCAACGCGACGAGCGCGAGGTCGAAGTCGTCCACGAACAGGCGGCGCATCAGCGAGGCCGAGGTGCCCAGCGCCAGTTGCACGTCGATGTCCGGATGGCGCGCCTCGAACGCCGCGATCAGCCGCGGCAGCAGGTGCGTCACCGCGCCGGCGGTGCAGGCCAGGCGCACGCGGCCGACCTGGCCCTCGCGGTGGCGCTCGACGGCCTCGATCGCGTCGTCGGCCTCGCGCAGCAGGCGGCGCGCGCGGGCCACGAGGTCGGCGCCGGCGGCGGTGGGCGTCACGCGGCGCGCGCCGCGCAGCAGCAGCGGGGTGTCGAGCCGGCTCTCGAGCTCGCTCACGTGCAGGCTCACCGTGGGCTGCGCGAGGTGCAGCGCACGGCCGGCCGCCGAGAAGGTGCCGAGGTCGGCGATGGCCACCAGCGTGCGCAACTGGTCGAGGTTCAGTTCTCTCATCATGTTTCCTGATAGCTCAGGCCAGGATTCTCAACTTCCACGATGCTAGCGCCGGCGGCAACATGAGCGCAATGACGTTCTCCGTCCCGCCGCCGCCACTGCCCGTCCGCGCCCTCGTCGCGCTGTGCGTCCTCAACCACGTGGCCCTGTCCGGCGCCCGGCTGGCGCTGCTGGAGCAGGCGATCCGGCTGGGCGTGCCGTCGCTGGGCGTCGGGCTGATGTTCGCCCCGTTCGCGCTCGCGTCGACGCTGGGCGCGCTGCCGCTGGGGCGCTGGGTCGACCGCATCGGCGCGCGCCGCCCCGCGCTGGCGGGCATGGCGCTCACCACGCTCGCGCTGGCCGTGTCGGCGCTCCGGCCGACGCCCGCGGTGATGGCGGTCGCGGCGGCGGCCGTCGGGCTCGGCTACACCGCGTCGCTGATCGCCCTGCAGTCGGAGATCGCGCGCGGCCGCGACGAGGCGGCGCGGCGCGCCGGCTTCGCGGCGTTCGCGGTCGGCACCGCGGCCTCCAGCGGCTTCGGGCCGTTCCTGGCCGGCCAGGTCCTGGCGCACGGCGGCGCGCCGGTCGCGTTCGGCGTGCTGGCCTGCGTCTCGATGGCGGCGTTTGCCGGCGGGGCCGCGCGGGCGGGCCGCCTTCTTCACACGGCCGGCGCCGCAGCGACCGTGCGGGCACCCGCGTCGTGGCACGCGTCCTTCGAGGGCCTGGGCGGCCTGCGCCGCCTGCTGCTGGCCGACCTCGGCATGGCGCTCGCGTGGAACGCCAACGGCTTCGTCGTGCCGCTGGTCGCGCATCGCCACGGCTGGTCGGCCGACGTCGCCGGCAACCTGCTGGGCTGCTTCGGCGCCGCCGTGGTGCTGGTGCGCGCGCTGCCGCATGCCTGGCGCGCCCGCGGCAGCGACTGGGGCGCGATCACGCGCGCGCTGCTGGCGAGCGGCGCGGTGCTGGCGCTGCTGCCCCTGGTGGCATCGATGCCGACGCAGTTCGTGCTGCAGGCCCTGCTGGGCTGCGGGCTGGGCAGCTCGCTGCCGTCGGTGATGGCGCTGGTGGAGGCGCGCACGCCGGCCGGGCGCCGCGCCGAGGTGCTGGGCCTGCGCCAGGCGGTGCTGGGATTCGGCGCGACGACGACGCCGACGGCGGTCGGCGCGCTGGTCGCCGCGGCGGGACTCGCACCCGCGCTGGGGGTGGTGGGCGGCGCGCTGCTGGGCCTGGGCGCGGCCATCTCGCCGCGCGAACGCGGCGACGCGTCTCAGGCGGCGTCGTAGGTCAGCGTCTGCACGCCGCCGGACGTACCCAGCAGGCACACGCTCGCGCGATGGCGCGCGAAGATGCCCACGCACACCACGCCGGGCCACTGGTTGATCTCGCGCTCCAGCGCCGCGGGGTCGGTGATGGACAGGCCGCGCACGTCGACGATCGGGTGGCCGTTGTCCGTGAGGACGCCGGGACGCACGACGGGCTGGCCGCCCATCGCGACGAAGCGCCGCATGACCTGCGGGACGGCCATCTGGATGACTTCCACCGGCAGCGGGAAGCGGCCCAGCACGCCGACCTTCTTCGACTCGTCGGCGATGCAGACGAACTTCCCGGCCAGGTCGGCGACGATCTTCTCGCGCGTCAGCGCCGCGCCGCCGCCCTTGATCATGCAGCCCGCGCCGTCGATCTCGTCGGCGCCGTCCACGTAGACGCCCAGCGAAGTCACCTCGCCGGCCTCGAGCACGGGGATGCCGTGCTTCTTCAGGCGTTCGGTGCTCTGCACGGAACTCGACACCGCGCCCGCCACGCGCACCGGCATGCGCGCGAGCGCCTCGATGAACTGGTTGACGGTGGAGCCGGTGCCCACGCCGACGATGCTGCCGGGTTGGACGTAGGCGATGGCGGCCTGGCCGACGAGGGCCTTGAGTTCGTCTTGGGTCATGGCCGCGATTATCCCGTGCCGCGCGCCATCGCGGACAATATGGCACCTCGATTCCCGCACGCCGTCCCGTCGCATGTCGCTCGTTCCCTACGCCCTCACCCGCCCCTTCCTGTTCGGCCTCGACCCCGAGCACGCCCACGAGCTGACGCTGGACGCGATCGCGCGGCTGCAGAACACGCCGCTGCAATGCCTGTGGAGCGAGGCGCGCGTCAATGATCCGGTCACCGTCGCCGGCCTGAGGTTCCCCAACCGCGTGGGCCTGGCCGCGGGGCTGGACAAGAACGGCCGCTGCATCGACGGCCTGGGCGCGATGGGCTTCGGCTTCATCGAGGTGGGCACCGTCACGCCCAAGGCGCAACCGGGCAACCCGAAGCCGCGCATGTTCCGCCTGCCCGAGGCCCACGCGCTCATCAACCGCCTGGGCTTCAACAACCTCGGCCTGCCGGCGTTCCTCGACAACGTGAAGCGCGCGCGCAGCTTCCGCCAGGCCGGCGGCATCCTGGGCCTGAACATCGGCAAGAACGCGGCGACGCCCATCGAGAACGCGACCGACGACTACCTGGTCGGCCTGGCCGGCGTCTACCCGCACGCCGACTATGTGACCGTCAACATCTCCAGCCCCAACACCAGGAACCTGCGCGCGCTGCAGGGCGACGAGGCGCTGGACGCGCTGCTGGGCGCGCTCGCAGAGCGCCGCGCGGCGCTGGCGAAGGAACACGGCCGCACGGTGCCGATGTTCCTGAAGATCGCCCCCGACCTCGACGAGGGCCAGGTGCACGTGATCGCCGCCACGCTGGGCCGTCACGGCATGGACGGCGTCATCGCCACCAACACGACGATCTCGCGCGAGGCCGTCAAGGGACTCAGGCATGCCGAGGAGGCGGGCGGGCTGTCGGGCAAGCCGGTGCTCGAGGCGAGCAACCGCGTCATCCGCCAGCTGCGCGGCGAGCTCGGGCCGAAGTTCCCCATCATCGGCGTGGGCGGCGTGATGTCGGGCGCCGATGCGAAGTCCAAGATCGCAGCGGGCGCGGATCTCGTGCAGATCTACACCGGGCTGATCTACCATGGCGCGCCGCTGGTGCGCGACGTCGCGCTGGCCATCAAGGGCTGACGCCCGGAGGTGTCTGGCATCTCCTCGAATCGCGCCGAACCGCCGATGCCAGCGACAACGTCCAACGCGATTCGAGGCGATGCCTGACGCCGATCCCCGAGGTTCGGCGTCAGGCATCGCCCTCATCCGCGATCAGCATTCCCGCGTCCGGCGATAGCGTGACGCGGATGACGGAGATGCCAGACTCCTCGGGTCGCGACACGCCGCTGTTGAAACGACAAAGGGGCCGCGCGGGCCCCTTCCTCACCCGGCGCGTCGCGGCGCTCAGTGAACCGTTGCGCCGGTGCGCTCCTGCACGTCCGCCTTGGTCACGCCCGGCGCCAGCTCGACGAGCTTGAGGCCCTGCGGCGTCACGTCCAGCACGCACAGGTCGGTGATGATGCGGTTGACCACGCCCACGCCGGTCAGCGGCAGCGTGCACTTGGGGATCACCTTCAGGTCGGTCGAGCCGTCCTTCTTGGTGGCCACGTGCTCCATCAGGACCACGACGCGGCCGACGCCGGCGACCAGGTCCATCGCGCCGCCCATGCCCTTGACCATCTTGCCGGGGATCATCCAGTTGGCCAGGTCGCCGTGCTCGCTGACCTGCATCGCGCCGAGGATGGCCAGGTTGATCTTGCCGCCGCGGATCATGCCGAAGCTGTCCGCGCTGGAGAAGATGCTCGAGCCGGGCAGCGTGGTCACGGTCTGCTTGCCGGCGTTGATCATGTCGGCGTCGACCTGGTCCTCGGTGGGGAACGGGCCGATGCCCAGCAGGCCGTTCTCGCTCTGCAGCCACACCTCCATGCCCGCGGGCACGTGGTTGGCGACCAGCGTGGGCAGGCCGATGCCCAGGTTCACGTAGAAGCCGTCCTGCAGTTCCTTGGCGGCGCGCGCCGCCATCTCGTCTCGGTTCCAAGCCATTGTGTGAGTCTCCGTGTTCTCAGGCGGCGGTCTTGGTGACCGTGCGTTGTTCGATGCGCTTCTCGGGATGGGCGTTCAGCACGATGCGGTGCACGAAGATCCCGGCCAGGTGGACGGCGTCCGGGTCGAAGGTGCCGGTCTCGACGATCTCCTCGACCTCGGCCACCGTGATCTTGCCGGCCTGCGCCACGTTCGGGTTGAAGTTGCGCGCGGTGCGGCGGAACATCAGGTTGCCCGACTTGTCGGCCTTCCAGGCCTTGACCAGCGACACCTCGGGGTTCAGCGCCAGCTCCATCACGTACTTCTGGCCGTTGAACTCGCGGATCTCCTTGCCGTCGGCCACGATGGTGCCCACGCCCGTCTTCGTGAAGAACGCCGGGATGCCGGCGCCGCCGGCGCGCAGCTTCTCGGCCAGCGTGCCCTGCGGCGTGAAGTCGAGCTTCAATTCGCCGGCCAGGTACTGGCGCTCGAACTCCTTGTTCTCGCCCACGTAGCTGGAGATCATCTTGCTGATCTGGCGCGTGGCCAGCAGCTTGCCGAGGCCGAAGCCGTCGACGCCCGCGTTGTTGGAGATGACGGTGAGATCCTTGGCGCCGCTGTCGCGCAGCGCGTCGATGAGGGCCTCGGGGATGCCGCAGAGGCCGAAGCCTCCCACGGCGAGCAGCTGGCCGTCCTTGACGATGCCTTGCAGCGCCGCGGCGGCGCTCGGATAGACCTTGTTCATGCGCGCTTGTCTCCGGTGGAAATGAGAGATTCCTGGCCCCGGAGTCTGCCCCGGTGGCGATGGGCGAGAGCGTACTACTTAAGGCGTTACGTAGCCATTACGTAGAATTGACTACATGACCCTCGCCGAACTGCAGACGCTGTACGCCGACATCTTCGCCGAATGGGTGCGCGAGCTCGAGCTGGAGGTTCGCGCCACCACCGACGACAGCGTCACGCTGGCCCTGCCCGTGCGCGCGCGCCACGTGCACGCGGGCGGGGTCGTGTGCGGACAGACGCTGATGGCCGCCGCCGACACCGCGCTGGTGCTGGCCATCAGCCACAAGCTGGGCGGCTTCCGGCCCCAGACCACGGTGCAGTTGCAGACCAGCTTCCTGCGCCCGGTGGGCAAGGACGTGCCCGAGGTGGCCGTCGAGGCACGCATCCTCAAGAGCGGCCGCAGCCTCGTGTTCGGCGAGGTCACGCTGCGCCTGCCCGACGGCCAGGTGGCGGCGCACGCCACCAGCACGAGCGCCCTGTTGTGAGGTCCGTGTGAGCCGCGACGCCCAGCCCCCGGCGACCGCCTCGGCCGAGGCCCTGGCCCACGCCGCCGACCTGCGCGCGGGCTTCGACTACCGCACCGCGTTCGAGTTCGCCCCCATCGGCCTGGTGCTGTCGCGCCACCGCCTGATGATCGACTGCAACCGCGCCGTGCTGGCGATGTTCCGCGCGGAACGCGACCAGCTGATCGGCCAGTCGTTCCGCGTGCTGTACCCGACGCAGGGCGAGTACGAACGCACCGGCGAGCGCATCGTCGCGAGCCTGGACAACGCGGGCCGCTACGCCGACGAGCGCGTGATGCGCCGCGTCGACGGCGAGCTGTTCTGGTGCCACGTGTGGGGCCACGCGCTCGACGCCGCCGATCCGCACGCGGCAGGCATCTGGAGCTTCGAGGACCTGTCGTCCAAGCGCTCGCTGAAACTCGATTTCACCGCCCGCGAGCGCGAGATCGCGGCGCTGCTGATCGAGGGGCTCACCAGCAAGATGGTGGGCAAGCGGCTGGGCATCAGCCCGCGCACCGTCGACGTCTACCGGGCGCGGCTGATGCGCAAGGTGGGGGCGTCGACGACGGCGGAGCTGGTGCACAAGCTGCTGGCCGGCTGACCGGCCCCGTCATACAGGCAGGCGGCGCGCAGGGCATCCTGCGACGGCACCGTCTTCCCGTTCTGGAAGTCCAGCCACACCAGCGTCGCGCCGCCGTTGGCCGACACGACATCGGGTGCATCGCTCATGGCCAGCGTGAAGCACGTGTCCAGGCAAGCGTTGTTTGGACGACTACAGGTTTTCCCTAGGCCGAATCCGCTGAAAGCTGCTGGAAGGGTGGGGACTTCTAACCTGCGTGCTCGACGGTCTGTACTCCCCCCGGGTACCGGAGACCGCACCCACCGACGGAGACTGACAGATGAATACCGCACCTTCGCGCCGCAAGGTTCTCCTTGGCGCAGCCGCTGCACTGGCGACAGCTGGGCCCATCGCCGCACTCGCTCAAGCGGCGCCCATCGTCATCAAGTTCAGCCACGTCGTCGCGCCTGACACGCCCAAGGGCAACGGCGCGCAGCGCTTCAAGGAGCTCGCCGAGGAGCGTACCAAGGGCCGCGTGAAGGTGGAGCTGTACCCGAACAGCCAGCTCTACAAGGACAAGGAGGAGATGGAGGCGCTGCAGCTCGGCTCGGTGCAGATGCTCGCTCCCTCGCTCGCCAAGTTCGGGCCGCTGGGCGTCAAGGAGTTCGAGGTCTTCGACCTGCCTTACATCTTCAAGGATCAGGCCGCTTTCCGAGCCGTGACGGACGGGCCGGTCGGCGCGGACCTGTTCCGAAAGCTGGAGCCCAAGGGCATCAAGGGCCTGGCCATCTGGGACAACGGCTTCCACATCATGAGTGCCAACCGGCCGCTGCACAACGTGGCCGACTTCAAGGGCCTGAAGATGCGCATCCAGTCGTCGAAGGTGCTGGACGCCCAGATGCGCGCGCTCGGCGCCATCCCGCAGGTGATGGCCTTCAGCGAGCTGTACCAGGCGCTGCAGTCGGGCGTCGTCGACGGCACCGAGGGCGTCCCGTCGAACTTCTACACCCAGAAGATCTACGAGGTGCAGAAGCACATGACGCTCTCGTACCACGGCCACCTGGCCTACGCCGTCATCGTCAACAAGAAGTTCTGGGACAGCCTGCCGCCGGACATCCGCACGATCCTCGAAGGTTGCGTCAAGGACGCCACGATCTACGCCGACGCGCTGGCTTCGACCGAGAACGCGATGGCGCTCGACAAGATCAAGGCCAGCGGCAAGACGATTGTCTACACGCCGACGGCGGCCGAGACCAACGAATGGAAGAAGGCGCTGATGCCGGTCCATCAGGAGATGGCCTCACGCGTGGGTCAATCCACGATCGACGCCGTCTACAAGGCTGCGGGCTTCGTGGCCCCGAAGTAGTTTCAAGAATCTGGGCTCACTCGCCAGACATCACCGAGCCCCCGGCGTGGGGCGTCAACCACCGGAGACATGAGATGAAGAAGTTTGCAATGCGCGCCAGCGCGCTGGCCGTGCTCGCGCTGTGCCACCCCGTGTTCGCGAACGAGGTCGACGACCTCAAGGCCGAGATCGCCGCGCAGAAGGCGGCCGA
>Ga0209455_1000132_pt1 | contig 156899 bp, 135 predicted proteins | sample AraplaCol_mCL_r2_FD_184275 | JGI IMG/M metagenome (GOLD analysis project Ga0209455, IMG submission 184275) | Arabidopsis root microbial communities from North Carolina, USA - plate scrape CL_Col_mCL_r2 (SPAdes) (version 2) | ecosystem: Host-associated > Plants > Roots > Endosphere | place...
ACCCCCTTTGCCTGATGACCATAGCGAGTCGGTCCCACCCCTTCCCATCCCGAACAGGACCGTGAAACGACTCTACGCCGATGATAGTGCGGATTCCCGTGTGAAAGTAGGTAATCGTCAGGCTCCCTAAGCCAGAAACCCCCGCCCGAAAGGCGGGGGTTTTTGCATTTGCGTGGCGGAAATTCCCGACGTAGATCACGCCTCGTGCTGAATAGCTACACGGCAGCACATCTAAGCAGCGGGCTGCTGAGATCTCAGAAATCAGACCTGCTCCCGGACTGATCGAACCTCGGTATTTCCCTGCCGCAACCTCTCTTACCTCGGTCGGTAGCCCAATCTGATCAACCGTACGCAGTGAGTCATCTTGCTGCGATCTCCTCACCCATCAGACCATGATCCGCAAGATCGGAAAAAATCTGCCCGGGATGGCGCTCGATTCCTTTTCGCCGATCTTTTCGGCCCCCAGTGTCAGATAGAAAGGCGCGGCATTGGGATCCGCTTCGATCACAAAGCTCTTGATTCCTCTCGCGGCGGCCTCGGTCCGAACCGATTCCCACAGCGCACGGGCGACGCCCTGACCCATGTGATCGGGATGAACGAACAGCCATCCGGGCGTTGGCCGATCCGAATTCAACGATGCTCGGATCCAGAATCCGATGATCGACTCGCCTGATTCCGCGACGTAACCGATCGCCCCTTCGATCGTCTCCCGCGAGACCGTGAGATCGTTTTGCCACAAGTCCAGCCATTCCTTCGGATAGCCCCAGTGCGCCTTCGAAAGGTGCGCCAGTCGTGTGAGTTCGTCCGCGTCCGCGGCACGCGCAGCACGTACGGTAAATAGCTTGTGCATTTCGGCTCTCGTCATGGCGGACACCCCCTCGGTCGGCGTTTTCATGAGTGCATCATCCGGATCGTATGGTCTCATCGCCCGATCGACAGCCGACCCGCTCGCCGCAGTGTCGCGCGATGCCATTCAAACGCACACGCCCGGCGCGGCTATATGACCTGCGACGCATGTCCGGCGACGACGCGCCAGTGGGCGCCCGATCGACGCCAGAGGCGCGTATAGGCAAACGTGCCGGTGAATGCCGCGCCATCGAAACGGCCGGCGAGAGCCGCTCGCGTCGTGGTGAGAATCATCTCGTCGACCGCGGATGCGCGCATTTCGATGACGTCGAGTGTGTCGAGACGCAAAAGCTTCGCGCGATGCGCGGCCAGGTCGTCCTCTTTCGAGATGACCTGGCCAGTCGGGACTGTGAACACCAGATCGTCGTCCAGCAGCGCATCGAGCGCTTCGACGTCGTTGGCCAGCATCGCCGCGCGGAGCGCGGTTTCGCTGGGTTCGATGACGGTACGGATTGCATCCATGTCAGGCCTCGCATCATTCGAAGGGAAAGCGGCACGGGGGCGACAAACTCGGCCTATCGCGCATTCGACAGCGACTGACGCCGGACCAGCATCACCATGCAGATGCCGATCGACGCGATCAGGTTGACGACCGGATAGAACGCGACCGCGACACTCCACGTGCTCAGTGCCAGCAACGCCAGCGCGTACTTGAGCACGCACAGCGCGAAATAGACGAGGCTCTCGCTCAACGGATCGCGGATCGTCTTGCGCACGGTCGGGCCGAGGCCGGCCAGCTCGATCAGCGTGACCAGGCAGATCGACACCGTCGGATCGTCGGTCAGCATCCACAGCGGAATGGCTGACAGTGCTGCACACAGGAACAGCCAGTCGAGGCCCGTCCAGCCGTGCTCGCCGCGAAACAGGCTGGCGATCAGCGTCAGAAAGCACGTGACGGCAATCGCCGCCGTGCACCATGCGGACGGGCCCGCGCCCGCGACGAACTGGCCGGCGGCCGCGATCGCCGTGACGACCGACCACACGAGCCACGTGAACAGATGCGGGCGAACGGTGCGCCGATAGATCGCGAGCCCGTAAGGAATCGCCGCCAGCAGCGACACGGCCGTTCCGATCACGCCGAAGATCGAAGCGGCGCTTTCATCGACATTCACCATCGACGCAACCCTTGTTCGGATTGCCGATCAGTATGTGGTCAGACGGATCAGGGCGCAACGTCCTGTGTTTTCCGCGGTGCGGTGAGCGCTATGCAGATTCGCACCGGAAGGACTGGCGCGTATCGACCGCACATGACGAGACGCTCCGCATCCACCTAGCCAGTCAAGACTCCGCCTTCGCCGCATGCACGTCGCGCCGAAACGCACCGGGGCTCGTGCCCGTCCATTTCCGGAACGCGCGATGAAACGCGCTCGGCTCGGTGAAGCCGAGCTCGACCGCGATCTCCGCGACGCTGAGCGCGTGCCCGCGCAGCAGCGACTGGGCCAGCGCGCCGCGTAATTCGTCCTTGATCGCCGCGAAACTTTGCCCTTCGCTGCGCAAACGCCGCCGCAGCGTCGCGGGCGTCGTGTCGAGGCGCACGGCCAGCGTGTCGAAGTCGGGCCATTCGGCGGCCGGCAGCGCTTTCAGGTGCGCGCGCGTCTTCGCGACCCAGCCTGTGTCGTGCCGGTAGCGCACGAGGAGATTGCCGGGTGCGCCGCGCAGGAAGGTCCGCAGTGTCTGCTCCGAGCGGATCGTCGGCAGCGCGAGGTACGCGGCGTTGAACGCGAGCCGGCTGTCGGGCCGGTCGAAATGCACCGGGACGCCGAAGAACTGGTGATAGTCGCTGCGCTGGCCGAGGCTCGGGCACGCGAAATCGATGCGCTGCAGCGGGATGCGCCGGCCGATCAGCCAGCACGCGACGCCGAGCAGGATCAGCCAGAACGTCCGGTACGCGAATGCCGGATACGGCGCGCCCGATTGCGCCAGCACGACCTGCGCCTGCCCGTCGGCCACGACGAGTTCGCCGTGCGGCTCGTCGAGCACCACACGCAGGAATTTCAGCGCGCGCCGCAGCGCCTTGTCGAGCGTGCCGGCGTGCAGCACCGCGTGACACAGCAGCGTAAAGCTGCCGCGCCGCATCGGGCGCGCGGCCAGCCCGAAGAATTCGTCGTCGAGCGTACCGGCGATCGCGAGCCACAGCCGGCCGTACTGCTGCGGCGTGACGGGCTCGTGCACGGCGGCCGGCAGCCCGGCGGCACGCAGCACGGGCGCGGTCGGCAAGTCGCGCCGGCGGAGGCACGCGAGCGCATCGTCGACGAAATCCGGCGAAATCATCTGCGGCCCCATTTCCTGCGTCCTCTCGACATGGCAAAAGCGATCATGATTCTAGATTCCGTTTGTCATTGATTGCAATGTAGGGGCTGTCTACTATCGATGTATCCCCGTCGCGCCTCTGGCGCGTCGGCGGCTATAACGCACAGGAGACACGCATGCCTGAAGGAGCTACCGCCCGGGCGGTGCCGGCCTACGCCGACGCCGTGGCCCGTTTCAGTATCGAGACCGCTGCCGCGCAACTGAGCGGCGATCTGGAGCGCGGCCTGAACGCGTGTGTCGAATGTTGCGACCGGCACGCGAAGGCGGACGCGATCGCGCTCGACTGGATCGACGCCGGCGGGCAGCACCACCGCTTCACGTTCGCGCAAATGCAGGCGTTGTCGGCCCGGGTTGCGAACCTGCTCGTCGCGCAGGGCGTGAAGCCGGGCGACGTGGTGGCCGGCCTGCTGCCGCGCACGCCGGAGCTCGTCGCGACGATCCTCGGCACGTGGCGCGCGGGCGCCGTGTACCAGCCGCTGTTTACCGCGTTCGGCCCGAAGGCGATCGAGCACCGGCTGCGCATGAGCGATGCGCGGCTCGTCGTGACCAACGTCGCGAATCGCGCGAAGCTCGACGAAATCGCCGATTGCCCGCCGGTCGCGACGGTACGCGAAGCAGGCGAGGCGCTGCGGATGCGCGACATCGATTTCCGCACGGCGCTCGACGCGCAATCCGATACGTTCGAGCCCGTGCCGCGCAAGGGGTCGGACCTGTTCATGATGATGTCGACGTCGGGCACGACGGGCTTGCCGAAGGGCGTGCCGGTGCCGCTGTACGCGCTGCTCGCGTTCAGCGCGTACATGCGCGAAGCGGTCGACCTGCGTGCCGGCGACCGGTTCTGGAACATCGCCGATCCGGGCTGGGCGTACGGGCTCTATTACGCGATCACGGGCCCGCTGCTGCTCGGTCATGCGACGACGCTGTACGAGGGCAGCTTCACGGTCGACAGCACGTACGACGTGATCGACCGGCTCGGCATCACGAGCCTCGCGGGTTCGCCGACCGCATTCCGGATGCTGATGGCGGCCGGGACGGAAGCGGCCGCGCGCGTGAAGGGCCGGCTGCGCGCGGTGAGCAGCGCGGGCGAACCGTTGAACCCGGAGGTCGTGCGCTGGTTCCACGCGGCGCTCGGCGCGCCGATCCACGATCACTACGGCCAGACCGAACTGGGCATGGTCGTGAACAACCATCACGGCCTCACGCACGTGGTGCACGTCGGTTCGGCCGGCTTCGCGATGCCGGGCTACCGCGTCGCGGTGCTCGACGAAGCGGGCCGCGAACTCGGCCCCGGCGAGCCCGGCAACCTCGCGATCGACATCGCTCGCTCGCCGCTGCTGTGGTTCCGCGGCTACTGGCAGCAGGACACGCCGGCGATCGCGGGCGGCTATTACCGGACCGGCGACAACGTCGAGCTGGAGCCGGACGGCGCCGTGAGCTTCATCGGCCGCGCGGACGACGTGATCACGTCGTCCGGCTACCGGATCGGCCCGTTCGACGTGGAGAGCGCGCTGATCGAGCATCCGGCCGTCAGCGAGGCCGCCGTGATCGGCGTGCCCGACCCGGAGCGCACGGAGATCGTGAAGGCGTTCGTCGTCCTGTCGAAGGGCTTCGACGGCACGCCCGAACTGGCCGAGGAATTGAGTCTGCACGTGAAGCGGCGGCTGTCCGCTCACGCTTATCCGCGCGCGATCGACTTCGTCGACGCGCTGCCGAAAACCCCGAGCGGCAAGATCCAGCGCTTCGTGTTGCGCAAGATGGAAGCCGAGAAGGTCGCTCAACCCTGAATACGGACTGCCAATGAATATCAAGGATCGCGTTTTTCTGATTACGGGCGCCGGTTCCGGCCTCGGCGCCGCGGTGGCGCGCATGGTCGTCGCGCAAGGCGGCAAGGCCGTGCTGCTGGACGTCAATGACGAGGCGGGCGCGGGTCTCGCGAACGAACTCGGCGCGGCCGCGCGCTTCGTGAAGACCGACGTGACGAGCGAAGCCGACGGTCAGGCGGCCGTTGCGGCCGCGCGCGACGCGTTTGGCCGCGTCGATGCGCTCGTCAACTGCGCGGGCGTCGCGCCGGGCGAGAAGGTCGTCGGCCGCGATGGCCTGCACTCGCTCGACCGCTTCGCGCGGGCGGTGTCGATCAACCTCGTCGGCACGTTCAACATGATTCGGCTGGCTGCTGAAGCGATGTCGAAGCAGGACGCCGATGCGGAAGGCGAGCGCGGCGTGATCATCAACACCGCGTCGGTCGCGGCGTTCGACGGACAGATCGGACAGGCCGCGTATGCGGCGTCGAAGAGCGGCGTGGTGGGCATGACGCTGCCGATCGCGCGCGAACTCGCGCGCTTCGGCATTCGCGTCGTGACGGTCGCGCCCGGTATCTTCGCGACGCCGATGATGGCCGGCATGCCGCAGGACGTGCAGGACGCGCTCGGCAAGAGCGTGCCGTTTCCGCCGCGGCTCGGCCGCCCGGAAGAATTTGCGGCGCTGGTGCGCCACATCGCCGAGAACACGATGCTGAACGGCGAAGTCATCCGTCTCGATGGCGCGTTGCGCATGGCACCGCGCTGACACTGGAGGAAGCGAATCATGACGACTCAGGATCCGATCGTAATCGTGGGCGCGGCGCGCACGCCGATGGGTGGTTTTCAGGGCGACCTGGCGGCGGCGAGCGCGAGCGACCTTGGCGCGGTGGCGATTCGCGCCGCGCTCGAGCGCGCGAACGTGCCGGCCGAACGCATCGAGGAAATCGTGTTCGGCTGCGTGCTGCCGGCCGGCCAGGGCCAGGCGCCCGCGCGACAGGCCGCGCTGAAGGCCGGGCTGCCGCTCGCGGCGGGCGCGACCACGGTCAACAAGATGTGCGGTTCGGGGATGAAGGCGGCGATGTTCGCGCACGACCTGCTGCTGGCCGGTTCGGCGGCGGTGGCCGTGGCGGGCGGGATGGAGAGCATGACGAATGCGCCGTACCTGCTGCCGAAGGCGCGCGCGGGTATGCGCATGGGGCACGGGCAGGTGCTCGACCACATGTTCCTCGACGGGCTCGAGGACGCGTATGAAAAGGGCCGCCTGATGGGCACCTTCGCCGAGGATTGCGCGCAGGCGTACCAGTTCACGCGCGAAGCGCAGGATGCGTTCGCGATTGCGTCGCTGACGCGGGCGCAGCGCGCGATCGCGGAAGGGCGGTTCGTGTCGGAAATCGCGCCGGTGACCGTGAAGGCCGGCAAGACGGAAAGCGTCGTGTCGATCGACGAGCAGCCCGGCAAGGCGAAACTCGACAAGATCCCGACGCTGAAGCCGGCGTTTCGCGACGGCGGCACGGTGACGGCCGCGAACGCATCGTCGATCTCGGACGGCGCGGCCGCGCTCGTGATGATGCGCCGCTCGGAGGCCGAGCGCCTCGGCCTCACGCCGAAGGCCGTGATCGTCGGGCATGCGACTCATGCGGACAAGCCCGGCCTGTTCGCGACTGCACCGATCGGCGCGCTGCGCAAGCTGTCGGAGAAAACCGGCTGGAACCTGCGCGACGTCGACCTGTTCGAGATCAACGAAGCGTTCGCGGTGGTGCCGATGGCCGCGATGCGCGACCTCGATCTGCCGCACGAGAAGGTGAACGTGCACGGCGGCGCGTGCGCGCTCGGGCATCCGATCGGCGCATCGGGTGCGCGCGTGATGGTGACGCTGCTGGCCGCGCTCGAAACGTATGGCCTGACGCGCGGCGTCGCATCGCTGTGCATCGGCGGCGGTGAAGCAACGGCGGTTGCGATCGAGCGCATCGCGTAACACTTCGCATCACGCATCACGTCGCATCGCATCGCATCGTTCGCACGGATGTGGCATCACGGGGGGCGCGTATCGCACGGGACATCCCCGTGCGGTACGCGCCGCCCGCTTTTGTTGGGGGGATCGCCGTATCGCGTTAAGGCTTCGCGTTCGGCGACACCGCGCCGCACGCGCGAATCACGAGCTGCACGACCTGCTCGGTCTTTTCGTCGAACGCCTTCTTCGTGAACGCGCGCTTGCCGCTCAGCGCGCGAATCTGCGCATCGAAATCCGCATAGTGCTGCGTGGTCGCCCAGATCAGGTACATCAGCGCATGCGGGTCGATCGGCGCGAGCAGCCCGCGCGCGATCCAGCCTTCGATCACCCTGACGCGCGCGTCGAACCACGGCTTCACGCGTTGCGACAGGATGTCCTGCATGTGCTCCGCGCCGTGGATGATCTCGTTGGCCCACACCTTCGAGCCGAGCGGGCGCCGCTGCGACAGCGTCATCTTCGCGCGCACGTAGCCGCCGATCGCTTCGACCGGATCGTCGTCGGCCTCGAACGAGCCGGCCGCGCGATGCCAGTCCTCGAACAGGTCGTCGAGCACGCGGCGGTACAGCGCGAGCTTGGTCGGGAAGTAGTAGTGCACGTTCGCCTTCGGCAGGCCGGCGCGCTCCGCGATCATCGCGGTGCTGGCGCCGGCGAGCCCGCGTTCCGCGAATACGGCTTCCGCGCACGCGAGCAGATGCGCTTCGTTGGACTCGCGAATATGCGCCTTGCGTCGCCGCAAAGGCGCCGGCGTTTCGTCACGGTCGGTGGCTGCGATTGCCGCCTCGTCATGTCTCATCGTTACCCTCGCGCGGCGGCCATGCCGCGTTGGGCTTCATTCTAGCCGCTGATTCGCGTCGCGCGCACGCATGTGGCCGCGCGGCAGTCACGACGATGCTGCGTTGCGATGGCACGTTTCTCGCTCTGTCGCGTCACGCAAGAAAGACGTTGCGCTGGTCATTTTGATCGTCTAAAACCTGTCCAATCGGACAGGATTTAACGCGTTGCCTGCATCGACGGACATGCACCGCATCCGTGCGGCGTGCCCCGAAACAGGCCTCGCACGCACCGGCACAGACCGGGCTGGCGACATCACCGACCCCACAGGAGCGATACGAATGAGCGCGGTATCGGAAACAGTGAAGCGGGCAGCTTTCGACACGTCGATCAGGGTCGACGGCAAGCGGTTGTGGGACAGCCTGATGGAAGTCGCGAAGATCGGCGCGACGCCGAAGGGCGGCGTGTGCCGCCTCGCGCTGACCGATCTCGACAAGGCCGGCCGCGACCTGATCGTCGGCTGGGCGAAGGCCGCCGGCTGCACGGTGACGGTCGATACGATGGGCAACGTGTTCATGCGCCGCGCGGGCCGCGTGGCCGACGCGGCGCCGGTCGTCACGGGTTCGCACGCGGATTCGCAGCCGACCGGCGGGCGCTTCGACGGTATCTACGGCGTGCTCGGCGGCCTCGAGGTGATTCGCAGTCTGAACGATCACGGCATCGAGACCGAGCATCCGGTCGAGGTCGTGATCTGGACCAATGAGGAAGGCTCGCGCTTCGCGCCCGCGATGGTCGCGTCGGGCGTGTTCGCGGGTGTGTTTCCGCTCGAATACGGGCTGTCGCGCAAGGACGTGGACGGCAAGACGATCGGCGAGGAGCTGGCGCGCATCGGCTACGCGGGCGACGTGCCGTGCGGCGGGCGCAAGCTGCACGCGGCGTTCGAGCTGCATATCGAACAGGGGCCGATTCTCGAAGCGGAATGCAAGACGATCGGCGTCGTGACCGACGCGCAGGGGCAGCGCTGGTACGAGATCACGTTCACCGGCCAAGAAGCGCACGCGGGGCCGACGCCGATGCCGCGCCGCCGCGACGCGCTGCTCGGCGCGTCGCGCGTGGTCGATCTCGTCAACCGGATCGGCCTTGATCACGCGCCGTTCGGCTGCGCGACGGTCGGCATGATGCAGGTCCACCCGAACTCGCGCAACGTGATTCCCGGCCGCGTGTTCTTCACCGTCGATTTCCGTCATCCGGACGACGCCGTGCTCGCGAAGATGGATGCGGCGCTGCGCGACGGCGTCGCGCGCATCGCGGCCGACATCGGGCTCGAAACCGAACTCGAGCAGATTTTCTACTACAAGCCGGTCGCGTTCGATCCTGAGTGCGTGGCGGCCGTGCGCGGCGCGGCCGACCGCTTCGGCTACTCGCATCGCGACATCGTGTCGGGTGCGGGCCACGACGCGTGCTATCTGGCGCAGGTCGCGCCGACGTCGATGGTGTTCGTGCCCTGCATCGACGGCATCAGCCACAACGAGATCGAGGACGCGACGCCCGCATGGATCGAGGCCGGCGCGAACGTGCTGCTGCACGCGATGTTGTCGCGCGCATGCGAGCCGGCCTCGTGACGGAGCGACCGTAGCGGCCGTGAGGCTGCATCACGTCAGATATTTGCATTCCTAAGCACGACCGCCCCGACTGTGCATCCGCAGCCGGCGGGGACGGCTTTGTCTCCACCCAGTCGAAGGAACGCGTATGACCACCCAGCCAACCGGCGATATCGCCGCGCATCGCCTGTCGTCCACGCAACTCTCGTGCGAATTCGCCGATATCGCGCCGCTGCTCGATCCGACTGCCGCAGCGGCCGCCGCAAGCCGCTGTCATTACTGCTACGACGCGCCGTGCGTGCATGCGTGCCCGACGCAGATCGACATCCCGAGCTTCATCCGCAAGATCGGCAACGGCAATCTGAAAGGCGCGGCGACTGACATCCTGTCCGCGAATCCGCTCGGCGGGATGTGCGCACGCGTGTGCCCGACCGAGATCCTGTGTGAAGGCGCGTGCGTGCGCAACCATCAGGATGCGCAGCCCGTCGCGATCGGCGCGCTGCAGCGGCACGCGACCGACTGGGCGATGCAGACCGGCGCGGTGCAGTTCCGGCGCGCGCCCGAGACGGGCCGCCATGTGGCGGTGGTCGGCGCGGGGCCGGCCGGGCTCGCGTGCGCGCACCGGCTCGCGCTCGCCGGGCATCGCGTCACGCTGTTCGACGCACGCCCGAAGGCCGGCGGCCTCAACGAATACGGGATCGCCGCGTACAAGACCGTCGACGATTTCGCGCAACGCGAAGTCGAGTGGTTGCTGTCGGTGGGCGGCATCACGCTGGAAACGGGAGTGGCGCTTGGCCGCGACGTGACGCTCGACACGCTGCGCGAGCAGCACGACGCGGTATTCCTTGCGATGGGCCTCGGCGGCGTGCGTGCGCTCGCGATCGACGGCGAGCAACTGCGCGGCGTGATGAACGCGGTCGATTTCATCGAGCAGGTGCGGCAGGCCGACACGCTCGCGAACGTGCCGGTCGGCCGGCGCGTGGTCGTGATCGGCGGCGGCAATACGGCGATCGATGCGGCGGTGCAGAGCCGCAAGCTCGGTGCGGAGCGCGTGACGATGGTGTATCGGCGCGGCGTGGACGCGATGAGCGCGACATGGGCCGAGCGCGAGTTCGCGCAGAAGAGCGGCGTCACGCTGGTCACGAACGCGAAGCCGGTGCGCATTGCGGGCACGGACGGGCAGGTGACGGGCGTCGAATTCGAAGGCGCATCGGGCGAGCGTTTCACCGTCGACGCGGACATGGTGCTGAAGGCGATCGGCCAGACGCTGGTGCCGGACGGTGTCGAAGCCGCGCTGCTGACCGCGGACGGCACCCGTATCGCGGTGGATGCGGACGGACGCACGGCGCTGCCGGACGTATGGGCCGGCGGCGACTGCGCGGCGACGGGCGGCATCGACCTCACGGTGCAGGCCGTGCAGGACGGCAAGCGCGCGGCCGCGTCGATCGACGCGACGCTCGCGGCGCGCGACGCGAAGGCGGCCTGACCGCGCGACGCACCGCACGCACACCGAACACGACCCCATTCTCACGGAGCCGAACATGGCCGACCTTCGCTACACCATCGCAGGCATCACTTCGCCGAATCCCTTCTGGCTGGCGTCCGCGCCGCCCACAGACAAGGCCTACAACGTCAATCGCGCCTTCGAGGCGGGCTGGGGTGGCGTCGTCTGGAAGACGCTCGGGCTCGATCCGCACGTTGTCAACGTCAGTTCGCGTTACGGCGCCGTGCAGTGGAATGGCCAGCGCATCGCGGGGCTGAACAACATCGAGCTGATCACCGACCGTCCGCTCGACGTGAACCTGAGAGAGATCGCGCAGGTGAAGCGCGACTGGCCGGACCGCGCGCTGATCGTGTCGCTGATGGTGCCGTGCAACGAGCGCGACTGGAAATGGATCCTGCCGCTCGTCGAGGACACCGGGGCCGACGCGGTCGAACTCAACTTCGGCTGCCCGCACGGGATGAGCGAGCGCGGCATGGGCGCGGCGGTCGGGCAGGTGCCCGAATACGTCGAGATGGTCACGCGCTGGGTGAAGGAAGGCACGAAGCTGCCGTGCCTCGTGAAGCTCACGCCGAACATCAGCGATATCCGGATGGGCTCGCGCGCCGCGTACAAGGGCGGCGCGGACGGCGTGTCGCTGATCAACACGATCAACTCGATCGTCGCGGTCGATCTCGACCAGATGGCGCCGATGCCGACCGTCGACGGCAAGGGCACGCACGGCGGCTATTGCGGGCCGGCGGTCAAGCCGATCGCACTGAACATGGTCGCGGAGATCGCCCGCGACCCGGAAACACCGAACCTGCCGATCTCGGGCATCGGCGGCATCTCGTCGTGGCGTGATGCGGCCGAGTTCATGGTGCTCGGCGCCGGCAGCGTGCAGGTGTGCACCGCCGCGATGCATTACGGATTCCGGATCGTGTCGGATCTCGCCGATGGCCTGTCGAACTGGATGGACGAAAAGGGCTACGCGACGCTCGATGACATTCGCGGCCGCGCGGTGCCGAACGTGACCGACTGGAAATACCTGAACCTGAAGTACGACATCAAGGCGCGCATCGACCAGGATCGCTGCATCCAGTGCGGGCTGTGCCATATCGCATGCGAGGACACGTCGCACCAGGCGATCACGGCGACGAAGGACGGTGCGCGGCACTTCGAAGTGGTCGATTCGGAATGCGTCGGGTGCAATCTTTGCATGCATGTGTGTCCGGTCGAGCAATGCATCACGATGGAGCGCGTCGATTCGGGCGACTACGCGAACTGGACCACGCATCCGAACAATCCGGCGAGCGCGGAGGCTGGTGCGAGTGGCCCGGCGGCGGCACCCGAGAAGCACGCGAAGGCGGCCTGACCGAGGTCCGGCGGTGCGGCATGGACCGCGCCGCCGCTTTTCGTTTCCCCGGGCCGGCATCGCACGATGCCGGCGCCGACGTTTTCGTGGAGCGCGTTCAATGAAACCAGCAGCGATTCCCGCCGATCCCGACAGCGCCGCGGCGCACGGCGGCAGCCTGTACAACGACGACCTCGCGCCGACGACGCCGGCGCAGCGCACGTGGAAGTGGTACCACTTCGCGGCGCTGTGGGTCGGGATGGTGATGAACATCGCGTCGTACATGCTCGCGGCCGGCTTGATCCAGGAAGGCATGTCGCCGTGGCAGGCGGTGATGACGGTGCTGCTCGGCAACCTGATCGTGCTCGTGCCGATGCTGTTGATCGGCCATGCAGGCGCGAAGCACGGGATTCCGTATGCGGTGCTCGTGCGCGCGTCGTTCGGTACGCAGGGCGCGAAGCTGCCCGCGCTGCTGCGCGCGATCGTCGCCTGCGGCTGGTACGGCATCCAGACCTGGCTCGGCGGCAGCGCGATCTACACGCTGCTGAACATCCTGACCGGCAACGCGCTGCACGGCGCGGCGCTGCCTGTCGTTGGCATCTCGTTCGGGCAACTCGCGTGCTTCCTCGTGTTCTGGGCGCTGCAGCTGTATTTCATCTGGCACGGCACCGATTCGATCCGCTGGCTCGAAAGCTGGTCTGCGCCGATCAAGGTCGTGATGTGCGTGGCGCTCGTGTGGTGGGCGACGTCGCAGGCGGGCGGTGTCGGCTCGATGCTGTCGGCGCCGTCGCAGTTCGCGGCGGGCGGCAAGAAGGCCGGACTCTTCTGGGCGACCTTCTGGCCGGGCCTGACCGCGATGGTCGGCTTCTGGGCGACGCTCGCGCTGAACATTCCCGATTTCACGCGCTTCGCGCATTCGCAGCGCGACCAGATGATCGGGCAGTCGATCGGGCTGCCGCTGCCGATGGCGCTGCTGTCGGTGGTGTCGGTCGTCGTGACGTCGGCGACCGTCGTGATCTACGGCAACGCGATCTGGGATCCGATCGACCTGACGAGCCGGATGACCGGCATCGGCGTGGGCATCGCGCTCGTGATCCTCACGCTCGACACGATGTGCTGCAACCTCGCGGCGAACCTGGTCGGTCCCGCATACGATTTTTCGAGCCTGTGGCCGAAGGCGATCTCGTACCGCGCGGGCGGGATGATCACCGCGACGATCGCGATCGTGATGATGCCGTGGAAGATCCTCGCGACGACGGACGGCTACATCTTCACCTGGCTCGTCGGTTATTCGGCGCTGCTCGGGCCGGTCGCGGGCATCCTGATGGTCGACTATTTCCTGATTCGCGGCACGCAGCTCGACACACGCGCACTGTTCGACGAGCGCGGCGACTTCAGCTATGCGCGCGGCTGGAACCCGGCCGCGCTGGTCGCGCTCGCGGTCGGCGTGCTGCCGAACCTGCCGGGCTTCCTGCATACGGCGTTTCCGGCGTCGTTCCCGAACGTGCCGGCGTTCTTCAACACGCTTTACACGTACGCGTGGTTCGTCGGCCTCGTGCTGGCGTCGGGCGTGTACGGCACCTGGATGAAGTGGCGCGCCGGACAGCGCGCGCAGATCGCGAGCGCATGACGCACGCGCGGGCCGGATGCGGCTCGCGCGCGGCATGCGGCACCGACAGTCAACGAGGAGGCAACGAAATGGCAATCCTGATTCGTGGCGGCACCGTGGTCGATGCGGACCGCTCCTATCGCGCGGACGTGCTCTGCGCGGACCCGCAGGACGGCGGCACGATCCTGCAGATTGCGGAGCAGATCGACGCGCCGGCCGGCGCAACCGTGGTCGACGCGCACGACCAGTACGTGATGCCGGGCGGTATCGACCCGCACACGCACATGGAACTGCCGTTCATGGGTACCACCGCGAGCGACGATTTCTACTCGGGCACCGCGGCCGGGCTGTCGGGCGGCACGACGAGCATCATCGACTTCGTGATTCCGAGCCCGAAGCAGCCGCTGATGGATGCGTTCCGCGAATGGCGCGGCTGGGCCGAGAAGGCGGCTTCCGATTACGGTTTCCACGTGGCCGTGACGTGGTGGGACGACAGCGTGCACCGCGACATGGGCACGCTCGTGCGCGAGCATGGCGTGTCGAGCTTCAAGCACTTCATGGCGTACAAGAACGCGATCATGGCCGACGACGAGGTGCTCGTGAACAGCTTCACGCGTTCGCTCGAACTCGGCGCGCTGCCGACCGTGCACGCGGAAAACGGTGAGCTCGTGTTCCAGCTGCAAAAGGCGCTGCTCGCGCGCGGGATCACGGGGCCGGAGGCGCATCCGCTGTCGCGGCCGCCGGAGGTGGAAGGCGAGGCCGCGAACCGCGCGATCCGGATCGCGCAGGTACTCGGCGTGCCCGTGTATATCGTGCACGTGTCGGCGAAGGACGCGGTGGACGTGATCACCCGTGCGCGCAGCGAAGGGCTGCGTGTGTTCGGCGAAGTGCTGCCGGGCCACCTCGTGATCGACGAGGCCGTCTATCGCGATCCGGACTGGACGCGCGCGGCGGCCCACGTGATGAGCCCGCCGTTCCGCTCGGCCGAGCATCGCGAGGCGCTGTGGCGCGGGCTGCAGTCGGGCCAGCTGCATACGACCGCGACCGATCACTGCGTATTCTGCGCGTCGCAGAAGGCGATGGGCCGCGAGGATTTCACGAAGATCCCGAACGGCTGCGGCGGTGTCGAGGATCGCATGTCGGTGCTGTGGCACCACGGCGTGAATCACGGCCGCATCACGCCGAACGAGTTCGTGCGGATCACGTCGACCAATGCCGCACAGATCTTCAACCTGTATCCGCGCAAGGGCGCCGTGCAGGTTGGCGCCGATGCCGACCTCGTCGTGTGGGACCCGGCCGCGACGAAGACGATCTCGGTGAAGACCCATCACCAGCAGGTCGACTTCAACGTGTTCGAGGGGATGACGGTGCAGGGCGTCGCGACGCACACGCTCACGCGCGGCGCACTCGCATGGGCCGACGGCGAATTGCGCGCGGTGCGCGGCGCGGGCCGCTACCTCAAGCGCCCGCCGGGCGCGGGCTACTACGAGGCCGCGCGGATCGCGAACCGGCTGCGCGAGCCGCATCCGGTCGAACGCGCCGGTTGAACGACGCAGGTCATGCGGGGCGTGTCCGTTCGAACGGCGCGCCCCGCGCGCGTTTTCGCAGGGTAGATAGAACAACTGATCAAGTCGTCGAGGCACGAAAAAAGAAACGATCGATGCCATTGGCCGCGGCGATTTTGGCGACGTTGCCGGCGCGCATATCGAGCGAGTAACATCCACCAACCCGATCGCACGGGTCGCGGGCACGGGCCGCCCGCCGGACAGTTCAAATAGTGAGAAAGGAGCACAAGGTGGATATTCTGCGCAGTCTCCTCGGCATGCTGTTTCTGTTGCTGGTCGCGTATCTGCTGTCGAACAACCGTCGTGCGGTCAGCGCGCGGACCATGATCGCCGCGCTGCTCACGCAGTTCGCGATCGGTGCGCTCGTGCTGTTCGTGCCGTCGGGCCGCGCGGCGCTGGCCGGGGCCGCGAACGGCGTCAATCGCGTGCTCGACATGGGCAATCACGGCATCGCGTTCGTGTTCGGCGGGCTGGTCGACGCGCGCATGTTCCAGTTGTTCGGCGACGGCGGGTTCGTGTTCGGCCTGCGCGTGCTGCCGATGATCATCTTCGTCACCGCGCTGATCTCGGTGCTGTACTACATCGGCGTGATGAAGTGGATCGTCGCGATCCTCGGCGCGGGGTTGGCGAAGGTGCTCGGCGTGAGTCGCATCGAGGCATGCTCGGCCGTCGCGACGATCTTCCTCGGGCAGAGCGAGATGCCCGCGCTCGTGAAGCCGTTCGTGCGCAACATGACGAGCGCCGAGATCTTCACGGTGATGGCGAGCGGGATGGCGTCGGTCGCGGGCTCGGTGCTGGTCGGCTATGCCGGCCTCGGCGTGAAGATGGAGTACCTGCTCGCCGCGTCGTTCATGGCGGTGCCGGGCGGGCTGCTGTTCGGCAAGCTGCTGTTTCCGACCGTCGAGCCGAGCCGCGTGGTGGTCGATGGCCTCGATTTCGACGACAAGCGCGCCGCCAACGTGATCGAGGCGGCCGCCTCCGGTGCATCGGTCGGCCTGCGCATCGCGATCAACGTCGGCGCGATGCTGATCGCGTTCGTCGGGCTCATCGCGCTGATGAACCTGATCGTCGGCGGCGCGGCCGCGTTCGCGGGCTTTCCGCAGGTAACGCTGGTCGGTATCATCGGCCATCTGTTCGCGCCGCTCGCATGGATCATCGGCGTGCCGTGGCACGATGCGACGCTGGCCGGCAACTTCATCGGCGAGAAACTGATCTTCAACGAATTCGTCGCGTACGGCGACCTGTCGCCGTACCTGAAGGGTGGCGCGCACGCGGCGGCGGCCGGCCTGCAGGTGCTCGACCCGAAGACGCTCGCGATCGTATCGTTCGCGCTGTGCGGCTTCGCGAACTTCTCGTCGATCGCGATTCTCGCGGGCGGCTTCAGCGCGGTCGCGCCCGAACGCCGTTCGGACGTCGCGCGGCTCGGCTTGCGCGCGCTGACGGCCGCGACGCTGTCGAACCTGATGAGCGCGGCGATTGCCGGCCTGTTTTTCTCGCTGCATTGAACCGTACAGTCGACTCCGATCGAAGCGAGGCAACGATGTTTCTACCGCAGGAATTCATTCGCAGGAAGCGTGACGGGCAGCCGCTCGATCGCGACGACATGGCCGCGTTCGTGCGCGGCGTGACCGACGGCAGCGTGACCGAGGGCCAGGTGGCCGCGTTCGCGATGGCCGTGTATTTCAACGACCTGAGCACCGACGAGCGCGTCGCGCTGACGCTCGCGCAGCGCGATTCGGGCGACGTGCTCGACTGGCGCGCACTCGATCTCGGCGGGCCGGTGATCGACAAGCATTCGACGGGCGGCGTCGGCGACGTCGTGTCGCTGATGCTCGGGCCGATGGTGGCCGCGTGCGGCGGCTACGTGCCGATGATCTCGGGGCGCGGGCTCGGCCATACCGGCGGCACGCTCGACAAGTTGAGCGCGATCCCCGGTTACGACGTGATGCCCGATACGGATGCGTTTCGCCGCACGGTGCGCGAGGTCGGCGTCGCGATCATCGGGCAGACCGCGCGGCTCGCGCCGGCCGACAAGCGCATCTATGCGATCCGCGACGTGACGGCGACCGTCGAATCGGTCGCGATGATCACCGCGTCGATCTTGTCGAAGAAGCTCGCGGCGGGGCTCGACGGGCTCGTGATGGACGTCAAGGTCGGCTCCGGCGCGTTCATGCCGACCGCGGAGAAATCGGCGGAACTGGCGCGCAGCATCGTCGACGTCGGCAATGGCGCCGGCATGAAGACGACCGCGATCCTCACCGACATGAACCAGTCGCTCGCGCCGTGCGCGGGCAATGCGCTCGAGGTGGCGTGCGCGATCGACTACCTGACGGGCAAGTCGCGTCCCGCCCGTTTGCACGACGTGACGATGGCGCTGTCGGCGGAGCTGCTCGTCACCGGCGGGCTGGCGCGCGATGCCGCCCATGCGCGCGAGAAGCTGCAGCAGGCGCTCGATTCGGGCGCGGCCGCCGAGCGTTTCGCGCGCATGGTCGCCGCGCTCGGCGGCCCGGCCGACCTGCTCGACGCGCCCGCGCGGCATCTGGCGCGGGCGGCGGTGATCGTGCCGGTTCCGGCTCCCGTGAGCGGCGTGGTGCAGCGGGTCGACTGCCGCGCGCTCGGGCTCGCGGTGGTCGCGCTCGGCGGCGGCCGCACGCGCGCGGAGGATGCGATCGACGTCAGCGTCGGCTTGTCGGCGCTCGCGGAGATCGGGCAGCGCATCGAGGCCGGCGAGCCGCTGGGTTTCGTGCACGCCCGCGACGAAGCGGCCGCGGCCCACGCGGTGGATGCGATCCGCCGCGGCTACGTGCTCGGCGAGACCGGCGAAGCGCCGCCGACCCTTTACCAGCGCGTCGACTGACCGCGCTCCCGGAGGCTTCACCACGATGGAACGAGACGAACTGATCGAACAGGCGAAGGCGGCGCGCGAACGCGCGTATGCGCCGTATTCGCGCTTCAAGGTCGGCGCGGCGCTGCTGGCGCGCGACGGGACGGTCTTCCACGGCTGCAACGTCGAGAACGCGTCGTACGGCCTGTGCAATTGCGCGGAACGCACGGCGCTGTTCGCGGCGATCGCCGCCGGCTATCGGCCCGGGGATTTCGCGCGGCTCGCGGTGGTGGGCGACACGGACGGACCGATCGCGCCGTGCGGCGCATGTCGTCAGGTGATCATCGAGATCGGCAAGCCCGACATCGAAGTGATCCTCACGAACCTGAAAGGGGCCGTCGAGATCACGACGGCCCGCGCATTGCTGCCGGGCGCGTTCACGCTGTAGCGGCGCGCGCCGCGGCGCGCCGCGCGTTACGCGCTGTCGCGCACGTCGCGAATCGGGATCACGGTGCGCGCGCCGCACTGGCGCAGCAGGTCGCGCAGCTCGTTGATGACCGGAAACACCTCGTGGTTCCAGTCGGCGCCTTGGGCGTCGTGCGCTTCCTGTTCGCGTTCGACGATCCAGCGATCCTCGCGGAAGATCCGCTCGGTGAACCACACGAGCAGCGGCCATGCGAGATCGAGTGCGAACGGGATGCCGGGCTTGTGGATCGACAGCAGCCCGAACGTGCGGTTGGTGCGCTGCTCGGCATCGAGCGGCACGTAGACGATCCACAGGTCCATCACGAGCGTGCCTTCGCTCGAGCGAATCTGCAGCGTCTGGTACGGGTAGCCGGTGCGCACCGTCATCACGCTCTTGTCGGACTGGTCGGCCGGCTTCTTGCTCGCGCCGAACACGAGCGCCTCGCCGACCGGCTGCTTGCCTTCCATCCGCGCGAACGTGTAGTCGACCTCGACCCAGTCGTCGCCGCGGCGGCGGCCCACCGAGCGAGCGCGCATCTGCCCCATCTGCTTGCGATGCAGGAACTGATGGTTCATGTCCATCAGGTTCTCGTGCATGAACGAATAGTGGCACTTGACCTCGCGACCGAAGCGGCGCGTCTTGTACGCGGGGTTGTCCGCCGATTCGAGCGCGGGGAACGGCCGTGTTTCGGCGAGCGTGGCGTCGCCTGGAAACACGAAGATCAGCCCGTGCGCCTCGCGGCACGGATACGCGCGCACGCCGTTGGGCAAGCGCTCGCGGCCGAGGTAGGGCACGTCGACGCAACGGCCGCTGTCGCACGCGTAGGTCCAGCCGTGATAGCAGCAGCGCAGCGTTTCGCCGCTCACGACGCCCGCGTGCAGTGGCACCTGGCGGTGCGCGCAACGATCTTCGAGCGCATACACGGCGCCCGATTCGGTGCGCACGAGCACGATCGGATCGCCGGCGAAGCGCACGCCGAGCGTCTTGCCGCGCTTGAGCTCGCGCGACCACGCGAGCGGATACCAGTGATCCGGATGAATGGGCACGCGGCGCAGGTCGCGCACGACCGCGCCGGTGGACGGTTCTTCGAGGGTGTTGCTGTCAGGCAAAGGCACTGCGCGCATGCGTGACGCCTCCTGGCTGGGCGGGTGGTCCGGGTGCCGCATCATGCGGCGGGGATCAGGAGAAGTCTACGCGAAGTTGCCGACCCCGGCGGATGCGATGCGGGTTTGCCCCGGCATCGCGTTCGTCGATTCGTTGACGTGGCGCAAAGAGGCCGCCGCCGATGGGTGGCGGCCGTGGCGCGGCTGGGCGGCGGGCGGTATGTCGCCATGCGGCGAGCGGACGCTCGCCAGCGGCTCACGAGCGCGCTTCGCGCCACAGCACCGGGTCGGTACGGTACAGCGCCGGGAAGTACTGCTTCAGCCCGGCGACCTTCGGCAGGTCGTTGAACGCGATGTACGGCGCATCGGGATGCAGCTCGAGGTAGTTCTGATGATAGGCCTCGGCCGGATAGAAGCCCTTGTAGGCTTCGACACGCGTAACGACGGGCGCCGGAAACACATGCGCGCTGCCGAGCTGGGCGATGTACGCGGTCGCGACCGCGCGCTGCTGCGCGGTGGTCGGGAAGATCGCGGAGCGGTACTGCGAGCCCTCGTCGGGGCCTTGCCGGTTCAGTTGGGTCGGGTCGTGCGCGACCGAGAAGAACACCTGCAGCAGCCGGCCGTACGTGATCTGCGTCGGGTCGTAGACGATCCGCACCGATTCCGCATGCCCCGTCAGCCCCGAGCCGACGAGCGCGTAGTGCGCGGTTTCGGACGCGCCACCCGCATAGCCGGCGGTGACCTGCTTCACGCCCTTCACGTGTTCGAACACGCCCTGTACGCCCCAGAAGCAGCCGCCGGCGAGCACGGCCGTTTCGTCGTGCGACGCGCCAGGCGTTTCGTCGAGTGTTGCTGCGGGCACGGTGCGCATCGGCTCGGCGGAATTGACGATGCGCTGGTAGCCGAATACGGCCGCCGCCGCGACGGCGATGGCGCCGATGCGGCGCAGCATGACCGCGCGCCGTCGGGCGGCGGCATCGCGGGTCGGGATCGGGATCATGTTTTGCTCCTTCGGAATGCGTTGAAAAGGACGGTGCTCGGATGGCGGCGGTGCGCGCGATCAGCCGAACGTGAAGGCGTACGCATCGACGCCCGGATCGAGGAACTCGATCGCGAACGTGCGATCGGCGATCGCGCCGGGTTGGCGGACGAGCTGGTACAGGCGCTGGCCGGTGACGGTGCCGTAGCCTTGCGCGTCGACGTCGGCGCCATGCGCGGCGCCGGGCGCCGTGCCGTCGAGCGTCACGCGAAAGCGCACGGGCCGGCCGTTCGCGCCCGGACCGAGCACGAGATGCAGATCGCGTGCATGGAAGCGGTAGACGATCCGGCCATCCGGCGCGGCGAGTGCCGCGCGTTCGGCGCCGACGCTCCACGTGCCGGCGAGGCCCCAGCCGTTGAGATCCGGCTGGGCCGGCGCGTCGTAGCGGTGCGCCGCATCGCGCACGACGCCGCCCGGCGACGCGAAGCTTTCCGCACGGGCATAGCCGACGTAGGTCTCGGGCGAACGGACGTCCGCGCTGTCGGCCGCCGCGAGCGCACCTTTCGCAGGGGCGCCGGCGAGCCCGAGCGGCACGTTCAGCGCGTCCGGATGACCGGCTTCGGCGAGCAGCGACTGGATTGCGCGTTCGGACTGCACATATTCGCCTTCGCCGAAGTGGTGATGGCGGACCCGTCCCTGTGCGTCGATGAAGTAGTGCGCGGGCCAGTATTCGTTGTTGAACGCGCGCCAGATCGAATAGCCGTTGTCGATCGCGACCGGGTAGTCGATGCCGAGATCGTGCACGGCTTTCTTCACGTTGCCGATGTCGCGCTCGAACGCGAACTCCGGCGCGTGCACGCCGATCACGACGAGCCCGTACGGCGCGTACTTGCGTGCCCAGGCGGTCGTGTACGGCAGCGTGCGCAGGCAGTTGATGCACGAATACGTCCAGAAATCGACCAGCACGACCTTGCCGCGCAGCCCGGCCGCCGTCAGCGGCGGCGAGTTCAGCCACTGCACCGCGCCGTCGAGCGACGGCAGCGTGCCTTCGACGGGCAGCGCGGACGGGGTCGCGCCGACCGCACGCATCATCGCGCTGCCGGCCATCGCACCTTCGCCGGCCTGCGCGCCATCCGCGGCGGCAGCCATCATCGCGCCGCCCGCCGCGTTGTCGGTGGCACCGGGTGCGGCCGTTGCCGCCGGCGCGCCGTTCGAGCGCCCGCCGAGGCGGTCGACGAGCTTCGTTTCGAGCCCGCCCGTGGTGACGGTCGACAGTTGCGCGAGGGCGCCCGTGTCGAGGCCGAGCGCGATCGCGCCGACGCCGGCCAGCAGCGCCGCGCCGATCCCGCGCCGGATCCATTCGCCGGCGCCGAGCGAGCGCTTCATCGCGGCGAACACCTTGCCGCCGATCACGAGCGCGACGCCGAGCGAGGTCGCCGCGCCGGCCGCATACGCGACGAGCAGCAGCGTCGTGCCGACGCTCGCGCCGCGCAGCGCGGCGCCGGTCAGCACGAGGCCGAGGATCGGGCCCGCGCAGGGCGCCCACAGCAGGCCCGTCGCGACGCCGAGCAGCAGCGACGACGCCGGGCCGGCCGCACGGCCGTCGCGTTGCGCGAACCCGGTGAGCCGGTTGCCGGCGGCCACGAGCGGACGCGTCAGGTGTTCCGCGAAGCGTGGCATCAGCAGCGTCAGGCCGAATACCGCGAGCAGCACGATCGCGATCCAGCGGCCGGCCTGATTGGCCTGCGCGACCCAGCCGCCGCCGACGGCGGCGAGCGTCGCGACGACGGCGAACGTGAGCGCCATGCCGGCGAGCAGCGGCAGGCCGGTGCGCACGAACGGCTGGTCGGCGCGCGCGAACACGAACGGCAGCACGGGCAGAATGCACGGGCTCAGGATCGTGAGTACGCCGCCGAGATAGGCAAGGACGATGAGCAGCATGATGCGTTCTCCAGTCGGTCGGGAGCGGGGCCGGATCAGGCGACGGCCGGGTGGAAGGCGAGCGCCAGGCCGTTCATGCAGTAGCGCAGGCCGGTCGGCGCCGGGCCGTCGTCGAACACGTGGCCGAGATGGCCGCCGCAGCGACGGCAGTGCACTTCGGTGCGGACCATTCCGAACGACGCGTCGGTATCGGTGCCGACCGCGTGATCAAGCGGTTTCCAGAAGCTCGGCCAGCCCGTATGGCTGTCGAATTTGGTGGCCGACGAGAACAGCGCGAGGTCGCAGCCGGCGCACGCGAACGTGCCGTGCCGGTGCTCGTCGTTCAGCGGGCTGGTGAACGGCCGTTCGGTGCCGGCTTCGCGCAGGACCGTGTATTGGGCGGGCGTGAGCCGGCGATGCCATTCGGCGTCGCTGAGGGTGATCTCGAACGGGGCGGCCTTCGATGAGCCGGCCGGCGGCGCGGCGAACGCGCGGCCGACCAGTGCGCGGCGGCCGGCGGACGACAGCGCCGCGAGCGCGGCGAGGCCGGTGGCGCCGGCGAACAGCAGATGTCTGCGGGTGGGCATGATGGGCTCCTGGAAGCAGGTCCTGAAAACATGCGCCCATCGTAGGCAGCGGCCGGTGTCGAAGTCCTCACGGAAAGTTAAATGAATCGTGATGTTTGGCCGGGGTACGGCCAGGTTCGCTGAAATCCCACTGGGCCCGCTCCGGCACGGCTGCCGGTGAGCCGCTGTTGACCGATCTCGACGGCTCGCTGCCGGCGGTGCAAAAACTCAACTGCGCGGCTGCTCGCTCTTGATAAAGGCAATCAGGGCACGCAGCGCCTGTGAAACATGGCGATGGCCGGGATAGTAAAGACATAGCCCCGGAAAAGGGGCGCACCAGTCGTCAAGAACGCGTTCGAGGCGTCCGTCACGCAAGGGCTCGATGACGAGGTGGTCGGGGACGAAAGCGATGCCGATGCCGTCCATGGCGGCGTCGACCATCAGCGGTTGGTCCGTCAAGGTAAGCGAACCCGAGACATCGATGGTCTCGCTGACACCGCGCCGCTCGAATTCCCACTGGTAGATCGAACCGCTCTCGAAGCGAAAGCGAATACAGTCGTGTCGATAAAGATCGTGCGGCGTAGCGGGGCGTCCATGTGCAGCGAAATACGCGGGCGACGCGACTGCTGCGAAACGAACGTTGCCCATGAGCGGAATGGCCACCATGTCCTGCGGCACGGCCTCTGCCAGTCGAATGCCCGCGTCGAATCCCGCTGCAACGATGTCAGTGAGGCGGCCGTCGCTCACGATGTCGAGATGCACTTCCGGATACGACTTCAGGAAGCGCGCCAGGACGGGGCGCAGGATGAGGCGAATGGCGCCTTCGCTTGCGTTGATGCGCACGGTTCCGCTGGGAGCCGAGCGTAGATCGTCGACTTCGCGCATCGCTTCGTCGATGATCGAAACCGCCGGCCGGAGTTTGGCTGCCAGACGCTCGCCGGCCTCGGTGAGCGAGGTGCTGCGAGTCGTTCGATTCAGGAGCCGGACGCCCAGACGCCGCTCGAGCGCTTTCACCGAATGACTGACCGCCGACGGCGTGATCTCGAGTTCGGTCGCTGCGCCGCGAAAGCTTCGTCGTGCCGCAACCGCCAGGAACACGGTGAAAGAGAAAAAATCGACGTTCCTTGATTGGTGAGTAACTCTCATCATGTCATCAAGCATTGGTGATCTTGTTTTGATACTAGGGGCTCCCTACACTGGGTGCAACTACTTCAGTCAAGGAGCGCCAGATGTCTCGAAAGATATTGATCACGGGTGCCAGTTCAGGCTTTGGTCGGGGTGCGGCAATTGAACTTGCGCGCCTCGGCCATCAGGTCGTGGCGACGGCCGAGACGTGGCCGCAGGTTCGCGGCCTGCGTGCGGATGCAGCCGAGGCCGGTGTGGTGCTGGAAGTGATCAAGCTGAATCTGCTCGACGCGATCGACATCGCTCACGCGGGCTCGTTCGATCCCGACGTCCTGGTGCTGAACGCCGGCGTCATGGAAGGCGGATCGATCGTCGACATCCCGATGCAACGCGTTCGGGAGTCCTTCGAAATCAACGTTTTCGGCCATCTTCAACTGGTGCAGGCGATCGTGCCGAAGATGGTGGGGCGCAGGTCCGGAAAAGTCGTATGGACCTCGTCGATGGGGGGCATTCTGGTTGTCCCGTTTGTCGGTGCCTACTGCGCGACCAAGCATGCGATCGAGGCCATCGCCGGGTCGATGAAAGCGGAACTCGAACCTCTTGGCGTCAAGGTCGCGACCGTGAATCCGGGCGTTTTCGGCACCGGATTCAACGACACCGGCGCCGAGAGCTACGTGCAGTGGTACGACGCCGATTCCGCCGTTGTGCCGATGCCGGATTTCGGCGACAGCCTGATGAACCAGGCCGACCCCAAGGAGATGATCGACGCCATGGTCGAGATCATTCCGGCCGATACGCATTTGTATCGAACCATGCGCCCGTTTGCGACGATTGACGCGGCGAAGCAGTGGCAAGAGACGGAGTGGACGCAAAATGCCTGAGCTCACGCTGGAGCGGGCGGACCGTATTGTGGCCCGGGGGCGTGCCGCGGCGCGGGACGCGGGACTCGATGCCGTGTTTGCCATTCTCGATACGGGTGCGCATTTGGTCGCTTTCTCGCGGATGGACGGGGCATGGCTTGCGTCGAATGAACTGGCAATAGCAAAGGCCCGGACGTCGGTGATGTTCCGGATGCCGAGCGAAGCGCTCGACGTGCCGCTGCAGGTAGGCCAGCCGTATCCACGCTTCGATCACATCCATGCAGGCGGGCTGTTGCTGATGGGAGGGGGCGTGCCTCTTTTCAATGGCGATGGCCAGCTGATCGGCGCACTCGGCGTGTCCGGCGGTACGCCCGAGCAAGATGCGGTACTTGCTCGGGCTGCGATTGCATGACAGCGGCTCGGGTTTGCTGCGCGCGACGTATCGCGGGGGCGGCCGGTTGCCGGACCGCGTGCCGCTCGGGTCGAGCGGCACGTGTTGACCGGAACCGCATTCGGGCGCGGCCATGCATGCCCGTCGGCCACCCGAACACAGCGTCATCCGGCCTCGTCCGATAAGGCGACGGGCGCCGCGCATTGACTGCCGCGCTCCGCCGTCGACCCGTGACGCCGGTGGGAAGCGATGTCGGCGCCGAGTGCGTGGAGGATCGATCGACCCTTCTTCGTCAGATGAGCACGTCGGCGGCCGGGCGCGCCATGTTCGAGCATGACGAGTTGTCGTTCGAGCAATGCATCGAGTTCGGCGCGATTCATGTCGAGCTGATCCGGCGCCTGGCACACCAGCATCAGCGTCGCGAATTCGTGCGGGCTCAGCATGGCTGCCCCTCCTCGCGCACGGAACCGCCACCAGCGGGTGGGACGTGGAAAAACGAAATATGGTGCAGCACGCGTCCACGCGTGGCGACCCGACGGCGCGGCAGCTTCGGTCGGCCGATCGCAGCGGGTTGGGGCGCGTCGCGCAACGCGAATGGCTTGCGCGCGGCACGTACGCGAGCGCCGATTGGCGCGAAGCGACTCGTGCCGTTGCGCGCTTTCCGCAGGCCGGTCGGCAAACCCTTGACGACGCGGGCGACGCGTCGTGGTCGGCGGCCGACCTCCGGCAGCCGATCGAAGATGAAGAAAGGATCGTTCATGATTCGCTCCCGGTTGGACCTCGCACGGAGGACGAACCGGACCACGCGCTCCAGTTCGTCGATCCGCGAAAGGTCTCGCTGACAAACAAATCGAAACACGCAGCGCGTAAGCCGCGGCTGCTTGAGCGATACCCAAAATAGGATGGGAAGCGCGAATTTCAAGCATCGTTGCACGACGATTCGCGCGGCCCGGAGCAACGGCCGTCGAGGTCGTGTTGCCGCTCGTGACGGAGCGTCGGGAGACAGCCGCCGGTCGTGCGAACGCCGGTTTCGCGATGAAACATTTTGTTACATATTGAGTGTTCGTCACCCTCTTGAAGCGCGCCTGCCCGCCACTATTTCGCTTTTCGCCAATCGATGGCACGCCGGCGCAGCGCAGCCTTTGCGCGTGCATGCGCCGACGGATTCCCTTTTTCAGGTGATCTCATCGCTCAGGAGATGAAAATGCAGATTCGTCCCCTCTACGACCGGGTTATCGTCAAGCGAATCGAACAGCAGCGGACGACGGCCTCCGGCATCGTGATTCCCGATTCGGCCGCCGAACGGCCCGAGCAGGGTGAAGTGATTGCAGTCGGCAGCGGCCGGCTGCTCCAGGACGGCTCGCAGCGCCCGCTGCAGCTCCAGGTCGGCGACCAGGTCCTCTTCGGCAAATATGCAGGCCAGACCGTGAAGGCGAACGGCGAGGAACTGCTCGTGATGCGCGAAGAGGACGTCATGGGCGTGCTCGAACCCGAATCGCCGGCCGCCAGGAAAGCGGCCTGAATGCCGATTCGACCGCGTCGCACGGGTGTGTGCCCGCTGCGCGCGGCATCCCGTTCAACGACTGTATCCGGAGCAAGAAAATGACTGCAAAAGACGTGAAATTCCGCGATGGCGCGCGCCAGCAGATCGTCAAGGGCGTGAACGTGCTGGCCGACGCGGTGAAGGTGACGCTCGGCCCGAAAGGCCGCAACGTCGTGATCGAGCGCGGCTTCGGCGCGCCGGTGATCACGAAGGACGGCGTGTCGGTCGCGAAGGAAATCGAGCTGAAGGACCGCTTCGAGAACATGGGCGCGCAGATCGTCAAGCAGGTCGCGTCGAAGACGGCCGACGTGGCCGGCGACGGGACCACCACCGCCACCGTGCTCGCGCAGGCGATCGTGCAGGAAGGCATGAAGCACGTCGCGGCCGGCATGAATCCGATGGATCTGAAGCGCGGCATCGACAAGGCCGTCGGCGCGGTGCTCGACGAGCTGCGCAAGCTGTCCCGGCCGATTTCGACCCACAAGGAAATCGCGCAGGTCGGCGCGATTTCCGCGAACTCGGACGAGGCGATCGGCAAGATCATCGCCGACGCGATGGAGAAGGTCGGCAAGGACGGCGTGATCACCGTCGAGGACGGCAAGTCGCTCGAGAACGAACTCGACGTGGTCGAAGGCATGCAGTTCGATCGCGGTTACGTGAGCCCGTATTTCATCAACGATCCGGCGAAGCAGGCGGCCTATCTCGACGACGCGCTGATTCTGCTGCACGACAAGAAGATTTCCAGTGTCCGCGACCTGCTGCCGATTCTCGAAGCGGCGTCCAAGGCCGGCAAGCCGCTGCTGATCGTGGCCGAGGATGTCGAGGCCGAAGCGCTCGCGACGCTCGTCGTGAATTCGATGCGCGGCATCCTGAAGGTCGCCGCCGTCAAGGCGCCGGGTTTCGGCGACCGGCGCAAGGCCATGCTGGAGGATCTCGCGATCCTGACCGGCGCGACCGTCATCTCGGAGGAAACCGGCAAGCAGCTCGACAAGGCCACGCTGGAGGATCTTGGCAGTGCGAAGCGTGTCGAGGTGCGCAAGGACGACACGATCATCATCGACGGCGCGGGCGATGCGGCACGCATCGAGGCGCGCGTGAAGTCGATTCGCGTGCAGATCGACGAAGCGACGAGCGACTACGATCGTGAGAAGCTGCAGGAGCGTGTCGCGAAGCTCGCGGGCGGCGTGGCGGTGATCAAGGTCGGCGCGGTTACCGAAGTCGAAATGAAGGAGAAGAAGGACCGGGTCGACGATGCGCTGCATGCGACGCGTGCGGCGGTCGAGGAGGGCATCGTGCCGGGCGGCGGCGTCGCGCTGCTGCGTGCGCGCGCGGCGCTGTCGGACATCCGGGGCGCGAATGCGGACCAGGATGCCGGCATCCGGATCGTGCTGCGTGCGCTGGAGGCGCCGCTGCGTGTCATCGCGGCCAATGCCGGCGACGAACCGTCGGTCGTGATCTCGAAGGTGCTCGAAGGCAAAGGGAACTTCGGCTACAACGCGGCGACCGGCGAGTACGGCGATCTGGTGGACGCAGGCGTGGTCGACCCGACCAAGGTCACGCGTACCGCGCTGCAGAACGCCGCGTCGATCGCGAGCCTGGTGTTGACGACCGATGCGACCGTCGCCCAGGCGCCGAAAGAGGAGAGCGCCGAGTCGGCCCCCGCGCCCGAACTCGGCTACTGACCGGCGTCGCAGGCCTGCCTGCGATCGTCGCACAGCCGCTGGCCGGAGCGGCTTTGGTCGGCGCGCGCGACAGTGGGGACGCGCCGCGCCGCTTTTTCATGTTTGCGAGACCGACCATGAAGCTCGAACTTTCGATCGATTCGAGGCCGCTGCACGTCGAACTCGACGACGTCATCGCCGGCCTGCTCGCGGCGCGGCTCGGTCTGCCGCCCGACGGCGACCATCGCGGCGCGATTGGCCGCTACCTCGGCGACGCGGCGGGGCCGTGGACGCTGGATGACGACCATATGCGCAAGCGTGTGATGCGCCGCCTGATTCTCGACATCGCCGATCCGACGCTGGTCATTCAGTACCTGATGGCAGACCAGACCGACCCGGCCGGGCCGGGCGAAGCGGGCGCCTGATACGGGTCGAACGCGCGCGCACGGTCGGCGATGCATCAGGCATGCGGCTCCTGCCGCCTGGACGGTGCGTCGGCATCCAAGTCTCACGCCGATAGACGAGAACCCTCCCGCCCAAGGGCACTTGTTTCCATTTCGTTATCCATATCAAATCTAAGAGACGCCCGCGATCACGCTCGGGCGCCCGTCATCGAGCTTTCGTTCAGGCGCCGTCTGGCTTGTCCGGCTTGCCTGGCTTGCGCCCCTGCGGGGCCGGCGGACCCGCGCCGAGTTCGGCACCCGTCACCGGGTCGCTGTTCGGATCGGATGCGAGTCGCTGCGCCATCGCTTCGATGGCATCCGCTTGCTGCGCGTCGAGCATGCCTTCCGGAATCCCGGTGCCGCCATCGACCGCCGGTTCGGCGGGGCGGATTTCGAGTTCGCCGCCGTGGTTCCAGGGGCCGACCAGCGGCGCCGCGTCCGGCTGCATCCGGAAGTACACGTGATCGTACGGCGTCTTCGGCGGCAGCTTGCCGGGCGGGAAGTTCGCGGTGATCGCATACAGCGCCTTCTCGAACGACATCTGGTGCGACACCTCGCGCGTCATCAGGAAGCCGAGCGCGTCGCGGATATCCGGATCGTCGGACACGTTGATGAGCCGCTCGTAGATGATCTTCGCGCGCGCTTCGGCCGCGATGTTCGAGCGCAGGTCGGCGGTCGGTTCGCCGATCGTGTCGATGTACGCGGCCGACCACGGCACGCCGCCCGAATTGGTCAGCGGCGCGCCCGCGCCGTACAACACCTGTGTCACGTGGCTGTCGTTACCCGCGCCATGCAGCTTGCGGTACAGCTCGGCCTGTTCGTCGACCGCTTCGGCGAGTTCGCCCTTGGCGCCGCGGTTGAGCATCGCGGCCATCGAGCCGATCACCTCCAGGTGGCTGAGTTCCTCGGTCGCGATGTCGAGCAGCATGTCCTTGCGGCCGGGGTCTTCTTCAGTGATCGCCTGCGTGAAATAGCGCATCGCGGCGGCGAGTTCGCCCTGCGGGCCGCCGAACTGCTCGAGCAGCAGGTTGGCGAGGCCGGGATTCGGCGCGCCCACGCGCACCGTGTACTGAAGCCGTGTGTTGTGGATGAACATGGCATCTCCGTGGAAAGGGTTGCGCGACATTCGCCGTGTCGAAACAGCACGAATCGATCCCGTGCGGATGAAAGGCGCGACCGGTTCGCAACGAGGCGCTTCTCGCGTACGGAGCGGACTGCCGCCGATGCAAGGACGCGGCACACGGGAGGGGCGGCGTCGGCTGCAGTACGAGCGTGCATCGCGTGCGGCCGGATTTTCAAGCGGTTGCATTTGTCGGCACGATGGCCGGGCAGATGATCAGGTGGGGCTTCATGGGGTGCCGGAGTCTGGCCTGGGCGCACGGGCTCGTCACGATGACGCTCGCGTTCGTCGTCGTCGGGTTGGGCGGCGATTCGATACAGGCGCGCGTGATCGACCAGGGCGTGTTGTCCATCGTGTTGCCGGTATCGATGCTGGCACCCTCTTAATGCTGCGGCCGGCGTGACGTCATGGGCGCCTTCACGCGCGCACGCATGGCACGCCGGGAGCGCTCGGCGCGACTGCCGCCGTCGTCAGCATGAGGGTCATGTTGCCGGCGCGGCCCGACCAGCGCCGGCCGGCGTGCTGGTTCATCGCGCCTTCAGCATTTCGTCGGCGAGCCGATAGGCGCTGATGGCGCGCTTCGATTCGTAGTCGGCGATCGTCGACACGTTGCGCCCGGCGTCGCGCGACAGCAACCCTTGCAACGCAGCGGCGGCGAAGAAATCGCGCAGGTCCGGCGTCGTGGATTTCGGCTCGGGCGGAGCGGCTTCGACGAGCGGCCCCGCTTTCCAGAAAACGGGCGACGGCGTGGCTGCCTTGGAGACGGCGGCGGTTTGCTTGATGCTCACATCCTGGGAAAACGGCGTCATTTCTTCCCCTTCGATTCGGTATCTGTTGGCGAAGCAGCGTAACGTCCCCGATTGCATGAGCGAGCATCGTTTCGTTTTGTTTTTGAGCGGTACTAATCGCTTGATCGACGCGAATATTCGCTGGTAATACGGTATTCGTCAAAGAAAATAAATTGGTTTCGACGGCCCGAAGCGGGAGCACGATTCGTTCCCGCTGGCAGTCGAGGAAACCCGTCGCGTTTCGTGAGCCGATGTGGATGGTATGTCGGCACGAATGACGTTCCGGTGACACCCCGACGTGCGGCGGCGGTGGTCTTTGCGCGGCATCTCGACGCCCCCGCGCGCACATGTCCCGGGCGCTTCACCGCACGAGGATTGCAAGCCTTCAGTCAGGGGCGCTCGCGCGCTTGCCGGCGTCATACACTGTGTACGGAAGCACAGGGGGCAGTATCGCGAGCGGGATCGTGGGACGACCGGACGAGCGCGACGACCCGCTATCGCTCGGCGTCCGGTACACGATGTCCCACAACACCCTCAGGAGAGAAGTCAATGGCACGGCAAGCGCCTACGCACAAGGAGCGGCCTCCATCGCCCGCGACGTTGAAGAGCCATCTGTCGTTTCCGGTAGTGGGCATTGGTGCGTCGGCGGGCGGTACGACGGCGTTGCAGACCTGTTCGAGAGTGCGCCGACGAACATGGACATGGCGTTCGTCGTCGTCCATCTCGCGCCGAAGCAGGTCAGTCATATGGACGCCGTCCTGCAGCGCACGACGGGCATGCCGGTGCATCAGGTGACGTCCACGGTATCGATCGAAAAAAACACATCTACGTGATCGCACCGGGCATGCAGCTCGAGATGTCGGACGGTTGCCTTCGTTGCCACAGTCGGGACCAGTCGACGATGCTCCGTTCACGATCGATCACTTCTTTCGGACGCTGGCGGACATCACGCTCGCGCAGACACCGGACGACGCCGAGCATGCGGAGATGCCTCGGCACGCGATTGCCATGGCGCGCATCGATATCGTGCTGCCGGCGGCCGACGTGCCGCAGCGGTTGCTCGATCTCTGGTCGAGTGCGCGCCGCATCGAACAGCAAAGCTTCGAATTCACGCCGCCGCTTCTATCCGGGCACGAACACGCCCATCGCCGCGATCGCCATTGCGAGCGTCGCGATCCATCCTCCCCATGCAAGCGCGCCTCTGACGGCAAACTCGCCCATGACCCGCTTGCTTCTCGCCATCAGCATCATCACGACCATGATCGGAACGGCGCTCACGCCGTTGATGACGGCGCTCCAGTAAAGCGCGCGGATCGGGTCGAAATGCATGAACGTGAACGCGATTCCGCCGACGATCGCCAATACGATCACCGCATAGAATTCCGGCGCGACGCCCCACTGCAGCGCGAGACTGTTGCGCCAGCGGAACGTACCTGCGGCCGCGTAGGCGGCCGATCCCGCGAGCACCGGCAGTGCCAGCAGGCCAGTGCCGACGATGCCTAGCGCAAACAGCACGTATGCGAAATGACCGGCAAGCGGCTCGAGCGCCCGCGCGGCATCCGCCGACGTCTTGACGTCGATGTGATGCGCGTTGAGCGTGGCGGCCGCCGTCAGCACGATGAAGAAGGCGATCACGTTCGAGACGCCCATGCCGAACCACGTGTCGAAGCTGATCCGGCGCAACTGGGCGGGCGCCTGGCGCGGCATGCGCCGCAGCGGCCGCGCGTCCGGCACGGCGCGCAATTCTTCGACTTCCTGGGACGCCTGCCAGAAAAACAGATACGGGCTGATGGTCGTGCCGAGCACGGCGACGAGCGTGGTCAGATACGCGGCGCTCAACTGCGCGTGGGGCTGCACGATCGCGCGACCGACCTCGCCCCAGCTGACCGGCACGATGAGGGCGACCGCGACATAGGCGAGCAGCGTCAGCGCCGTCCATTTGAGCAATCGCGAATAGCGGTCGTACGGGACGAAAACCTGCAGCGCGACCGACACGCCGCCGAGGCACACGATGTAAAGCTGCTGCGGGCCGGGCAGCAACAAATTGACGGCCGCGCCCATGGCCGACAGGTCGGCCGCGATGTTGATCACGTTGGCCGTGATCAGCAGCACGACCGTCCCGTACAGCAGCCATGGCGGGTAGTGCTTGCGCATGTTGGACGCGAGACCCTTGCCCGTCACGCGGCCGATTCGCGCGCTGACCAGCTGGATGGCCGTCATCAGCGGGTACGTGAGCAACAGCGACCACAGCAGTTCGAAGCCGAATTGGGCGCCGGCCTGCGAGTACGTGCCGATGCCGGAAGGATCATCGTCGGCGGCGCCGGTGATCAGGCCGGGGCCGAGACGCCGGACCCACGTGACCGCGTTCGGCGCCGGTTCCGTCGGTTCGGGCTGGAGAAAATCGTTGTCGTTCATGATGGCGGGCCTCCCCGGGGATGCAGCACGCGCAATCGCCGTGCCCGCACGACGGGTGTCGCGCCCCGGGGCCACGCGGGTATTACGGCCCGCCCGGTTTCGCCACGTCGCCCGCGTCGACGTTGATCGCGTGTTCCTTCGACACCAGCCGGGTTCCGGCCATGCTTGCGCCGCCGATGCGCAACTTCAGGCGCGCCGGTTCGCTGGCATCGAGTCCCGACACATAGTCGAGGCCATGCAGCCCCACGCGATCATGGAACGGAATGAACCAGGAGGAGCAGAAGTCCGACGTGGGGACCGGGCAGTGGGCGTGGATGTCGATCCGGCGGGCAGAGAACGGATAGTCGTCGAGATCGGTTGCGCCCACATCGAATCGCTCGAGGATGGTGACCGGCGTGACCGCGTAGCGGAGGTAGACGTGGTCGGCCCACGGCGTCTTGTCGAGCGACGCGAGGTCTTCCGTGGTGTACGCAACGATCGTGAGGCCGTTTCGGTCGCGGTGCTGGATTTCATATCGGCTGACATTCACCGACTTGCAGCCGGCACATGCGATTGCCGCACCCAGCACGAAACCGATCAAGCGCATCCGCTCCTGCATGTCGTCCTCCCGGCGCCCTTCGGCCTCGGTTTGCCTGCAATACGACGGCGCGCGACGTGCGTTACGTCGGGTTGGCCGCACCGTCGGCGGGCGAGACCGTCGCGTGCATCGCCTGTTCGAGAAGGGCATGCGCGGCCTGCCACGCGCGCGCGGCAGCCGCGGAATCGTTGAATGCCCGCGCGTCGACCGTGGCGCCGTCCAGCAGCATCATGAAGACGGTCGCCAGCCGGTTCGCGGTTTCGGGCGGCACGAGGGCTTCGATCAGTTCTGCGATCCATTCGACCATTTTGCGGCGATAGCGGATCGCGACATCCGAGATCGGCGCGTAAGCGGTGCCGAATTCGGCCAGCGCACGTTCGAACAGGCAGCCGGCAAATTCCGGTGTGCGGAACCACGCTTCATACCAGTCGAAGATGGTCTTGACGCGCTCGACCGGATCGACGACGTGCTGCAGCTGCGCGTCGATGCTGCCGACGATCAGGTCGTAGCGCTGGACCAGCACTTCGCGGATGAGCTCGTCCTTGCTCGCAAAATGCCGGTACAGCGTCATTCGGGCGACACCGGAATCGTCGATGATCCAGTCCACGCCCACCGGGTGGAAACCGTGCCTCGAGAACAGTTCGGTCGCTTTGTCTACCACCAGCTGGCGTTTGTTGGCTCGCACGAACGGCTTCCTCCTCGATATTTCAGCAGCATAGACCGATTATTCTAGCATCAGGCGACTCGTTGAGATTGACCTCCCGGGCCTGTTCGATGGCACTTCCGCGTCGGTAAACCGCGCTCGGCGAACCGGTTCTCAGGTCACCTTGACTATTAGATAGACCGATATGTATCATTTGAACTCAACGAGCAATGATCGATATTGCGTGGATTGAAGAGACGGAACGGTGGCTGGTGTCCCCATTTTCCGTCGTCTGCGGCAGCAGACGCTGCACAATGTTTCAAGCCGACAACAGAACCTGAGAGAGCCTTGGCATGCGGGCCCGCGGACGATCTTCGCCGCGCAGCGCCTCGCATCAGCCGGGGGCATGCTCGCGGGCGAGTGCGCGAAGCAATACGGCGCCAATGAAACGTGAGGAAAATACCCATGTATCGCCGTTTACTCGTACCGGGGCTGCTGTTGCTGTTGGCCGCGTGCGCGCAAGACCCGTCGGTCACCGCCAGCACGGTACGGATCTGCGACGACACAGGGTGTTCCGATCGCCCTAAAGATCAGGTTTCCTATCAAAAAAGGGACGATGCGGAAGAGCGGGACGATCCGCGCATCGCCGCGCTCAAGCAAACCGCGAAAACCCAGCCGAAGGCCGCCTACGACCTCGGCCTGCGCTATTTCCGCGGCGACGGCGTGCGCCAGGACAGCTACCAGGCGCTCAAGTGGATGCGCGAAGCGGCCGAACGCGGCGACCTGAACGCGCAGAAGGCGCTCGGCAGTTTCTACCTGTTCGGCCTCGAGGAAATGGGCTCGGACGCGCGCGAAGCGGAGAAGTGGCTGTCGATCGCGGCCGCTCGCGGCGACAAGGAATCTAAAAAGCTGCTCGATCTCGCGCGCAAGGCGAAGAAGGAAGACGAAGAAGACTGGAAATGGCGCACGCAATGGCGTGACACCTATTACGGCTACTGGTACTCGGGCTATCCGTACTACGGCGTCTGGCAGCAGACGTACTGGTACTACTGACCGGGCATCGAGCAACTGGGGCAGCCGCGGGGAGACCACCATCGCGCGCCACGCCGGGGGGCTTATCGAAGTTCGCACGGACACATAAGCCGAACAACGACTCTAATCGATCGACAACGACATGAAGACCAACCTTTCCCAACGTCTCACTCAAGGTGCGCTGGTGGCAGCGCTTGGCGCGTCCGTCGCGGGCTGCGGCGGCGTGGTGACGCCCGGCGGCCAGAACGCGGGCGTGACGGGCGCGGCGGCAGGCGGCGCGAGCGCCGGCGCCGATTCGCAACTGCAGCGCTGCACGTCGCCGCTCGGCACGATCGCCGTCGACGACGGCCGCAACGCCGACTGGTGGGGCCAGTTCGGCAGCGCCACCAAGGTGACGAGCATTGATCCGCTGCTGCGGCTGGCCGTGCAGCAGTCGAACTGTTTCGTGATCACGTCGATCGGCAACCAGAAGAGCGACGCGCGCCTGTCGCGCATCACGCAGCTGCAGCGCAACTCGGGCGAATACCGCGCGGGCTCGAAGCAGCAGAAGGGCCAGCGTGTCGCGGCCGACTACTACATGGAGCCGCAGATCGTGATCAACGATTCGCCGATCGGCGGGATCGGCAGCATGATCGGCGGGCTGATCGGCAACAGCGCGGTGGCGGCGGTGGCGGGCCATCTGCAGACGAAGGCGTCGGTGGTGACGTTGACGCTGTTCGACGTGCGCTCGGCGGTGCAGATCGCGGCGTCGGAAGGCAGCTCGACGGCGACCAACTACGGCGCGGCGCTGGGCGGCTTCGGCGGCGGCGTGGGCGGCGCGCTGGCGGGCTTCTCGTCGACGCCGGAAGGCAAGGCGACGGTCGTGGCGTTCATCGATGCGTACAACAAGATGGTCGTCGCGCTGCGCAGCTACAAGGCGCAGGACGTGAAGGGCGGGCTGGGTCGCGGTGGCCAGTTGCAGGTGAACTGACGTTGCCGGGCCGGCGGGATGCCGCCGGCCGATTCCTGATCTCTGATTCCTGATTCTTGATTCTTGATTCGTGATGGCCGGTGCGTGCGGCGTGATTCGCGCGTACGGGCTGCGTTCGTCCTGTTCGTTCAGAAGGTGACCCCGATGAAAGCCGTTGCACTGATCGCATTGACCTGCCTCGCGCTGACCGCTTGCGGCGGCGGTGACGACAATTCCTCGCCTGCGGCGTCCGGCGGTTCGGGCACGAGCAACAACGGCGGCAGCGGCGGCAGCGGCGGAACGCCGACCACGGGCACATCCGGCGGCAATCCGGGCTCGCCGACCGCGTCGAACGTCGAGTGCGATCCGGTTTACCAGCAGGGCGATACCGTGCAGTTGCACATGTATACGCAAGCGACGTCGCAGAGCGCGTCGGTCGACAACGGCGTGTACACGCGGACTTACGCGCCGGCGACGTTCGACGGCGTGGCGCTCACGCAGCAGGCCGAAACCACGACAGGCTCGCCGATCCAGACCAATCACTACTACCTCGTCGGCAACGGCGTGCGCACGTACTACGGCAGCGAGGTCTACAGCGGCGGCACGCTCGCGTTGCGGGACGTGAACTCGCCGCCCTATGTCGAGACGATCGGGCTCGCGGGAAGCGAGACGGTGAACTACGTGGATACGCCCGTCGTTCCGTCAGGCGGCGCGCAAACGTCCGTCTCGATCCAGCGGACCTACGTCGCGCGCGAAACGGTCAGCCTCAGGAACGGCAAGGTCTACGCGAACGCCTGCCACTATCAGACCACGGAGACTACCGCCAACCAGGCGGTGACGACCAAGACGAGCGCTGACGACTGGCTCGCGCCGGGCGTCGGCCTGGTCAAGTCGGTCGCCAACGTCGGCGGCACGCAGATCATCACGCGCGAACTGGAAGCAGCGACGGTGGGCGGCAAGTCGTACTAGGGGTCGACGCGAGATGCGCGCCGCGGATGGAGAAGTTGCGCCATCCCGCCGCGCCGTTCGCCCGACAACACGACGCGGTGGCGGACATCGATATCCCGCTCGATCAGGACTGCAAACATACTGTACCCCCGCCCTTCAGATGGAACGCAGGAACGCGGCGGACACGCCCAACCGAAGATCCGACGAGAGATTGCGCGATCGTGCGATTTCCTTCGTGAGCTGCATGACCGTGCGGCACGCCAGCGTCAGTTCGCCGTGAGGCGACATGGCGAGCGCAATGAAGCGCGGCACGGACGGATCGACCACCATCGACGCCTGCAACCGGCATTCCCGTTCCAGATTGGCGATCGCGTAAGGGCCTAGCAACGCATGGATGCCGCCGTCGGCGACGATGTGCCCCTGCAGGCTCAGTGAATCCGCTTCCGCCGCGAAATTGAGCGACACCTGATGTTCGCCCGCGATTTGTTCGAGCCGTTCGCGCCAGCTATTGGGGCGGCAGAAAGAGACCAGCGGAATGCCATCGAGCCTGGAAAACGCGATCGTCGGCTGACTGGTCAAAGGGTCGCCTTCCGCCCCCACGAGGTAAGTCGCGGCCTCGACCAGATATTCGTCGCCGTTTCTCGGCGTCGGACTGTTTCGAAACAGGATGGCGAGATCGACGCTGCCGTTCTCGAGCCAGGTTTCCAGCAACGCCCCTTGACCCTCGCGCACCTGCAACTGCACCAGTGGATAGCGCTCTCGAAGGCGATGGTAAAGGGTGCTGACAAGCGGATGGGCAGTGGAGGGCAGGATTCCGAGCCTGACCACGCCGATCGGCTCGCCCGCCGCGCTGCGGATGTCGTTGGACAACTGCTCCGTGCTGGCCAGCCACGTCCTCACGCGCGGCGCGATACGCGCGCCCAGCTCGGTCAATACCACGCCGCGGCCTGTCCGTTGAAACAGACGGCCGCCGCAATACTGTTCGAGCTCGACGATCTGCCGGCTGATGTGGGGCTGGCTGGTTCCGTAAGCAATGGCCGTCTTGCTCAGGCTCCCGAGTTCCGCCGCGTCGATGAATAGCTTCCAGGCCGCATAGTCCACCGCGAAGCCTCCCCCAAGATATGTCAAATCAGTATAGCTGAAATGTGTACTCTGACTGTTCTCGCATGGGTCGAGCATCCCTACACTGCAACGCATGCACCGTTGTTCCGGCGCGATGCGCAACGGGCGGCGGGCTCTCCTCCGGCAAAGAGGAGCGGAAAAGCTCACATTTGGAGACGTCATGAAGGCAATCGATCTGCGCGGTTTGGTCCCGGCACCCGTTACCCCTTTCACCCGCGAGGGCGCGGTGGACCATGCCGCCATTCAACGGCTGGGCGCATGGCTCGGCGGCATCGAAGGCGTCAAAGGTCTGACGGTACTCGGGCACGCAGGCGAAGGCACGTTCCTCTCGCAGAAAGAACAGGCTCAAGTCATCGAAAGCTTCGTGAAGTCCGTCGACGGCAAGATTCCGGTCATCGCCGGTATCACGCTCGAAGGCACGGAAGTGGCGGTGGAAGAGGCGAAGCGCGCGGTGGAGGCCGGCGCGTCGGCCGGTCTGGTGTATCCGTCGCACGGCTGGCTGCGCTTCGGCTATCAGAAAGGCGCGCCGCAGGATCGCTACCGCGCGATCCACGAGGGCAGCGGCCTGCCGCTCATCCTGTTCCAGTACCCGGACGCCACCAAGGCGACCTACAACCTCGAAACACAGCTGGAAATCGCCGCGCAACCGGGCGTCTTCGCGATGAAAAACGGCGTACGCAACATGCGTCGCTGGGACGTCGAGATTCCGATCATCCGACGCGAGCGTCCGGAACTGCAAATCCTGACCTGCCACGACGAGTATCTGCTTCACACGATGTTCGACGTCGACGGCGCGCTCGTCGGATACGGCGGCCTGGCTCCCGAGCCGCTCATCGAACTGATCAAGGCAGGCAAGGCGAAAGACTACCCGGCCGCCCGCGCGATTCACGATCGCCTGCTGCCGGTGACGCGCAACGTGTATCACCGCGGGTCGCACATGGAAGGCACCGTCGCGCTCAAGCATGGCCTGGTGGCCCGCGGCATCCTCGAGCACGCCACCGTGCGCTCGCCGTTGCTGCCGCTCGCGCAAGGCGCGGACGTTGAAATCGCGGACGCGCTTCGTTCGGCCGGCCTCGTCGACTGACTCCCGCGCGGTACGTCCATAGCCGGATGCCGACGGCGCAGCGCCGCCCGCTGTGCCGTCGGCATCGAGCAGTCGGGGCGGCGCGAAACCTCGTTGCGCGCGCCGCTGCCGACAGGCTCGGCAAACGATAAAAAACGCGCCGATGTCGCGGCAAACCATAAAGAAACGCGACCGGTGCTGCAAAACAAGAAGCAAGCCGAAGGTTCATAAAATGCAGCTTTTCAGGAGACAGCATGAACACCCCTTCGACCGCCTGCGGCGTCGACCTTGGTCGATCCGCGAGCGAAACGCGTCCCATGAGCGAGCAACTGCGGGCGGCGAACCTGCTGTTCCGCATCGAAAACGTGCCGTTCTGCAAGTGGCACACCCAGGCACGGATCGTCATGGGCAGCGCGACCCTCTTCGATGCATTCGATGCACTTTCGCTGGCTTTCGTGCTGCCCGTCCTGGTGGGGCTGTGGCATCTTTCTGCCGGTCAGATCGGCGTGCTGATCGCTGCGGGCTATCTGGGCCAGGTCGTCGGCGCGTTGGTCTTCGGCTGGCTGGCCGAGCGCCTGGGGCGAGTGCCGAGCGCTACTGTCGCGGTGGGCGTCATGTCGGCGATGAGCGTCGTATGCGCGTTCACCGGCAGCTTTCACATGCTGTTTCTGATGCGCTTCCTGCAAGGCATCGGCGTGGGCGGAGAAGTGCCCGTGGCCGCTACGTACATCAACGAGCTGTCTCAGGCGCACGGCCGCGGGCGTTTTTTCATCCTGTACGAACTCATTTTCCCGTTGGGCCTGCTCGCGGCCGCGCAGCTCGGTGCGTTCGTCGTCCCGCGCTTCGGCTGGGAAACTATGTTCCTGATCGGCGGGATTCCCGGCATGGTCGTCGCGATCCTGATCGCACGCCTTCCGGAATCGCCGCGCTGGCTCGTTGCACGCGGGCGTTTCGATAAGGCCGAACGCATCATCGAGCGGCTGGAAGCCAGCACGACGAAGCGCAACCTCGACATACAAGTCCAAAGGGCCGAGGTGGACGCGCGCGTGGCGAGCCTTCTGGTCGGACGACAGTCGAAGCGGAAGGGAACCTGGAAGGAACTCTTCTCGCCGTTCTATCGAGGCCGCACCGTCGTCGTGTGGCTGCTTTGGGCGAGCGCGTATTTCGTGGCCAACGGCATCAACAACTGGCTGCCGAGCCTCTACAGGACGGTCTACCATCTGCCGCTGCAGACGTCGCTTCAGATGGCATCCATCTCGAACGTCCTGAGTACGTGCGGGGTGCTTGCCTGTGCGCTGCTGATCGATCGGGTCGGGCGCCGCCGGTGGGCAATGGCCTGCTTCATCATCAGTGCAGCCCTGCTCGCCGTACTCGGCATTCATGGCGCAGGCAGCGCCTGGTCCGTGATGTTGCTCGGATCGTCGGCGTACGCGGTGATGGCAACGACCACGGTCCTTCTGTACCTGTACACCCCGGAGATCTACCCCACCCGGATGCGCGCCATCGGTACCGGTCTTGCGACTTCGTGGCTGCGCGCGGCGTCTGCTGCCGCGCCGGCGATCGTCGGCGTCGTATTGACCGGGAAAGGCATCGCCGCGGTATTCGTCATGTTTGCCGCGGTCAGTGCGGTGGGCTTCTTCGTCGCCGCGCGAATGGTGGAGACGACCAATCGTTCGCTCGAGGAAATTTCTCCGTAGTCACTCGCATGCCTGACGGCGCCTTCCCCTGAGAAGCCTCGCGGGAAGGCGTTTCCTCGCTCGTCACGCCAGCGACTTCGGCGACGTGCTCGAAACAAGGGCCGCCGTTCCCGCTATTCAATCAGTACTACAGATGGATGGACACGGAAAAGGCCGCTCACAAAAATATGAATGGAGACAATCGAAATGAAAAAGACACGACAGGTCGTGGTGCGCGTTGCCGCCCGGCGCGTTGTCGGTACGGTCGGCGTGACGGCGATATTCAGCGCCGGTCTGGTATTGCATTCCGTCGGGGCATACGCGGATAGCGGCTCCCAGGTCCAGCTTTATGGCCTCCTCGGCACCTACGTCGGCAGTATCAAACGCAGCGACACGCCGCAGGCTGCGGTACAGATGGGGAGCGGCGGGCTGACCACGTCGTTCTGGGGAATCCGCGGCAAGGAAGACCTTGGCGGCGGCGTCGGCGCCATTTTTGTCCTCGAGAGCTTCTTTCAACCCGCAAACGGCGCGCTGGGGCGCAGTGCGGCGGACCCGTTCTGGTCACGCAATGCGTACGTGGGCTTTCAAGGCGACTTCGGGCAGGTGACCTTCGGGCGACAAAGAAACCCGGCCTATACGGCTGAATCCCTCGTCAATCCGTTCGGATCCTCGACCGTCTTCTCTCCGCTCGTCCTGCAGACGTTCGTGACCAACTATGGCGGGACGATCATCGGCGATACGGTGTGGAACAACACCGTCAAGTACACGACGCCCGACTTCAAGGGGTTCGCCGCCACCGTCATCTACGGTCTTGGCGGCGTGGCGGGTTCACCCGGCGTCGGTAATCTCGGCGTTCACTTGAACTATCGAGGGCACGGTCTCACGGCCGTGCTGTCCGGCCAGCGCGTGCGGTATACCGCGGCAGGGCCGGTCGGCGCGCAGTATGCCTATCTGGCTGGCGCGGCATACGACTTCAAGCTCGTCACGCTCTATGGCGCGTGGGCGATGACGAGCGATGCAAGTACGCCGACCGGCAGCCACACCTATGAGGCGGGTTTGTCGATCCCGTTGTCACCCGCCGACTTCCTGCTTGCAGAGTGGGCGCGCACGAAGCGGTCCGGCGCTACCCGAGCGGCGAGCGGCCTGCGGAACACCGCGTCTGTCGGCTACAACCACCTGCTGTCGAAACGGACGGACCTCTACGCGATTTACGCTTACGACAAGCTGAGCGCACACCCCATCGGCAACTCGTTTGCGGTGGGCATTCGCCACACGTTCTGATTCCCTCCCGCACCCTTCCACACCCCGCAGCGGTAAATCCTTCCCTGAACGGAAGGTCGCGTTTATGATCCGCCATGCAAGCGGTGGTCGCTGGAACCGTCTGGTTGGTCGCACAACCATTCCGTTCCTTCGGCACCGCTTTCCTTTTGTGCTTAACCTTCACACGAATTCACGAAGATCCCATGCAATGCGTGGTCTCGTCGTCGCCGAATCGAAAGCGATCTGTAAACAACAATGCTGCCGACCAGTTATAACGCGTTGCTCGTTCTTCTTTCGCTGCTGATTGCCATATTGGCGTCCTACACCGTGCTGGACATGGCCGGGCGCATCAAGAGCGCTCAGGGGCACGCCGCACGGTGGTGGCTGGTCGGCGGGGCTTGCGTGATGGGCACGGGCATCTGGTCGATGCATTTCGTCGGCATGCTCGCTTTCGCGTTGCCGATTCCACTGGGATACGATCCGGCCATTACCTTGCTGTCGTTGCTGATCGCGATCGTCTGCTCCACGTGCGCGCTGTGGCTCGTCTGCCGGGACACGCTGAAGTGGCGCCGGCTGTGCGGCGGGGCCATGTTGATGGGGGCCGGCGTGGCGGGCATGCATTACACGGGCATGGCGTCGATGCGCATGTCGCCCGGCATCCAGTACGACCCGTTGCTCGTTTGCCTGTCGGTCGCGATTGCCGTGGTCGCATCGGGCGCCGTACTGTGGATCGTATTCATTCGGCGTGCCAACTCGTCGCGCGTGCGGCTGCTCAATCTGGGATCGGCCGTCCTGATGGGCGCCGCCATCGCCGGCATGCACTATACCGGGATGGCCGCCGCCCGATTCCCGCTCGGCAGCCTCTGCGGGGCAGCCGGCTCGCGCATGGACGCCGGCTGGCTTGCACTGGTCATCATCGTCGCCACGTTGGCCATACTCGCCATCGCGTTGATCGTCTCCATCCTCGACCTGCGTCTGGAGGCCCGCACGGCGGTACTGGCCACGTCACTGGCCGAAGCCAACCAGGAATTGACGTATCTGGCGCTGCACGACAACCTCACCAAGCTGCCCAATCGCGTGCTGCTCGAGGACCGGATCGATCAGGCGATCCAGGCCGCCGACCGCGAGCACGGAAGCTTCGCGCTGATGTTCATGGACCTCGATGGATTCAAGGCGGTCAACGATGCCTATGGTCATCACGTCGGCGATCTGTTGCTGGTCGACGTGGCGCGGCGCATCGGCGCGAACCTGCGTTCGCAGGACACGATTGCCCGCCTGGGGGGCGACGAATTCGTGCTGGCCGTGGCAGTGGACGAGCCCGCGGACGCGGCCGACGTGGCGGACAAGATATTGGCGGTGATCCGGAAACCGTTCCGCGTGTCCGAACACGAATTGCGCGTGTCGGCCAGTATCGGCATTGCGCTCTATCCCGGCAACGGCAGCGATTTTCGCGACCTGATGACCAACGCCGATGCAGCGATGTATCACGCCAAGGCACTCGGCCGGAACGCGTACTGCTTCTTCGAGGCATCGATGAACGCGAATGTCCGCGAGCACCTGAAAATCGTGCAGGAGCTCCGTCTGGCGCTGGAGCGGCGTGAGCTGGTCCTGCATTACCAGCCGAAGTTCGACGTCCCGCACGGACCGATCATCGGCGTCGAGGCGCTGTTGCGATGGATGCACCCGACACGCGGTCTCATTTCACCCGATCAGTTCATCTCGATTGCGGAAAAGACCGGCTTGATCGTGCCGATCGGCGAGTGGGTGCTGGACGAGGCCTGCCGGCAGATGCGCGTGTGGTGCGATGCCGGTCGAACCGACTGGACGATGGCCGTCAACCTGTCACCGCTGCAATTCGGTCACGCGAGTCTGATCCGGGTCGTGGAGGCCACATTGCAGCGGCACGCGCTGGAGCCGCACTGCCTGACGCTGGAGATCACGGAATCGACCGCGATGCGCGATGCGGACGCCAGCTTGAGAATCCTGCAGCAGCTTCACGACATGGGCGTGCGCATTTCCATCGACGACTTCGGAACGGGTTATTCAAGCTTGCTGTATCTGAAGCGCTTGCCGGCCAGCGAGCTCAAGATCGACCGGGGATTCATCCGCGATCTCGAACACGATACCGAAGATGCCGCGATCATTTCGGCGATCGTCGCGCTCGGCCGGGCACTCGACCTGAAGATCGTCGCGGAGGGCGTTGAAACGGCGGCCCAGCAGCAGTTCCTGACCCGCCTCGGTTGCAACTCGCTGCAGGGTTTTCTGCTCGGGCGCCCGATGCCGGCGGATCACTTCGTCGAAATGACCACGCAAGGCACGGCGATCAAGCCTGTTTGATTCCGGGTGGGAATGCGTCGGGGTCCAGAGTTAAACGAAATGTGATCACTCTCCGCCGCAAAATTTTGCACAATGACGGCAGCGCGGCTTTCCGTCGCGATTCGACCCGGGCCGCCCGCCCGCCGATCACCGTTACCGAGCCCCGCTCCGACGTGCCGCCGCCCACCGCCATGGACCAACCGAAACGCATCCTGATCGTCGAGGACGACGCCGACATCGCCGACGTGCTGAGCCTGCACCTGCGCGACGAGCGCTACGAGGTCGTGCACAGCGCGGACGGCGCCGAAGGGTTGCGCCTGCTCGAACAGGGCAACTGGGACGCGCTGATCCTCGACCTGATGCTGCCGGGCGTCGACGGCCTCGAAATCTGCCGGCGGGCGCGGGCGATGACGCGCTATACGCCGATCATCATCACGAGCGCGCGGTCGAGCGAGGTGCATCGAATCCTCGGCCTCGAACTCGGCGCCGACGACTACCTCGCGAAACCGTTCTCGGTGCTCGAACTTGTCGCGCGCGTGAAGGCGCTGCTGCGGCGCGTCGATGCGCTCGCACGCGATTCGCGGATCGACGCGGGCACGCTCGACGTCGCGGGGCTGGCGATCGATCCGATCGCACGCGAGGCGAGCGTCGACGGCGCACGCCTCGACCTGACGCCGCGCGAATTCGACCTGCTGTATTTCTTCGCGCGGCACCCAGGCAAGGTGTTCTCGCGGATGGACCTGCTGAACGCTGTGTGGGGCTATCAGCACGAAGGCTACGAACATACGGTCAACACCCACATCAACCGGCTGCGCGCGAAGATCGAGGCCGATCCGGCCGAGCCGGTGCGCATCCTCACCGTGTGGGGGCGCGGCTACAAGCTCGCCGCGCCGGGCCAGCGGGACGCGTGATGAAGCTCACGCTCACCCGGCGACTGTCGCTCGTGTTCTCGATCCTGCTGATCGCGTGCTCGGGCGCGTCGGCATGGCTGCAGATCCGTGCGAACGACATGCGCGAGAAGGAGGTCGTGCAGGCGCTGTCGCGCGACCTGGCCACGAACATCGCCAACAGCGCGCCGCTGATGGACGCGAACGGGCTGCGCCCCGACGCCGTGCGCACGCTGTTCGGTCAGTTGATGGGCGTGAACCCGAGCGTCGAGGTGTACCTGCTCGACAACGCGGGGCGCATCAAGGGCGACGATGCGCCGCCGGGCCACGTGAAGCGCGACCGCGTCGATCTCGCGCCCGTGCAGCGCTTCATCGCGGGCCAGCCGCTGCCGATCCTCGGCGACGATCCGCGCAGCCCGGACGCGCGCAAGGTGTTCAGCGCCGCACCGCTGCAGCGCGCGGGGCAGCCGCCGTCGGGCTACATCTACGTGGTGCTGCTCGGCGAGGCGCATGACCGGCTCGCCGCGCGCGTCGACGCCGGCAACGTGCTGCGCACGACGCTGTGGTCGATGGCGATCGTCGCGCTGCTCGGTCTGCTCGCGGGCCTCGTCGCATTCAGCTTCATCACGCGCCCGCTGCGCCGGCTGACGGCCGCGATGCGCGCCTTCGACGCGAACGGTGCGCCCGGCGCGCCGGGTACGCCCGACACGCAGCCGCCGCCGGTGCTGCGCTTGCCGCCGGGCCAGCGCGGCGACGATATCGCGGTGCTCGAATCCGCGTTCGCGCAGATGGCCGACCGGATCGGCGACCAGTGGCGCGCGCTGACGCGCCAGGACCAGCAGCGGCGCGAACTGATCACGAACATTTCCCATGACCTGCGTACGCCGCTCACGTCGCTGCACGGTTATCTGGAGACGCTGTCGCTGAAGGCCGACACGCTGGCCGAGCCCGAACGGCGGCGCTATCTGTCGATCGCGCTCGCGCAGAGCGCGAAGGTCGGGCGGCTCGCGCAGGCGCTGTTCGAGCTCGCGCGGCTCGAATCGGGCGGCGTGCAGGCCGAGCGCGAGCCGTTCTCGCTCGTCGATCTCGTGCAGGACGTGTTCCAGAAATTCGAGCTGGCCGCGCAATCGCGCGGCGTCGCGCTGCATGCGCGGATTCCGCCGCGCGTGCCGGTGGTGTCGGCCGATCTCGGGATGATCGAGCGCGTGCTGACCAACCTGCTCGACAACGCGCTGCGGCACACGCCTTCGCATGGCGAGGTCGAGATCGCGCTGGAGCCGCGGGGCGAGCGCGTGATCGTGACCGTGTCGGATACCGGCGAGGGGATTCCGGCGGCGCGACGCGAAGGGCTGTTCCAGCGGCCGCAGCGGCCGATGGGCGGCGGCACGGTGACGAGCGGCGGGCTCGGCCTGTTGATCGTGCATCGGATGCTCGCGCTCAACGGCAGCGGCATCCGGCTCGTCGACCGGCCCGGGCGCGGCGCGGTGTTCGAGTTTGCGCTGCCGGTCGCGTCGCCGGCGGCGGGCGACGCGCGCTGACCGCGAGCGGCGGCGTCATCCGCCGCGCTTGCGCCGCACGTCGCTCGGCGTCGTGCCGGTCCAGCGCTTGAACGCGTGGCGAAATCCCACTGCATCGCTGAAGCCGAGGGTCAGCGCGATGTCCTCGGTGCTGAGCGTGGTCGTGCTGAGGTAGTCGATCGCGAGCGCCTTGCGCACGCTCGTCAGCAGTTCGCTGTACGACGTGCCTTCGGCTTCGAGCTTGCGGCGCAGCGTGCGCGAGGTCATGCACAGGATCTCGGCGATCGCGTCGATGTCCGGGAATTGTCCCGGCGTGCGGGTGAGTTCCTCGTAGACGCGCCGCGTGATGCCCGACTGGCTGCGCAATTCGTCGAGCAACTGCGCGCAGTGCGACGACACCTGCGCGGCGGTGATCGGGTTCGCGAGCTGCGGCGCGCGCGTAAGCCACGCCGCCGGATAGCTGAGCACGTGATGCGGCTGGTCGAACGCGATCGGGCATTCGAGCGCGTCGGCTAGCAGCGCGCCGTGCGGCGGCCGCGGCTGCGCGAACTGCGCACGCGCGGGCACGCACCATCCGCCCATCACGTCCTTGATGATCGTCACGTGCAGCGCGAACTGCATGTCGATCAGGAAACGGTACAGCGGCGCGTCGAGATCGGGCAGCGCGACTTCGTGCCGGTCCGGGAACAGCCACGATGCGGTATCGCCCTGTTCGACCCAGCGGATCGGCAGCATGCCGTTCGCGAGCCGGTGATACTTGACGGCCGAATCGAACGCATGCGCGAGCGATTCGGAGCACAGCATCGCGTAGCCGTACATGCCGTAGCTCGACGCGTGCAGCCGGCGGCCGACGCGCACGCCGAGGTCGGTGCCGTCGTACCGGCCGACCGCATTGCGCGCGGCCGTCAGGAACTGCAGCGGCGACGTGAGCGCAAACGGGTCCGCGACGTCGGCCGGCGCGAGGCCGGTGCCGGCGAGCACCGTCGCCGGGTCGAGGCCGGCTTGCGCGGCCACATCGACCAGCACGGCCAGCTTGGCCGGCGTGAAGCGCTGCTCGCGCAACGCGTGGGCGGGAGCGGCGTCCGGCAGCCGGGCGGGACGGCCGGGACGGGCGTCGGTCGGTTTCAAGAGCGCACTGCGCGGCATGGCGGGTCCTGCGTCCGAATCGATATCGTTGACGGCACGCAATTCTGCGCGGGAACGGTCCCATCCGCCACCGGGTTCACCCTGATACACGCCGGCGCCACGCGGCATCCCCCGGCCTGGAAGACGCCTGCCTGCCGCGCGAACGGTTTCGCGAGGCGGTCCACGTGTTGACCTGCGCGAGTGGTCAGCCCCGATCGCCGGGCTGCGCGCGCAGGATCGCGTCGGCGAATTCGACGAAGCCGCTGCCGCCCGGGCCTTGCGTGATCCAGCGCGGCAGCGCGGGCAACTGCGGCAGATACTCGACCACGGTGCTCATGCCGGCCGTATGCGCGAAATAGCCGAACATCGGCGCGTCGTTCGTGGAGTCGCCCGAATAGGCGACGCAACCGGCCGCCGCACCGGCATCGACGCCGAACGTATCCGCCAGTACGCGCAGCGACATCGACAGCTTGTCGTACCCGCCGACCCAGCCGATCACCCACAGATTGTTGATGGTCGCGTCCGCGCCGGCCTCGATCAGCGCGTCGAGAATCCGCTGGTCCTGGTCGCCGCCGCTGCGGGCGTACGCGAGCGACGTCAGGCGGAAGTCCTGGTCGTCCGCGTGGCGGGCGGCGGGGACGGCCTTCCCGACATGCTGCGCGATGCGCCGGAGCGCGTCGCGCGCGCCATCGAGCGCATCGTCCGCGTGCCAGTAGCGGCGTTCGGCGCCGTGTCCGTCCGGGCCGCGCCGGATGAAGAGCCCGCCGTTCTCCGCGATCACGCCGTCGACCGGCCACATCCGCGCCATCTGGTCGCACCAGCCGGCCGGCGCGGCGGTGACCGGAATCACGCGGATGCCGCGCGTCTGCAGCCGTTCGAGCGCCGCATAGGTCTGCGCGGCCAGACGACCGCGATGGGTCAGGGTCTCGTCCATGTCGGTCAGCAGGAAGCGAACGGACGAGAAGGTGTCGGCGGGGGCCAGGGCGAGCGGCTGCATGGTCTCGGCGAATGAGGGGCGGTCGTCGATTATGAGGAACGGCGGCACGCCGCGCCATGCCGCTTGCTGCTTTGCAATTCGCGCCCGGGAATATGCGCGTGGCGGCGTCCGGCGGTGTTGCCCGGACACGCCGGCGTGCGCGCGTGTCCGTTTCGATCATGTTTTCGGCCGCCCGGATCATTTGCAAAGCGCGTCGCGCGGGCGATAGTCGCCGGTCAGGCGGCGGCCCGCGTCCTTCGGGCGTGCAGGCCGCCGTGCGAACGGTACGCAGGCTGGCGTGCCGTCCAAAGAGGAGTGAGACATGACGAAGAGACACTGGACCGGGTCGTATGGCTCGATCCCCGCCGAGATCGACGCCGATCGCCATCCTTCCGTCAGCGCGCTGCTGGACGACGCGATGCGCCGCTTCGCCGATCGTCCGGCGTTCCATGCGTTCGGCCGCACGCTCACCTATGCCGACGTCGAGCGCCTGTCGACCGCGCTGGCCGCGTATCTGCAGCAGGTGGTCGGCGTGCGCAAGGGCGATCGCGTGGCCGTGATGCTGCCCAACGTGCTCGCGTTCCCGGTCGTGTTCGTCGCCGTCGCGAAGATCGGCGCGATTCAGGTCAACGTGAATCCGCACTACACCGCGCGCGAGCTCGAGCATCAGCTCAACGACGCCGGGGTCGAGGTGGCGGTCGTCTGCGGCGGGTCGATGGGCACGTTCGCGGACGTGGTCGGCGGCACGCGCGTGCGCACCGTGCTGAGCGTGGGGCGCGAGGATCTCGGCGTCGTCGATGCGCCGGCCGGCACGTGCGACGCACTGCCGCCCGGTTCGACCGCGCTCGCGCAAGCCATCGCCGCCGGCGAATCGCTCGCGTGCGAACCGGTGGCGCTGAGCGGCGCGGACTTGCTGCTGCTGCAATACACGGGCGGCACGACCGGCCTGTCGAAGGGCGCGGCGCTGTCGCATCGCAACCTCGTCGCGAACATCGCGCAGTTCGCGGCGATCGTGCCGGATGCGCGCCGGCCGGGCGAGGAAGTCGTCGTCACCGCGATCCCGCTGTATCACATCTTCGCGCTGACGGTGAACTTCCTGTCCTACTTCGCGATCGGCGCGCAGAACTGGCTCGTCGCGAACCCGCGCGACATGGACGGGTTCATCGACGTGCTGAAGGCCGCGCGGCCGACGGTGTTCGTCGGCGTGAACACGCTGTACGCGGGGCTTGCCGGCCATCCGCGGCTGAAGGAGGTCGACTGGTCGCGGCTGAAGCTGTCGGCCGGCGGCGGCGCGGCGGTGATCGACGTGATCTCGTCGCGCTGGAAGGCGGTGACCGGCAACTTCATCCGCGAAGGCTACGGGCTGTCGGAAACGTCGCCGGTCGTGTCGTTCAACCCGCAGTCGATCGACCGGTTCACGGGCACCACGGGCCTGCCGCTGCCGTCGACCGACGTGAAGCTGCTCGACGAGCAGGATCGCGAGGTGGCGATCGGCGAAGCGGGCGAGATCTGCGTGAAGGGGCCGCAGGTGATGAGCGGCTACTGGCAGAAGCCGGACGCGAATGCGGCCGCGTTCACGGCGGACGGCTATTTCCGCACCGGCGACGTCGGCGTGTTCGACGCGGCCGGCTTCCTGCGGATCGTCGACCGCAAGAAAGACATGATCATCGTGTCCGGCTTCAACGTGTACCCGAACGAGGTGGAAGCGGTCGCGACCGCGCTGCCGGGCGTCGCGGAATGCGCATGCATCGGAGTGCCGGACCCGCGCACGGGCGAGGCCGTCAAGCTGTTCGTGGTGCTCGCGCCGGACGCCGACGTGACGGAAGCGCAACTCGTCGCGCATTGCCGCGCCAGCCTGGCCGCGTACAAGGTGCCGAAGCTTGTGCGCTTCGTCGACCGGCTGCCGAAGTCGACGGTCGGCAAGATCCTGCGCCGGGAACTCAGCCGCACCGACTGATGAGGACGACGCGCCGCGCGGCCGCGGCTGCGCGGCTCGGTGCGCCGACGACCCCGAAGGTGGCGCGCGGGCCGCTCAAGTACAATGCGCTCGGTTCGATCGACGGGGACGCGATGACCGGCTCAGATTCACTATCCGCCCGGCCCGGGCGTGCGCTGCCTTCGCCGAGCGCGACGGTGCCGATCTCGCTCGTCAACGGCTTTCTCGCGAGCGCGGGCGTGCAGCGCGACGTGGTCGAGCGCTACCTGCGCGGCGCCGGCATTCCGATCGAGCTGCTCGGCGAGCCGCATGCGCGCGTGACGGAGGAGCAGTTCTCGACGCTGTACCGCACGCTCGCGATCGACCTCGACGACGAGATGCCCGGCATCTTCTCGCGCCCGCTGCGCGGCGGCACGCTGAAGTACCTGTGCCTGAGCCTGCTCGATGCGCGCAACCTCGAAACGGCGCTGCACCGTTTCGGGCAATTCTTCCATATCCTGCTCGACGACTTCTTCGTCGAATCGAAGCGCGACGATCTCGTCGCGCAGGTGCTGCTGCGCCCGAACGACGCCATTGGGCCGATCGGCGCGCTCGGCCAGGAGCTGATGCTCAAGCTCGTGCACGGCGTGTGCTCCTGGCTGATCGGCCAGAAGATCCCGCTGCTGCAGATCGAGTTCGCGTGCCCGCGGCCGCGCCATGCGGTCGATCACCTGTACTTCTTCACCGGCGCCGTGCAGTTCGACTGCGCCCGCACGCTGATGCGCTTCAGCGCCGATTACCTCGACGCGCCGATCCGGCAGAGCAAGCGCAACCTGAGCAAGTTTCTCGCGCGTGCGCCCGGCGACTGGATCTTCGAATCGTTCAGCGAACAGCTCGTGTGCCACCGCGTGCGGCAGTACCTGTCGGCCGCGCTGCCGGATCTGCCCGTGATCGACCAGGCGGCCGAGCACCTGCATTGTTCGGTGCGCACGCTGAGCCGTCACCTGGCCGCCGAAGGGACGACGTTCCAGGTGCTGAAGGACGAGCTGCGGCGCGATATCGCGATCCAGCGGCTGACCGATACGCCGGACACGATCGCGGCGATCGGCGCCGATATCGGCTTCGACGATCCGAGCGCGTTTCATCGCGCGTTCCGGCACTGGACGGGGAGTACGCCAGGGACGTACCGGCGTCGGGCGTGACGCGGGCGCGGGGCGGTAAGTCGCAGCTTTCCGGATCGAATCCCATAAGCGGCTCCTTTTGCGGTTTTCACGGTTGATTTTTCGGCGGACACTCCCATAACCGGCGCCCCTTTGCTGCTCGAGCCGGGCAGGCGGGCGCGCGTGTGATCTTTTTTGGCGCGCTTTATCGCGATTTCCGATGCGGACGGATTGGGCGCTGACGCCCGCCCGGCGGGCTTCTCCGCCGCATGCGACGGCCGCCGCCCGCGCGCGACGTGGCCGATTTTGTCACCATGTGGGCCGGATATGACAATGAAAATCCGGCACGCCGGCGTTAGGATGGCCCATCACGTCGCCGGTTCTGGCCGGTTTTGCCGTACCGTACCCCCGGCGCCCTATTCACCGCCTGATTGGAACATCGACCATGAGCTATAACGCCCCCGTCAAGGACATGCTGTTCGTGCTGAAGGAACTCGCGGGCATCGACGCCGTTGCGCAGTTGCCGGGCTTCGAGGATGCGGGTTACGACACGGCGCAGGCCGTGCTCGACGAGTCCGCGAAATTCTGCGGCGAGGTGCTGGCGCCGCTGAACGTCGAAGGCGACCGCAACCCGAGCAGCTGGAAGGATGGCGTCGTGACCGCGACGCCGGGTTTCGGCGAAGCGTTCCGCCAGTTCGTCGAAGGCGGCTGGCAGGGGCTGCAGCATCCGGCCGAATATGACGGCCAGGGCTTGCCGAAGCTGATCGCGACGCCGTGCATCGAGATGCTGAACGCGTCGAACCTGTCGTTCGCGCTGTGTCCGCTGCTCACCGACGGCGCGATCGAGGCGCTGCTGACGGCCGGCACCGACGAGCAGAAGCAGCGCTACGTGCCGAAGCTGATCTCCGGCGAATGGACCGGCACGATGAACCTGACCGAGCCGCAGGCGGGCTCCGACCTCGCGCTGGTGCGTTCGCGCGCGGAGCCGCAGGGCGATGGCACCTACAAGGTATTCGGCACCAAGATCTTCATCACGTGGGGCGAGCACGACATGGCGGACAACATCGTCCACCTGGTGCTGGCGCGCACGCCGAACGCGCCGGAAGGCGTGAAGGGCATCTCGCTGTTCATCGTGCCGAAGTTCATGGTCAACGACGACGGCTCGCTCGGTGCGCGCAACGACGTGCACTGCGTGTCGATCGAGCACAAGCTCGGGATCAAGGCGAGCCCGACGGCGGTGCTGCAATACGGCGACCACGGCGGCGCGATCGGCTATCTCGTGGGCGAGGAAAATCGCGGCCTCGAATACATGTTCATCATGATGAACGCGGCGCGCTTCGGGGTCGGGATGCAGGGGATCGGCGTGGCCGACCGCGCGTACCAGAAGGCGGCCGAATTCGCGAAGGAACGCGTGCAGAGCCGCCCGGTGGACGGCTCGGCCAAGCAGTCGGTGACGATCATCCATCACCCGGACGTGCGCCGGATGCTGGGCACGATGCGTGCGCTGACCGAAGGCGCGCGGGCGCTGGCCTATGTGGCCGCCGCGCACAGCGACATTGCCCACCGCCATCCGGACGAGGCGACGCGCGCGCGTCATCAGGCCATCTACGAATATCTGGTGCCGGTCGTGAAGGGCTGGAGCACGGAGATGGTGAACGATGTGGCGAGCCTGGGCGTGCAGGTGCACGGCGGGATGGGCTTCATCGAGGAAACCGGCGCCGCGCAGTACTACCGCGATGCACGGATTCTCGCGATCTACGAAGGCACGACCGCGATCCAGGCGAACGACCTCGTCGGCCGCAAGACGCTGCGCGACGGCGGTGCGGTTGCCAAGGCGCTGATCGCGGAGATCGGCGAGACCGTCGCGGCGCTCGGCAAGCTGGACGGCGCGGCGGCCGCCTCGATGAAGGCGCATCTGGAGAAGGGCGCACGCTCGCTGTCGTCGGTGGTGGACTACGTGCTGGCGAACGCGAAGCAGGACCCGAACGCGGTGTTCGCGGGCAGCGTGCCGTACCTGAAGCTCGCGGGCGTCGTGCTGTGCGGATGGCAAATGGCGCGCGCGCTGCTGGCCGCTCACGCGAACCGTGCGAGCGACGTTGCGTTCTTCGACGCGAAGATCGCGATCGCGCAATGCTATGCGGAGCACGTGCTGGTGCAGGCGGGCGCACTCGAAGCGTCGATCGTCGGCGCGAAGGGCAACGAGAGCGTGCTCGCGTTGACGGAAGACCAGTTCTGACCCACTGACGGTCGGGACGCAGCAGGAGACAGGATTTTGACCACACAGGACTTGCTCGCGCAATACGGCCCGCGCGAATCGATGGAATACGACGTCGTGATCGTCGGCGGCGGCCCCGCCGGGCTGTCGGCGGCGATCCGGCTCAAGCAGCTGGCCGCCGAGAAAGGCACCGAGATCGGCGTGTGCGTGCTCGAGAAGGGTTCCGAGATCGGCGCGCACATCCTGTCGGGCGCGGTGATGGACCCGCGCGCGATCACCGAGCTGTTTCCCGACTGGAAGGAACGCGGCGCGCCGCTCGACGTCGAGGTGACGGAAGACCGCTTCCTGTTTCTGTCCGAGAAGAGCGCGGTGACCACGCCGAACTGGGCGCTGCCGGACAACTTCAAGAACCACGGCAATTACGTGATCTCGCTGGGCAACGTCACGCGCTGGCTTGGAGCACAGGCCGAGGCGCTGGGCGTCGAGATCTTCCCCGGCTTCCCCGCTGCCGAGATTCTCTACAACGACGACGGCTCGGTCAAAGGCGTCGCCACCGGCAACATGGGCGTGGGCAAGGACGGCGAGCCGACCGAGAACTTCCAGCTCGGCATGGAGCTGCACGCGAAGTACACGCTGTTCGCCGAAGGCTGCCGCGGCCATCTGGGCCGCCAACTGATCTCGAAGTTCAAGCTCGACGCGAACGCCGATCCGCAGGCGTACGGGATCGGCATCAAGGAACTGTGGGAAATCGACCCGGCCAAGCACAAGCCGGGCCTCGTGATCCACACGGCGGGCTGGCCGCTGAAGTCCGACACGTACGGCGGCTCGTTCCTGTATCACATGGACAACAACCAGGTGGTGGTCGGCTTCGTGGTGGGCCTGGGCTACACGAACCCGTACCTGTCGCCGTTCGAGGAATTCCAGCGCTACAAGACGCATCCGTCGATCCGCGCGTTCCTCGAAGGCGGCAAGCGCGTGTCGTACGGCGCACGCGCGATCACGGCGGGCGGCCTGCTGTCGCTGCCGAAGACGGTGTTCCCGGGCGGCGCGCTGATCGGCGACGACGCGGGCTTCCTGAACGCGTCGCGGATCAAGGGCAGCCACGCGGCGATCAAGACCGGCATGCTGGCCGCCGATGCCGCATTCGACGCGGTGCAGGCCGGCCGCCAGTCGGACGAGCTCAATGCGTACCCGGACGCGTTCAAGCAATCGTGGCTGTACACGGAGCTGTACCGCGCGCGCAACTTCAAGCAGTGGATGGCCAAGGGCCTGTACCTGGGTACGCTGATGGTGGGGCTCGAGCAGAAGGTGATGGGCGGCAACGTGCCGTGGACGCTGCATCACCAGCACGCGGACCACGAGATGCTGAAGCCGGCGGCGCAGTGCGAGCCGATCGCGTATCCGAAGCCGGACGGCAAGCTGACGTTCGACCGGCTGTCGTCGGTATTCATCTCGAACACGAACCACGAGGAGAACCAGCCGGCGCACCTGACGCTGAAGGACGCGAGCGTGCCGGTGAACGTGAACCTGCGCACGTACGCGGGGCCGGAGGCGCGCTTCTGCCCGGCGGCGGTGTACGAGTTCGTGAAGAACGACGACGGCGGCGAGCGCCTCGTGATCAACGCGCAGAACTGCGTGCACTGCAAGACCTGCGACATCAAGGACCCGACGCAGAACATCGTGTGGGTCACGCCCGAAGGCGGCGGCGGGCCGAATTACCCGAACATGTAACGCAACGCATCCCGCGCCCGCGGGCGCGAACGAACCGGAGTGAGACGATGAGCAATGCAGCGAAGGAAGTCGTGGTGGTGAGCGGGGTCCGTACCGCGATCGGTGATTTCGGCGGCAGCCTGAAGGATTTCTCGCCGACCGACCTCGGCGCGAAGGTGGTCGCCGAAGTGCTGTCGCGCGCGAACGTGCCGGGCGACGCGGTCGGGCACGTCGTGTTCGGCCACGTCGTGAACACCGAGCCGAAGGACATGTATCTCGCGCGTGTCGCGGCGATCAACGGCGGCGTCGCGCAGCACACGCCGGCGCTGACCGTGAACCGCCTGTGCGGCTCGGGCCTGCAGGCGATCGTATCGGCCGCGCAGACGATCATGCTCGGCGATGCCGACGTCGCGATCGGCGGCGGCTCGGAGAGCATGAGCCGCGCGCCGTACACCGTGCCGGCCGCGCGCTTCGGCCAGCGCATGGGCGACGGCAAGCTCGTCGACATGATGCTCGGCGCGCTGCACGACCCGTTCCAGACGATCCACATGGGCGTGACCGCCGAGAACGTCGCGAAGAAATACGACATCTCGCGTGACGCGCAGGATGCGCTGGCGCTCGAATCGCATCGTCGCGCGGCGCGCGCGATCGCGGAAGGGCGTTTCAAGGACCAGATCCTGCCGATCTCGATCCGCACGAAGAAGGGCGAAGTGGCGTTCGATACCGACGAGCACGTGCGCCACGACGCGAGCGCGGACGATTTCACGAAGCTCAAGCCGGTGTTCGCGAAGGAGAACGGCACCGTGACGGCCGGCAACGCGTCGGGCATCAACGACGCGGCCGCCGCCGTGCTGATGATGAGCGCGGACGCCGCACGCGCGCAGGGCGTGAAGCCGCTCGCCCGCCTCGTCGCGTATGCGCACGCAGGCGTCGATCCGGCGTACATGGGCATCGGCCCGGTGCCGGCCACGCAGAAGGCGCTCGAACGCGCGGGCCTGAAGATCAGCGATCTCGACGTGATCGAAGCCAACGAGGCATTCGCGGCCCAGGCGTGTGCGGTCACGCAGGAGCTCGGCCTCGATCCGGCCAAGGTCAACCCGAACGGCTCGGGCATCTCGCTCGGTCACCCGATCGGTGCGACCGGCGCGCTGATCACGGTGAAGGCGCTGTACGAGCTGAAGCGCATCGGCGGGCGTTACGCGCTCGTGACGATGTGCATCGGCGGCGGCCAGGGGATTGCGGCGATCTTCGAGAACATCTGATAATCGACCGCTCAGCCTCCGAATACACAGGAATCGTCATGGCCATCGAAACCGTCGGCGTCGTGGGCGCCGGAACCATGGGTAACGGCATTGCGCAAACCGCCGCCGTTGCAGGACTGAACGTCGTGATGATCGACGTCAGCGACGCCGCGCTCGACAAGGGCCTCGCGACGCTCAAGGGTAGCCTCGAGCGGCTCGTGTCGAAGGACAAGCTCGCGGCCGACGCCCGCGATGCGGCGCTCGCGCGCATCACGACGTCGACCGACTACGCGAAGCTCGCCGCCGTCGACATCGTGATCGAAGCCGCGACCGAGAACGTCGAGCTGAAGGGGCGCATCCTGAAGCAGATCGAGGCCGTCGCGCGTCCGGACGCGATCATCGCGACCAACACGTCGTCGATCTCGATCACCGCGCTCGCGGCGCCGCTCGCCGATCCGTCGCGTTTTCTCGGCATGCACTTCTTCAACCCGGTGCCGCTGATGCCGCTCGTCGAGATCATCCGCGGGCTGCAGACGAGCGACGCGACCGCGTCGGCCGTGCGCGCGCTGACCGAGCGTTTCGACAAGTCGCCGATCGGCGTGCGCAACTCGCCGGGCTTCGTCGTGAACCGGATCCTGGTGCCGATGATCAACGAAGCGTTCTTCGTGCTGGCCGAAGGCATCGCGTCGGCCGAGGAGATCGACGCGGGGATGAAGCTCGGCGCGAACCACCCGATCGGGCCGCTCGCGCTGGCCGACCTCGTTGGCCTCGACGTGTGCCTCGCGGTGATGGACGTGTTCGTGAAGGACTTCGGCGATCCGAAGTATCGTGCGTGCCCGCTGCTGCGCGAGATGGTGTCGGCCGGGCGGCTCGGGCGCAAGACCGGGCGTGGGGTGTACGACTACAGCAAGTAAGCGGCACTTCATCCTACTTCGCGCGGCCGCCTTCGGGCGGCCGCGTGCTTTGTGCGGCACGCATGGCGCGATTACGCGTCGAGTACCGACAAGTCGCGCGGCAGCATGCGCTTGAACATCGTGAGCAGCTGCCGCGCCGCCTTCGGCGGCAGCGTGATCGCATGGCGCACGGCCGCCGCGATCTGGATCATCATCAGCTCGGCGAATGCGCTGCGCTGCGCGCGAGTCGTGTCGGGCGCGACTTCCGCCAACGCATCCGCGAACAGGCCGGCCAGGAATTCTCCATCCGCGCGGTCCAGCGCCTGCAGCGCGCGATCGGCCTGGGTCGCACGCCAGATGTCGCGCACCAGCGGCTCGTCGACGAACATCCGGTAGTAGCTGTCGGTGATGCGCGCGAGCGTCGCGTGCAGGTCGTCGATGGTCTTCATTCCCGCGAGGTCGCGCCGCACGCAGTCGTGCCCGACTGCGTTGTAGCGCTCCGCGAGCGTGCCGATCACGGCCGCCTTGTCCGGAAAGTACTGGTACAGCGAACCGAACGAGATGCCCGTGCGTTCGACGATGTCGCTCATCCGGAACGCATCGCAGCCTTTCTCGATCATCACGTCCGACGCGCACGCGAGGATGCGCTCGAACCGCTCGCGGCTGCGCTGCTGCGTCGGTACCAGCCGCGCGCGCGCCGGCGCGTCCGCTGCCGCCGCGTCGGGCTCGTCGTTCTGCCCCGATTTTTGTCGGCCCATGCCGTCTCCCGAAAAACTTGACGTTGCTAATGCGAGAGTCTATCGTGTTTTTCAAAAAAGGAGACGCACATGTCGGCCCTTCCCATCCTCATCGTCGGCGGCTCGGGCAAGACGGGCGCCCGCGTCGATGCCCGGCTGCGCGCGCGCGGCCTCGCGACGCGGCCGGTGTCGCGCACGTCGGCCGTTCGCTTCGACTGGACGGCGCCCGAGACCTGGCCCGCCGCGCTCGACGGCGTGTCGGCCGCCTATGTGACCTACCAGCCCGATCTGGCCGTCGAAGGCGCGGTGGAGGCGATCGCCGGATTCGCGCGGCTCGCGCGGGGGAGCGGCGTCGAGCGCGTGGTGCTGCTGTCCGGGCGCGGCGAGCCGCGTGCGCAGGCGGCCGAGGCTGCATTACAGGCGTCGGGCGTGGGCTGGGGTGTCGTGCGCGCAAGCTGGTTCAACCAGAACTTCTCCGAGGGCTATCTGCTCGACGGCGTGCTGGCCGGCGAAGTCGCGCTGCCGGCCGGCGCGGTGCGCGAGCCGTTCGTCGATGCGGACGACATCGCGGACGTTGCCGCGGCCGCGCTCACCGATGCGCGCTTCGCGAGCCGCGTGATCGAGGTGACGGGCCCGCGCGCGCTGACGTTCGCGGAAGCGGTCGGCGAAATCGCGCGGGCCGCCGGGCGGCCGATCGCCTACCGCGAGATTCCGCACGATGCATTCGTCGCGGGGCTGAGCGAGGTCGGTGTGCCGGAGCCGGTCGTCGCGCTGCTCGACGACCTGTTCGACGGGGTGCTCGACGGGCGCAACAGCGCGGTGACGCACGGGGTCGAGGCCACGCTCGGGCGCCCGGCGCGCGATTTCGCCGACTATGCGCGCGCGGTCGCCGCGACCGGCGTATGGAGCGCCTGACCATGATCGCGTTCGTGACTTCAGCGTTGCTGTGGGGTTCGGCCATTGGCTGCGGGTTGATGGCCGGCGTGTACTTCGCGTTCTCGACGTTCGTGATGACGTCGCTCGGACGGCTCGCACCGCAGGCCGGCGCGGCCGCGATGAATGCGATCAACGTCGACATCGTGCGTTCGCCGTTCATGCCGCTGTTCCTCGGCACGACGCTGATGGCGCTCGCGCTCGTCGTGATCGCGCTGTTCGATCGCGACTCGCCGGGCGCGATGGCGGCGCTCGCCGGCGGCGTGCTCTACGTGTTCGGCATGTTCGCGGTGACGATGGCCGTCAACGTGCCGCTCAACGACGCGCTCGCCGCGGCCGATCCGGCCACGGCGCAAGGCGCGGCGCTGTGGACGCGCTACCTGCACGACTGGACGAGGTGGAATCACGTGCGCACGGTGGCGTCGGCCGCCGCATGCGCATGCTTCATCGCGGCAATCGCGGCGCGCTAGCGGTATCGGCAGCGCGGCCGTTACGCGTAAAACGCCGACGGCGACATCCCGAAGTGCCGCTTGAACATCGCGGAGAACGCGCTCTGGCTGCTGTAGCCGTGATCCATCGCGACGGTCAGCACTTTCTCGCCGTGCGCCAGACGCTTGAGCGCGAGCAGCAGCCGCGCCTGCTCGCGCCAGCGGCGGAAGCTGAGCCCCGTCTCGCGGCGGAACGCGCGATGCAGCGTGCGCACCGACAGGCCGAGCAGGTCGGCCCACTCGGCGATCGTGCGCAGGTCGTCGGGCGTGGCGACCAGCGTGTCGCAGATCGTCCGCAGGCGCGCATCGTGCGGCCACGGCAGGTACAGCGGCAACAGCGGCGCGACGGTCACTTCGGCAAGCAGCAGGCGCATCAGGTGATCGTGGCGCGAGCCCGGCGCGTAATCGAGCGGCACGTCGACCGCGGCGAGAATCAGCTCGCGCAGCAGCGGATGCACTTCGACGACGCAACTGCGCGAGGGCAGGTGCTCGACCGCGCCCGGTTCGACGAACACGGTACGCATCTGCACGTCGCCGCTCATCTGCACCGTATGGTCGAGGCCGGCTTCGAGCCACACGCCGCGCGTCGGCGGCACGATCCACGACGCGCCTTCCGATTCCACGTGCATCACGCCCTCGATCGCGTAGAGCAATTGCGCGCGTCGATGGCGGTGCGGCGCGATCGACGTGCCGTGCACGTACGTGGCCGCCATCGCCGACACGGGCATCGGCGTCGATTCGTAGCGAAGGTGCGCAAACGGCGGGGTGGACTCGCGTGTCCGATTGGCGACAAGTCGTGACATTTTGGCGTGAGACAGGCAGTGGGCGGGCGGGCACGATGGCGTTCCGATTCACGCCAGCCTCCCTGTCACGATATTAATCCGTCAAACGCGATGAACAAGTCTCCTTTTCTGCTCCCCTTCTGCGCGATCGCGCTGTGGGCCGGCAACGTCGTCGTGTCGAAGCTGTCCGCCTCGACGATCGACCCGTCGGCCATCACGTTCTACCGGTTGCTGCTTGCGGTGGCGCTGATGAGCGTCTTCACGCTGCGCCCCGCGTGGCGCAATCGCGCGGTGCTCGTCGCGCACCTGCCGAAGCTCGCGACGCTCGGCTTTCTCGCGATGGCGCTGTTCCAGAGCCTGTCCTACGAGGCCGCGAAGACGACCAGCGCGACCAACATGGCGATCATCACCGCGCTCGTACCGCTGATGACGATGCTGCTGAGCTCGCTGCTGCTCGGCGATCCGCCCGGCGCCGGCATGATCGGCGGCGGGGTGCTGTCGCTCGCGGGCGTCGTCTATCTGATCGCCGAAGGGCATCCGACGGCGATCGCCGCGCGCGGCGTGCATCCGGGCGACCTGCTGATGCTGGCCGCATCGGCCGCGTACGCGCTTTACGGCGTGCTGCTCAAGCGCTGGCGCATCGGCGCGCTGTCGGCCTGGCAGTCGACCTACGTGCAGGCGCTGGCCGCGCTCGGATTCCTGGTGCCGATGCTGTTGCGCTTGCCCGCGCAGGCCGCGTGGCCGACGCGCGCGAGCGTGCCGCTGATCCTCTACGCCGGCGTGCTGGCGTCGGTGGTGCTCCCGTATCTGTGGATGCAGGGCGTGCGGCTGCTCGGCCCGAGCCGTTGCGCGATGTTCATGAACCTGCTGCCCGTGATGACGGCCGCCGGCGCGATCGTGCTGCTCGGCGAATCGCTGCGGTTGTATCACCTGATCGGCGGCAGCGTCGCGCTGCTCGGCGTCGCGATCGCGCAGCGGTTTCCGTTTCAGGCCGGCGGGGCGCAAGGAATCCGTCAATGAGCGCCCATCCCGACATGCAGGACCTGGTGGCCGCGCTGCCGGACGGACGGGCGTCCGTCGCCGCGCCGGCGCTCGCGCGTCAGCTCGAACGGATCGCGACCGCGCTCGAGGCGCTCGCGGGCACCCGCCCGCCGGCGGCCGTCGATTTCGATGCGGCCATCGCGTTTCGCTGGCGCGGTTTCGGCGCGGGCCATCAAACGGCGCCGCTCGAACCGATCGCCGCGCCCGCGCTCGTCGCGTTCGACGCGCTGCGCAACGTCGGCCGCCAGGCGGCGATCGTCGAGCGGAACACGCGGCAGTTCGTGCACGGGTTCGCGGCCAATCACGTGTTGCTGACCGGCGCGCGCGGCACCGGCAAGTCGTCGATCGTGAAGGCGTGCCTGCATGCGTTCGCGGCGCACGGTTTGCGGCTGATCGAGGTCAGCAAGGAAGGGCTGAACGATCTGCCGGCGATCGTCGAGCTGGTGCGCGCGCGGCCCGAGCGCTACCTCGTGTTTTGCGACGACCTGTCGTTCGAGGCCGGCGAGACCGGCTACAAGGGGCTCAAGACGGTGCTCGACGGCTCGGTCGCGAGCGACCTGTCGAACGTGCTGGTGTACGCGACGTCGAATCGGCGCCACCTGATGCCCGAGCAGGCGAGCGACAACGCGAACGTGACGCGCGCGGAGAACGGCGAGCTGCATCCGGGCGACGCGGTCGAGGAGCGGATTTCGCTGTCCGAGCGCTTCGGGATCTGGGTCACGTTCTACGGCTTCACGCAGGACGAGTACCTTGCCGTCGTCGAGAGCCGCCTCGGCGCGGCCGGTTTCGATGACGCGCAGATTCGTGCGGCGCGCGAGCCCGCGCTGCAGTGGGCGCTCGAACGCGGCGCGCGCTCGGGCCGTATCGCGGTGCAATTCGCGCGCGATTACGCGGGACGGCTCGCGGACGAAAGCGGCGAGGGTGCGCCCGTGCGCCCCGCTGCCTGAGCCGCGCGCTACAGCAGCCGCTCGGACAGCACGCGGAATGCGACGTCGGGCACGACGAAGCACAGCGGTTCGCCGGTCGCGCCGATGCGGGCGAGGAAGTCGCCGCCGCCGGTGGGCCCGACCATCTTCAGCGGCCGTACCGCGTCGACGTCGATCGGCAGGTCGATCGACGCATGGGCAAGACGATCGCAGTCTTCCACATGGGCGACGGCCGCGTGCTGCAGCGACAGCGCGGCGACGGCCGCGCGCCAGTCGTCGAAGAACGGCGCGAAGGCGTCGGGCAGCGTCCGGTCGTGCGACGCCTCGGCCGTGCAGCGGAAATCGGGCGCGCTGCCGCCGCTGCCCGCCAGCCGCGTGTCGTAGCGGCCATCTTTGAGTGACAAATATCGTGGATATTTCGACTGCCTACCGTGTTCACCAGGCTTGGTTGTAACGCAAGAGTGACAAAGATTTCATGTTACGGATCTTTGCGACGATAGCGTTAGAGTTGCGCCGCGACGCAAGGCTGCCCTGGCGAGTTGATTTTAGGCGAGCTTGGCGGCCGATTTAGGAGCAGACAATGAGGCAGATTTTTTCCCATAATGGGCCAAACCTCTCAAGGCCTGATGAGTGGCGACGGTGATTGAGCAGCCGATGCGAGATAGTAACGTTCGACAAGCATTGTCGCGAAGCAATCGACCATCGGTGTATGCCATAGTCCAGATCGGTTGACGACGGTGCTGACCGTCACACTTTTGCCTTGTTCCGCGAGCTGGTTCACCGCCCATTCGAGCGAGCGGAGTCTACGATGCCGGTTAAATGTACGGATCACTGTCGAGAGGGATGGGCAATAGGATAGTGCGACGTTGACCTGGCTGATTGTTAGATTCGCATGTGCAGCGAGGGTAGGCCGGCGAATCGCGCGTGGTCGAACGGAGTTGGATGACAAATTGCGTACTGCTTCAACCAGCAGCACGAGATGGTGCATGGCTCGTGTGGGCGTCTGTCTATCGGTGCGAAGTGGGCGTTTCCACTTGGTATGCTGGTTTTCGAGCCAGGGGCGGTCCCTTAGCCTCGCGCGGATGCCGGCGGGAGTGTTCAACAGGTTGGCCCATATAGCCGCAACCAACTGTCTGTGCTGACGCAGGAACTGTTCAATAGTTCGCCGATCGTCGGCGATGGTGGGCATCTGCGTTTTCTTGAGTCGGATGACGCTGGGCCATTGCCGGACAAGCCACGACGCATCATATAGCCGCAAATACCAATATTCTCGACCGCATTGCGACGGCCGGCAGCCCGGGCGGACTCGCACTTTTTCGATCAACCGTTCGCGGATGCGCTCGACGGTCATGCGTTCGGAGAATGAGACAGATCGAGAGTCGGGCGTTTCAGCCGTTTTGGCTACGTGCGCATGGAGCGTGTCGAGGTCGAGATTGAGCGCAGCGAGCAGCGCGCAACACTCGCGCGCCAGAGCATGGCGGAACGTGTTGCGCAATTGCACGCTCGCGGCAGCGTCGATGCCGCGAAATAGACTCGTGGCTTTATCGCCCATGTCCGCACCGAACGCGCGTTGGAGCGTGGTCGCGTAGTCGGCCGGGTGCATTGCATCCCGCAGAAAGGCTCGAATGGGATCTCGAGCATGGGTGAACGTGCAATTTTTCAAGGCACTGACGCTGATTTCCACGAGCCGCTGCATGACTTCAGTCGGCTCGACATACTGGGCGGTTTGCGTCAGATCTTCGCCGCAGTGGCATCGAATTCGGGCGGCTTCGATAGTAGCTAGGCGCGGCAATAGAAATGCGCGTCGGCATTGCGGACACGTAGTACGTAGTCGAACGAGATGACGGTAGCAATATGCAACATTTGGCAATTGATGTGCGCGATGCCAAAACGGCTCGCCGTACTCATGAGTATCGAACGAGAGACATAGTGGACAATAGCGTATTGCGGTTTCCGCGCGTCGGCTGTTTAGGATGTTGCGGAGTTGAGAGGAGGGCCGGTTTCGCGAGGTATAGAGTTTCGGTAACGATTGCGTGCCAGATAAATGACCATCGAGTCCATTTGCCGCATCGAACGTTAACCGATAGGGAAGCGTCGTTAGCGTGACGAGTACATCCTCATAGGATTGGCCAAGCATCGCGACGAATGGTTCGATGTATTCAGTGTACGGGACAATGTCGTATAGGGAGCGCGGGCGCACACTTGGCACCCCTGAGTTTTCCAGGAATTTACGCCATGCGATTGGACCATTATGCAGTCGGATCCGCGCGAGCCAAGATCCAAATAGTTCGTCCGGATAAGAGGCCGGCACGAACAGCAAGGGTGTCATGCGAGTCGGCCCTTGGGGTCCGCTATGATCTGACAAAACAGTGCGCCACCGGCAGGGGCGCTATCGCCTACTTTGGCGAGCATGGCAAGCACCGTCGCGCGGGTTCTATCGGCAGAGACGGCAGCAGGGCAAGACATAGGAATTCTCCAACTCTCGATGGTCGAGGTTCGCGAGATCATTCGTCCAGTATAGCCGACGCACGAGTGCCCTGCCGGCTTCCCGCAACGCGCCGCACGGCCGGTATGTGTGGCATCGACGTCGATGCCACTTTACATACTTTGAGCGGGGCACTGACCGTAATTTCAAATGCGTGGGATTGAATTGATGGATTCGCCGGAGTTCCTCAGGTGCTTGGCCGTGCGTATCGCATGCGCGATTATTTGTTTTAACAAACCATCATTTCACATAGAAATACTGCCCGCTTTCCGGAATGCTCAATTATTTCGAAAATGTTCGAGCAGTTGGTACACGACGGGATCGCTCTCGCACTGACCGCCACCGCACTCAAGTAACGTCGATACGAGATTGGCGATGATCGTCAGCCCGAAGACTGCCATCGCGATTCGCCCGCTGGTACTCATCGACGCTGGTTGCACAGTATGGCTTGTGCGGCGGACGGCAAGCAGCAAGGAAACATACAAAATGATCAACACCGACGCGATAAAGCACCATGTGTAGAAATGCAGGCCCCACAGAGCTGAACCATACGCTCCTGAATCAGGTGAGATGTGTAGCAGTACCTGACGACCCGCGATGACGCCGGTTGCGACAGCGCTGACGAGCACGCAGCAATAATGTGTGCCACGTACGCCGTATCTGACGTTCATTGCGAATCCGATCCCGGCGAGGATCAATCCGACGCGCTGCAGTAAGCAAAGTGGGCAGGGTAGCTCATTGAATGCAAGTTGATAATAGAATGCGATGAGCAGTGCTGCACTAATCGCAATTAATGCAAGGAAATCTAGCGTATTGTTCGTCGTCGCGTTGTCGTTGCTATCGTTTCGTAGAATCTTCATTTCCATTATCGAGATGTAATTTAGAGGGATAGATTGAGCGAATCTGTCGCGTGATGAGCGAATGTGAAAAGTGTCGAGATCAGCGCGACGACGAACAAAGAGATTGTACGTGAACGTGTACCGTATATCATTGAGACGAACGATGCGAGTGACAACAGGAACGGAAGAAACATAAAAATTTCTAGTCCTTCAGGTGGTGGTTAAAACGAACAGCGTAACGAGGTTGGGTAAAACTACCGAAAATCGATTGCCTGTCACAGGTTGGAATAGAAGAGCCGGCAAGGTCGCCGTAGCGATCATGGCAGGGGGCGTCATCCGAGCGTGCCGACAACGTTGACTTCCTTATTGTCGGGAATTTCGTTGTATGAAAGCACGGTTAGATCCGGTGAGAACAGTTTGGCGTACCGCGCGAGCATCGGGCGAATGCGTGGCACCACGATCAGCACCGGTGCGGAGCCCATTTGTTTCAGTTGTTCGACCACCGCCGGCATATGGGTCTGCAACTGCGAGAGCACGTTCGGTTCGACCGGGAAGTTGTCCAGCGGCACACGCGTGCCCGATTGCTCCGCGAGACTGAGCGCATTCAGCAGAATGTTCTCGAGTTCCACCGTCAGGCTGAAGCCCTTGAGCGCCTCGTGTTGGGCGCCCAGTCCGGCCACGATCTGGCGACGCAGTGCGCAGCGGACTTCGGCCACGAGCAGTAGCGGGTCCTTGGTGGTTTCCGCGGCCTCCACCAGCGTGGCGGACACGGTCTCGATGTCCTTGATCGACACATTCTCGGCCAACAACGTACGGAACACCTTGCGCAACTGACTGTGCGTGAGGCATTTTCCCAGCGCATCGGCCAGCGCTGGCGCAATGGCCGTCAGGCGTTCGATGATGGCGGTCACATGATCGTAGCTGAACAGGTCGGGAATCGTTTCGCGAATTAACTTGGCCGCATGCGTGGCGATCACCGTCGCGCAATCGACGACCTGGTAGCCGAGGCCGAGGGCATGGGCCTTCTGGTCGGGCTCGATCCACGTGACGGGCATGCCGTAGGCAGGGTCGATGTCGGGTGTGCCATCCAATTCCCCGTAGACGGTAGGTGACGGAATGGCCATCAGCTTTCCCGGTTGCACTTGGGCCTGAGCCAGTTTGGTGCCATTGAGCATGATGGTGTAACTGGAGGGGGGCAGGCTCATGTCGTCGCGCGCGCCGATGGCCGGTAGCAGGAAGCCGAGCTGTTCCGATAGGGTTTGTCGGGTGCCATGCAGGCGGCGCACCAGTGGCGCGCCCTGAGCGCGGTCCAACATCTCCACCAGCTTGTAGCCGAGGGATACCGAAAGCGCGTCCACATACGGCAGGCTGCTCCAGTCGAACGATTCGTTGCCGGGCGCGGCTAGCGTGGCTTGCATGACGCGGGCGGTTTCTTCCGCCTCGACCGCTGCGGAGGGCGAAGTCCGCTGCGTCATCCGATAGCCGACGTAACCGAGCACTGCTGCAAAGCACAGAAACACCAATGTCGGCATGCCCGGGATCAGGCCCAGCGCGGCCATCAGTGCGGAAGCGCTGAACAGCACCAACGGCGAAGCCAGCAACTGCTGGCCGACCTGTTCCTCGAAGTCGCGTGCATCGTCGATGCGGGTGACAATGACCGCGGCGGCGGCGGACAGCAGGAGGGCGGGTATTTGCGCGACCAGGCCGTCCCCGATGGCCAGCAGCGCATACTTGTGGAATGCCTCGCCTGCAGGCAAGCCGTGCATGATGACGCCGATGATCACGCCACCGATCATGTTCGTGATGAGAATCAGAATGCCGGCGATGGCGTCGCCGCGCACGAACTTCGAGGCGCCATCCATGGCGCCGTAAAAGTCGGCTTCGGTCGTAACGTCCTTGCGGCGTTGCTGGGCCTGTGCCTGTGTGATGACACCGGCGTTCAGATCGGCGTCGATGGCCATCTGCTTGCCGGGCAGCGCATCGAGGGTGAAACGCGCCGACACTTCCGAGATGCGCTCCGCACCCTTGGTGACCACGACGAAGTTGATGATCATCAGGATCACGAACACGACCAGCCCGACCACGAAGTTGCTGCCGATCACTACATTGGCGAACGATTCGATCACTTGGCCGGCTGCGCTCGCGCCCGTGTAGCCATTGAGCAAAACTACGCGTGTGGATGCGACGTTCAATGTCAGGCGCATCAGCGTGGCAGCCAGGATAATGGTCGGGAAGGCCGAGAAGTCCAGCGGTCGCTTCACGGTCACGGCCACCATGACCACCACGATGGACAGCACGATGTTGAACGTGAACATGATGTCCAACGCGGCTGGCGGAAGCGGCAGGATTACCATCGCCAGGATGGTGAACAGGGCGAGAGGCGCAGCAAACTTCAGGCGCTTGAGCAGGTCGATCACGTTCATCGGGATTGGGACTTTTGCAAGTGTTCGGGAATGGTGATGCCAGTGGGTAGCGATGGTGAAACGTCGCGTCCGCCGTTGCGGAATGCCTTGATCTGTAAAACGTAGGACAACACCAGCGCTACCGCGCGATACAGCTCTGCCGGAATTTGCTGATTGATCTGGCTGGTGTGGTAGATCGCACGCGCCAGCGGCGGCAGCTCGAGCACCTCGACGTTGTGCCCTCGGGCGACGTCGCGAATGAACAGCGCAACCTCATCGACCCCCTTGGCTACGACGTACGGCGCTTGTGCTCGCGTTACGTCGTACTTGAGTGCAACTGCATAGTGGGTCGGGTTTATCACCACCACATCTGCGGTTGGCACGGTCTTGCGGATTCCCTGGCGCGCGATCTGGCGCTGGATTTGGCGGATGCGGCTCTTGACCTCGGGCTTTCCTTCGGATTGCTTCATCTCCTCTTTGATGTCACGCTTGCTCATCCGCTGGCCGCGCTTGAAGATGATTTGTTGTACCGGTATGTCGACGAGTGCGAACACGATGATGATGCACGTCAGCGTGAGCGCAGAGGTCAGGAACAGGTTTGCCCCACCGGTCAGTGCATCGGCGAGCGGCGCGCCTTGCAAGCGGATGAAGCCGCTCAAGTTGGAGCGGCAGACGATGAAGAGCGTGGCCATCAATACGAGGGCCTTGAGCACGGTCGTGCCGAACTGCACGTAATGCTTGCCGGACACCAGGCGCTTGAGCCCGGAAAGCGGGTTCAAGCGGTTCAGCTTCGGCATGACGTTTTTGTGGCTTATGGTCCAGCCGCCCGGTACCAACGACGCGACGATGATGCCGGCGGGCACCGCGGCCAGCGGGGCAAGCATCTTGCACAATAGCAGCGCCGCTGCGGGAAATAGCATCGACGCCGCATTGCCGATCCTGTCGTCGCCGGAAAGGTCTGCAAACGACAGCGCGAAAATGTGCTTGAGTTCAACCAGCCACGCCGGGGCTAGTACGACGATAAGCTTGAGAGCAATCAGAATTCCCACACACGTGCCGATATCTCGCGAACGTGCAACCTGGCCTTCCATTCTGGCTTTGCGCAGTTTCTGCGGGGTGGCCTTTTCTGTCTTGTCGCCGGTTTGTTGCTCGCTCATTGCATTCCCCCGTTGCCGAGGGGCCGCGTCGCGAGTCGGTCGTAGAGTTCTAGAACGTGCTCCACCATGCGACCGTAGTGATCCGGCAGTGACGGCAATAGCAGCGTCAGCAGTAACAGCCCGAACATGGTCGTGATCGAAAAGCCCAACGCAAAAAGATTCAGTGCGGGTGCTACGCGATTGAGGAGGCCCAGGCCGACTTGTACTACCAGCGTAGCGAACATCACCGGAAGCGCCAACGCCACGGCGGCGGAGAACACCCAGCCTACTGCGAATGCGAGATGCTTGAGCGCGTCGAGGTCGAAGGCAAAACGACCGACCGGCCAGACTGCAAAGCTGCGCGCGATGACAGCCGTCAGGATCAGGTGGCCGTCAACTGCGAAGAACAGCAGGATGAACACCACGTACATGACGCTGGTGAGTACGTCGGCCATCTGGCCATTCATCGGATCGTTGATTTGCGCCATGGACAGGCCCAATTGCGACGACGCGACGGTACCGAAAATCTGCAGCGCGCCCAGCACGAGATGGAACACGAAGCCGAGCAGGCCGCCTATCAGGACCTGTTCGGCCACGGCAGCCACACCTTCGAGCTGCAGCAGGTCGATCACGGGCATCGCCGGAATACCGGGCTGTATGGCTAATGCGAGGATGAGGGCGATCAGCAGGCGAATGCGCACAGGGACCATTGCGTCACCCAGGATCGGCGACGCGGCCAGCGCGGCAGCGATTCGGCAGAAAGGCCAGAAGATCGTGTTCGCGAGCGGCAGGAGCTTGGCAAGGACAATTTCCATTGCCGAGTCACCCGGTCAGTTGTGCGGCGCGGCTGAAGATCTCAACCGTGTAATGCATGACGCGGCCGGTCATCCACGGGCCAGCCAGCGCGAGTGCGACCAGCGTCGTGATCAGGCGCGGAAGAAAGCTCATCGTCTGCTCATTGATTTGCGTCGCGGCCTGGAATATGGCCACCAGCACACCCGTGATCAGGCCTGGTGTAATCAGCACGAGGATGATGACGAGCACCAGGCGCAACGCGTCGACGGCGAAGCTGGCAGCCAGATCGGGAGTCAGCATCAGTAGGCCTTCACGCTGGTAATGAGGGTGTTGACGGTAAGTGACCATCCGTCCACCAGTACGAACAAGAGCAGCTTCAGCGGCAGCGAGATGACGAGTGGCGACAGCATCATCATGCCCATTGCCATCAGCACGGACGCGACAATGATGTCGACGATCAGGAACGGGATGAACAGCATGGCGCCCATCTGGAACGCAGTCTTCAGTTCGCTCAGCACGAACGCCGACAATTTAACCAGGAACGGCTGCTTCTCCGGGTCCGTGATTTTTTCGGTGCCGGAGAGTTTGGCCATCTGCGCAAGCGTGGCCTTGTTCGTCTGCGCAAGCATATAGCGCCCCAGCGGTTGTTCCGATGTCGCGAGCGCGGCCTGCATGCTGATCTTGCCCTGGTCGTATGGCACGAACGCCTTTTGCCAGATTTCCTCGCCGACCGGGCGCATCGTAAGCATGGTCAGCACCAGCGCGACACCCGTCACGATGCGTCCCGGCAATCCTTGCTGCAGGCCTAGCGCCTGCTTGACCAGTGACAGCACGATCACATAGCGCAGGAAGCTCGTCATCGTCATCAGCAGCGCGGGCAGTAGCCCGAGCAGCGTCATCAGAACGAGGATCTGAGTTTTGACTGTGAAGCCTTGTCCGCCGACGGCATCGGATGCGAGCGTCAGCGTGTCGGCTTGAACGAGTGCGGGCACTGCGAAAACGGCTAACGCCAGACCCAGATGGGGCAGGAGGTCGCGATTCTTCATGTCGCAAGCGAGTTGAGGTCGTCGAGTTCGATGATGCGTAACCCGTAGTGTTCTCCCGAGACGACGACTTCGCCCAAGCCCACCGGCGTACCATTTACCTTGATGACGAGGGGTTCGCCGGCAAGGCGATTGAGCTCCACCGTCGAGCCGGTTTCGTACGACAGCAGATCGGCTAGCGGTACGGTGGCCTCCCCAACCTCCAGCGTCAAGCGCACGGGAATGCGGCGCAGCATACGCATCGGGTCGCGCGGCGAAGCAGGTTCGGTGATGGATTGGGGATCGTCGCCCAGATCCAGATCGCCCAGCGCGGAGAGATCAAGGTCAGTGGTCGAGGTCATGTTGGGGGTTACTCCACGGGTTCGAAAGAAGTAATCCACAGCGCGCCTTGGTGTTCGGCCAAGGCCGCGCGGTAGAGGCGGACGTTATCGACGAGCACGTCGACGGTATCGGGCAAGCGAACGGGCAGGACGTCGCCTGGCCTCATGCGAAGCAGTTCGTCGAGGCGCATGTCCTTGGACAGCACGTGCACCGACATCGTGACGGGGATGCACACGTTGGCCGGAGCACTATCGGGTGCAGCACGCAGGTGCTGAGCATCGAGGCGTGCAAACAAGTGGTCGACCCACCTGTCGTCCAATGCGAATTCGACGTCGCCACCGACGTTGCGCAAGGGCTCCGAGATGGTCATGCGCAGGACGCGGACGCCCGGGCCGGGCAGGATGTCCCCACTTGGCAAAAAGGGCTCTGCCTGGTCGCCGAGCATCGCTGAAGCAAACGCGGTTAGCAGCGCGGTGTGTTGTTGTGCCGCAAAACGCCGTTCCGCCCCGGTTTCCGGCGCGGGCGCTGGGGCGTTCGGCACGGCTTCGTCCAGCGAAGTGTCGTAATGACAGGCCAGCAGTGCCAGCAGTAGCGCGCGGTCGCAGCGCACTGAAATCTGTCCATGGTTGCATGCATAGGTGCGCCAGACTGCCGCATTGCGCGACCGCATCGCGGCGACAGAGAGCCCGGTGACGACGAAGCGCGTGCCACGGCGCAGATTGAACCGTTCATGAAGGGAGTGGTCGATTCTGCGCTTGATATCTTGCAGCACATCCTCGAGCAAATGGTATGGACGCCCCAGCGTGCACGGATCAAGCACCACCGGAGATGCGGTTCGGCTGCTGCGGGAGTGGGAGGGAGATGCTGACACGGTCAAGGGGTCGTTTTGAAGAAGAGTGGGCGCCATTGTCGGCAGCGTGCTGCATGGAGCGGAGAATGTTGAACAGAGTTTGAACACCCCAAAAAAAACGACCCGCTCGTGGCGGGCCGGTTTTGAACTCCAGTGAATCGCGAGGCAATGCTTACTGAAGCAGCGACAAGACCATCTGGTTCATGCTGCTGGTTTGCTTGAGCATCGACATGCTGGCTTGCAGCAGTACTTGCTGCGAGCTCATCTTGGCGGATTCCGATGCCATGTCGGCGTCCATGATGCGGCCTTCGGCGTCAGCCGTGTTCGTCGACATGTTGGCCAGGTTGTTGTGGGTGTGCTCGAGGCGGTTTTCTGCCGCACCGATGGCCGAGCGCAGCGCGCCCACGTCGTCAAGCACGTTGTTGATCAGATCGATCGTCGCGTTGGCCTCCTCAGTCAGCTCCTTGCCGGCCACTTCAGGCTGGCCTGCTTCCGGGCCCTTGTAAGTTGCCGACAGGCCCTCGAACTTGGTGTGCGCGTTTGTGACGTGCTTGGAGAAATCGACGGTCATCGTTTCGTCCTTGGTGGCGCCGATCTGGAAGGTGATTTCCTTGGTCAGGCGACCGCCCTCGCTCGCTACCGTGTCGTCTGCATTTTTGACTTCCTTCTGCATCAGCTTGGCGCCGCCGTACGACGTGTTCTTCATGATGTTCGACAGTTCCTTGCCCAGCGCATCGTACTCGGCCTGCATGGCAGACTTTTCGTTTGCCGAGGACGATCCGTCAGCGGCCTGCGTGGCCAGATCCTTCATGCGGTACAGAATGTTGGTGACTTCCTTCATCGCGCCGTCAGCGGTTTGGAGCAGCGACGATGCATTTTGCGTGTTCTGCATGGCCATGCCCATGCCGCGGGTTTGCGCTTGCAGGCGCACGGCGATCTGCAGGCCGGCAGCGTCGTCCTTGGCGGAGTTGATGCGCAAGCCGGTGCCCAAGCGGGTCATCGTGGTGTTCAGGCTGCTACTGGTGCTGCCGATCGCCTTCTTGATGTTCATGGCGGCGGCGTTGGTGTGCAGGCTCAGCATGGTATGTAATCCTTAAATCTAGACTAGGTTTGGGGTATTTGTTTGTCGCTGCCCACTTGTCAGGAGGCGACGCCTGTTCAAGACGGCAGGCGATCCACAGACGTTAAATCGAATCGAGTCGGCCAAGCGGGAGATGCGGCGCGGCGGACGTGCAAACGTCGAGATTGCTTCTCCGCTGGCGGGGGAATGCTTGCCATTTGAGCGGTGCCGAGCGATGGCGCTATGAGTCGCTGCAATAGCGCCAGTGAAAACTGGCCGCGGCTTTTTGCCGTGGACTGATCTCGCGTATGTCCGTGCGCGCTGAGATAGGCGGGCTCGCCACGGGGGGGGCAGTGAATACTGCTGTGCTGGCGTTCCCGCGCGTAGCGACATGCAATTGATTCGGCCCGTTAAAATGTGGCGACTCCGGAAAATAAGAGTTGTCTGATATTGGGCATGGCGGATTTCGCTCACACTTTAGCTCTACATTGGGATCTGTATCGCAGGTCCAAAAGGAGCTGGTTTGAGATTCAGGTCTCGCCGCGCAAACTTCACACTTGGCATTTCTCTTGCCACCGGTTCGCACTTGGGTGGCCCGTCCGTTAGGTTGCTGGCGATTCGCCGTCAGTGACGAGCGTTGCGCATAGCGCGTGTTGAGAAACGTACGAGTTCGGTTTGACTGACGTCTGATCTTCAATCTCATGGCCTTTCTCGCACCCTGTGCATGCGCGGGCTGCTGACGCAGTGCCGAGCGATTTCGGCTCCGCTGAAATGTTTGCGGCCTCGCGATATTTTTTCGCATCAAGGACGCCGCAATTCGTAGTGTGCATTCTGTCTATCCTTGCGGGGGGAACTCCGCTGCTTAACCGTGGGCTCCACGAATTCCGTTCGATCGCGTATTGACGGGGATACGTCAGTGGGTGCCTCCCAAAATCCTCATCAGTCTCGCAATCATGTCGACAGTCACACCCGCCGATGCAAAAAAGCCGCGCATTGCGCTCCTGGAAGACAACGTCGCACATGCGAGAACCGTTCGGCACTGGCTCGAGGCCGCGGGCTACGACGCTATTGTCGAGCACGACGGCAGCCGCTTTATCGACCGCATCGGCCACGAGAAGGTCGATATGCTTCTACTCGATTGGGATGTGCCCGGCATGACCGGCATCGACGTGCTGATAGACATGCGCAAGCGGGTCGACTATCTGATTCCCATTGTGTTGCTCACTCAGCATGACGACGAGCGCGATATCCTGCACGGCTTGAGCTGCGGGGCGGATGACTATCTGGTCAAGCCTATCAGCGAGCGAATGTTGATTGCGCGCGTTATCGCACAGTTGCGCAAATGGTACCCGGGGGTCCAGCGCAATCAGCAAATCAAATTTTTTGGCTTCATCCTGGACGAGACCACGCGCACGGCGACGTTGCCCGACGGCGAGCAAGTCTCGCTGCCTGAGCGTGAATTTTCCATTGCGCTGTACCTGTTCGCGCACGCCGGACGCGTGGTGAGTCGCGATGTGCTGCTCAAGCAAGTTTGGGGTGCTGCGGATTCTTCGAATGTCGGCACGTTGGCGACCTATATCACGCGGGTGCGAAACGGCCTTCGCCTGCGTCCGAACGGGCTCAGAATTTCGAGCGTGTATCGCTACGGGTATCGCCTCGAGCGGTTGGCGGATGGTGCCGACAACGACCTGGATTGAGCTTGCAGCAAGCTGGTGGCTCTATGCGTGCACTCATTTCCCGCTTGATGACGATCGGCCCCTTGCGAGGCATTGTGGTCCTTGCGATGCTGGCGCTGGCTGCGTTGAGCGGTAGCCCCGGCAGCGGCGTGGTGTCGGGCGCGCTTGATCGTGTGCTGTTCGATATGATGGCGCAGGTGGTTGCGCATCGGTCGACGCAACAGGTGGTGGTGGTCAACATCGACGAAGGGGTGATCGCCCAACTGGATCCGCATGGCATGGACGCGTATTTGGCGCAATTGCTCGGCGCCCTTGGGAAGGCGCGCAGCGTCACGCTCGATTTGCCGCTGTGGCCCGGGTTCGATTATTCGAGTCTGCGCGCCGGCATGCGAGCATGTTCGCATACCGTGTTGGTCGAGCCGGGCCTCGCTGGGCACGCAGGAAGCTGTTCAAGCTTGCTGCCGCCGGCACTCAGTTCGCTTGCTGCCGCGCGCAGCCAGCGAATCGTTACGATGGGCCACTACGGTGTGGTGAGCGGTTTCGTACCTTACCGTCTGTCTGCAGGCGTCCGTTATGCACACGTTGCGCTCGACGCGCTGCGGGTGGCGGGCATCGAGCCGCCGTTGCCGGTCGTTGATTTCGTCAGGCCGTACGCGCAGTCGATCGGAGCCGCACGCACGCCGGCGGTGATGACAATGCTGCCGGCATCGATGCACCTCACGCAGTATTCGGATATTGATGTGCTGCAGCAACGCGTACCTGCGGATGCGTTCGATGGGAAGGTGGTATTCGTCGGTAGTCACGCGTGGGGCGCCGGAGGGATGTTCCAGATCTCGTCGCTCAACTCGCACGAGGTTACGCGCTCACAACTCGACGCGCTCATCGCCGACGCCGTGGCGTCGGGCAATCTCGCGCGCGAAGCGCCCGCCGTCGTCGGGGTGTCGATCTATCTGATCCTCGCGTTCGGCGTCGTGCTGATCTGCGTGTTTGTGCCCGGTCGGGCGGTGCATCTGGCGGCGCTCGGCTGGGGCGCGCTGATCTTCGCCGTTCCACTGGGAATGTTGGTATTCCATATCTGGTTGCCGCTGGGGCTGCTTCCGGTTGTTTGCCTGCTGATCTACGGCTTTTTTGCGTGGGAGCGACATGCTCGCATGCTCTCGATGTTGCGAGGCGAATTGCGCGAATGGGGAGCAATCGCCGCCGCGATCCATCCGCGAGAGGGTGCCGCCGCGGTCGCTACGCCGTCCGGGCGGTCCGACGAGTTGGTCGGCATCAAGGCAGCATTGCTGCAGGTACGCGGCTGGCAGAAACTCTACGTCGACATGGTCAACCAGTTTCCGTATCCAGTCTTTCTCACGATGGGCGGCCACGTTGCTGTGTGGAACGCGAAGGCTGCCACTTTAATGCGCGAGGACTCCGCAGGTGACCTGACCGACGCTCGATTGCCATTCATGCAAGTCGAGCGGCTCGTGGCCGAGAGCGTATGCAAGGGCGGAGACACCAGTCGCGAAATCGAATGGGGCGGTCGCACCTACATGCTGATGTGCGAACGGCTGTCGAGTGGGCTGAGCGGGGATACTTCTTCCGACGGCGACACGCAGATGTCCCACCTCGTTTGTTTAATCGACCTTTGCGATCTGAAGGGATTTGTCTCGCACGACAAGTGGATGTTGCGCCATATCGCGCATGACCTGCGTAGTCCACTGACGGCCATCCTGTCGTTGATCGACCGCCGGGGCGCTTCCGTTGGTAGCAATCCGGACGTGGAGTCGGATCGCGCCTTCCTGAGCGATCTACGGCAGCAGGCTTCATATTCGTTGCGTATTGCGAAGGACTTCATGCAGTTGAGCCGTGCCGAACGACTCGATCGGACCGAATTCGAGCCAGTGGCGTTGAGCGAGGTGGTTGAAGAGGCGATCGACCAGAACTGGCTCGCCGCCGAGCAAAAGGGCGTCGTGTTACGCGCACCGGTATTTTTGGTCGAGGACACCCTCGTTAGCGGAAATGGTGACATGCTCATGCGTGCGGTCGTCAATGTGTTGGACAACGCGATCAAGTATTCGCCGCCTGGTGCCGTAGTGTCACTCACCATCGGCTCGGCTGGCGACGGCGCGCTGGTACTGAAGGTGACTGATAGCGGCGTCGGCATGACCGACGACACGGTCCGTCGGCTGTTCGAGCCGTTCTTCCAGGCCGAGCGCAAGGCCGACGGCAGCGCCAGCGTCGGATTGGGGTTGCCTTTCGTCAAGGCCGTGATCGAAAGACACGGCGGCACGGTTGCCGTGCACAGTGCGCTTGGTAGCGGCACCGTGTTCGAGCTGATCCTGCCGCGCATCTCGGCGAAGGAGCGAGGCGTCGGATCGCTGGAAACGGTCAGCGTAATCCGACCTGCGACGATGGCGATGACTGCAGCGCCCGCGCGTGACTGCCGGTTCGCCATATAGCGCTACGCCAGGGGCGCACGTGAGCCGCACGTCATGCTCTTGACTGCCAGGGCCTGACGTCTGACGGAGCGGGCGCTCGAGCGCGGGGCCGCCCCGAACCCTGTTCCTCCGTTTTGTACCGGCTCGTTTGCCGTATGGTCGTTCTCCGCCCGATTGAGCGCGAGAAGCGGCGACAGGCCGCCCTTAGCGGGCCAATCAATGTTTCGTTGAACATTCTCGTTCTACGACGGATGACGCCCCAGAATCTGCGCCATAGCCAATCTGGAGCCGCCATGACTGTCGACCTCTCGAGCGCGATGCTCGATTCGATTCGCCAATCCGTCATCCAAAAAAACGATGACCCGAAAACCGAAGCCGCTTCTGCCGACATCGCAGGAGGCTTCGCCGATTTACTCAAGCAGGCCGTGCGTGGCACGGATGCGCAACAACATCACGCCGACGATCTTGTCGCCGCCGTGGAAACGGGCGCCAGCGATGACCTTGTGGGTGCCATGCTTGCCAGCCAGCAGGCAAGCCTGTCGTTCTCCACAATGGTCCAGGTGCGCAACAAGGTCATGAGTGCTTTTGACGACATCATCAAGATGCAGGTTTGATGAGGGCCGCAAACGTGCTTGCTCAAGTCAAGGCTCAGATTGCGCGCTTCGCGCCTCCCGGCCATTTCCGATTGCCGTCCCCCGCGGCGCTGTCCAAACTGGTGCCTATCGTCATCCTGGCGATTAGCCTGGCCGCGCTGACCATGATGCTGATGCATCGTCAGGACTCGCGCTACAAACCGCTTTTTGGCTCCCAGGAAACCGTGGTCGCCGCCGACATGATGGCCGCGCTGGACGCCGAAGGCATTCCGTACCGTATCCACCCGGACAGTGGCCAGGTGCTGGTGCCGGAGCAGAAGCTCGGTGCCGCGCGCATGATGCTGGCCGCCAAGGGCGTGGTAGCCAAATTGCCGGAGGGGCTGGAGCAGGTGGACAGGAGTGATCCGCTGGGCGTCAGTCAGTTCGTGCAGGACGTTCGGTTTCGGCGTGGCCTCGAAGGCGAGCTCACGCAGAGCGTTATGGCGCTCGAACCGGTGTCGTCGGCTCGTGTACATCTATCGATTGCTAAATCGGCGTCGTTCATTCTGGCCGATGGCGACAAGAGTTCGGCGTCGGTAGTGCTCACGCTCAAGCCTAACCGCAAGCTGAGCAAGGAGCAGATTGCCGCGATCGTCGCGCTGGTAGCGGGCAGCGTGGCAAACCTCGACCCGGCCCGCGTGACGGTGATAGACCAGGCCGGCAATCACCTGTCCGCGCAGATCGATCCGGTACTGGGAAATTCCACACTCGACAGCGAGTTGGGCGCGCAAATGCGTGAACAGGTATTGCGCAATATTCGCGAGTTGCTCACGCCTGCGTTGGGTGACGGCAACTTTCGTGCGAGCGTTGCCGTCGAGCTGGACCACGATCGCGTGGAAGAGACCCGCGAGCAATACGGCGAGGCCCCGAAGGTGACACAGGAAGCGATCCGCGACGAGAAGGACATCGGTCAGGCAGCGTTGGGTGTACCGGGTTCATTGTCCAACCGCCCGGCGCCACCGTCGACTGCCAGCATGCCCGAAGCACCGCACTCGGCCAAGAACGCGCAGACACGCCAATACGCTTACGACCGCAATGTCGTCCAGATCAAGCGCAGTCCCGTGCGCGTAAAGCGCGTGAACGTGGCGGTGGTTCTGAACAACGCCGCCGCGCCCGGCGGTGGAAAGGCTTGGGCGCCAGCGCAACTTGCGCAGGTGGACACGATCCTGCGCAACGGCTTGGGCATCGATGCAGACCGTGCAGATGCACTGACGGTGTCGTCGCTGGACTTCCGCGGTACGCCGGTGACCGTATCGCAGCCGTGGTGGAAGCAGCCCGACAACATCGTGACGATGGGTACCTGGGCAGTGTGGGCATTGGGTGCGCTACTCGGGTTCATATTCATCTTCCGCCCGCTGCTCAAGGTACTTCGCATCTGGGCCAACGGCGGGCGCGATCCGCAGTCACGGGGCGGCAACGCTGATTCCGGCGGTCTGGAAACCCCGGCGCTTGCGCCAGCCGCCGACGCCGACACGCAGCCCCTGCTGCTGGCCGACGTGAATCTCCCGCCGATTGGCTCCGGCGCCGACGTGCTGATCGCACATCTGAAGCATCTGGCAGCTCAGGACCCTGAGCGCGTTGCCGAAGTCATCAAACCCTGGATTCGAGACGATGAGCACACCAACTGACGTACCTGCGACCGTGGACACCGCCATAACGGCAGGCCCGCCAACCCAGAATCTTGCTGCGGTGGAGCGTGCTGCCATCATCCTGCTCAGCATCGGCGAGGAAGCCGCGGCGGGCGTGCTGCGATGCCTCTCGCGCGAGGAGTTGCTAGACGTGACACTCGCCATGTCACGCATGCAAGGCGTCAAGGTGGAGGCTGTGCAGAACACCATCGAGCACTTCTTCACGAATTTTCGCGAGCAGAGCGGCGTACGTGGCGCTTCGCGCTCGTTCTTGCAGCGCTCGCTGGAGATGGCGCTCGGCGGTGTGGTGGCTAACAGCGTGCTCAACAAGATCTACGGTGACGCGATAGGCCCGAAAATGGCGCGCTTGCAGTGGGCACAGCCGCAATGGCTTGCCGACCGCCTTCGCGATGAGCACGTACGCATGCAAGCCATGTTCCTCGTCTTCCTGCCGCCGGAGCAGGCGAGCCGCGTGATTCAGGCGCTGCCCGAAGTGCGACGCGAGCAAGTACTGCTCGATATCGCGAGTCTGACCGAGATCGATCATGACCTGCTGCGAGACTTGGAAGACGTAGTCGACGGCTGCATCGCTAACCTTGGCACACAAAGCACGGCGGTCGAAGGTGTGCGGCAGGCCGCCGACATCATTAACCGTATGCCGGGCGACCGCGCCCACATAGTGGAAATTCTGCGTGCCCGAGACCCGGAGTTGGTGGCAGCGGTGGAAGACCTTATCTACGATTTCGCGGTGATCGCGAACCAGGATGATGAGGTGATCTCCGTCATTCTCGAACATATCGACACGGCGCTGTGGGGCGTGGCGCTCAAGGGTGCCGACCCAGCTGTGCGCGACGCACTGTTGCGCTCGATGCCGCGGCGCGCGGTGCAGGCCTTCGAGGAGATGTTGCGCCGGACGGAACCCGCAATCCCGAGCAAAGTCGAGTCGGCGCGCCGCGAAATCATGGACATCGTACGAAGACTTGCCGACGACGGCGACATCGAACTTCGGCTCGTGGCGGAGGAAGGACTTCGATGAGGACGTACCGACGCTATGCATTTCCCTCGCTGGCACGCATTCGCGCGGCAAGTGAGCAGCTTGGCGGATTCACGGCGCCCGACGAGGTGGATCTGCTCTCCGAGCAACTGCATGCACCACCGGCAGCGGAATTGCTTGAAGAAGCTCGGCAAGCGGGTTACGAGGAGGGCTTTGCCGCCGGCGAACGAGTCGGCGCCGAAGGCGCACGCCGCGATGTGCGTTCTGGGTTCGATGCGCTGGTAGCACCGGTCGACGCGCTGGTTCGTGGCTTCCAGCGCGTACAGGAAGCGTATCGAGCCAAGGTGCGCAGCGAAGTGGCTGAGCTCGTTGGCGACGTTGCCCGGCAGGTTGTGCGTGCGGAGCTTGAAACTCGTCCCGAGCGGATCCTCGCGTTTGTGGATGAAGCCGTCGGCACGCTGACGAGACCGCCCGAATCCGTCAGCGTGCGACTGAACCCGGCCGATTACGCGCGCCTGGCTGAAGCGGCACCCGACCGAGCGCAGGGCTGGCAACTGGTGCCGGACGACCGGCTCGAGCCCGGCGAATGCCGCGTGCGGGCCGATGACATCGAAATGGACGCGGGCTGTGGTCAGCGCCTTGTCGCCTGCATCGAGCGGATTACCTCGCAGCTTGCGCATGCCCATGCCGATGACTCGGACGGAGTGCCAGCATGAGCGAATCCGTACTCGGCAAGCTTCACCTTGGCGATGTGCCCGTCGCAAGGCCGGTAGGGCGCTTGTCCGCCGTCTCGGGCCTCCTGCTTGAGGTGACCGGCTATGCATTCGAGACCGGTCAACTCGCACGGATCGAAACCGCATCGAATGACTGGCTCGACGCCCGCGTGGTCGGCTTTCGGGAAGGCGTGTCGTATTTGATGCCCTTCAGGCCCGCAGAGGGTTTGGCCGCGGGCGCGCGCGTGTTTGGCGATGAAAGTGCGCGCACGCTGTCGATCGGCGCTGGATGGCGGGGCCGCATCGTCGATGGCCTCGGTGAACCGATCGACGACCGTGGTCCGCTCGTCGGCGACGCCGTGCTCGATCTGGCTCCCCCGCGCGTGAACCCGCTGCGCAAGCAGCCGGTGGAGGGGGTGATGGACGTAGGCGTGCGCGCGATCGACGGCATGCTGACGTTGGGCCGCGGGCAGCGCGTTGGCCTTTTTGCTGGCAGTGGCGTTGGCAAGAGCGTGCTACTCGGCATGATCGCGCGCCAGGCCGCAGCCGATGTGGTGGTGGTTGGCATGATCGGCGAGCGGGGCCGCGAGGTGCGAGAGTTTATCGAGCACTCGCTTGGCCCAGAAGGCTTGTCCAAAGCCATCGTCGTGGTCGCACCGGCGGATGATTCCCCGCTGATGCGTTTGATGGCGACCGAGCTGTGCCACGCCATTGCCACACACTTTCGCGATGCCGGCAACGATGTGCTGCTGATGATCGATTCTCTCACCCGTTACGCGATGGCGCAGCGGGAAATCGCGCTGGCGCTGGGCGAGCCGCCAGCCACACGCGGCTATCCGCCCTCGGTGTTCGGCATGTTGCCGCGCTTGGTCGAGCGTGCGGGCAACGGCGAAGGTGTTGGCAGCATGAGTGCCATCTACACCGTGTTGGCTGAAGGCGACGACGAACAGGACCCGGTGGTCGACACGGCGCGTGCGATTCTTGATGGCCACATCATGCTCTCGCGCGAACTCGCCTCTCAAGGGCATTACCCGGCGATCGACGTACTGCGCTCGGTCAGCCGCTGCATGTCACTCGTGGCGCCGCGCGAGCAGATCGACGCGGTACGCAAGGTGAAGCAAATGATGTCTCGCTACGCCAATGTTCGCGATCTGATCCCGCTGGGCGGCTACGTGGCCGGCGCGGATCTCGTTACCGATCACGCCGTGAAGATGCACGACCGGATCGAAGCCTTCCTGTGTCAGGCGCAGGACGAGGTCGCGCCGCGCCAGGCGACGCTGGATATTCTGGCGGAGATTGCCGCATGAACGCCCGACATGTCGTTGCCGGACTATCGCAACTCGTTGCGATGCGTGCGAAGGAAGTGGATCGGCTGGAAGTCGATGTCGCCGCGCGCGACGCGGAAGGCGCTCGCTATCGCCATCATATTTCGCAAATGACTTTGCTGATGCAAAGCGTCGACACCGGTACGCACATACATCCCGAGCATGCGATGAACGGTGCGCGCTATCGCTCTGCGATGGCCAATCTGATTCATCTGCACGAGCGTCAATTGGAAAAGCACGAGGCATTGGTCGCGGGCTTGCGCGCGGATTTGTGCCGCGCACGCCTACGGTACGAGCAGATCGATCGAGTTCGCAGCAAGAAGCTTGGCGCGCTCGAACTCGAGAAGCGCGCACGCGATCGCAAACTCGAAGACCAGCAGGCTTCCCAGGCATGGCTGCGCAGGCGGCTGTCGCAGCAACGTTCGATATCCAACCCATTCTGATCAAGCGAGGACGCCATGTTCGGCAGTATTGGAGACCCAGTGGCAAGCGCCAAGGCGCTTACCGAAAAGTACATGCAGAATGCAGTTCAGCGCCTGAAAAGCCAGCAAGCGGGCAACGCGGCTGCCCAGGCCGGGCTTACCCGGTTACAAGGCGCGTTGAGTTCGTTTCAGACCGCGTTGAAGGGCTTGTCCGGTATTGGTGGCATCGTCAAACAAAAGGCTTCGCTGTCGAACCAGGCGCTAGGCGAAGCCACGGCGGCGGCCAGCGCGCAGCCCGGTCGTTACGCGTTCTTCGTCAAGCAGCTTGCGTCGGCGCATCAGGTGGCTTTCAAGGGCCTCTCGTCATACGGTGCCAAGGATGCGGGCACACTCGGAATCGCACTCGCGAACGGCGAATCGTTCAAGGTGGACCTATCGGCGGCCAACGCGGACGCGAGCGGCAACGTGTCGCCGGCCGAACTGGCTCGCGCGATCAACCAGGCCGCCGGCAACAAGGGCAAGGTATCTGCATCGATCGTCACGATCGAGGGTGAGCAGCGTCTCGTGCTGACCTCGGGCGAGACAGGCGAGGCCGGTGCCATTTCGCTCGACACCAGCGGCATCAGCGATACAGCGCTGTCAGCTGCCCTGTCGGGTACGCCGGACGAACTGTCGGTAGCACGAGACGCCATATTCAAGCTTGGCGGAAAGAGCGGCGTCGAAATCAAGCAGGGCAGCAATACTTTCACCGGCATTCAGGGCGTGTCCGTCACGTTCAAGCAGTCGATGGTCGAAAGCGACGCGCCATTGTTGCTCGATATCAAGCTTGACCACGGCGGAACGGCCGACGCCGTGCAGGCGTTTGTCGATGCATATAACAAAGCAATGGGCGTGCTGGCCGAGCTGACCAAGGTCAATCCTGACAATCCATCCAACGCGGGGCCGTTCGTTGGCGATGCCGGTGTGCGCAATCTCCAACAGCGAATGAACGCGCTGTTGCGCGCCACAGTGGGCGAAAGGCGGATGTTGGACTACGGCATCTCAGCGGACCGTACCGGCAAGCTGTCGCTCGATACGGGCAAGCTGAAAGCCTCGCTGGACAAGAATCCAAATGGTCTCGCCGCCTTGTTAGCCGATCCTGAGAAGGGCATCGTCGCGCGCATGGACGCCTACCTGAAGACATGGACCTCCTCCGTCGACGGTCAGGTCAAGCGTCGTCAGGATTCCGCCGAGCTTATTCAGCAATCGTTAAAGAAAAAGGAGCGTTCGCTCGAAGTGCAATACCGTCAGGTCTATGACCGATATCTGACCCAGTTCACGCGCGTGGCGGAACTGCAGAAGCGGATGGAATACACGAAGCAGTTGCTCGACGACCTCCTTAGCGGAAACAAGAAATGATGACCGGACATGGTTACGGCAATTACCAGACGACGAACCTGGCGAGTCAGGCGGCAAGCGCGTCGCCGGTACGGTTGGTGATTGTGCTGATGGATGGCCTGCTCGACGAGATGGCGCGCGCGCGCGCCCATATCGAAGCTGGACGCTACGAAGAGAAGGGCAACAGTCTGAATAAGTGCATCGGCATGCTGCATGGTCTGACCAGTGCACTCGATTTCGACGTCGGCAACGAGGTCGTCGTCAACCTTGCCCGGCTGTACGAGTACTGCACGGTACGCTTGAATGAAGCCGGACTCGCTCTGGATCCGCTCCTCATCGATGAAGTCTCGATGCTGATTCGCACGCTGCGCGCGGCGTGGGAAGGCGTCGATCAACGATTCGGATGATAGACCATGGACCAGAGCGACTATGTGCTACGACTTGCAATGCGCGTACGACAAGCGATTGCGAAGTGCGATTTCGACGCGCTGGTGTGCTTGAGCGTCGAAGTACACGATATCGTGAGCAACATGGCAACCGGAACGGCGTTGACCGCTGCCGAGCTGGAAGCACTGAGACTTCTGACGATCGCGCACCGCGTCGCTATCTCGTTGTTGGAAATTGAATCCGAACGGCTGATCGAGGCGATGAACGATCTCAATGATCGCCGCGAAGTCTGGCAGGCCTATGCAGTTCAAGGGAGCCAGCAATGATGAGCGGTCTTTCGGCAATGGCCGACTTTGCGCCGGCAACGGCAACCGACGGTAGCGCCGTGCTGGCTGCAGTGCTCAGCGTGCAGCCATCCGTGCTAACCGATGATTTCGAGTCCTTGCTGGTGGAAGGCTCCGGACTGGACGACGGCACGGACGCTACGGCGGATCCGGTATCGGTGCTGGATCCGTGGTTGGCACTGGCGCGAGTGCCTGAAACCGAACCGCCGGCTAGCGACATGCCATCGTTGCAGGACGGCGCGGTGGTCGCACCAGGCCTTATGCAGGCGCTGGAAGCACGTGCAGTCGACACTGTCGCACCGGACCGGACGATAAGCGACACACCGGTCGACGCCGTCGCAATGCAACGCCTTTCCACCATCGTTTCGTTGCCGGCACACGCGCATGGGACAGCGCACCCAGTGGACTTGTACCGGCGCGGCGCGATCGAGCAAGCGGTTTTGCCGCAAGTTGATGCGAAGGAACCGGTCGCGCCCATGCTGGCCGCGCGCCTGTTCGACCATCGATCGAGTGCGGTGCCTGGGGCGCTGTTGAACCAAAGCATGAATCTCGCGACGACGCACGTGTCGCCGATCTTCGGCCCGCTCGCGTTCGGTGACGCAACCGCTCCGACAGGGCCATCTGCCGTCACGCCCGACTGCGAGGTGGGCCCCCGCGCAACACAAGCCGAACTGTTGACGGAAGCGGCAAGGGTACCGGAAGCGGCAAAGGTACCGGAAGTGGCAAAGGTACCGGCAACGTCAACGAGTGCGCCGACCGCGCGTCAGCAGGAGCTGATCGACGCGTTGGGAGAGCGCCTGAGCGTGCAGATGGCTCAGGGCATGCGTCAAGCCGTGATCCGACTCGAACCGGGTTCGAACGGATCGATACGCATCGACCTACGCCAGAACGTCAACGGCATGGCAGTTCACTTGTCGGCCACTCATCCCGAGGTCGTTCTCCAGTTACAGGCGATCGGAGAAAGCTTGCGCCAGGATCTCGGCGCGCGACATGGTGGCGACGTGACCGTGCAGGTCTCGGCAGGTCGGCAAGACCATGGGGAGGCGAGCGGCTCGGGCGGCCGCGATCACCACCCACGCGATGATGCGCCCACGCGAGGGCCTGGTGGCGGATTGGCCTCCGCAGGAGGCGATTCAATATTCGAATTGACGCCTCGCGAATTAGCGTACGTGAAGAGGATGACGACATGAATCGGAACGCACGGCAACAAGGGCAACACGCTGCCGTGCAATCTGATGCCGGATCTGCTGCTTTCGGCTAACGAAACGAATTGTGCGAAGGGCTGCCGGCGCTGAGCGAGATGGTCCGAGGCGTACCGGCCGCGCGCACGCTGGTCGATGTGCAGTGCATGGAATAGCTCGAATCAGCAGCATTGCTCAATTTGGAATACGAACATTGTGCTGCGGCACCAATCGCACGCTCTCGTAACGTGACGGTAACGATGGCCATGATGGACCGAATACGATGACTGCAACGATCTACACGGAATACCAAAGTGTACAGCGCGAGAACCAGACGTTGTCCCCTGCTGATGAGGCACGCTGGATGACGCAGTATGCGCCGCTGGTGAAGCGCATCGTGCGCAAGCTTGCGTCGCAGGCGGGTGGAGCGATGGAGGCCTGCGACCTTGAGCAACTCGGGCTGATGGGTCTGCTCGAAGCGCTGCGTCGCTACGGCGAGCCCGATGACGAATTCGAGCATTTTGCTCTATTTCGCGTGCGGGGCGCGATTCTGGACGAACTGCGCCGCCAGGACTGGCGTCCGCGCTCGGCACGCCAAGGTGCTCACCGTCTGCGCAGCACTGAGCGAGCACTGCGCCGGGAACTGCGCCGCGATCCGACGAAAGAAGAAGTGTGCAACGCGCTGGAAATCGGCGACGACGAATACGAGCAGTTGCAACTGGACGACTGCGCACAAGAGTTCGTCAGCTTTGACGCCTTGCTGGAAGAGGACGCGGAACGGTACGAGTGCGGCGGCAGCGATGGCATTGAACACCGGGCGATGCTGCGCCACTCGCTTGAACAGGCGCTGGGCGTGCTCGATGCACGCGAGCAGCAGATCATCCAGCTCTATTACGAATTCGATCTGAGTCAAGCGGAGATCGGGGCGGTGCTGGGCCTGACGCGGGCTCGAGTCTGTCAGATCAACAAGAGCGCATTGGTCAAGATGCGCAAGCGCCTCGCTCAGCATTGACGGTGAAGAATATTGCGCCGCTCCCATCGGACGGCGCCCAGGTCGGGAAGAAATCATGCAACAGATATTTGGAATTTTGATCGTGCTTGGCTGCGTATTCGGCGGCTTCGTATTCATGGGGGGCGATTTCCGCAAGCTCTGGCAGCCTGTCGAATTGTTGATCGTCGTCGGCTCGGCCGTTGGTGCGCTGGTGCTCGGCAATTCGCGCCACGTGCTCGTCGACATGGGCAAGCAATTGCGTAAGGTGATGGGCAGGCGCAAGCGCATGGCCAACAAGGAACTCCAGCGCCAGCAACTGCTGGTGATGTATGAGCTATTGAACATTGGCAGAGACCTCAAGGCGCTCGACAACCACGTCGAGAACCCGCACGAAAGCCGGCTGTTCCAGCGCTACCCGCTGGTGCTACAGGGCCCCGAGTTGCTTACCTTCATTGTCGACAACCTTCGCTTGATGGCGATGGGCAAGATCAGTTCACACGAGCTGGAAAGCGTGCTCGAGCAGGAGTTGGTTGCCATTCAAGAGAACATCGAGTTGCCGTCGCGCTCGATCAAGAAGATTTCGGAAGCCATGCCCGGCTTTGGCATTGTGGCTGCAGTATTGGGCGTGGTGATTGCCATGGGCAGACTTGGAGACGGCGCCAGCGCGGCCGAACTGGCCGAGAATGTCGCGGCCGCCATGATTGGCACGCTTATCGGCATTTTCTTCTGTTATGGCGTTTTGGATCCGGTATCGAATCTGATCAAGCAGGCGATGAAGGCCGAGATGTCGGAAATGGAATGCATGAAAGTGATACTGGTGGCCTTTGCTGGCGGCAAGCCACCGCTGCTGGCGATCGATGCAGGCCGTCGCATGATGCAACCGGCCTGCAAGCCAAGCTTCGCGCAGCTCGAGGGCTGGATCGGGCAATTGGACGCGGGGCGTGAATGAGCTTGGATAGCACCCACGAAAGCGTCACAGCCGAAGATGCACCCGTCGCATCCGCGACGGCTAATCCTGCCAAGCGAGTTGAACGCCGGGCGGCCCCTATCGACTTGATCGTCAAACGCCCGGTTCGGCGCGATTACGATGACGATCATGGCGGTGGCTGGAAAGTCGCGTTCGCCGATTTCTGCCTCGCACTGCTGTGTGTGTTCATGTTGTTGTGGGCACTTAGTGCGCGCGACGAAGAGACGCGCCGCAAAATGGACGCAATGGTCGACAGTGCACTGTACGACGACGACTGGGACATGCCGGCCAGTGCGCCGTTGGGGCCGAATACTCACGCGTTGCAGGACACGTCGGCGTCGCACGTGGCTGATGATGGGGCTGGCGACGTGAAGCGCAGCCAGCCGATGGCGGACAGCCGCGAGGCGATGGACGCGCTTGCCGAGCGTGTGCGCAAGCTCGGCAAGGACGCCGGGGTGCTCGACAACGTTCAAGCGATCGTCACGCCAATGGGCCTGCGGGTCATGCTGCACGATACCGAAGAGCGCGGCGTGTTCGTCAGTGGTGGTGCGGTACCTTCCGAGCCGTTTCGACCGATGCTGATCAAGCTGGGCGCGCTCATGGGCTCGATCGGCAATCCACTGTTCGTACTGGGGCACACTGATTCGGTGCCGTATCGCAACTCGGACGCCGGCTCGCGTTCGAACTGGGATCTGTCGGTGGATCGCGCGATGTCCGCCCGGTCGTGGCTGTTGAAAGGAGGCGTGAACACCGAGCAAGTGATGCAAGTGATCGGCATGGCCGACCGGGCGCCGCTGGTGAACAATCCGCGCGCCGCAATCAATCGACGCATTGAATTTCTGGTGCTGACGCCGGAACGCGCCCGCGCTATCTGCTCCATGTTCGGCCCAGTCGACCAAGTCGTGCCGCTGACGCCGGGAATTAACGCCACGTCGGCCGGCGATCCTGACGCGGGCCGAGTCGGTGCGGAGGTCGGTGTCAAGCTCGATAAAAAAAGGACTTAACAGATCGATCCGCTTGCTCGTTCTGAAGGAGTGTGAACGGGTAACAATTTTGAGGGCCGCGGGGCCTTAGGGTGACATCATGCGAATTGCTAATCTGGCGGCACACGCCGCAGTCAATGGAGCGGAAGGCGTACAGCGTTCCGAGGGCGTGCGCCAAAAGCGTACTGTGGCGTCAACTGAGGTGGTGCACGAAAAGACCCGTGATCGCCTCGTGCTCGATGCAGCACGCGCCGTGCTGGACGAGACGCCGGAAGTCGACTTGGTTCGGGTGGCTCGCGTTCAGGCCGCGCTGGCCGCCGGCAAAATCCGGTTCGATGCCTGCAAGCTTGCGGGCACGATTCAACGTTATCACGGAGGTAGCGAATGACGGGCACGGGTTCCCCGCACCAACTGCTCGTGGATGTTATCGCCGACTGCGTTGGCTACCGCAAGCTTGTTCAATTGCTGGAAGATCAGTTTGCTGCGGCGCGGCAACTCGATACCGTGAGGCTTGGCGTGCTCGCTGGCGTGATCGCAGCTGAGGCCGATGCGATTGACATGCGGCGCCGCTACCGCATTGAGCGGCTCGGTCAGGTGCCGGGTGCGGTGCTGGAACTTGGTCGGCGTCTGCTGGCCGACGACAGGCACGCAATGCAACGCGCATCGTTCGTCGAGCGGTGTGAGGAAGTGAAGCTGCTTGCGGCGCGATGCCACGCCCTCACTCGGCGCAACAGCGGCATCTTGGTCGCGCAGTACGAGGTGATGCAGCGCCTGGTGTACGGGGAAAGCCACACCTATGTTCCGGCCTGACGTCGCATTCGTGCCCGCCGCGCCGGGTCCGTCTGCCCGCACTCCCTCTCCCGTTGCGTCCGCAAGCGAGTCGGCGATGGGCTTTGGTTCGTTGTACGCATCGCTGAATCGCGATATCCGCGGCACGATCCGTAACGGGTTCGGCCGCTCGAGCGAGCCGCAGCTTTCGTCGCAAGCGGCAGCGTGGGCCAATATGATGCGAGCCCGCGCGGAAGCGCTCGCGAAGCCGCGGCAGGGTGTCTTGGGAAGCGGCGCGCCTGCGACGGGGCCGAACTTCGCCGATTCGGATCGGCAGGCCTTTCTGGCCGAGATCATGCCGCACGCTCGTCGTGCGGGCGCGATGATTGGCGCGGCCCCGGAACTGATCGCCGCGCACGCGGCGCTTGAATCCGGCTGGGGGAGCAAACCGCTGAAGAACGTACGCGGCGAGACCACGCATAACCTGTTCGGTATCAAATCGACGGGCGGATGGGCGGGGGAGTCGGCTGCTGCCGTCACCACCGAGTATGTCAACGGTTCGGCCGTGAAGATGGTCGACCACTTCCGCGCGTACCGAAGCTATGGCGGCGCCTTTCATGATTACGCCAAGCTGCTGCGCGATTCGCCCCGCTATGCCGGCGTGCGCAACGTAGGCGACGACGCTAGCGCATTCGCCAGCGCGCTCAAGCATGGTGGTTACGCGACCGATCCTGCCTACGCGACCAAGCTTGTGGAAATGGCAGGGCTGATCAAGCGGATGGTTCGCTGACGTTCGTTGTGGCCGGGTACCGGCGGCCGCTTTATCTCTACTTCGTAACGCCGATCGGCTCGACAGTATCGGCACCGGTCACCCGCGCGAAGATCACCTTGCCCGTGCTCGCGTTTTTCACGCGGATAACCTCGTCGATCGCGCCGTTCTGCATGGCGGTGCCCGGCACGGACACATGTATCGGCCCGGAATTAGCCTCGATTTGGACCGCCTGGCCGCGGCGGATGGTTTCCGCGCCGTTGAGCAAACGCGCCTGGATCACCTGGCCGTCCTTTACCGTGCGGCGCAGCATGCGCCCAACAGCAAGGGTGGGATCGGTCAGCGCATCGGGAGTGAGCGCAAGGTCGCGGACATCCTGCTTGAAATCCGTTTCGTTGAGCGTATGCCCGGAGCGCAACGCTGTTGCCGCTACCAGTACGGGCGTGTCGATGCGAGCCTTCGCCAGATAGATCGTGGCGCGTGGGTCGCCCTTGCAGCGCACCGAAAAACGCATGCGCGTCAGCGTCTTGGTGTCAGTCGCGGCGATTTCGTAGGGCTCGCTGCACGTCGGGGCGGGCCGGCGCGGGGACGACACCACGACCGAAGCATCGGGCTTGGCGAGCGCGCGGTCGGCAACATAGCGCGTAAGCCACGTCAGAGCTGCTTTCTCGACCTGCGGGATGGCCGGATCGCGTCGATGTGCCGTGGCGGGGGCGGCCGCCTGCGCAATTGCCGGAAGCGGCATCGCCGACCCTGCGATTACAGCTACAAGCACCAGGTGCGCGATTGGTTGCTTGCGGGAGTGTGTCGGAGGCATCGCATCCTTTTCTTGAACTGAATGTCACTCGATTATAGGGCGCTGCGCGGCTGTAGCGAACGCTCGAGCGCCGTGTTCAAGTTTTGTAAAACCTCTTCGCGGCCACATTCGCTCGCCCGTAACCTCCACCCGGTCTATGACTCAACCGCTGCCCGGTAACAACCGCGCGGCACTTTCCGGAGGCAAGCCGCCACTATGGGATTGAATCTCGAACAAGCACTTGGCGTACATGCGGCCGCACTCAAAGTGCGTGCCGAGCGCACCAAGCTCCTTGCATCGAACTTGGCCAACGAATCGACGCCGGGCTACCAGGCGCGCGATCTGGACTTCCGCGCGAGCCTCGGCTATGTGCTTGCCAACGATGCCTTCGATGTCGCGCTGCGATTCGGCGGCGATGAACCGATGTACCGCGTGCCCAGCAGTCCCTCGCAAGATGGCAACACCGTCGAACTGGGTGTCGAGCAGGCGGCGTTCTCGCAAAATGCGGCGGATTTCCAGGCCAGCCTGACATTCGTCAACATGAAAATCAAGGGTCTGAAATCCGCCATCACGGGGAACATCTGATGAGCTTCAAGGACATTTCGCAGATCGCGGGTTCGGCGTTGTCCGCACAAGCCGTGCGACTCAACACCATCGCCAGCAACCTTGCCAATGCAGGTACGTCCGGCACCGAGGAAACCGCGTACCGCGCGCGCAAACCGGTATTCGCATCGGTGTTCCAGAACGGCGGTGCGCGCGTGCAGGTGCTGGACGTGATTGCCACCGACGATGCGCTCGCTGCTCGACATGAGCCGGGCCACCCGCTGGCAGATGAAAACGGCATGGTGTTTTACTCGAACGTCAGCGCCGTCGAGGAAATGGCCGACATGATGGCCGCTTCGCGCGCTTTTTCCACCAACGTCGAGGTGCTCATGCGCATCAAGGGTATGCAGCAGGACCTGCTGCGCATGGGTGAGGGTTGAACACGGTGGATATCCAGAACAATGTCAATAACGTCACTGGCATAGGCGGTTCGACCGCCACGCCAACAGCAGGCAATGGCGGAGGCGATGTGTCGGCCATGTTCACCCGGCTGTTGGTCGCGCAGGTCAAGAATCAGGATCCGCTGGCGCCGATGGAAGCCAACCAGTTCGTGACGCAGTTCGCGCAGATGAGCCAGGTGGAAGCCATGCAAACGCTTGCCAACCTGAGCGCCGCCAACGCCAGGACGCAGGAGAGCATGCTCGTCGTGACGCTCGGGTCGCAAGTCGGATCACAAGTGCGCGTGCGATCGGAAAAGGTCGAGTTGGGCGATGCGGGGGTCAAAGGGGGCTTCAAGCTCGAATCGTCGGCGTCGGAGGTCGGCGTGATCCTGACCGACGGGGGCGGCACCGAGTACAGGGTCCCGCTCGGCGCAAAACAGGCGGGCGACGTCGACTTCAACATCGACCCCGCGGAGCACGGCCTGCCGCCTGGTAATTACACACTCCGTGCGGTTGCCGACTCCGGCGAGAAGCCCTCCGTCGAGCTCGATGGCAATCTGCAAAGCGTGCGTCTCGGAACGGACGGTCGCGTGATCTTGACGATCGCGGGCATTGGTGATGCGGCGGCCACGGACATCACTCGCTTTCTCGGCCGTTCACATCAGCAACGTATGTCTTCGGAAACCGCGTCTCCCCCGCGTCTCCCCATTTCAAAGAGGTTCCAGTCATGAGTTTCAATATCGCGCTCGCCGGCATCAACGCCATCAACGGGCAGCTCAACCAGATCAGCAACAACATCGCCAACAGCGGCACGCTCGGCTTCAAATCAGGCCGCGCCAACTTCGCGTCGAGTTACATCAATGCGATGCCGTCGGGCGTATCGATCGGTTCGACCTCGCAGTCGATGGACGTCACCGGAAATTTTTCCGCGACGGGTCGCAGCATGGACGCCGCGATCGCAGGCAAGGGGTTCTTCATCTCTCGCGACACCGACGGCTCGATGGTGTATTCGCGCGCCGGTGTGTTCAACATCGACAAGAACGGCAACGTGACCGATTTCATGAGCCGCGTCGTGCAGGGCTATGGCGCGGACGGGGCACTGGGCAGCCTGACGATTCCCAGGGGCTCGATTTCCGCACAGGCGAGCAGTTCGCTGGAATACGTCGGCAATATGTCTGCCGACTGGACCAAGCCGACGGTCTCGCCATTCAACAAGGACGATCCGCAGTCGTACAACGGCATCTCGGCCGCCACCGTGACGGATTCTCTCGGTCGCGAGCATACCGTCACCCAGTATTTCGTGAAGGATGCGGGCAACAAGATGCAGGTCTATTACGCGATGGACGGTCAGGATGTCGGCAGCCCCGTGGAGCTTAGCTTCGACAACACCGGCAAGCTGGTAACGCCGGCCTCCACCGTTCAACTGGACCTCGGCACGCCGACCGACGCCGCACCGATGTCGATTGCAATCAGCTATGCCGGCACGACGATGTTTGGCGGCAAACAGACGACCGACAAGAATCGTGCGGACGGCTACAAGGCCGGCACCGCGACCGGTGTGTCGCTGGCCGAGGACGGCTCGATCGAGGTGCAGTACAGCAACGGCAAGAAGCTGTCGGCCGGCCAATTGGCCATCGCGACGTTCCAGAACGAAAACGGCCTGGTGCCGGTGGAGGGTTCCGCCTGGCAGGCCAGTTCCGCTACCGGTGAACCGCTGGTCGGCAAGCCGGGCACCGGCATGGCCGGCAAGCTCGCCGTGCGCGCGGTCGAGCAGTCGAACGTGGACATGACCGCGGAGCTCGTGAGCCTGATGGGCGCGCAGCAGAACTACCAGGCCAACTCGAAGGTGCTGTCGACCGAAAACGAAATGATGCGCGCGTTGATGCAGGCGCTGTAACGCGATGGACAACTTCCTCTACACCGCGATGACGGGCGCCGAGCATTCGCTGCGCGCGCTCAACGTGCGAGCCAACAACCTCGCCAATGCACAGACCAGCGGCTTTCGCGCCGATCTGGCCAGCGTGACGAGCGAGGCAGCCAGGGGTTATGGCTACGACTCGCGTTACCACGCCACGCTCACGTCGACGCATGTGAATCAGGAGCCGGGCAAGATCAGCGAAACGGGGCGCACGCTTGACGTGGCGATCGACGGAGCCGGCTATCTGGCGGTGGAAACCGCTCAGGGCGTGGCGTACACGCGAGCTGGCGCGCTCACGCTCGACGGCGACGGCGCACTGACCTTGAACGGTAACGCGGTATTAGGTGAAGGCGGTCCGATCGTGCTGCCCGAGCACGATGCGTTGACGATCGGCGCGGACGGCACGATCTCCGTCGTGACGGCGGGCGAGAAGGAAGTGCAGGACGCGGGTCGCCTGCTGCTGGTGAACCCGGAGCCGACCGACTTGGTGAAGAACGAGCAGGGTCTCATCGTTTCGCGCACCGGCAGCGACTATCCGGCCGACGACAGCGTGACCGTCAAGGGCGGCCATTTGGAAGCCAGCAACGTGTCGGCCGTCGAGGAGATGATGCAAACGATGTCGCTTACGCGCTCATTCGAAATGCAGATGAAGCTATACAAGGTGGCCGATGACATGGCCGATGCCGGCAACCGGCTCATTCGCGGGTAAGCGCTCGGGTGGACCGGCGCCAAACGAATCAACCAACACTAAAGAGCGACGATGAATCACGCAATGTGGATCAGCAAGACGGGCATCCAGGCCCAGGACGCGAAGCTGCAGGCGATCGCCAACAATCTTGCGAACGTCAACACGGTCGGCTTCAAACGCGATCGTGCCGTGTTCGAAGACATGTTCTACCGTGCCGAGCGCCAGCCCGGCGCGCAAGTATCTGACAACGCAACGGGGCCGGGTGTGCAACTCGGCAACGGCACGCGGATTGCCGGCACGCAAAAGGTGTTCACCACCGGCGCGCTCCAGGAGACCGGCCAGCCGCTGGACGTGGCCATTGTCGGCAATGGCTTTTTGCAGGTAGAAATGCCGAACGGCGAAGTGGGCTACACGCGCGCCGGCCAGTTGCGCCTGAACGACCAGGGCCGGCTGACCAATGCTCAGGGCCTGCCTCTGTTGCCGGGTATCGACATTCCACCCGACGCGGTTGGCATCACCATCAGCGAGAGCGGAACGGTGTCGGTTTCGACGGGCGCAGGCAAGACGCTGGCCGAAGTCGGCCAACTTCAGCTTGCCCAATTCGTGAATCCGGCGGGCCTGCTCGCATTGGGTGGCAACCTGTATGCAGAAACCGTTGCCAGCGGCGCGCCCACCGAAAGCGAGCCCGGTCAGAATGGCATCGGAACGCTCAAGCAAGGCGCGCTCGAGGGCTCCAATGTATTGGCCGTCGAAGAAATGGTCGAGATGATCGCTGCCCAACGCACCTACGAGATGAACACCAAGGTGCTGTCGGCTGCCGACAACATGATGCAGTACCTGTCGCAGGCTGCGCGCTGATGACGCTCACCCGCTTCGTTGCCATGGGCGGCGTACTGGCCTTGTTGGGCGGTTGTGCGACCGGGCCGTTCGATCGTTCACTGCCGGACTTCGACGACAGCATGCCGGATACCGTTTTCGATGTCCGTCGAGGCACCGCGGGCGGCGTGCTGGTTCCCGATCAGGCGTGGTCGCTCACGTCGGACGTGCGCGCCTTCCGCGCCGGCGACGTGTTGACGGTGGATCTCGAAGAGTCGACCCAGGCGAGCAAGAAGAGCGGCACGCAGGTCGGCAAGGACAGCAGTCTCAGCGCCAAGAAGCCGTCACTGTTCGGCAAGGCGCTGCCGGTCGAGGCCGAACTCGGCACGAAGAGCGCGTTCAATGGCGCGGGTTCCAGCTCGCAGCAAAACACACTGCGCGGCTCGGTGACGGTGGTGGTGCTGCGCGTGATGCCCAACGGCCTGCTGCAAGTGCGGGGCGAGAAGCGCCTCGTGCTCAACCAGGGCGAAGAGAACGTGCGTTTGGCGGGTTACGTGCGTGCAGCCGATATCGATTCGAGCAATCGTGTGTCATCTCAACGCGTGGCGAATGCGCGCATTACCTATGCGGGCCGCGGGTCGCTGGCGGATGCAAACCAGCCAGGCTTGTTGACCCGATTCTTCAACAGCCCGTGGATGCCGTTCTGAGTTGAAGACGACGAACGGACCGAACCGGGTCGATACCCAATCGACCGCAGGATGAAACGATGAAACCAATCCGACTCACCACCCGCGCCGCCGCCCTGGCTATCGTAATCGGCATCGCACTAAGCAGCACAATTGAAGCGTGCGCCCAGACCGTCGGTAACCTGGTCGACGTAGAGGGCGTGCGTGAGAATGCGCTTGTCGGCTACGGCATCGTGGTCGGCTTGGCCGGATCGGGTGACGGCACGCAAGCCAAGTACACCACCCAGTCGCTGACGAACATGCTCAAGCAATTCGGCACACGGCTGCCGGAAAATATCAACCTGCGTTCGCGCAATGCGGCCGCGGTGATAGTGAGCGCCACTTTCCCGCCGGGCTATCGGCGCGGCCAGAAAGTGGACGTGACCGTTTCATCGCTCGGTGATGCGAAGAGCCTGCGTGGCGGAACACTTCTGATGACCCCGTTGCGCGCGGCGGACGGCGACGTCTATGCGCTGGCGCAAGGCAACCTGGTGATTCCAGGTCTGAACGTGCAAGGGCGCAGCGGTACCAGCGTCACCATCAATACGCCCACCACGGGCCGGATTCCGAAGGGTGCGACGATCGAGCGGGAGATTGCCACCGATTTCGCCGACACGCCCACCGTACGCTTGAACCTGAAACGTCCGGATTTCCAGACCGCCTCCAGTATCGCCGACGTGATCAACAACGCACTCGGCAGCGAAGTCGCCAGCACGGTGGACGCCACCTCGGTGGATGTGGTCGCGCCCCAGGTGCCGAGCCAGCGCGTGGCGTTCGTTGCGCGCTTGAACGCGCTGAAGGTGAGTAAAGGCACGGAGGTGCCGCGCGTTGTCTTTAACTCGCGCACCGGTACGGTCGTTATCAGTCAGGGAGTGACGGTCAAACCGGCGGTCGTCTCGCACGGCTCGCTCAAGGTGACGATTGCCGAAGGCACGATGGTCAGCCAGCCGAACGCATTCGCCAACGGCAGCACCGTGACGGCGCCCGTGAGCGAGATCGGGGTGACGCAGGCGGGCGGCAATGCGTTTCAGTGGACATCGGGCGCTAGCCTGCAAGCGATCGTCGACACGATCACCCGCACCGGCGCCACGCCGGATGACCTGATGGCGATCCTGCAAGCCCTTTCCGAAGCTGGCGCGCTGACGGGCGACCTGGTGGTGATCTAACGAGGAATTCGATTATGACGCTTGAACCCGGATACCTGCCACACGCACAGTACGCCGCGATTGAGACCGCCTCCATCAAGGCATCGGATCCAGCTTACCGCGCACGCGTGGAAGATGCAGCCGTGAAATTCGAAGGCCTTTTCATCGCGCAGATGTTGAGCGAAATGAAGAAGGCGACCGACCAGCTCAAGGGAGACGATGGCTTTGCCGACCGTTCCGGCGAAGCAATGCTTGACTATGCGAACCGTGCGGTGGCCGATGCTATCGCGAAGCAACGTGGCTTTGGCATCGCGGACACGCTGGTCGCACAGATGCTGCCACCTGACGCGACGCCGTCGAAAGACTGATGCATTAACACAATCACCGCCACACTCTTTGTACTCGAACCTCACTATGAATATTACCCAAATTGGTTTGTCAGGCGCGCTCGGGGCGCGAGCAGCAATGGACAGGTCGGCACGCAACACGGCAAACCAGCAGACCGTCGGTTACACGCGCCAGGGTGTGCTGCGAACCTCGCGCGTGAGTGGTGGTGTCGATGCGAGTTCGGTGATCCGCTTCGGCAATCACACCAATACGCAGCAGAAGTGGGCGTCGCACGGATCGGTCGGCGAGCACCGGGCGGCGGAATCGTATTTCCGTCAGCTCGAGGAAGTGATGGGGCTCAAGGACGGCAGCATCAAAGTCTCGATGGGCAAGTTCTTCAGCGCACTGGATGCGGCCAGTGCCGATGTGGCTAACTCCGCGCTGCGGCAGCAGGTGCTGCTGGCTGCCGGTGGCATGGCGAAGAGTTTCAATAGTGTGCAGCAGATGATGCGTGGCCAGCTCGATACGCTGCGCCAACAGAGCGCGGCCACCGTGGAGCAGATCAACGGTCTATCCCGAACTGCCGCCGAGTTGAACCGTCTCGTCGCCGAAGCGGAAGCCAACGGTGGTGCACCATCCGAGCTCATCGATCAGCGCGACCAGGCCATCGACCAGTTGGCGGCGCTGGTCGATATCCGCACGGTTCGTCAACCCGACGGCACCGTCGACGTGAGTCTCGCCGGCGGTACGCCGCTGATTGCGGGCCATCAGGTCGCAAAGATGAGAGTGGAAACGCTGTCCGGCGGCACGTTCGAACTCAAGCTGGAACTGGCCGGCACGCAGTATTCAGTGGACGGCGCCAAGGTCGGCGGTGAACTGGGCGGCTTGTCGTCTTTTGCAAAGGACACGCTGCTGCCGCAGATGGACGCTATCCGCTCGCTGGCGGCCGAACTTGCGGGCAGCTTCAACGAGCAAGTCACTGCTGGCTTCGGCATGGGAGGTTCGCCGGGCAAGGCGTTGTTCACGTTCAATCCGGTAACGGGCCACTTGACGGCTAACGAGATGAAGCCCGAGGAGCTCGGTTTTTCGGGCGATCCAAAGACCCCGGGCAACAGCGACAATCTTCTCAAGCTGATCGAACTGCGCTCCCGACGGATCGATTTGCCGGGCTTCGGCGAGTCCTCGTTGGGCGATGCGTACGTCCAACTCGTCGGGAAGCTTGGTGCGCAGAGTGAGCAGAACCAGTCGAGTTTGGCAATCGCCGTGAATGTTCGCCAGCAAGCGGAAGAAGCGTGGCAGTCGCTGTCCGGAGTCAGCATGGACGAGGAAGCCGTCAATCTTTCCGAGGCCCTTCAGATTTACTCGGCCAACATGAAAGTGATTTCCGTCGCAAAGGAATTGTTCGACGCGACGATGCGCGCTTTCTAAGCGGGATGGAATGGATGGCACGCACCTGCGAGCGTTGTGAGCCAATGAAGAGACGCCAGGAAGCCGTTCTGTCGAAGGTGAGCGGCATCAAAGAGCCCCGTTTGGCAATCGCAATTGTCGATGCAGTGCGGAAATCCGGTGCGATCGGTATGACGGTGTGTAGTCGCCCATACCGGAAAGGCCGAAAGACCGCTACGGCGGCGTAAGCAGCGGCACGGCGCGTCGAACACTAACGTTTAATTTGGTAAACAGCACATGCGTATCGCCAGTCAACACTTCGGCAACACCATGCTCGCGACGCTACGCGCGTCGAACAGCAAGGCCGCCGATCTCACGTCCAAGATATCCACGGGTCAGCGAGTGCAGCGCGCATCGGACGACCCGATTGCGGCCGCGCGGCTGCTGCTTATTGAGCGCGACACCTCGGTGCTGGAGCGTTATCAGAAGAACATCGACACGCTGTCGGTGCGCTTGCAAAAGAATGAGGCGCATCTTGACGGCATGCTTGGCACGGTGATGTCCGTGCAAGATTCGTTGCTGTCTGCCGCCGACGGCAGTCGCAGCGCGGCCGATCTGAATGCGCTCGCCGCGCCACTGCGCATGCGGCTCGACAACCTGAAGCAAGCCGCCAATGCCAAGGATGGCGATGGCAACTTTCTTTTCTCCGGTTCGCAAACGAATGTGGCGCCGGTCGCATATGACGCGACCGCGCCTGTCGGCAGCCGCTACTCGTACGCCGGCAACGGTGAACTGCAGCAAGTGGTGATCGGCCACGGCGTCACGCAGCACGCCAACGTCACGGTCGAGCCTCTGGCCGATGTGATGAACAAGCTCGAAGCGGCCATTGCGGCCATGGAGAATCCTGACGTCAATCCGAGCGCACCGGCGGTGCGAGGCGTCTTGACGGCGGCGTTGGACTCGGTCAAGCGTAACGGTATCGATGCCCTGAGCGTGACGATTACGGATCTAGGCGGTGCGCAGAACACGCTGGATCTGATGAGCGAGAATCATTCGGCGCAGCTTGTCGCCAACGGGCAAGCCGTTAGTCTGGTAGGGGAACTGGACTTTGCCGAGGCGATCGACCAGTTAAACAACTACATTGCAGCCGTGAAAGGTTCGTACGCGATTTATACGCGCATGACGCAGTTGTCGTTGTTCGACGCAATCTGAGGCCTTGTTCATGAAGATGGGATCTACCACACCCGTTCGCGGTCAGCTGGTTTCCTGGCGTGACGATGCACAGGTGGCCAGCCGCGCGCAGCGGCGTGCTCGTACGAAGCAGGCCGCCGCACTCACCGCGACACCGATTGCCCACCTGCCGGCATCGGGAATTTCCGCCGCGGCGCCGCGCTTCCCGGAAGTGTCGGTCGCCTTTACCGCACGCCACGCACAACTGAACGCCGACGTGACTGTCGCGCAGCGTGCGCTCGCGTTTGTCGAGACGGCCACTGGGCAGTTGCGCGGATTGAAGAGGGCAATCGGCATGGTCTTGAGCGGCGCGGAACGCGGAGGCGATGGTGCTGCTGCACTTATCGAGAAATTCGGCTCGCTCTGGCGCGACCGCGCGGTGCTGGCGGGCGGTGTGCTGGATGCGCAGTTGGCGGTGCATCCGGCCGCCGATGCAGTATGTACGTTCCGTATGCGCGCGCTCGATGTCGAGCAATGGCGAAGCGGCGGTGCGGAAACGCTCGTTTTCCACCCGACCGGCTTGGGCAAGCAGCCGGTAGCGGTCAGCTTTGGCGATGCGCCGCTGGACGCAGCCGCCTTTGCGCGCGAGCTGGACTGTGCACTGGCCTGCATGGGTGTTCGCGCGGCGCTGGCCGTGGACGGCCAGATTGATTTCACCGTGGTGGAATCGCGCTGGCCCACCGTGCGCGATCATCTTATGGTGCAGGGCGGGGGCAGGCGGTTCCCTGGAGGCCGCCCCAGCCGCGCGCAAGTCGACGCGATGCCGGAAGCCGTCGATCCCGCGCGCTGGCAAGTGACCGACCGAGCGTCGCAGCGCGCGACATTGCGCGACGTGGTGCGCGCGCTCGACGGGCTGACGCAAGCGGACCGCACGCTGCGCGCCCACCTCGATGCCAAGGGACAAGCCCTGCAAGGCGACAAGAACGGGCCCGCAGTCGCGCAGGCGGCGACCGACATTCAGTCGATATCGGATGCGCTTGCCGAGTCGGCGGACTTCAAAGTGCTGTCCGTCGTCACGTCGACGTTGTCTGGTCTGAGCCGCAGGAGAGTCGAAGCACTACTTGAGCATTGACGGTGTGGGGGCGAGAAAAAGCCGCACAGTCCCGATGTGGGCAGGCACGTACGTGCGTGAAGTATGCCCCGGGATCGAAGTCGCTCAATGGCGCCGTGTCGATTAGGCCATCCATCGCCGCCGCGTTCGACGCCAGCTTTGGAACTGGCGAACAAGTTGTTGCGCCTCCCGATCGCGATACCACGCAGCGCTCGCTCGGCAATCCGGTTGCGGATCGCGGCCCCGCACGTCGCTGTGGCTTCCCGACACGATTGGAAGAGCGCGATGACGATTTCGCACTGCTTTACCCGTATCAAGTCAACATCGGGGGCTGAATCTCAACGCGCCTCCCATACGGAAGTCCGGATGTCTCCGGCAGAAGTGGGAACCGAGCGGCGTGGCGCTGATTGAAGACGCACGCCGCGCTGCTCACGTCATCCCCGAAATCCTCTAACGTCGCTGCCTCGAAGCCTGTGCCGAGGCCAACCCGAAACTCTTTTGAGACATTTCTGATCGATGTGGCTTGCCACTGTCGGTACCATCAATTTCATTGGACTCCGCCGACAGGGTTCAAAATCTTGGCCACTGGAAACGAAAGGAGAGGGCTTCGGTGAATAACAATCGATGCGAAAACAAGGTAGTCGTTCTGGAGGTCCACCCCGGTGACTATCATCATGTAGAGCGGGCCGCAGAGAGGTTGGGCTACGGAACCCCGGAGTTTGTGATGTTGAGTGCCTCGCTCGTCGCATCCGCCATCGCGAACGGCGACGATGCACTAAGAACGCCGGCGGCATTGCGCGAGAGCACTGATCGTTGGTCTCGATGACGCAAGGCGTCGAGCTGTACTCCAGGCGGTAACCCTCGCTCGACACCCTGGTCATCAAGTGCAATGCGTAGCCGTTAGTCGTTGGTCACGGGGCTCGACCCGGGATGGCCTCAATGATTTCGATTAGCAATCCTACTGTGAAAACGGTGGGCACAAATAAGAGTTGTCTGATTGGGTCGGGCTGACCGGAGGCAGATAATGTGATTGGCGTGCGCATCCTGTTACGCTGCCCCTATTAATCATTCGTGGAGTATGTATGCATCAATCAATCGTTCGTGCGTGTCTGCTGGGCGCGGTCGCAATTGCGGGTACCGCGCACGCGGAGGTCAAGCAGCAGTCCTTTGAGATCAAGCTGAGCGCCGAGGTGCCGGTGGCGGGCGGCTTCGAGATCAAGGAGGAGGGTTGGAACAGCGCCGAGCCGCTGAAGCTCGATTGGAACGAGGCTGAAAAGAAGTTCGATTCGCAGAAGAAGAGCGTGCTCGCGAAAAGCGGGGTAGGCAACGTGCAGGTCAAGTTCTCGACCTCCGATGAGCTGAAGCTCAGCCACCAAAAGAAAGAGGACGCGTTCTTCAAGTTGGGTGTCAAGGTCGGCGGCAAGGATGTCGGCGTTGATCCCGTCGAGGTGGTGACGAAGGACGAAGCGAAGAACGGCAAGTCGATCGAAGTGGAGATCACGCCGGGGGAAGCGAGCGATGCGATGAAGGATAGCCTGGTGGCGGGTGACTATACGGGCACGGTGTCGCTGATGTTTGAGACTAAGGTAGACGGGTAAGGAGGAATGCAGTGAAAAAGCTGGTATTGGCAGTCGCAGCGAGTGCATGGGCTATGTCGGTGTATGCGGCAAATCCGGATCCGATCGATTTCAAGGTTCAGATCAAAGGCGAGGTGCCCTCGCAGGATTTCTTTGATGTTACGGTGAACAGCGGGGATTTGGATAACGTTGTTTTTACGCATTCGGATGGATGGACGAAGGGCAACTCGTCAAAAGTGGAGTTGAGCTGGAAGGTGCGCAGCAGCTATGGTCGAGTCCGCATGCAGGCCGGTAATATAGGTGAGAAGGTATATATTAAAAGCGCTAGTGGCGACGCTATGCAGGTCGGCTGGAACGTCTCGACGCCCGACGATGGGCTCATGATGGGTCCCTATTTCGTAGGGGTTCAGCACGACGTTGTTGATGCAGAGGTAGCGAAGACGGGGGGGCTGGTCAGGTTGGCACTGTGGGCAAAGCCCAATGGAGCGCCGCGGCCCGGAGAATACAGTGGAACGTTTCCAGTGGTCTTCGAGACGGGGTTTGAGGAGTGACTTTGGCCCATGCCTCGGCACTGGCGAGACCTTTATCCCTCTGTGCCAATCTGGTGGTGGAGAGGGATTTTCTATGAAGCCTGTGACTCTCTGCGTCGCTCAATTGGGTTAGCGCATCTTCGAAAATGGGTCTTGTGGGCTTCGTCTCGCGATTGTTAGAGGTCACCATCGCAAGAATTAGAGATGGTCATGTTTCTTCCGTCTCCATCGTCACTGATGTCGATGCAAGACATGCAGGATGCCGTTCAATGCTGCGCCGTCATGCACTGTGCGTCGGCGACCACCTTTGGGTGAAGGTCTGAACACCGGAATCGGCGGATCTAGTGCCGCCTATAACTAGTTACTGATTTTGCGTCTGACCGTGCCGCAACAATATGGCGCTCAGAGTTTTGCGTCTCTGTTGTGTTAGCAACTCTAAGTGATCCTATATTCATCGACAGCGTACAAGATATGAGTTGTCTGAGTGGGACGGACTGACCAGAGGCAGAAAATGTGGTTGGCGTGCGCATCCTGTTGCGCTGCCCCTATTAATCATTCGTGGAGTATGTATGCATCAATCAATCGTTCGTGCGTGTCTGCTGGGCGCGGTCGCAATTGCGGGTACCGCGCACGCAGAGGTCAAGCAGCAGTCCTTTGAGATCAAGCTGAGCGCCGAGGTGCCGGCAGTGGGCGGCTTCGAGATCAAGGAGGAGGGTTGGAACAGCGCCGAGCCGCTGAAGCTCGATTGGAACGAGGCTGAAAAGAAGTTCGATACGAAGAAGAAGAGCGTGCTTGCGAAAAGCGGGGTAGGCAACGTGCAGGTCAAGTTCTCGACCTCCGATGACCTGAAGCTCAGCCACCAAACGAAAGAGGACGCGTTCTTCAAGTTGGGTGTCAAGGTCGGCGGCAAGGACGTCGGCATTGATCCCGTCGAGGTGGTGACGAAGGACGAAGCGAAGAACGGCAAGTCGATCGAAGTGGAGATCACGCCGGGGGAAGCGAGCGATGCGATGAAGGATAGCCTGGTGGCGGGTGACTATGCGGGCACGGTGTCGCTGATGTTTGAGACTAAGGTCGACGGGTAAGGAGGAATGCGGTGAAAAAGCTGGTATTGGCAATGGCAGCGAGTGCATGGGCTATGTCGGTGTATGCGGCAAATCCGGATCCGATTGATCTCAAGGTTCAACTTGCCGGTGAAGTTCCGCAGCAGGACGTCTTTGACGTAACTCACAGGGGCGACTGGGACGGCGCCAACGTAAAGTTGACAGTGCCAGACGGCTGGGGTGGCGAGGAGACGGCTCATCTGGTGCAACTCGAATGGGACGTAAAGAGCACCTATGGACCTGTCCGTATTAAGCTCCGGTCTCCTCTGCAGGGGAAATCCCCGTCGAAGGACACTCGCGGAGTGCTCTTGCACGATAAGAGCGACGGCTTTATCGAAGTCCAAGCGAATGTGACCAAGGCGACTGGGGGATGGGTGAGTTGGGGGATGCTGAATAACGACGCGGGCCAGCTTGCTTTGTCGGCCGGGCAGGCTGCCAAAGGCGACTGGGTCGGTGTCCGATTGAGCCTGGAGGCGCCGCATGGCATTCCGTCTAGCGGCACCTACACCGGCACAATGACTGCGATTTTCGAGACGGAGGTCGCGTCTTAAGGTGGCGCGTTCGCGCTTGCGTGGTGGTCCTCTTCCCCCGCCAGCGCACGACGACGGGTTCGTCCCCATAGATAGGGTTGAACCCATCTTTCCCCGTGCGCCGGTTAAATGACCATTGCGTGCCGCTATCGAATTAACTTGAATGGTCCAAAGAACTTACTGCAAGTGTCAATTGTTCAGCATGATGAAAAGGCTCGTTGTGGCAATTGTTGCCAGTGCATGTGTAACATCGGCGTATGCCGCAGATCCGAACCCGATCGATTTCAACGTTCAACTCGCCGGTAAAGTTCCGCTGCCGAATGTCTTTGAAGTAAAGTCAGTCGGTTGGGAAAACGGTGGGGAGGCCAGGTTCGACATTCCGGAGGAGTGGGATGATCAGATGCAAGTTAAAAAAGAACTCCCATTCCTGGTAAAAAGTAGCTATGGCGCTATTCATATGAAGGCGTGGTTGCTTTCGGGGGAGCAAAAGGCGAATGCTAAAGACGACTGGTATCTCCAGAGCAACGATGGAAAATCGAGGGTCGGTTTGTTGCGACAGGTGTCCATTCCCGGCAATCAGGATTTAATATGGGCCGATAGGGATAAATTGGAGATCGCAAGTAAAGACCATGCTGCAAAAGGTGCTCAAATAAAATTGGTTCTGACTGCCTTACTTGGAGATAGCGCGAAAATAAAAAGGGGCGTTCCGCATACCGGGACTGTGTTTGCGGTATTTGAGACGGATCTCGAAGGCTAAGGGAGTTGTGTGTGCGATAGGCCATGAAGTTTAGTGTATATGGCTTGTTCGTCGGTGAGGCCGCTCTTTGACGTCTTCGCAGTTCACGTGGGCGCACGGCGCGAAGCAGTAACCTTTAGACTCGGAATCCAACCTCCGCTCGGGCTAAAACCGGGCGGCAGATCATCAATCCATGTGTATAGCCGTTAGTCGATGACCATCGCGAAATCCTCGAGGAGCGGTGGCGATGGCATCGTTAGTGATCCTGTCTTCATTGGCAGTGCACAAATAAGAGTTGTCTGATTGGGTCGGGCTGACCGGAGGCAGAAAATGTGATTGGCGTGCGCATCCTGTTGCGCTGCCCCTATTAATCATTCGTGGAGTATGTATGCATCAATCAATCGTTCGTGCGTGTCTGCTGGGCGCGGTCGCAATTGCCGGTACCGCGCACGCAGAGGTCAAGGAGCAGTCCTTTGAGATCAAGCTGAGCGCCGAGGTGCCGGTGGCGGGCGGCTTCGAGATCAAGGAGGAGGGTTGGAACAGCGCCGAGCCGCTGAAGCTCGATTGGAACGAGGCCGAAAAGAAGTTCGATACGCAGAAGAAGAGCGTGCTTGCGAAAAGCGGGGTAGGCAACGTGCAGGTCAAGTTCTCGACCACCGATGACCTGAAGCTCAGCCACCAAAAGAAAGAGGACGCGTTCTTCAAGTTGGGTGTCAAGGTCGGCGGCAAGGACGTCGGCGTTGATCCCGTCGAGGTGGTGACGAAGGACGAAGCGAAGAATGGCAAGTCGATCGAAGTGGAGATCACGCCGGGGGAAGCTAGCGATGCGATGAAGGATAGCCTGGTGGCGGGTGACTATGCGGGCACGGTGCCGCTGATGTTTGAGACTAAGGTCGACGAGTAAGGAGGAATACGGTGAAAAAGTTGGTATTGGCAGTTGCAGCGAGTGCATGTGCTATGTCGGTGTATGCGGCAAATCCGGATCCGATCAATCTCAATATTCAGGTCAAGGGCGAGGTGCCCTCGCAGGACTTCTTTGATGTTACGGTGAACAGCGGAGATTTGGATAACGTTGTCTTTACGCATCCGGATGGGTGGACGACGGGCAACTCGTCAAAAGTGCCCCTGAGCTGGAAGGTGCGCAGCAGCTATGGTCTAGTCCGCATGCGGGTCGGTAATATGGGTGAGAAGGTATATATTAAAAACGCTAGTGGCGACGCTATGCAGGTCGGCTGGAACGCCTCGACGCTCGACCACAGGGACCGGATAGGGAACTGGGTAGGCCCCTATTGGGTGGGGACTTGGCACGACGTTGCTGGTGCAGAGGTAGCCAAGACTGGGGGGCTGGCCGGGTTGCAATTGTGGGTAAAGTCTGATGGAGCGCCGCGGCCCGGAGAATACAGTGGAACGCTTCCAGTGGTCTTCGAGACCGGCATCGAGGATTGAGATTGTGCTTTCGCTCGTGCATGTGCGGTGCTCCCCGCCAGCGCACGACGACGGATTCGTCCCTATAACCAGGGGCGAGTCCGTCTTTTCTCAGGCGTCGGCTCAATGACGCATTGCGTGCCTGAACGGCGCTGGCTTGTCCAATTCAACCGGCGCCGCTTTTCATTATTTAATAATCTCCAGATTTAACAAGCCGCTTCAGCCGCGTCCTGGCCTCTCAAATCAGATTTCTCTGATTCGTTTCGGTCATTCAATTTCCCATAATTGCCTCAGTCGACACCGACCGCCTCCCGTCGGCGTTGCGCTTTCCGGCCGTCCACACCGATAAATTGCCACGCGTCCGCTGCGGTGGTTTTGCTCGCGTGGCTCTGGAGCGCGTTTCGCCCGTACGGCGCGTCCGGTTCTGATTGTCCCGCGCATCCACCGGGTTATCCATTTAACCGAATTTAAAGAATGTTGGAGCAGCTATGCCAAAAATGAGCAAGATCAGCGTCGCTATTTTTCTTGCCATTGGCGCGCTGTGCCAACAGGGTGCGTTCGCGCGTGCGGAGGTTGCCGGCTCGGGGGCGGACCTGTTCGAGCAGGCGGAGCAACTGCCGGCGGATTTTCTCGAGCAACTGTTCGATTCGCCGCTGATTGTGCGCATCGATTTTGATGGTCATTCGGCAGGCGAGGGCACGATCACGTTGAGTCGCGATGGAAAGGTCCAGTTGGTGGCGCTCTCGGATGAGCAGCACGGTGGCATCGACCAGGGCGATCGCGCGCTGATCGAAAAATTTCTCCGTGAGCCGCGTGCGCTCGGCGCCTGCGAGACCAACTGCGACGGTGTGCTCGCGCTTCACTACAACCTCCAGGACTCCGTTTTATCGATCGTGACGCGCCGCGCGGAACAGGATGGCGAGCAGAAGAAATATCACCCACTGCCGGCCAGTGGAAGCACGGGCCTCATTACGTATAACTACCTGAATCTCACGGGTGGCCAGGGCCGCGAAATCGGCGGACGGTATGCGTTCGACGCCATCGGCAGCGTGGGAAACTGGTCGATCACGAGCGGATTGCAGGCGACGCAGAACCGCGGCATGCGCCGAGCCAGCGAGATTGAATACTCGGTGCCCCGGCTGTACGCGCAGCGCGAGTTCGAGGGCAAATTTGCGCGCGCGGGCTTCTTTACGCCGGACCTGGCAACGGGTATTCGGCCTCCGCGCATGCCAGGCGGAGGCGCGGCGACGACGCTTGGGGTGATGTTTGGTACGTCCGAAGCACGCGAGGTTGAAGGCGCGCGCCCGAGCCTCTATCCCGTTTATGTGACCGCGAATCGCCAGGGCATGGTGGAAATCTACCGCAATGGCGCATTGATCCACAGCCAATCGGTGCAACCGGGGCTGCAGGTGGTCGATACGCGCCCGCTGCCCAGCGGCATCTATGAAGTGGAGATCCGGCTTGTCGAGGATGGTCAGGTTGCGTCCACGCAGAACGAGCTTATCTACAAACCCGCGGCGTGGAGCGATCCTACACAACGATGGAAGTACGCATTTTTTGCTGGACAGGAGCGCAACCTGATCGGCGAGGATCGCTCGCACGCGTTCACCGCGGGTGGTGCGATCAACTACCTCGCCCATCCGCGGGTTGTGCTCGGTGCGTCGGCGCAGCATGTGGCCGACGCCAACGTATTCGGCGCGTCGCTTGACTGGCAGTTTACCGACCGTGCGCGAACCTACTGGAATGTGTACCACTCGTCGAAGCACGGAGTGGGCGGCGATGTGCAGATCCTGATGCCGTACCGGGACGGGAGCGTATCGCTGAGCCACAGCCAGCGCTGGCAACGCAACGACCGGCGCCATCGGAATGCGCGCTCGAGCGTGCGCAGCGGCAAGGTGCATGACTCGGCGATCACGTGGAGCCATCGCTTCACGCCGCAAACGAGCATCATGTCGCGCGCTTCATACGCCAGCGGCGCGACGAGCGGCCTCGGTGTCGACCTGTCGGTTTCGCATCGACATAGCCTGTTCGGCAACGATCTCACCTGGCGTTTGTCCGGCTTCGATCGTCCCACCGGGACGTTGGCGAGAACCCGCAACCGAGGCGTCGATCTTGGCTTGAGTATTGCGCTCGGCAAGGAAAAGCGCAGTTACAACGTGAACCTCGGAACGCGAAGCGGCTCGGATGGCAAGCGTGATCAGTATGCGTCGCTGGGCGTACGACAGGAGCTCGACACCGGCTTCTTCAAGTCGGTGGGGGCCAACGGAACCGTCGACCGGTATGGCTTGAGCGTGGGTGCCACCACGCAATTCGAACATTCGGTGGCTCGCGGCGATGCGTTCCTCCAGCGCTCGTCCAAGGAAGGGGGCATTGCCGGCGGGATGAACCTGTTCAGTACGGTTGGCACGAATGGCAAGTCCGCTGCCGTATCCGGCAAAAGCAACGCCTTCAACGGCGAGTCCGCGGTGATTGTGGACCTGGCATCCGATTTCGAGGACGTCAAGGTACGTGCGCAGGACACCGCGGGGGGCAGCATTGAACTGCGCCCGGGTCGCAATCTGGTTCCCGTGTCGGCCTATCGCGCGGGTCGACTCCAGTATTTCTTCGATCGATCGCAGGCGCCGGCGGCGACGCTGCAACCGAGCACGACCCATTACCACCTGAACAAGGGCGGTGTCGGGTACGAGAAGGTGCACGTCATGAAGACGATGACGGTGATCGGCCGACTGGTCGACCATGCAGGCAACCCGGTGCGAGCCGCTCATCTGTCCAGCCCCGCGGGCCGGTCGGTCACCGAGGCCGACGGATTTTTCGCGCTTGAGGTGAGTCACGCGAAGCCGGTCGTCAAGGTCGAGAAAGGGGGCAAGCCGCTCTGCACGCTTCACCTGAAGCCGCAGGACCATCAAATGGAAGGTGACTCTCTGATTGTTGGGGAGCTGCAATGTGAACAGGAGCAGACCAATGCCGATTCAGCGGAGAAGCATGATGAACAGGGGTAATCAGAAGGGTAGCGCCAACCGCGGCGTGCGCGCATCCACCGCCCGAGCGCTCATCGTGCTCATGCGATGGCTGGCCGGTTCGGTTTTGGTGCTAGCCGGCGCAACCGTCGCGCGTGCCGCCGATATGTCGATCGAGGCTGAATACCTGCCCGGTGCGCAGACCCAAGGCGAAACCGGCTTTCGCAATATCACGAGGCCGGCAGGCTTTTGTGCGGCCGATCCCGGTGGCTGTGCAGGTGTGACGACTGTCGACCTGCCGGTGGGCGATGTGAGTTACGGTGCGCTCGATAGCGGTGCGACTGGGCAGGATGGCGTCTATCTTCGGGCGCCGGCCAATCCGATTCGTGTCGAACTCAGGGACGAACGCACGAACCGGGTCACTGCGGTCACGTTCCGGGTCGTGGGCATGTTCGGGCAATACACGCTCCGGCCCGATGTGTACCAACTGACCGGTACGCCGGCAGGAAGCGCTGAAACGGCGCATGCGGCCCTTTGGAATGGAGGTGGCTGGCTACAGCCGCCGGCAGGATGTACGGCGCTCTCCGTCCAGCCTATGGCCACGGCAAATGCCTACCGGTTCGGCTGGCGTTTGCCCCGCGACGGTGGGGGCTGTTTCAAGACCCCTCGCCAGCCGCTTCCCGCGGGCGCAGTCGTCCTCGATGGAAGCTCACTTGCCGTGGCATACGAACTCGTCGCGCCGGATCCAGTATCGCTGCCCAATGGCACTTACCGAGGGGTGCACACCTTCACGGTTGGGCCAGGCAAGGATTTCGACTTCGGCGCGCATGCTCACGTGGCGCGATCGAGCGTCGATGTCGCGTTCGTGCTGAAGGTGCGCCACAAATTCATGATCACGGACTCGGGCGCCGGTAACGATGTCAAGCTCGCCCCTGCTCAGGGCTGGTTGAACTGGATAGCCGAAGGCAAGCCCTCTACCAGGATCGAGCGTGACGTCGCATACGGGCTGTCCACGGGCGAGCCGCTGCGGGTGAGCCTGCGGTGCGAGGACGGTGAAGACGCAGCCGGCCGCTGCGTCATGCGCAACGCCCATGGCTCGGTCGTACCGGTCGATCTTGCGTTGACGGTGGCCGGTGCGACCACTGACCGTCAAGCGCCATTTAGTCGGATTCCACTGACCACGCGGGCGCCCGCCGCGCTCGATGTCGACCGGTATCTGGACAACGCCGTGGCAACAGCCCATGTCGCCATTGACGGTCAGGGAGTCTCGGAGATGGGCCGGCATCCGGGGACGACCTATACAGGACGGGCCTCCGTTGTATTTGATGCGATCGCCGAGTGACGCGGCGGACGGGGCCGCGGCCGGCGCTTTCAGATTATTCCGATATTCGCCGCAACCTGGCGTGCGGAAAATGGAATCTCTGACATGCAGCCGGTCCACGCAAGCGCTGCATATTTTTGAACTGGCACACATGCAATGAGCGAAAGACGGGCCCCGACAGCATCGGGCGAGATCGCATTCAGTGCCGATAAAAGGAGTGTCGAATGAAAGTCAATCTCGCGAAGTGTATGTTTGCTGGCCTACTGGCCATGTGTTCTCTTTCGGCCCACGCGGGCTCGCCGTCGATCAACATTGGCCCCATGTTCGAGTACATGAGCGGCAAGCAGTCATCGATCCTCAAGCGGATCCGGAACAAGGGTGATGCGACCGCATTCGTACGGGTCGAGGTGAGCGAGGTGGTGTTCAAGGATGACGGCAAGCAGGAAGAGGTGCCGCTCGACCCCGCGCTGTTGACCCAACGAGACGGTCAAGGGCTGATCGCGAGCCCCTCTCGCCTGATCGTGCCGGCCGAGGGTGCCCAATCGGTGCGTCTGCTGTATCGCGGCAAGCGCGACGCGGAGCGCTACTATCGCGTGCGCTTTGTACCGGTGGTGCCGAAGTCGAAAGACGACTTTGTGCTGAGCAACGATGAAATCGAGCAATACAAGGAATCGCTGTCCGCAGGCATCAACGTCCTGACCGGATACGGGGCCATGGTGATCGTGCGTCCGGGCGATGAGCGCTATCAGACGGAGTTCAAGGTAGCGGGTGGCAAGAGCATCGTCGAGAACAGCGGAAGTTCGATGGTGGCGCTCGAGGCCTATCGCGTGTGCAAGGAGAAGGGCGGCGCATGCGGTGAACCGACGGCGTACTACATTCGCCCGGGGAAAACGAAGGAGCTGCCGTGCGAAGCAGGCTCGCGTTGCGAGTTCGAACTGCGCGAAGGCGAAAAGCGAACGAGGATGCATGTCGAGGCCGGGAAAGCCGCGTCAGCGACGTGAAGATGACCTTCCTCCGCTGACGTATTCCACCGGAAAGTTGGTGGCACGGCCGCCGTGATCTTGGCCCGCCCGCCAACTTGCGAGCGGTAGCTCAGTTAGTCGACGGCCGTCGCGCGCTCCACGAGGAGGGGCCCCGATAGTCTCGATGAGTGCTCCTTTGCAGCGCATCTTGCCGGTGCCAAGGTTGTAGACGGCCGCCACCGCCTGTACCCTGGCCGCTTGCGCAGCTTCTCACACGCCTTGGCGGAGCGCTCTGCCGCTCGTTTGTGGCGTTTCTCGGCAAGGCCGCGTACTGTTGCAGGGATCTGTGGAGATGGCGCGTACTTCGACGCGTGCCGCGAGCGATCAAAGCGCCTGCTCGACGGTCCGCATCCACAACCCCGGCAACCTCGCCGCGTATTCCAACGCAGTCGCGTCGCGCTATCGCGATGCAGAACACACGTATACTCTTTGAACGCTTTGGCTCCGTGTCAGGACTTTGACCTCCACGAATTATTGGTCGGATGCGGCGATGTCCGCCTGACCAATTCGCGCGCGGTCTAGGTTTCGACGGAGGTCAACGAATGGTTCGTGGGGCTGCAATATGCGAGCAAGATGTCCGAGTCGACGCTCAATCTGACGAGATTCCGACTGGTGTCCGCATACGGTGGCACCTTCCGGAGCGTCATGCTGAACCACATGGAGAAACTCGATCGCTGAGTCGGGCATCGGTGAAAGACATGCCGCCATGCTTAAGGGAATGCACTGGATTCCCGTTCTTTGAGCGACTTCCATGAAAAGTTGGGGCCAAATCATATGGCTGAAATCGACTCCCGGCCATTGTGCATTGCAAAACTCCATGCTCGAGGCGAGACGTCGAGAAAGCCGGATTGGCGCATGCCGTCACATGGCGGTACGCTCTCACTCCGTGCTCTATCATGGGAAACATGAATCGCGGTATGTGCACGCTGGACCTTCGTGGAGACATGTTCGAGTATTTCCACCTGATCGGTATCTGACTAGAAATTTGTTTGAGAATGAAAAACGAACCGAAGGCCGATCCTTCGGGTTGTAACCAAGCATCGGAAGGATAGACCGCTGTTTTTGGGGAAAATATTAATGAATGTATCCACTGATAGTGGCAACGCTCGAGGCGGAATCAATGTCGTCGTGGCCGATGACCATCCGGTCGTTTCTGCCGGCGTTGTCTCGATCCTGGCGGCCGAGATGGATATCAATGTGGTCGGTGTGGCATCGACAATTTCGGAGTTGCTACTGTTGTTGCAACAGCAGCCTTGCCATGTCCTGATCTGCGATTATTCATTCAGTGGCGATCAGGAGCCCGACGGAGTGGCACTGTTCAAGCGGTTGAGGCGTAGCCATCCGAACGTTGCGATTATTGTGCTGACTGCACATCAGGATATCGCGCTGCTCGTCTCTCGCGTCATGAATGCGGGCGTTGCAGGCTTCCTGAGAAAATCCAGCCAAGATTTCGCACGCCTGGCTGCAATCGTGCGCCGCGTGCATGCCGGGCAAACGTTCGTTGATCCGGCCGTGGCTGTCGACCTGCTCGAGGCCGGACATGCGGCGCAGACTTCGATCGAATCGCTCAGCGAGCGCGAGCTCGAAATATTTCGAATGCTTGGGCGCGGGATGTCGGTGACGGAAATCGCGATGCATACGAATCGCAGCATCAAGACGATCAGCCACCAGAAAATGAGGGCCATGCACAAGCTGGGGGCAAGGTCCGAAGCTGACCTCTATCGCATCTACACGGAGCATTTCGGCTCATGAGCCAGTCTCGTGGCAACGCGGAGGAAGCTTCGGATGGGGCCGACGACGGAATCGTGACGGCAACCCCAGCTTACGTGCCGCTCAGGTTGACGTTCTCAAAGCGCCTGCTGATTGTTTCGACCATAACGCTGACGTGCCTTATCCTGGTATGCGCCGGGGGCGTGACCGAACTCCTGATATCACATCAGCACGAGGAATTTGCGCAGCAATTTTCCGCGCAGAGAGAGGCGTTGAAGGAGGAGGTCGACAGGCGCGAGGCCCGCATTCGCCAGTTGGTCGTGACGTACCAGATTGCAAAGGAGTACCTGGAGTCAGGCGACTCGCAGGCGCGGAAGGTTCTGTTGCCCAGACAGAACCCGTTAGCTCAGACAGTGCCCGGATCTGCGGCGACCCCCGCATTCTCGGTCGTGTCGACGCTCACTTCACCTTTGGACGCGGCTCGCCAGACAAATTTGATCGATCTGGCAAGATATGCGTCGACATTTTCGCTTTCCCATCAGGACAATTCGCCAGCGCTATCGGAAGGGTTTATCTATACGCCCGATAAGCGATTTCTGGCAACGCTTCCGCCGCTCGCACCGGACCAGATTGCTCGGCTGAACACTGAAAAGGCCACCGAAGACTTCATCGGGAAACGCATGGAGGCTATCGAAGAGGAGATGCAGCGCGATGCCCGGAACGGAGTTCGGGGCAAGGTTGTGTGGGTGACCGGGTCCAAGGATCCGCTCAACGACATGACGACCACGTATTTTGCGACATCCGTCTACGAAGGTGAGCAACGCAAGGCAACGATCGCATTGTCAATTCCGTGTAATCGATTCAATCAGTATTTTCTGCACAACGAGGGCGATCCGCATTTTTTTGTTGTCTCGTGCGCGGTGCAGCGACTATTGGGTATCGACGAAACGAATCCGCAAGAGGCGCATTGGGCGGAAATCATATCGAGAAATCCGTGGGTATACCAGGCGGCGAACGGACGGCCCCAACGCATCTGGCGGGAGGGCAGCTTCTTCGTTATTCAGCGTGTGCCAGGCCCGCAGTGGGTCGCGGTATATGCATATACCTGGAGCGACCTTCTGGGGGCAATCACCCAGCAACTGCTGCTTGTTGTACTCGCGACGCTGAGTGGATGTGGTCTGGTCATCGGAGGCGCGTTCTGGATGAATCGCGAGGTGATTCGGCCGTCCAGCGAGCGGCTGCATAGCCTTTTGGAGGGCGAGGCGTTCAGTCGGTCCATCATCCAGGTCGCGCCAGTGAGCTTGACCGTCGTGGCCAGGAGGAGCGGTGCCATCCTGCTGCAGAACGCGGAAGCGCAAAGCCTTCAGATGGCCTTTGCCAGCCAAGGGGAAAAGGACGCCAGCCCCGACAACGTACTTGCACGTGCCGGCGCACTGGTCAGATTTCATGCGGGAAGTGCCGAGCGCACCGGCGTGGTAAGTCGGTTTGAGATGGAGCCTGATCTCGAGGTTGCCTATGCGCAGGCCAAGTATCGCGGAGACGACGTTTTCGTGATCGGGATGGTCGATCTGGCGAAGCGAAAGGAAATCGAACGGCGGCTGCGAGAGTCCAGAGCGCGTGCTCAGGCCGAAAGTCACGAGAAGGGAATGTTTTTGGCGACGATGAGCCATGAAATCAGGACACCGTTGCACGGGGCATTAGGGAATCTTGAATTGCTTTCGCGGATGGGACTGACCGAGGAGCAGCGCTCGCGCTTATTGATCGCGCAGGACTCGTTTGGCTCACTCCTTTCGCTGATCAACGGCGTGCTCGATCTGTCCAGAATCGAGGCAGGTGAGTTCCTGCTACAGGAACAGCCACAACACATTGATCAACTCGTCGAGCAGGCAAGCCGGACGTTTGCGGTGGACGCGCAGAAAAACGGCGTGCGGCTTCTCTGCCTGATCGATCCGGCGCTACGGGGCACGTGGATTTGCGACGGGTACCGGTTCACGCAAATAGTCACCAATCTCATTGGCAACGCCGTCAAGTTTACATCTCACGGGGCGATCACGGTTTCACTCGGCTCGACCGAGGACGGCCAGGTGCGGCTTCGCGTTGCTGACTCCGGCAGGGGTATTCCCGAGGACGAGATTGAAAAGGTTTTCATGCCTTACGTCCAAGGCTCGGCCGGGCCGAAAAGTTCGCGAGCGGGTACCGGGCTCGGCCTGTCTCTTTGCCAGAAAATCGCCGAACGAATGGGTGGCAATATCACCGTCGAGAGCGAGGTTGGCGTCGGATCGATTTTTACCGTCGTGTTGCCACTTCGTCACGATTCGGCGGCGCGAATCAACGGCAATGCCGGCCAAGGCATCCATTTCGTCGTGAATTGCGATATTCCCAGTTGGCGTGGGCAACTGGTGGCACAGCTCAGCGCGTGGTATCCGGCCGCCCGCGTCACAAGTGGTCAGGATGACGGGCGGGAGGAAGCGCCTGCATCCACCGTTTTCATCGACGCGCGCGACTGGCTCGAACATGACGGTTCGCCCAAAACGAGTGGTGCCTACCGACGCATTACGATCGGCCTGGACGGGCCGCTTGTCCCGATCTCCGCAGGCCATGCTGTCGTCATTAGCGCCTACAGTGGCCAGTTGCTTCTCGACGCGATCGAAATGGTCCTTTCTGGAGCGAACGATGATGGCCGCGCAGGTAGCACTGACAGTTCCGGCGAGATCACAGGCGGTGCGTGGAGTGAGGCCAGCGTTCTGGTGGTTGAGGACGACCGAGTCAGTGCGCAGTTGATGTGCGATCAATTGCGAATGCTCGGGATCGGACATGTGGACGTCGTCGGTAGCGCGGAGGATGGCATTCGACGTTGCCAGTCCCGGATCTACGATCTCGTCGTCACCGATTCCAATTTGCCGGGCAAGGGCGGAGCGGAGCTGTTGTCCGACTTGCGAGCAGCGGGGATATCGTGGCCGGTCGTTTTGTGTACTGCCGATGCGACACTCGCGGGAGTGGCAAACACCCCGTTCGACGCGCTCATCACAAAACCGTCGACTTTGAGCGACCTTTCTCTCGTGCTGCAAAACGTGCTCGGGCCTGGTGACGTTCAGCAACTGCCACGGGCTACACCGGGTGTCAGCCGGCTTCTGTCGTTGTTCATCGAATCGTGGATTTCCGACAAAGAAGCACTCCGGTTGATGGTGCAGGCGGGTCACGTATCCGAGGTGCTGGAACGATTGCACCGGATCCAGGGCGCCTTGATGATTCTCGATAGGGGCGAACTGGTAAGTCACTTGGAAGAGTGGTCCGCGAAGATAGCGGAATCCAAATGTGTCGAGGAAGCAGATCGCCAGTCGTTGGTCGATGCGGTGGAGTCCTGGCTGGCGCTGCATGTTACAGCCCAAAAGTATTCCTGAAAGGTGACGCCAGCGGTCGAGATACACGCTCAACAGCCTTCAAGGGTCCCACGCCGGTGGAGCTGACCCCGTAATACCGGACACGGCATCACACTAAGGTTGCCGAATCCATCGAACGCCGGGACTCGCTAGGCGAGCGGTATTTCAGCGCGCTATGGGGATGCTTCTCGTGGCGATGCTCGAACGCGATGGCCACGTTGCATGCAGCAGTCGCTGCGTCCGGCTTCGGCATGAAGGCGACGTAGTTGCATTTCGTCGTCTTCACGAAGCGCTCGGCCATCCCATTGCTTTGGGGGCTGGACACCAGTGCGGTCAATGGCTTCAGGCCGATGGCCGCCGCGAACCGGCGCGTGTCGTCGGCCATGTAGCTCGCCGTTGTCGCTCAGCCACTCGATTTCGGATGGCTTATGCAGTTCGTCGCCAAACCGACTTTCCACTGTAGCGAGCATCACGTCTCGCACGATGTCGCCGCTATGGCTTACCGTCGTGGCTGCCCAACTCAGCGCCTTACGATCACATTAATCCAGTGCGAACGTTGCGCACAGCGGCTCGCCGTTGTCGCCGCCGAATTCGAGGCCGCCCGAGCACCATCGGTGATTGCTGTGCGCGACGGCCACCTGGCCGTCTGAAAAATTAAATATGCCTGATCCATGATTTCGAAAGTGGATCGTGAAGGCGCGCGTTATTTTCACCTGCCGATAAGCGTCTCCGATATAAATTCGATTTTTTAATTAAACCGACTCGCCTTTAGGTGGTCCCCCAAGCGCTCGAATAGGAAATGGCCTATGTTTTCGTCGAAAAATAGGACATCGGGCGACTTTTTTGCGTCGCTTCCTATATTTCATCGCACTGGGTGGGGCCGATAATTCGATGGACTTGGAGTCGGGTCGTCATTGTGTCCATGAGCGTAAAGCAATGGGCGCGAGTATGAAGCACGGCGGGTCTCATGGCCATTACCCGAATCGATGTGGCGCGGGATTTCGGTCGGCTGTTCGTTCGATAACAATGGTCCTCCACTGATGGATGGACGCTATTTTGTGTAGAGATAGAGAGCGTTTTATGAATAAGTCGTACAAGGTGGTTTGGAATGCATCCAGCGGCACATGGACCGCGGCTTCTGAAATTGCGAAATCTCGTGCCGGCGGAAAATCGTCGAAAAAATCGCTGATGAAGCTCAAGCGGATTCATGGTGTTTCTGCTGGGGAGATGATCTATCGTCCAATTCTGGATGCGGCCGAAAGTGTACGCATGACAGCGCGTGAAAATACCGTTGGGCTGCGCAAGGCACCTGTCGTGTTGGCACTCTCTATCGGCGCCGGGATGGTCGGGTCTGCCGTCGCTGAAACGCACATCGGGGCAGCCGATGGTGGGGGTGCTTACTGTGTTTCCGGTGATAGTGCGGAATTGGGGAAGTGCGGTTCGAGCAGCGATGCAATGGTCCATTCCGAGGATGGCGTACGCCAGCCCTCTGTATATAGCAGCGGGGCAAGCGGAGGCGATCAAGCTGACGCTGGCGCTGTAAAGAACATGGCATTGTCGTCAGATAGCATTTCAACGCCGGAGATCGGGGTGCTTGCAGCGAGTGCCTCGGATGCGGGGGCGACGAAATTTGAACAGGTGAATGTCGGGAGTGTTTCAGGTATTCCCGCCGCCGATATGCTGAGCATAAATGGAAATCGGTCGGCTCTTAATTATGGCGATAACGGGATCGCTATTGGTTCTAACGCAGCTATCTATCACTCGGCTAGTGCTTCTGCACCTAACGGCGAAGGCGCGATTGCCATTGGTGCCAATTCGAATGCCGAAGCAGGAGCTGGGAGATTGGCGATTGGTTATGGTGCCTTGGTAACCTCCACCGATACGGACGGCGGTGTAGCGATCGGTTCCCATGCGAAGGTCGATAGCGCCCGGAGCAGTGTGGCACTCGGTAAAAACTCGGTGGCGAATCGCGCCAATACAGTCTCGGTGGGGAATGCCGGCAGCGAGCGGCAGATCGTAAACGTTGCGGCGGGTACGCAAGGCACTGACGCGGGGAACGTTACGCAGCTTAATGGCGTAGCTATGGCGCTGGGCGGCGGTGCGGGCATCGGCGCCGACGGCAGCGTGACGGCACCGACGTACACGCTGGACAGCGGCAAGGCCACTGCGAAAAACGTTGGCGACGCGTTGTCTAACCTTGACGGCCGCGTGACGACGAACGCGACGAACCTCGAGAAACTGCAAGGCAACTTTGCTGATACTGGCCTGCTGGACGCGAAAACGGGCAAAGTCACTGCGGCGGTGACGTCGGACCAGATGAATGCCGCGATTGCGAAGGCTAGTAGCGACCGGCTCGATGCCGGTCGGGTCATGATCGGGAAGGATGCGTACGCAACCAGTAACAATGTCGCGGTCGGCGAGGGCGCGAAGGCGGATACTGATGGAGCGGGAGCGGGCGTTATTGCTATTGGCGCTAACGCAGCAGCCGGTCGGCCGGGGTATTCGGGGGCTATTGCGATTGGCAACGGCGCACGCGCGGTCGATGGCTCGCAAGGCGGCTGGATGCGTGCAGTAGCAGTCGGAGCAGGCGCGCAAGCGCAGGGAGTTTCTGTTGCCATTGGACCCGATGCTCAGTCCAGCCCAGGTAATGGGGTCGCGTTAGGGGACCAAGCCAGTGTAGGCGCGAAGGCCACGTGGGCGGTGGCGCTTGGCACCGGCTCGGCAGCCGATCGAGCCAATACGGTCTCGGTGGGGAACGCCAAATCTCAGCGTCAGATCGTGAACGTTGCGGCAGGTACGCAGGATACCGACGTCGTGAACGTGACGCAGTTGAAGGGCGTAGCGACGGCGCTGGGCGGTGGTGCAGGTATTGGCGCTGATGGCAGCGTGACGGCGCCGAAGTACCACGTCGGTGACAAGACCTACGGTAACGTGGGAGACGCGATCACGGCTGCGGCGGAAACCGGCGGCGGTACGGACCCGAATGCGGTTGCATACGATGATGCGACGAAGGGCACGATCACGCTGTCTGGCGAGAAAGGCACGACGTTGAAGAACGTTGCAGCCGGAGCGTTGAACGCAACGAGCATGGAAGCGGTGAACGGTTCGCAGTTGTACGGCGCGTCGCAGGGCGTCGCGAATGCGTTGGGCGGCGGTTCGACGGTGGACGCGGCAGGCAAGCTGGCGGCACCGACGTACACGCTGAACGGCGGCAAGACCACCGCACACAACGTTGGCGACGCGGTGTCGAATTTGGACGGCCGTGTGACGACGAACGCGACGAACGTCGAGAAACTGCAAGACAATCTTGCAGAATCCGGTCTGTGGGACAAGGACAAGAGCCACGTAGTCGCGGCGCTGACGTACGACCGTAAGGCAGACGGCACGGCGGATCGCGGTTCAGTGACGCTTGGCGGTGCGGACGCGAAGGACCCAGTGGCGTTGAAGAACGTTGCGATGGGCATTGGTGACACCGATGCGGCGAATGTGGGCCAGTTGAAAAACGTTACTACGGCGCTGGGTGGCGGTGCGGGTATTGGCGCCGATGGCAGCGTGACGGCGCCGAAGTACCACGTCGGTGACAAGACCTACGGTAACGTGGGAGACGCGATCACGGCTGCGGCGGAAACCGGCGGCGGTACGGATCCGAACGCAGTCTCGTACGACGACAAGACCAAAGGCGCGATCACGCTGGCTGGTGAGCAAGGCACGACGCTGAAGAACGTTGGAGCCGGTGCTGTGAACGCGACGAGCCTGGAAGCGATGAACGGTTCGCAGCTGTACGGCACGTCGCGAAGTGTGGCGAGCGCGCTGGGCGGCGGTTCGACGGCGGACGCAGCCGGGAAGCTGACGGCACCGGCCTACACGCTGGACGGCGGCAAGACGACCGCGCAAAACGTTGGCGACGCGGTGTCGAACCTGGACGGCCGTGTGACGACGAACGCGACGAACGTCGAGAAACTGCAAGGCGATATAGCCGAATCCGGTCTGATGGACAAGGACACGGGCAAGGCGATTGCAGCGCTGACATATGACCGCAAGGAAGACGGCACGGCGAATCGCGGCTCGGTGACGCTTGGCGGTGCGGGCGCGGCAGCGCCGGTGGCGTTGAAGAACGTTGCAGTCGGTACGACTGACACCGATGCAGTAAACGTGAGCCAGTTGAAAGGCGTTACCACGGTACTGGGCGGTGGCGCAGGCATCGGCGCCGATGGCAGCGTGACGGCACCGAAATACCACGTCGGTGACAAGACCTACGGCAACGTCGGTGACGCGATCACGGCCGCGGCGGAAACCGGCGGCGGTGGCGGTACGAATCCGAACGCGGTCTCATACGACGACAAGACCAAAGGCGCGATTACGCTGGCTGGCGAGAAAGGCACGACGTTGAAGAACGTTGCAGCGGGCGTTGACGATACAGACGCAGTGAACGTCGGCCAATTGTCGGATGCAACGAAGTCGATTCGCGATTCGCTCTCGGACGGCAGCCTGTCGATGCGCTACATCAAGGTCAAGGCAACGGGGCAAGCCGCAAATGCGATGGGAACCAATACCGTCGCGATCGGCGCGGGCGCAAACGCGACCGGAAATGGCTCGCTGGCCTTGGGTACGGGTTCGCGCGCGAACGGGCTCAACTCGGTCGCGATCGGCCTCAATTCAGTTGCTACGGAGGCGAACCAGGTATCGGTTGGCGACGTCGGTCGCGAACGTCGCATTTCGAACGTGGCTGACGGTACGGAAGATACCGACGCAGTCAACGTGAATCAATTGACCGAAGCGATCGAAAAGATGACCGACCGGACCGACAAGCTGTCGTCGGAACTCAGGTCCCGGCATGGCTCGCTGACGGCTAACGTCCTCGCAGCCAAGGCAGACTTGGCATCGGTCGACCCATCGAAATTCTTGCAAGTTGCCGGTGCAGGAGCGGACGGCAGTCAGGAGAATACCGCGAACATCGTCGGCGGCGATCCGGCGAGCGACACTGCCGCCGCGATCGGTGTAGGTTCCATTGCCTCGGGCGCGAATGCGGTCGCCCTCGGCGTGCGTAGCTACGCGTACTCGGATGGCGCAGTGGCCATCGGCAACATGGCCCAAACGGGTGCCGGCCAAGCCAATTCGGTGGCCATTGGGTCGAATGTGACGACCAACGGGGAAAGCGCGCTTGCTGTGGGTTCGCAGGCGCGGGCAAACGGCGACAACGCGATCGCGCTCGGTAATAACAACGTGGCAGCCATCGGCGCGAATTCCATTGCGCTCGGTAACAAGGCCAGCTCCGCAGCAGGTGCGACCAATGGCATTGCGCTGGGCGCGTCCGCGAGTGTTGCACGCAACGTGGCCGACTCGATGGCGCTGGGCGCAAATACCAGCGTCGAAAAAGGCGCGAATAGTGCGGTCGCACTGGGTACCGGTTCCAAGGCGACGCGCGCCAATACCGTTTCGGTGGGTAATGCCGGAAGCGAGCGCCAGATCGTGAACGTCGCGGCGGGTACGCAAGGCACCGACGCGGTGAACGTGACGCAGCTCAGTGGCGTAACGACGGCGCTGGGTGGCGGTGCGGGCATTGGCGCCGATGGCAGCGTGACGGCACCGAAGTACCACGTTGGCGACAAGACCTACGGTAACGTGGGTGACGCGATTACGGCCGCGGCGGAAACCGGCGGCGGTGGCGGTCCGAATCCGAACGAGGTTGCATACGACGACAAGACCAAAGGCGCGATCACGCTGGCTGGCGAAAAAGGCACGACGCTGAAGAACGTTGCTGCCGGCGCCGTGAATGCGACGAGCATGGAAGCGATGAACGGTGCGCAGCTGTACGACGCGTCGCAGAGTATGGCGAGTGCGCTGAGCGGCGGTTCGACGGTGGACGCAGCAGGCAAGCTGACGGCACCGGCGTATACGCTGGACGGCGGCAAGATCACCACGCACAACGTTGGCGACGCATTCTCGAACCTGGACGGCCGCGTGACGACGAACGCGACGAACGTCGAGAAACTGCAAGGCGATATTGCCGAGTCCGGTTTGATCGACAAGGACACGGGCAAGGCGATCGCGGCGCTGACGTACGACCGCAAGGCAGACGGCACGACGGATCGCGGTTCGTTGACGCTTGGCGGTGCGGGCGCAGTAGCGCCGGTGGCGTTGAAGAACGTTGCAGGCGGGATTTCGGATACCGACGCAGTGAACGTAGGCCAGATGAAGGGCATCACCACGGCATTGGGTGGTGATGCGGGTATCGGCGCCGACGGCAGCATGAAGGCACCGACGTATCACATCGGTGACAAGACCTACGCTAACGTGGGTGACGCGCTTGCAGCCGCGGCAGCAAGCGGTGGCGGTGGTACGGATTCGAATGCGGTTGTGTACGACGATGCAGCCAAGAGCGCAGTCACGCTGTCTGGCGAGAAAGGTACGACGCTGAAGAAAGTTGCAGCGGGCGCGGTGAGTGCGGATAGCACGGAAGCGGTGAACGGTTCGCAGCTGTATGGCGCCGCGCAAAGTGTGGCGAGCGCGCTGGGTGGTGGGTCGAAGGTAGACGAAACCGGTAAGGTGACGGCACCGACGTATAAGCTGGACGGCGACAAGACCAGTGCGAATAACGTTGGCGAAGCCGTGTCGAATCTCGACGGCCGTGTGACGACGAACGCGACGAACGTCGAGAAACTGCAAGGCGATTTTGCTGAGTCGGGTCTGGTGGACAAGAACACGCGCAAGGTGCTTGCGGCGGTGACGTACGACCGTAACGACGGTACGGCGCATGGCAACTCGGTGACGCTGGGCGGCGCGGACGCGGCAGCGCCGGTTGCGTTGAAGAACGTTGCAGATGGCGCGGTGGCCAAAACGAGCACGGATGCGCTGAACGGCTCGCAGCTGTACGGCGCGTCGCAGAGTGTGGCGAGTGCGCTGGGCGGTGATTCGATTGTGGACGCAGGCGGTACGGTGAGGGCGCCGACGTACACGCTGGACGGCGGCAAGACCACGGCGAAAAACGTCGGCGAAGCGGTGTCGAACCTGGACGGCCGTGTGACGACGAACGCGACGAACGTCGAGAAACTGCAAGACAATCTTGCCGAATCCGGTCTGTTCGACAAGGACAAGAACCAGGCAATTGCGGCGCTGACGTACGACCGCAAGGAAGACGGCACGGTGGATCGCGGTTCGGTAACGCTTGGCGGTGCGGGCGCAGCAGCGCCGGTGGCGTTGAAGAACGTTGCAATGGGCATCGGCGACACCGATGCGGCGAACGTGGGTCAGGTGAAAGGCATTACCACGGCGCTGGGCGGTGATGCGGGCATCGGCGCCGATGGCAGCGTGACGGCCCCGAAGTATCGCATCGGCGATAAAACCTACGGTAACGTTGGCGACGCGCTCGCAGCCGCGGCAGCGAGCGGAGGCGGCGGTACGGATTCGAATGCCGTCTTGTACGACGACGCAGCCAAGACCGCGGTCACGCTGTCCGGCGAGAAAGGCACGACGTTGAAGAACGTTGCCGCCGGCGCGGTGAACGCGACGAGCATGGAAGCGATGAACGGTTCGCAGCTGTACGGTACGTCGCAAAGTGTGGCGAGTGCGCTGGGCGGTGGTTCGACGGTGGACGCGGCCGGCAAGGTGACGGCGCCTGCGATCCGTGTCGGTAGCAAGACCTACGGTAACGTCAGTGACGCGATTGCGGCCGCGGCAGCCAGCGGCGGCGGTGGTGGTAAAGGCTCGAGCTTCGTCACGATCGATGGTATGGGTTCGGACGGTAGTCGGTTCAATACCGCGAGCATCGCGACGGGCGATCCGGAGAGTACGACAGCCGCCGCGATCGGCGTGGACGCTCATGCGGCCGGGGCGAACGCGATTGCGCTCGGCCTGAACACCGGGGCGCTGTCGAACGAATCGGTTGCGATCGGCAATATGGCGCAGACGGGCTCGGATCAAGCGTACTCGGTGGCCATCGGTTCATGGGTGACGACCAATGGCGCGGGAGCGCTGGCGATCGGCTCGAACGCGAAGGCAAACGGCGAGAACGCGGTTGCGCTCGGCAGTAACGGCATCAAGGCTATCGGGGCAAGCTCGATCGCGATCGGCAATGCAGCAGAAGCCGCGGTAGGCGCGACCAATGGCATTGCAATGGGCACGAGTGCGAGCGTTGCACCGAACCTGACCAATGCGATGGCGCTGGGTGCCAATACGAGCGTGGAAGGCGCGGCGAATGGTGCCGTGGCGCTGGGCGCAGGCGCCAAGGCGACGCGCGCCAATACCGTTTCGGTGGGTAACGCCGGAAGCGAGCGCCAGATCGTGAACGTTGCGGCGGGTACGCAAGGCACCGACGCGGTGAACGTGACGCAGCTCAGTGGCGTAACGACGGCGCTGGGTGGCGGTGCGGGCATTGGCGCCGATGGCAGCGTGACGGCGCCGAAGTATCACGTCGGTGACAAGACCTACGGCAACGTGGGTGACGCGATCACGGCCGCGGCGGAGATTGGTAGCAGCAAGGATCCGAACGCGGTTGCATACGACGATGAAACCAAGAGCACGGTCACGCTGGCCGGCGAGAAGGGCACGGCGCTGAAGAACGTTGCAGCCGGCGCGGTGAATACGACGAGCATGGAAGCGGTAAACGGCTCGCAGCTGTACGACACGTCGCAGAGCGTGGCAAGTGCGCTGGGCGGCGGTGCGACGGTGGACGCAGCAGGCAAGCTGACGGCACCGGCGTATACGCTGGACGACGGCAAGACGACTGCGCACAACGTTGGCGACGCGGTGTCGAACCTGGACGGCCGCGTGACGACTAACGCGACGAACATCGGGAAACTGCAAGGTGATATTGCCGAATCCGGTCTGGTGGACAAGGACACGGGCAAGGTGATCGCGGCGGTGACGTACGACCGTAAGGAGGACGGCACGGCAGATCATGGCTCGGTGACGCTGGGCGGTGCGGGTGCAAAAGATCCGGTGGCGTTGAAGAACGTCGCAGCCGGTGCGGTAAACGCGACGAGCACGGAAGCGGTGAACGGCTCGCAGCTGTACGGCACGTCGCAAAGCGTGGCGAGTGCGCTGGGCGGCGGGTCGACGGTGGACGCAGCAGGCAAGCTGACGGCACCGGCATATACGCTGGATGGCGGCAAGACGACCGCGCACAACGTTGGTGACGCGGTGTCGAACCTGGACGGCCGTGTGACGACGAATGCGACGAACGTCGAGAAGCTGCAAGACGATATTGCCGAGTCCGGCCTGGTGGACAAGGACACGGGCAAGGTGATCGCGGCGGTGACGTACGACCGTAAGGAGGACGGCTCGGCGGACCGCGGCTCGGTGACGCTGGGCGGTGCGGGCGCAGCAGCGCCGGTGGCATTGAAGAACGTTGCAGGCGGCGCGGTGAGCGCGACGAGCACGGAAGCGGTGAACGGCTCGCAGTTGTACGGCACGTCGCAGAGCGTGGCAAGCGCGCTGGGTGGCGGTTCGACGGTGGACGCGGCGGGCAAGGTGACGACACCGAAGTACCACGTTGGCGACAAGACGTACGGTAACGTGGGTGACGCGATCGTCGCCGCAGCCGAAATGGGTAGCGGTACGGATCCGAACGCGGTTGCATACGACGATGAAGCCAAGAGTGCGGTCACGCTGGCTGGCGAGCAAGGCACGGCGCTGAAGAACGTTGCAGCGGGCACCGTGAATGCAACGAGCATGGAAGCGGTGAACGGCTCGCAGCTGTACGGCGCGTCGCAGAGCGTGGCAAGCGCGCTGGGCGGCGGTTCGACGGTAGACGCAGCAGGCAAGCTGACGGCACCGGCGTACACGCTGGACGGCGGCAAGACGACGGCGAAAAACGTTGGTGACGCAGTGTCGAACCTGGACGGCCGTGTGACGACGAATGCGACGAACGTTGAGAAGCTGCGAGACGATATTGCCGAATCCGGCCTGGTGGACAAGGACACGGGCAAGGTGATCGCGGCGGTGACGTACGACCGCAAGGAAGACGGCACGGCGGATCGCGGTTCGGTGACGCTGGGTGGTGCGGGCGCAGCAGCGCCGGTGGCGTTGAAGAACGTCGCAGCAGGCGTGGATGATAGCGACGCGGTGAACGTCGGCCAGTTGAACATCGGGTTGTCCGATATGAAGCGCGAACTGGCTGAAGGCAACATCGATCTGAAGTACATCAAGGTCCGGGCCAGCGACGCACCCGCGACCGCTACTGGCGCTCAGTCTGTCGCGATCGGTTCAAAGGCCTTGGCAGGCGGTTCGAATACATTGGCGCTGGGTGCCGGTGCGCGTGCGCTCGCGAGCGGATCGGTTGCGCTGGGTTCCAACTCCGTTGCGAACGAGGCGATGACGGTGTCCGTCGGTGATGACGGGACCGAACGCAAGATCGTCCACGTGAGAGCGGGGGACGTCACAGCCAGGAGTACGGATGCGATCAATGGATCGCAGTTGTTCGAGGCGCTGGGCAAACTGAAATCCCGTGTCGCAGCTGAGCAGTCGCACCTGTTGTCTCGGGTCAATGCGCTTGCGGATTCGGACGAGTCGAATTCCCTGGTCGCGGTCGACGGTATGGGGGGGACGAACTCGGCGAGTATCAGCGGGGGCGATCCGGAGAGCACGACGGCCGCCGCGATCGGCGTGGAGGCTCATGCGGCAGGGGCAAACGCGATCGCGCTCGGGCTGAACACTGGGGCGCTATCGGACGAGTCGGTTGCGATCGGCAATATGGCGCAAACAGGCGCGGACCAATCGTACTCGGTGGCCATCGGTTCGAAGGTGACGACCAATGGCGCGGGAGCGCTGGCGATCGGCTCGAACGCGAAGGCGAACGGCGAGAATGCGGTCGCGGTCGGCAATAACGGCATCAAGGCGATCGGTGAAAGTTCAATTGCGATCGGCAATGCAGCAGAAGCCGCAGTAGGTGCGACCAATGGCATTGCGCTGGGTACGAGTGCGAGCGTTGCACCGAACGTGGCTAATGCGATGGCGCTGGGTGCCAATACCAGCGTGGACGACAAAGCGAACGGTGCCGTGGCGCTGGGCGCAGGCGCCAAGGCGACGCGTGCCAATACCGTTTCGGTGGGTAATGCCGGCAGCGAGCGCCAGATCGTGAACGTTGCGGCGGGTACGCAAGGCACCGACGCGGTGAACGTGACGCAGCTCAGTGGCGTAACGACGGCGCTGGGTGGCGGTGCGGGTATTGGCGCCGATGGCAGCGTGACGGCACCGAAGTACCACGTCGGCGACAAGACCTACGGTAACGTGGGTGACGCGATCACGGCTGCAGCGGCAAGCGGCGGCGGTGGCGGTACGGATCCGAACGCGGTTGCGTACGACGATGCGGCGAAGAGCACGGTCACGCTGGCTGGCGAGCAAGGCACGACGCTGAAGAACGTTGCAGCCGGCGCGGTGAATGCGACGAGCACGGAAGCGGTGAACGGGGCGCAACTGTATGGTGCGTCGCAGAGCATGGCCAATGCGCTCGGCGGCGGCTCGCAGGCAGGCGCCGACGGCACGATCTCCGCGCCGAGCTACTCGCTCGCGGGCGGTACGACGACGGTGAACAGTGTCGGTGCGGCGATCGGCAATCTCGACGGGCGGGTGACGGCGAACACCGGCGATATCTCGACCCTGAAGGATACGATCGCGAACAGCGGTCTGATCGATCCGGAAACCGGGCAAGCGGTCGCAGCGGTGCGCTACGATCGCAACGAAGACGGTTCAGCGAATCGTGCGTCGGTCACGCTCGGGGATGCCGGTACAGCGGTTGGCCTGCACAACGTGGCGGCCGGAGCGGTAAGCGCGACGAGCACCGATGCGGTGAACGGATCGCAACTGCACGGCATGGCCACAAGTGTCGCGAATGCGATCGGGGGCGACACGACCGTCGATGAAAACGGGCAGGTTGCCGTCAATTCGATCGAAGTGGGCGGTCACAAGTACGCGACCGTCTCGCAGGCGGTGCAGGCGGCCGCGGCGTATGGCGCCACCGATTCGCTGGCAGTGCGCTATGACGTCGACTCGCACGGCAACCCGAACTACGGTTCGGTGACGCTGGGCGGCCCTGCGGCGGCGCCAGTGATGCTGACCAACGTTGCAGATGGCAAGAGCCAGTACGACGCAGTGAACTACGGCCAGCTGTCGTCGCTGAAGACCAACTTTGAAAACCGCCTCGACACGATGGACGATCGCGTCAGCAAGATCGAAACCACCGGCGGTTCGGGCGGCGACTCGCGCCGTACGGTCGGCAACGATCTGATCAGCGGTTCGGGCGAAGCGGGCCAGGCGGTGACGGCGGCCCAATCCGGCAACGGCAGCAACAACGTCGCGATGGGTTCGGGCTCGACGATCAACGACGATGCCGGCAACGCCACGGCAGTCGGCGCGAACGCGACGGTGCGCGCCGCGGGCGGCACGGCGATTGGCGCGGGTGCTGATGCACACGCGGCCAATAGCACCGCGATCGGCCAGGACTCGTCGGCTCACGGCGAGAACAGCGCGGCGATCGGTCAGGGTGCGAAGGCACGCGGCGACAACAGCGTTGCGATTGGTGCGGGCTCCGTCGCGAACGAGGACAACACGGTCTCGTTTGGTGACGGCTCCGACCAGGGCAAGCGCCGGATCGTCAATATCGCGGATGGCGTGAATGCGTCGGATGCGGCGACCAAGGGGCAGCTCGACCGGGCGGTTGGCGGGCTGCAAGGTCAGATCAACGGCGTATCGCGCAATGCCTATTCGGGTATCGCGGCGGCAACGGCGTTGACGATGATCCCGGGTGTCGACCCTGGCAAGACGCTGTCGTTCGGTATCGGCAGTGCGAGCTACAAGGGCTATCAGGCGGTCGCGTTCGGCGGGGAGGCCCGCATCAACAAGAACCTGAAGATGAAGGCCGGTGTGGGCTTGTCGAGCGGTGGTAACACTGTCGGCCTGGGGGCATCGTATCAGTGGTAACTGCCTGACTGACGGAGCGGGGCAACCCGCTCCCGTATTTCCGGACCCGCCTCGCGCGGGTCTTTTTATGTATACCCAGCATGTGAGGTCGGACGGAATTCGTAGAGGCCAACAGGTGCTTGAGCTTGTTGTTATCCCGCTCCAATTCCTTCAGGTGCCGCGCTTCGGGGCCGTCATCCCGGCGAACCTGGTTTTTCAGTTGTGGTAGGTCGCTTCGGAGATCCCGTAATTGCGGCACAGCTCTGATGGCTTCATGTCAGTCGCCCTTCCTTCAAGATGCCGATGATTTGTTCTTCGGTGAACCGCGTTCGCATGAACGGCAAGGTGATCATCGATTTTGCAACTGGAATAATCTAATTAAGATGATTTGGTGGCGAGGTGTTGCGGATTGTCACGGGAGACTTGATCGATTTTCGAACGTTAAAGAAAATTCAGATTTTCCAAATATAACTAAAACTATGATGGCTCTGTTGCTGGTTTTTCTTGCGATTGTCGGTGCGGCTTTTGTCGCTCTTGGCGTGAACGGGGTAAGGCGTTCGCGAAAATATAGGTGGCAATCGGAAGGTGGTTCGGGGGCCGAGCGTCAAAGTCTTGCGAAGGGAGTTGAGCCGCTCGCGCCGGGGCGTGCGCAGTTCGAGAGCGAGTTGCTTGTGGAGCGTGGACGAGTGGCCGGAACGGCAGTGCCTGACGTCGGAAGTCATCCTGACTGCCCGGATAAGCTCACCGCGAGGCGCGGTCCAATGATAAAAAGCGAGCCCAAACCTTTGCTCGCGGGCGCAGCTCCTCATGGACATCGGGCACTTACCGCTGCGCAAGAGTCAGAGTTTTATGATCGATTGTGCACTGCATTGCCGGAGGCGGACATTTTCAAGAAAGTTGCTTTGAAAGAGCTCGTTGATGCTGAGCATAATGATAAATCGAATATCAAACTATATAATAGAAAGGTTTTCGATTTCGTGGTTCGTGGAGGCGATGGTGGCTTATTGTATGCTGTTGAGTTGGATGATAGGTCGTGTGCGTGGCAATATACTCGCCGAGATGATTTGTTGAAAGATGACGTTGCACGGGCCATTGGGTTGCGCGTGATGCGGTATTGGAGCGTCAAGACTGATTTGACCGTGCTGAGGCGAGATTTTGAGTCGTGCGCGGCTCGCTCATTTGGACGGCGGAGTTAACCTATTATTTCATGGCAACGTGGGGCGTGGTTGATTCCTACAGGTGCAATCGACATCGGCTGCTGATAGATATGCCGAGACATGTCATTCGATGATGCAATTCAATGTGACAGAAGGGGTGCTAGCTTCCAGCCTGCAGGTGCTTCCGACATTCGACCTAATCGAGATCGTTGTTGCGCTTGTACTGGGTGGAATGGCCAAGGGCATCACCGGCATCGGCGTGCCGCTGATTGCGATGCCGATCGTCAGCCAGTTCATGCCGATTCGGGATGCAGTATTGCTGCTGTCTATGCCGATCATTCTCGGCAACATTCCGCAGGCGCTCGAAGGTGGTCAGGTGCTTGCAACGGCGCGGAAAATCGCCGCGCCGATCGCATGGACGGTATTAGGTAATATCGTCGGCGTGGCGATCCTCCTCTCGCTGAACTCGGGTCACGCACAGGCAGCCTCTGGCGCAGTACTGATTGTGGTCGCGACACTGATGCTCGCGGCACCGAAGCTCAATTTGGCACCCGCATGGCGCAAACCTGTTGGTTTCACGCTCGGCTTCGGTGCGGCAGTGACGGAGAGCATTGCGTCGGTTCCCGGCCCGTTGCTTGCCACTTACTTGATTTCGTCCGGAGCGAGCGGCCGGGCGTTTACGAAGCAGATCGCGATCATCCTCGTGGTTTCGGTCGTGACGCTGCTCACTACGTTCAGCGGCGCCGCGCAGGCGAGCGGTGCGGATCTCGCGATTTCGGTGGCCGCCACGCTGCCAGCGATTGCCGGCATGTGGCTGGTTCGTCCGCTGCGGGACAAGATGTCCCCTGAAATTTTCAGGACGGTCGTCCTGCTGTTCGTGCTCATCGCAGCGGCGCAAATGATCTGGAAATCTGGCGTGTTTCGACATGGCGGATCACTCGCCACTGGTGCGTGCCTTGTTAAGCCGTGTGATGAGTTGTTCGACTTTGGTGCAAAAGACCGCCAATGCCGCCTCTTGACCCGAGAGGTCACCCAGCCGAAGTTGGGCGGCCAGTTTTTCACCGTAATCCCCCAAAGCACCTGAGCCGAACAATTTGCTTGCGCCAGCTATCCGATGGATGCGGTCGGCGGCGGCTACCGCGTTTTTGTCGGCTACTGCTGCCTGAAGGAAGGCAATATCCTTCAAGGTCTCTGTCACGAACCCTTGAATCAATATCGGCGGGTATGCGCCTTCTTCGGGCGAGGGATGCTGGGCCAGACTGCTAATTGAGTCTGGCCGTGTCGGGCAAGGCGAAATTCCAATCCAATGCGCGAGTTTGTCACGCAGCACGGCTAAGGTTGTCGGTTTGATGAGCAGGCCGTCCATGCCGGCTTCCGCGCATCGGATTGCTTCATCGGGCAACGCGCTTGCAGTCAAGGCAACAATGGGGGTATCCCGTGATCGATGTTCCCGGGAGCGGATGCGTTTCGTCAATTCATAGCCGTCCATCTCCGGCATCGCGCAATCGGTGAGTATCAATGCGAAGTCGGAATCGTCCAGTACTCGGAGTGCGTCCATGCCGTTGGATACCGCAACAGCGGTATAACCGAGTCGTTCAAGTTGCGCCTTGATGACCAGGCGATTGACCGGATGGTCGTCGACGACAAGAACTTGAATTCCCGACGTTTGATATTCGACGTGCAGATTCCGGATATCGTTCTCGGCGGATGGAGTTGCACCGACGACATGTAGACAAAGTGCTTCGACCGCGGAGTACATCAACGGATTGTGGCTGAGCCGACAGGTGCCGTCAGCCGAGATCTCGTAGCCCGTTGGAGTCGGGGCGTCCGTTAGTCCGATAGCTGGCTTGTCATTATCGATTGCCTCGAGTCGACTTTCGTCGATAAAGTGTATGTCTGCCTGTGAGGCGGCTCCCGCAGGGATGATACCTAGCGGTGTCAAGAGTTCGCATAACGCTGCGGCTAGCGCCGGGTCGGACGACGCGATATGTGCATGTTTTCCCGCTAGCGGCGTGGAACGAGTCTGCAACTGTACGTCCAGGTCCAGTTCAACCGTGACTCGAGTGCCGAAATCCGGCGTGCTCTCGATGTGAATGAATCCATGCATCAGCTCGACCAAGCGTTTGCAAATGGCCAAACCCAATCCAGTGCCGCCGAAGCGACGTACGATCGAAGTGTCGGCCTGCGTGAAGGGCGCGAACAGGCATTGCAGTTGCGCGGGCGCGATGCCAATGCCCGTGTCATGTACCGTGAAGTGCACACGCTGGCACGCTTCCCGTTGGTCGAAGACGGAGATGCTGATGCCAACCTCGCCGTTTTCCGTGAACTTGATCGCGTTGCTTATCAGATTAATGAGAATCTGGCGAAGGCGCAGACCGTCGACGTTCAATTCGGCGGCGAGTTGGTTACTGACGGAATTACGAACGACAAGGCCCTTATCGTGAGCCAACGTCGAGGCCATGGCGCTGACGCCGTCCACGAGTGCCCGTAGATCAGTCGGTTCCGTCACGATCTCCAAGTGTCCGGCATCTATCTTCGAGAAATCGAGAACGTCGTCGAGAATCTGCATCAACGTCATCGCAGATTCCCCGATCATGTGAAGCATCCGTTGCTGCTTTGTGCTCAACGATTCGTGGCGCAACAGTTCCAACATCCCTATGATCCCGTTCATCGGCGTGCGGATCTCGTGGCTCATGGTGGCGAGAAATCGCGACTTCGACGCTGCCGCTATTTCAGCCGCTTCTTTCGCACGGGCGAGCTCTTCCCCCTGCGCCTTCGCGTGAGTGACGTCCGACCAGACTCCGCTCCAGAACATCGTGCCGTCTGGCTCCGTTTGCGGCGTCGCTTCGGTGTGGATCCATCGCTCGCGGCCATGTGACATACATCGAAAATCGATAGAGATCGGCGTCATGGTAAGCGCCGAGTACTTGACGGCGGTTTTAATGAGAGGCCTGTCGTCGGGGTGAACCCGCGAGAGCGCCGTAAGCGCATCGGCTTCCATCGTCAGCGCATCCAGATTCCACATGGCACGCGTATCACCACCTACATAAGGAAACCTTAGTGCACCATCCGGTGTATGGCGAAGTTCGAAGACGACCACCGGAAGATGAGAAGTCACGCGTCTTAAACGTTGATCCAGAGCACGCGCACGTTGTTCTGCGTCGCGAATGGTCGTCACATCGACCAACGTCACCAGAAGGCCACCTGGCTTTCCGCTTGGCAATTGAAACGGATGCATCCAGTACAACCAAGACCGCAGCTTATGGTCGCCGTCCATCAGGTTGACCTCGGCATGATGGGCTCGATTTTGATCTTGGACTTGCTCGCTCATGGCGTGGATTTGCTTACTCCATGCGGGCTCCACCGGTAAAGCTTCCAGCGTTGTTCGACCAATCAAGTCCTCACGCTTTACCGAGAATGCGGTTTCATAGGCATGGTTGAGCGCGATATATCGGTTCGCACTATCTTTGGCGGCCAGCGGATACGGTAGCGACTCCATTAGCGCTTCACGAAAGCTAAGCTGGTCTGCCAGCTCATGCTCGACCGCCCGCCGCTGACGGACCTCGTGACGAAGCCGGATGTACGCGATGATAATGATCGCCAATATGACCGCAGCGCCTAGTAACGTAAGCTCGAAGGTCCTCCATGGCAGTCCGACTGAATAGCGAGGCCAAAGCCAACGGCTTCGAATCCGTTGCTGCTCCATTTTTGGCATCGCGGCGATCGCGTTATTAATTATAGGTACCAGTCTCTCATAGCGGCGGTTTATTGAAATGGTCAACCGACTCTCGATATTGGCAGGTGATGCAATCTTGAGAGCACCCGGGAAATAGCTCCTGATGTTGAAATCGACGATCGCTGCGTTTCCGAGATACGCATCGGCACGCCCCTCCGCTACCTCTTGCATCGCGTGATAGGCGTTCGTGGCCACGGCAATATCGGCGTCTGGCAGTTGGCGCAATACCTGAGCGGGAAGCTCGCTTGGATCCGAAATAACGATTCGACGGCCAGCGAGATCGACGATGCCTTGCGGCAGCGCGTGGGGGCGGGTAACGATGACGTCGGGAAGGGTAATAAACGGAGTGCTGTAGAGCAAGTCGTCGCCGTGCCCCGTCGGTGCATTGACAGGCGCGGCGGCATCCACTTGACCTGATTGCGCCAGGGACAAGGTTTCTGCCCACGACTTCGTTTTCACCAGTGCGAAGCGGATGCCAAGGGATTTCGAGATATATGCCAGATAGTCGGCGACGATGCCACTCGGGCGACCATTGGCATCAATGTAGGCGATCGGTGCCCAGTCGGGGTCAATGCCAAGTTTGATCGGAGGCAGCGAAGCCAGCCAGCGTCGCTCATCTGCCGTGAGTGCCAAACCGTGGGCCTCGTCAGGAATCTGCGGCGGCGACACCGGGTTTGTCGGCGAAGGTAGCGTCAACCGAAGCGCTGATGCTTCGATATTTTCAACCGTTGCCGAATCGATCAGACTCATAGTCAGGACGACTATGGCAATGATACTGCTCGACCGGGCACTTATCCAAAAGGTATTCTTCAAAATAACGGATTATGTGGAGTACGTTGTAACGCGCGCCGTATAGAGCATTTCAACTCGCCGTGTACCTCATCGCTTTGGGGCATGGATCTTGTGCCGGGGGAACCGTGACGTCCAATAGCGCTTGCAGTGAGGAGGGTAGTGTCAACCGTTGAGCCCGAGATTGGCGACGTACTCGTAGAGTTCCGCATCGCTTTTGAGGCCAAGCTTGCGCTTTGCCGATATCTTGGCCCAGCTGACCGTTTTGATTGTCCGATGGAGAACCTGGCTGACTTCAGCCGGTGATTTACCGCTGCCGAGAAGGCGTAACACTTCGAGCTCTCGAGGAGTCAAATTAGCAGCACGCCGGCTTTCCGTTTCGGTCAGCCCAAGCTTCGATAGTTCGAGTTGCAGCTTGGCACTGATGTAGACTGCCCCTCTCAGGGCGGCACGGACGGCAGCGAACAGTTCGGCCCTTTCCGCTCCTTTCTCGACGATGCCCAGCACACCCTCGTTCAACATCGCGCGTAACAGCCCGGCATTTGCCATGTTTGTGAGCACGATGACCGGTAAGGCTGCGTGTTCTCGTCGAATGATCGAGAGCATAGGCAATCCGTCGACACGTCCGGCGTTAGGCATCGAGAAATCGGTAATCACGACATCGCACGCGACGCGTGCCAAGATCGACATCAACTCCCTGGAGTCGCGAGCCTCCCCCACGACCTCGAGGCCGTTCTGCTCGATCAGAACGCGGCAGCCGAGCAGCATGATCGGATGGTCGTCTGCGAGTACAACACGGCATGCCATTCCAGACTCCCCACTAATTAGTATCGGCCGAGTTTGCCAAATGATATGGGGCCGATGTGCGCCAACCAAAAAGCCAGATTACGCCTGTGCGCTTCTCATAAATATCAGAATTGTCTGATTTCGAAAGTGCGCGCATCAATTTATATTGTTTTTTGATCGCGCCATGCCTCGCCGGCACTCCTCTTCAAAGGTGGTGGATTTGTACCGGCGGCGAGTGATCTGAGTGACCTGCCGGGGTCCTGGATTACCCGCTGTCGAAATGCAAGCGTGGTTGCCGTCAGGAAAACCGTAACCGCTCACGCTTTAGGCTTGGTCCTGATATTGGGTTGACGTACATCTGAAAGGTCTTCATTCCGGGCGTACCCGCCTCGTGATGTGGGCGCCCCAAAGCCGTGATGGCAATTCCTATGGGAGAAAAGCAATGCCAGTTGTCACCTTGAAGCTGCTGAAAGGCGCGTTTTCGCAAGAGAAGACGCAGCAGATGATGGATGGTGTTACCGACGCGATTGCGGCAATAGCGGGAGAGTATATTCGTCCGCACACGGTCGTCATTGTGGACGAAGTGTCGGACGGTCTCTACTCGTCGGGAGGCCACAAGGTGACGTTGAAGACGATCGACATGCTACGCATGAGAGGCGCCAAATCGTCGAACTAAGGACCTATCCGTGATTTCGTGGGCGGGCATATCATGAGGTGTAAAAGTCATGGATATGCCGCCAATGAAGAAGAAACAGACGGTGGCGTCCAAGGCAGCGGCCCGTGGGCCGCTGCCTGAATTGCCCAAGCCACTGCTGAACCAGTTGGTCAAGGGGCCGATGACGCCTGCCGAGGCGCAGGACCTGATGCTGGCGTTCAACAAGGCGGTCATCGAGCGCGCGATGGGCGCCAAGATGAATCTGCATCTGGGCTACCTGCAGAGCCCGTCCAAGCCGCTGGGCAGGCCAACGAGCGCAACGGCGCTGGCGGCAAAACGGTCATCACCGATCGCGGCCCGGTCCGGGGCGACGTTCCCCGCGATCGCGACGGCAGCTTCGAGCTGATCCCGATTCCCAAGCATGAGCGCCGCTTCACCGGCTTTGACGAACGCATCATCGCGTTGAACAGGGGGGCGTTCTGCACAAGCATTCCAGATCAATCGCGACCCCATTGGGCAAGCATAGCGACTGGCGTGCTTGCTTGCGGCGGAGCCGACATCGATGGTGATTCTCCAGGCACCGGCCACGACTCCGTAGGTGCTGCTGCCGGGAGCGTCCTGCTCGCGATGGCTGCCACCATCGTGCTTACTACACTGCTGCGGATGCAAGTCCGGGGCGGATGGGAATTCGGCCGACGCCGGACTGCGCTGATTCGTCCTTGGCTGATTTACGGCGGTCGGAACCCACAGCGATACTCGGCACTTCATTCAAATTGACGGAGGGGCGACGCGTCACGTGTCGGCAGAATCGTCGCTCACATACGGATATGCAGGACATTACCGGTCGTTTCGCGCTCCCGCTTACGCCCCCTTTTTCGGATGTGCCGCCGCCGTACGGGCGGTGCCGTAGCATGTGTGAGAAAAGGGGCGGCCCCGGGCCACGCGTGTTCGACTTGTGCTCCCACGGAATCTCGCGTGAGCAAGCAAAAGCGTCCGCGGCGGATTTCGGATCTGGCAACGCGGCATGGCTGCGTCAGCGTCCTGCGTCCCGTTCGTTGGGGCGGACGCTTGCCGTTGGCCTTGCGTTCGCGGCGTCGTGCTGCCTTGCGACACATATGCTCGAAAGCGGGCCAGCACATCTATCTCCCGACACCGTTTACCGGGGCGCGATCTCCGGTGTGTCGACGCGGCAATCGGCGCCAGCGCGCGTATCGGCCGCTGATGACGTAGAGGTGGGGGTGGGGTCCCATTCGCACGCGATGTCACGGTACGAGGTATCGCCTCGTGACCCCGTGCGCAACGCTGCCGCCCCGACGGCAGTGGCGAAATCTCACAACCGTAGCGGGCACACCTCGGTGCGAACGGTGCACACGAACGTGCAAGCCAAGGCCGAGCATGGAGCGTCGGTAGAGCGCTTGGCCGAAGGGCTTGACATGACCGACGCTGAATTCGCGCACTGGCTGGAAGCGACGCGGGATCACCCCCTCCGTCGAGAGCCCCTCTCCGAACAGGGCAAGTGGTACTTCGACTCCATCAACCACCCGCGCCTGCTCCCGTATTGACAGTGGACGACGCGTTCACGACCCAGCCGAAATCCTCACGATCCGAAGCCGTTCCGCCAGTGGGCACCCCATAACGCGTGATCGAACAATGCCATTTGATCGGGCGCGACATGCCATCTGCGCTGAGAACGGCGGGCATGAGCCACGTGCACATACCGGACGGGCTGCGCACGTAGGTTACAAACGCATCTAAGCGCCTTTCTCGCGCCATGGTCTTCGCAATGATGCACGATGAATGTGCTTTTTTCGCACCGACGATGAGAATTTTCTAGTCCCTTACGGCGATGTCGAGCGCTATTGTTCAGGCATTGGATTTCGCGCGACCGTAGGTGTCACGATCTCCAGCTTGGGATAGCGTACTGTCGCAGTGACTTGATACCTTCTGTCGTGTCGGAGGTGTCGCCACGACAGTTTTTTGATAGTCATGTTTGGAATTTCCATCGATGAGTTTTATTGATCGAGAGAGCTATTCGAGTTCGTTTTCGTCCGGCATGAATGCAGATGATTTTATTTCGGCACGGAAGATAAATATTGTCGTCGCAGACTCCTATCCGATGATAGTGCAGGGCCTGCGTCACATTTTCTCGAGTGTGGAAAGTATGCAAATCGTCGCCGAGGCGCATACGTTGTCCGGCATGGCCTCGATGTTGAGCACTTGCGAATGTGATGTGTTGATTTGCGATTATGCATTTGGCGACGATCCGGAGCCGGACGGGATGCGAATGCTTGAAACCATCCGCAGAAACCATCCGAACGTGAAGATTATCCTGTTGGCCGAGTTGAGGGATGGACTTTCCGTCCAGCGCGTGATGAAAAAGGGCGTATCGGCATTCGTTGTGAAATCGAGTGACGATTCACTTTCCTTGCCGAAAATCGTCGATAAAGTCATGCGCGGGAAAAGGTATGTGGACCCGGACATTGCGGGAGATATGCTGTGCGATTCGGGTCGGGGTGGTGACAGGCAGGCGCGAACCAATTTATTGTCACCGCGCGAGCTTGATGTGGTACGGCTTCTGTCGCGCGGAATGGCAGTCGGGGAAATCGCGGCAAAGCTCAGTCGAAGTCGGAAAACGATCAGTACGCAAAAGGCAAACGCAATGAAGAAGTTCGGCGTGAAGACCAATGTCGATCTGGTAGACGCCGTGCGGGATATGCTTTGGCGAGGTTAGCTGATTTTTTGATGCGGTTTGGCTATTTCTGAAGATAATTCTTTTCAATGAGAGAGCCGCCCGCACCACCGTTAAATTACGTTTTCGAGCTCGACGTGATTGAAGATCGTAGGAAATTCCCGCTCTTATGCCCCGCTTTTGTAATGATAGCCGTATTACTTTCCTCATGCGGTGGCGATTCTGGGATAGGGAGCAGCGGCTGGGAGGAAAACCACGGCAACGAGATCATCGTCAAGATGCGCCGATCGTCCGGCAGGATGCAACGCTACGGCACCGTGATGGCACGGGACGTGTATAACGATGTAGTTGACGGAATGCGATGGGCGGCGGGGGTGCCGGTTACTAGCGCGCTGGAAAATCGACATCCTGCAAAGGTAGTCAACCTGAGCGTCGCATCGGTCGACGCCTGCAGTTGGACATTTCAGGACGCTATCGATGATCTCATGGGGCAGGGCGTGACTGTTGTCGCTGCCGCCAGCAGTGATGTCGTTAACGAGATCGATGCATCGCCGGGTTGTCGGAATATGATTTCAGTGACGAAAAGCGACCAGGCCAGTCGTCGCGTGCTCGGCGGCAATACGCATTCACGTGTGACGCTGAGCTCGCCGGGAACGAACATCGGGGCTCTCTCCCATACCGGTACGCGCGTACCGGCCGATGCATCCCACGGCGATATGCATGGCACTAGTCTCGCGGCACCCCAGGTGTCGGGCGTGGTATCGCTGATGTTGACGACCAACCCTTGGTTGACCCCCGCTGAGGTCGCGAGCATTTTGAAGCGCACGGCACGTTTTGCGTCAATTGCGTCGGAGACACGATCGCGCAGGGTGATTTCGCCGGGACGTGGCATACATGATGCAGCAGGCTGCTGTATCGACTGCTGCCGCCGAGCGAAATAGCCCGACCCGCTAATGAAAGGGCCGACTTTCATTTTGGAGGTGGCGCTCGCCCCAATCTAATTTTTCGCGCTGGGTGGCCACACTATTCACGCTGTGCGGCCATCAACGTGTTGAGTCTGGTGGTCAACTGCTCGACTTGTGCGAAAAACGCCGCCAGTGCTGCCTCCTGGCCCGCCACGCCATCCTCTCGAAGTCGCTCGGATAATAGCTCGCCGGCATCAGCCAGGACGTCCGAGCCGAACAATTTGCTGGCGCCGACGATGCGGTGGATATGCTCGGCCGCCGCCACTGCGTTGCCGCTTTGTATTGCGGCCTGAAGGAAGGCCATATCTTTCGCGGTCTCGGCCAGAAATCCCCGGATCAGCTTGGGCAAGTTCGTGCGTTCTTCAGGCGAGACGGGCGGGGAAAGCCAGCGCATGGCGTCCGTCTGTATCTGGCAAGGCGCCGTCGGCACCCAACGCGCGAGCTGCTCGCGCAGTACCGCCAGCGTGGTGGGTTTGACGAGCAGGCCGTCCATGCCGGCTTCGGCGCACCGAATCGCTTCGTCGGGCAATGCGTTGGCCGTCAACGCAAGAATGGGGATGCGCCGCGATCGGGGCTCCCGGGAGCGGATACGTCTCGCCAGGTCGTAACCGTCCATGTCCGGCATCGCGCAATCGCTGAGCACCAGCGCGATATCGGAATCGTCCAGCGCGTGCAGTGCGTCCGTGCCGTTGGAGACTGCAATGGCGGTATAGCCGAGTCGGGCGAGTTGCGCCTCGATGACGAGCCGATTGATCGGATGGTCGTCTACGACGAGGATTCGAATACCGGACGACGGATATTCAACAGATGGAAGACGGGTATCGGTCCCTGCGAAGCGAGGTGCGGCAGTGGCATGAAGGCACAATGCTTCGACCGCGGCGCATGTCAACGGATTGTGGCTGAGCCGACACGTGCCGTCGGGCGAGATCTCGTAGCCCGTCGGGATGGGTTCGTCGGTCAGGCCGATAACGAGCCTGTCGTCGCGGATTTCGAAGAGCCGGCATTCGTCCACAAAGCGTATGTCTGCCCGCGACGTATCGCCGGTCACGACGACGCCGAGCGGCATCAGAACTTCGCGCAGCGCGGCCGCGAGCGCTATGTCGGATAAGTCGATAGTGGCCTGCTTGCCTGAGACCGGCATAGACCGAGCCACAAGATGGACGTTCAGGTCGAATTCGACGATGACGTGCGTACCGACACGCGGCGTGCTTTCGATGCGAATGGAGCCCTGCATCAGTTCGACCAATCGTTTGCAGATGGCCAGCCCCAGACCGGTGCCGCCGAAGCGGCGCGAGATCGACGTGTCGGCCTGTGTGAAAGGCGCGAACAGACATTGCAGTTGCGCCGGGGTGATTCCGATGCCTGTGTCGTGTACCGTGAAGCGAACGCGCTGGCACGCATTGCGGTAGTCGATAATCTCGACGCGTACGCCGACCTCGCCGCTTTCCGTGAACTTGATTGCGTTGCTCATCAGGTTGAATAGAATCTGGCGAAGACGCAGGCCGTCTATCTCGAGTTCAGCGGCGAGTCGGTGGCTGACGAAATTACGCACGACGAGGCCCTTGTCGTGGGCGAGCGTGGCGGCTACCGCACTGACGCCGTCCAGGAGCGCGCGCAGGTCGGTCGGTTCGGTCACGATTTCCAACTGTCCTGCATCGATCTTCGAGAAGTCCAGAACGTCGTCGAGAATCTGCATCAACGTCATCGCGGATTCCCCGATCATGTGAAGCATGCGCTGCTGCCTGATGCTCAACGACTCGTGTCGCAACAGCTCGAGCATCCCTATGATCCCGTTCATCGGTGTGCGTATCTCGTGGCTCATGGTGGCGAGAAATCTCGCTTTTGATGCCGCGGCTAATTCGGCCGCTTCTTTCGCACGGGCCAGTTCCCTGGCTTGCGCTTTGATGTGAGTGACATCCGACCACACGCCACTCCAGAATATCGTCCCGTCATGCTCGGTTTGGGGTGTCGCTTCCGTGTGAATCCAGCGCTCGCATCCCTGGGAACGGCAGCGAAAATCGATGGAAACCCGCTGCATGGTCCGTGCGGAATGCCTGACAGCCGATTTGATGAGAGGTCGGTCATCGGGATGCACCCGTGAAAGCGCCGTCAGCGCATCGTCTTCCATCGTTTGCGCATCCAGATCCCACATGGCGCGGGTATTGCCTCCGACATAAGGAAAACGGAGCACGCCATCCGGAGTGCGACGCAATTCGAAGACGACCGCCGGAAGATGGGCGGTCACGCGCCTCAATCGTTGATCCAGCGCGCGTGCACGCCGTTCTGCATCACGAATCGTGGTGACATCCACCAACGTGACGAGCAGCCCGCCCGGCTTCCCACTCGGCAATTGAAAGGGATGCATCCAGTACAGCCAGGACCGCTGCTTCTGGTCGCGATCCATCAGATTGACCTCGGCGTGATGAGGTTGTTGCTGATCCTGAACTCGCTCGCTCATCGCGTGGATGCTCCGATTCCATTGGGGATCCAGCGGCGACGCGTCGAGCGTCGTTTTACCGATCAGCTCGTCGCGCTTCACCGAGAATGCAGTTTCATAAGCGTGATTGAGCGCGATATATCGGTTCGCGCTATCTTTCGCGACCAATGGGTATGGAAGGGATTCCATCAGCGCTTCGCGGAAGCTGAGCTGATCGGCCAGTTCACGCTCAACTGCCAATCGCCGGCGAACCTCGCGGCGCAGCCGGACGTATGCAGTGGTAATGGTTGCCAATACGATCGCGGTGCCGAGCAACACAAGCTCGAACGTTTTCCATGGCAGGCCCGCCGAATATCGAGGCCACAGCCATCGGCTTCGAATGCGTTGTTGTTCCCTCTTGGGGATAGCTGCAATCGCGCGGTTGATCAGGGGAATCAGTCGTTCGTAGCGGCGGTTGACTGCAATACTCAGCCGGCTGTCGAGATCGGCCGGCGACGCGATCTTGAGAATGCCAGGGAAATAGTTCCGGATGTTGAAATCGACGATCGCCGCGTTTCCGACATAGGCATCGGCACGTCCTTCTGCCACCGCGCTCATCGCTTGATGAGCGCTCGCGGCCATGACGATTTCCGCCTCGGGCATCTGTTGCCGTACCGTGGCGGGAAGCTCGCTGGGATCCGAGACCGCTATCCGGCGGCCGGCTAGATCGACGATTCCTTGCGGCGACACGTGAGGTCGAGTCACGACCACGTCCGGGAGCGTGATGAACGGGACGCTAGAGAGCAAGACCCCGCCGCGGGCGACCGGCGTATTGACCGGTATGGCAGCATCCAGTTCACCCGACTGCGCGCGAGACAAGGTTTCCGCCCACGAATTCGTTTTCACGACAGCAAAGCGAATGCCTAGCGATGCCGAGATATGGCCCAGATAGTCCGCAGCAATGCCGCTCGGGCGATCGTTTGCGTCAAGGTAGGCAATGGGCGCCCATTCCGGGTCCACGCCCAGTTTGATCGGGGGAAGCGAGGCCAGCCAGCTACGGTCTTCCGGCGTAAGCGTCAAGCGCTCGACCGTGCGATGAGTTTGTATCGGCACTGTCGGTTCCTTCGGCCAGGGCACCGCCGACCGAAGCGTCGATTCTCCGACATTTGCAACCGTTACGGACTCGATCGGGCACGTGCTCAGGACCGCGACGACGACAGCAACGCTCAACCGCAAGCTGACCCACAAGCTGTTCTTCAAAATTGAATTACCGCGCGATTGGATGGCGATGCTGCCGTCGATGCGGCACGCACATTTCAGTTGATGGGGGCGTGAATCGAATCGTTCCGGTGGGCATGACGCCTGAACCGGGGCCGTCTGCCACGTCCGACCGCCGTCGCGGCCGGGCAAGCGGCATCAGCCAATGAGTCCGAGATTGACGACATACTCGTACAGTTCGGCATCGCTTTTGAGGCCGAGCTTGCGCTTTGCCGATGTCTTGGCCCAGCTGACGGTCTTGATGGTCCGATGTAGTATCTGGCCGACTTCCGTCGGCGATTTGCCGCTGGCAAGAAGGCGCAGCACCTCCAACTCGCGGGGCGTCAAGTTCGCGGCCCGCTGGCTTTCCATCTCGGTCAGTCCGAGTTTCGTCAATTCGCGCTGCAGTCTGGCACTGATGTAGATCGCGCCTCGCAGCGCAGTGCGAACGGCAGCGAACAGTTCGCTTTTTTCCGCTCCCTTTTCCACGATGCCCAGTACGCCTTCGTTCAACATTGCACGCAACAAACCGGCATTCGCCATATTCGTGAGCACGATGACGGGTAAGGCGCTGTGATCCCGTCGAAGGGTCGACAGCATTGCGAGTCCATCGGCGCGTCCGGTGTTGGGCATCGAGAAATCCGTGATGACGATATCGCAGGCGACGTGGGCCAGGATTGACATCAACTCGCTCGAGTCGCGTGCCTCTCCCACGACTTCCATGCCATTCTGCTCAATCAGAAGACGGCAACCGAGCAACATGATGGGATGGTCGTCTGCGAGCACAACGCGCCAAGCCATTTCAGAATCTCCGAAATTAATTTCGGCAAAGTTTAGCAAGTGATAGACCGCTTATGCTCATCAAAGAATAAAACCAGAATGCGCCTACGTGCTTGGATTGAAAATAAGCATTGGCTGATATGTAAAATGGACGATTTGCCTTATATTAATATCGGGATTTATCAGGTTTGTATTTGTCTTCTGATAGTAAATTTTTGGGGTGGTTTTTTGGTGAGTATGGCGGTAATTAGAATGCTGATCGTTACAGCTCTTTTTTGGGGTGTTTCGGTACCGGGCGACGTTGCAAATGGCATCGAGGATGAAGCCGAGTAGATTCGAGAAGTCGGATGCAAGGAGGAGGAATGAGAAGCGCTTGGGTGGACGGTAAGGCAGTGATCGTGGAGGTGGGTTCCAGTGATTACCGACATATCGAGTCGGCGGCGCGGAAGCTCGGGTATACAGTGCAGGAATTTCTGCTGCTGAGTGCGTCTCTGATTGCTGCTGTCGTGCATGGACAGGGGGCCGCCCAGGATTGAAGCGGTGCGGCGTAATCGGACGGGTCCGGTGTGCGGACCACACGGGAGTGATGTCGGAGCATGGATTCCGCATCGGATGACATGGCACGTCTTCACGTTACGGACGGTGTCGGATGTCCTGGCCAGTCCCTTTCGGAAATCACGAGCCACCCGCCAAGCCCGGTGACAGCACCAGGGATCATGACAGCACCAGCGCGAACACCATGCCGAGCTTGGGGGAGCAAAGCCCCCAAGTCAGTTACAAAACTTCCGAAGATTGATCGCTGCGTTTATAGGAAAAAGAGGCTTCCTTGCCTTTCGATGTTGGAAGAGTGATCGCAACCACCGGAACTACAATTCCATATTCCTGATAGAAGGTTTTTTGATCGATTTTGGCATTGATTGGGGCCTGGTTGTCGCCGGCTATGTAGAAAAACGAATGAATCGGAAGTTTTTTGCCATCGTTTTGCTTCCATGTAGCCACGCGCAACTCGTTTTGGATATCCCACCATGGCGAAAGCATCTTTTGCCTCGCCAGAATGCTTTGATAAAAATGATCTGCGGTGCCTGAGTGTCCTTTGGTGACATCCCAGCCGCATTGATCGCTGTATTTTATCTTTAGCGAATCAAAATGTTTTATCCACTTTTGAGCATCTGTGATTCCCTGCTCGATGCAGGGACGGCTCTCGGTAGGGTAATTGGCGGACGCGCCGCAACCATTCCCAGGGCGCTGGTCGGTGCCCCCATCCATTGAATAAGCACAGAGAACCATGATGCTGTCTTTGCCTTGAAGTGTGCTATATCCGGGGTATAGTATAAATCCATTCTTATAACCAAAAACAAGCTTTGAAAAATTACTGTCGGCTCTGATCCACGAGAAAGAGACGCCGCCACTCGCTTGTGAGGCCGGGCTTGGGTTCCATGGCCGGAATGCGGGACTTTCCACGGTGGCGCGCAACATTACTCCGCTACACAGGAAAGCTGGTCGATACTGGCCGCCACAGCTTTTGGGAGTTTTGTAATACCAATCGTATAGCTGGCTGATCGCAATAGGTCCGACGTAGTCGATAACTTTTGCTTCTGCCTGGGCGGCGGTGTTTTGTGCGAATGCAGTTTGGCTGAGAAAAAAGATTGCTATTGAAGATGATAAAAGTTTGAATAAATGATTCATGGCGATGCTGTTGGTGGAAATTGGCTGGCGGCACCCTTGTTGCGATTTTTAATCGCCATTTTTCTGTTCGATAAATTCCTCCGTATCGTTCGAGTGTTTTAGGAGTTGTCGTGTCGACTCTCGTCCTGCGGCGCTGACGGCAAACCACGGGGCGCGCGTTGCACAACGCTTGGAAAGAGAGATCGGCGTGCATGCCCGTGAGCATTGATCTTCCACGATGCCTCGGTTGCCAACCACCGAAACACCGACATTCGGTGCTCCAAGGATGCTATGCATCTAATCCGTCGTTACGCGGCGCGGAGGGGGCAACGCCAACTGGATATATGTAACCGCCCGACAGGGACGATAAGCGTGTTCGTTTCGAAACGCTGCTAGATAATTCTGGAACTAGAGAAATTTCCGAAATTACAACAGCGCGCCGACTATGTATTGAGGCTGCTCTCCAGATGCCGGTATTCTGCTGCCAATGCAACCGATTTTAAAATTCTTGCGAATTGTTTTGATGGTTGTCGGTTTGTGTTGTAACTATTGGAATTGATTAGTATGCGACGTAAATTTGTTTCAGGCACGGTGTTGCACGTGGGGGCGCGCGAGCTGTATAAGGTTTCCGTCGTTCTCGCGACGGTCGCTGGCGGCGGGTGTGGCGTCCTGTTTTCGTCTGCCGTGTATGCGCATAATCCATACATTGGATATGAAACCCCGGTGGCCAGCAATTGTATAAATAGCGGCGTGCTATTTGAAAATTGCGCTAGATGGGATAATTCAAATTATAGGGGTGTGCGTGGGGCTCATTTTTCCCAGATGGCGGGCCAGTATTTTTCTTATCTTACCTCTGGAAATGGGGCCGACACATATTTGTGGTCGGGAGTATGGGCGGGAAGTAGATCGGCCGGGCTGTTTTATGGTGACGACCCGTTCAAGGCGAATCGGATAATCGTCGATGCCGAAGGAGCGGCCATTACCGGCAACCGGCTTGTGTTGTCGTCCAGGGCGGGAATCAGCGTTTCGGGTTCTAGAGTCTCCAACGTCAAGAACGGCGCGCACGCCGGTGATGCAGTCAACGTCAACCAGCTTTCGAGGGTGGCGAACGTGCTTGGCGTGAACATCGACACCAACGGCCACGTAACGACGCCGACATATCGAGTGGGCAGCAAATCTTTCGACAACGTCGCGGATGCGATTGCGGCAGCCGCCGATAGCGGTACGGATCCGAATGCGGTCGTTTATGACGATTCCGCCAAGCGCTCGGTCACGCTTGGCGTGAAGGGCACGACACTGAAGAACGTGGCGGCCGGCACGGTCAGTGCGACGAGTATGGAAGCGATAAACGGTTCGCAATTGCACCGTGCGTCACAGAGTGTCGCGACGGCACTGGGGGGCGGTTCGACGGTGGACGCGGGAGGTAACGTGACGGCGCCGAAGTATCGCGTCGGTGACAAAACCTACGGTAACGTCGGCGACGCGATCGCGGCAGCCGCAGACAGTGGCGGCGGTATCGATCCGAATGCGGTGGCGTACGACGATGCCGCTGGCAGCACGATAACGCTGCGTGGCGAGCATGGCACGACATTGAAGAACGTCGCGGCAGGCAGTGCGGATACCGATGCGGTCAATATGGGGCAATTGACTGCTGCCACGCAGCCGATACGGGATGAGCTGGCTGACGTCAGCCTTGCGATGAAGGCCATCCAGATCAAGCCGCAAGGTGTAGACGCGATTGCGACGGGAACGAATGCCGTTGCGGTTGGCGCCGGTGCAAATGCGATAGCGAACGGCTCGATCGCTTTGGGTGCGGGTTCGCGCGTGACCGGAGTCAATTCGGTTGCGATCGGTATCAACTCGGTCGCACTGGAAGCAAACCAAGTGTCGGTGGGCGACGTGGGGCGCGAGCGCCGCATTTCGAACCTCGCGGCGGGTACGAGAGGTACTGACGCGGTCAACTTGAATCAGCTGACTAATGCGATCGGGAAGGTGTCGAGCCGTACCGACAAGCTCTCGTCCGATCTGGCGTCGCGGCGCAGCTTGCTGGTTGCCAATCCCTCTGCCATCGACGAGCAACGTTTGTCGAATTTCGTGCTGATCGACGGCCAGGGTGCTGACGGTAGCCTGCCGAATGCGGCGAGTATCGCCGACGGCGATCCGGCGAGTACGACCTCGGCTGCAATCGGTGTCGGGTCGGTTGCGTCGGGCGCAGACACGATTGCCATTGGCATGCGTACCATCGCGAACTCGGACAACTCCGTGGCGATCGGCAATATGGCGCAAACCGGTGCCGAGCAGCCGTACTCGGTGGCGATCGGCTCGCATGTGACGACGAATGGTGCCAGTGCACTTGCAATCGGTTCGCAGGCGAGGGCGAACGGCGAGAACGCGATCGCTATCGGCAATAACGATGTGCACGCGATCGGCGCAAGTTCGATTGCGATCGGCAATGGCGCAGAGGCCGTGGTGGGCGCGACGAATGGCATTGCGCTGGGCACGGGGGCGAGCGTTGCCCGGAACGTGACCGACGCGATGGCGCTCGGCGCGAAAGCCTTCGTGGAAAAAGGCGCGGACGGCGCCGTGGCACTGGGGGCAGGTTCCCAGGCGAGTCGAGCCAATACCGTTTCAGTGGGCAATGCTGGAAGCGAGCGCCAGATCGTGAACGTTGCGGCGGGTACGCAAGGTACCGACGCGGTGAACGTGGCGCAGTTGCACGGCGCGGCTGCGAGTCTTGCGAACGCGATCGGCGGCGACACGACGGTCGATGGAAGCGGCCACGTCGCCATTCATTCGATTGAAGTGCACGGTCATAAGTACGCGACGGTATCGGAAGCGGTGCAGGCGGCTGCGGCGTATGGTGCCACGGATTCGCTGGCGCTGCGCTACGATCTCGACTCGCACGGCAATCCGAACTATCGCTCGGTGACGCTGGGCGGTCCGTCGGCAGCGCCGGTGATGCTGACCAACGTTGCCGATGGCAAGAGCCGATACGACGCGGTGAACTATGGCCAGTTGTCGTCGCTGCAAAGCGACTTCGAAAAGCGAATGGGCACGATGGACAATCGCGTCAGCAAGATCGAAACCGATGCAGGCGATCCGCGGGATGATAGTCGAGTCATGACGATGGCCAATCTGCGCCGGGACGTTAGCGATGTCGGGGCCGGCTCGGGCTCCGTTATCAATAGCGATGCCGGCGACACCACGGCAACAGGCGCGAATTCGGCGCAGCAAGCGTCGGGCGCGACAGCGATCGGTGCCGGGGCGGATGCACGTGCAATCAATAGCACTGCGATCGGGCAGGCTGCATCGGCTCACGGCGAGAACAGCACCGTGGTTGGCCAGGGCGCGACGGCTTGGGGCACTAACAGCGTTGCAATTGGTGCAGGTTCCGTGGCTGACGCGGACAACGCCGTCTCGTTCGGCAACAGCGCCACGGGCATGACGCGTACGCTGACCAACGTGTCGGCCGGTGTCGCACCGACGGACGCCGTCAACGTCCAACAGCTCAACGAATCGGTGGGCGGCTTGCGATCGCAGATCGAACACGATCGTGCGGATGCAAATGGAGGCACCGCGTCAGCCGTGGCCATTGCGTCGCTGCCGCAAGCGCCGGCGCCTGGGAAGAGCGTCGTCGCAGTGGGCGGCGGCACGTACGCCGGCCAGTCTGCTCTTGCGGTGGGTTTGTCCACGTACGCTGGGCGCTGGATCATCAAGGCTTCCGGTTCGACGAACACACGAGGAACTGTGGCGGGTGGTGTCGGCGCTGGTTTCGTGTGGTGAGCAACCGGAATGACGCTTTGAGCTGCGTTGCGGGTGGTGCTTAGGACCTACCTCATTGCCAGCGCTGGTCCTGTCGGCGGTACGCGTCAGGACCAGCAGGCATGGAGCAACGAGAGAGAGGCCGCCGACGAGCCGCCGGCCTTGGGCAAAGATGCTCAGTGACGGCGGCGCCGAACGAGCGTCGGGACTTCAACGATCGATCGCCTGCGAGTACGGACGATATCCGCTGCAACCCCCACAAATTCCACCGCGCGGTTCATGACAGGCCGCGGGCGGTTCCCGTGCGCCGAAGCCGTCGCAAGCGAGAGTCGTGGAAACGCATCATTTACTCCCATAAGCAATGACGCCATCGGGCTGCCCATTTCGTCGGGAAAGTTAACGGCGCCATGGCGCCTATTCGACACCGTTTCTGATGATTTTCCATTTCGGCATATCCGTGTCGAGGAGCATCCATTCCATTAGCGCCAGGGAGAGATGGTGGAGATCGCCTGCTCAATCATATTAAAAGCGAGCGTGCCGATGATAAGGAATCGGCGTGTCTCATGAACTTTATCCATTTTAAGAAAAGTGGAAAAATGAAATTAAAATCGTTTTGTATCTTTGTGATAATGGCGTCTTCCCTTGCTGGGATCTCACCCGCTCATGCATACTCGAGCGAAGGTGGCCCGGTCGCGCTTGTCGGAGTCGCTGGCAACAAGGTCGCACAACAGCTCACGAACAATTACAATAATCTGGCTCCAGATTGCGGTAGAGCGACAAACCCAGCGTTTCGCTGTTCTGGGGTAATGCTTCGCGGGACCGAGCATTCGTCTCAGTACCACTCATGGAACCCAAGTCCTGCTTCCGTTTCGAGTGGAGGCGTCTCATTCTCCTATCTGCGAAAAGATTCGAAGTTCAGCAAACTGGCTTATGGGTACAGTAATGGGTTAATTTTCGTTCCTTATAAATACAATATAAAGCAGAATGTCGTCGAGCCTGAAGTTTTATGCTCATTCCCAATCGACGCCAACACTGAAAATCGAGTGGATAAAGGATGCGGTGCGGATAACTCATTTCCGACTGATAGCGGTCCATGTCAGGCGCGAGGCATTTCAACTGCTTCGGAATGGCTTTCACACTACAACAACACAAATGGTAATAAGCACGCACACCAATGCGGCTTCGACGTACATCACGGAGCCCCAGCGAGCGCCGCGATTTTCAGAACCAGCATTGAGGCTATGGCGTTGATCGGCGAAGAATCCATGCACGAGCAAAATGAACTGCGGTTAGCTACATGGGAGCAAGATATCGCTGAGAAGCTGCCAATCATGGCTTTTTTCTATCTTGCAGGTCACGCAAATGGACTTAAGGGGGCCCAAGGTGACCAAGTGGACTACCAGCACGCCTCAAAGCGCATCGTACCCATCATCCGGATAACGCTTCCGTCATCGCGGTCCGACGAGGCTACGTTCGTCTATGACAAGAATGATCAGATGGTTGTGCCTCCGCAAATTGCGAATCCGCGGGTTGATCCGACTCTGCTGGTTCCACCGATCCCTCCCGCGTGAGGTCATACCGTGACGGAGAGCAAGTTCACCGAAGAGCAGATCGCATACGTATTGAAGCAGGCCGAGTTAGGCAAGGGTTTAGGCAGGGTAGGCCTAAGTACGGTGTGATTTGGTGCGCCTATGCACGCGCAATTTAGGTGTTGTGCGCGTAGCCCGATCCTCGGGAGTGCTCTTGGCACGGACTCGTGCTGGTAGCAGTGGTGGAAGGCCATTTCTGCGCCGAAGCCAATTACAACGGGGCACGTTGCCGTGCTCGTTGGCGTCCATCCGGCGCTCGTTTCGTCGGCGCTGGGGGCGGTATCTTGACCTAAAGCACGTCAGGGCCAATCGATGGCCTTTTCCGGACTGGTCGGCACGGTCGGATCTGACGTCTCACACCCGTTTGCTGGCCCGATATGCTCACTCGTCTTCGATGAATTCCAAGAGTTGCTGGCGTACGAAAGCAGTGGTCCGCTCGATATCCATCGGCGTGAGTCGGTCCATGTAAGCAACCGTCAGCAGTGCGAGTGGGTGGATGTTTAACACTTCGGCAAGCTGCTCAATCTTGCCCAGCGTGGGCGACTTCAGTTCCCGTTCAATCGTGCTGATGTATGTGCGGCTGGAGATCAGTCCAAAATCTTCCTGCGTAACGTTAGCGATCTTGCGAAGTCGCTTAAGTGCGTTGCCGAAACTGGCCTCGGAGCGCATGCAAGTCCTCCTCTGAAGGACCAGATGAACTCATTTCGAACACTAAAGAGCTACAATCTATAGTGTTCATTTGGTACTATTGGCGGCTTTTTGATTTCGAATGCGTAGGGTGAGATGCACCTGTCTGGGGTCGGTGACCATGGGTGCGGCGTTCAGTGCAATCGGTGCTTTGGGAGTATGTTCGGCACCTACGGCGCGGCCGTAGGCCGACGGTGCGCGCAGGCCGAGTGGTTGTCTCAAGGAATATGGATGTTAGTGACAGATAAGAGTTGGGCCGAGTGCAATCCTGGTAAGCGGGCACTCATGCGGCCTTACGAGGCGTGGCGCTGCGTGGGGTGGACTAACGAGACGCTGAATTTTTTTGCGGTTGCATCGCGTGAGCAGCGCGAACGCGATCTGCTGCCCGATGGCTTGCTTATCAGCGGCCCGGAGGCACTGCTTGAAATGGCGTCGCAATGGGAGCCGGGGAGTTTCTCTGTCTATGTGCTCGATCGGGCTGTTGAGAACGCGGAGATCCGTTTGTGTCAGGTCACCGGAATATGGCGTGAGCGCGAGGCAAAGGAGGGCGGTGAGGCTTGGCTTTGGTATTCGACCAGCCGTGGCGAGTTGAAGCCATGCTCACCGATACGAGTTCATCTCGGCTCTCGATCAGAGTTGGTGAGCGAACTGGCCTTTGACGATTCCCGCATCGTTGCGGAACCGGGGTGTTAAGGGCGATTGAGCGCAAGTCTTCGGCCGCTTTCCAAGCGCGCCGCATAGCCGTCTTTCTGCGATCAAGCCCTCTCGGGAACCGGTGGGCGATTGATTCCACGCTGACTTGCCCGCGTTTGAGGAACCGTTCATGAGCGTCGGTGCGGTGCCAGGTGTCTCAGCATGGAGGCAGGACTGAAAAGGAGCAGAAGAGACATGGATTCGACGGGCCGATTCGTTCAGGAGCGACGCGTAACGGCGCAGAACTTACGGAAGCCGCGAGGCTGGTAGTCTTGCTGGCTCGTGCATCCGCCTGACAGTAGGGAGACTTGGGTACGTGACGGATACGTATTTTCATGGGCCTGTGTTCCGGCCAACCAGTTCGCGTAGTGGCTGGAACAACCGCTACTTCATCGACACCGAGTTCACGGATTTTGAGGCGCCTCAACTCATTAGTCTCGCCATCGTTGGGGAAAACGGATCCGAGTTCTATGGCGAGTGCGCGGACTATGATGCAGCGCGCTGTAGCGACTTCGTTCGGGCCGTGGTGGTGCCCCAACTCGGCCGATTCAAAGTGCGTGCAATACCGTTTGATCAATTTCGTCAGGCGGTGCGGACATGGATCGACGGTGTCCCGACTACGTCCCAGCCGGTGCTGTGCTACGTAAGCGTCATTTCGTGGCCGCATGGACAGAGCTGCAGCCGGTGTCCAAAGTGATGTCCGTTACTTCAAGTGATGGGGACTACTTTGGACACACGGGATGCGCGAGCGTCGAACCGCAAGGGCCGAC